>SKEB01000031.1_pt1 | contig 192234 bp, 186 predicted proteins | sample 4826561 | NCBI WGS metagenome assembly SKEB01 (sample SAMN11008820, study PRJNA524170) | human gut metagenome | biome: Human fecal sample; material: Feces; isolation source: fecal sample from pouch patient p17 | host: Homo sapiens | place: Israel: Tel-Aviv | collected 2016-03-29 | reverse complement strand
CGGTGAAAGAAAATGCGTTCGACTTGCATGTATTAGGCACGCCGCCAGCGTTCGTCCTGAGCCAGGATCAAACTCTCATAAAAAGTATTGATAAGTCATAAATGACTTTAAGCTCAAAATTGATTTTACTAGCTATTGCTTGCATGTATTTTTCTTTAACTCAAAAGTTAAAGACCCTACACATTGGTTGTTTGCATTTATTTGTTCAGTTTTCAAAGGTCTACTTTGTCGTACTGACAACTTCTAAAGTTTATCATATTAAACTTTGTTTGTCAAATGTTTTTTAAAACTTTTTTCAAACCCTTGATTAAAGATGTTTTCTTAAATCAAGTACTTTGTTATAATATCATACAACTTTTTAGATGTCAATTACTTTTTTTATTATTTTTTAAGTCCTCATTTATCTCAAGGACAAGTAATAATATACCAAGTCTTTCTACAAAATGCAAGTATAAATTTTATATTTTTTTGATTATTTTTTGTATCGAACATAAAGAGCATTTATTGTAATATAATTCGGAATTCATTTTAAAAGCATAAATATCATCGGCGATTTTTAGATTAATTATTCGTAAAAATGAAGCAGCCGCAAATAGCAACTGCTTCATTATAAAAAATTAATATGAATTTTGTTCACTTTTAATAATTGGAACATATATTCTGAAAATTGTACCTTGCCCTAGACTACTTTCAACGGTGATTCGTCCTTTATAGCTTTCTAACAACTGATAGGCAATTGAAAGACCTAAGCCATTCCCACCTTTTGTCCTTGCCCGTGCCTTATCCACACGATAGAAACGATTAAATACTTTTTGTAAATCTTCTACTGGAATCCCTTCGCCAAAGTCTTGGATTGCAATTTCAAGTTCTTTCATGTTACTTGAAATACTTACGTGGATTTCTTTACGATCTAAAGAGTATTTTACCGCATTGTCTAGAATGATAATTAAGATTTGCTCGAAATGATTACGATAAATTTGTAGTGTTCGTTCTCTTGGTAAGTCATCATCCATCACGAACATAAAATCAGGGTATAACAATTTAAAGTTGTTAAATACTTGATTAACCACCTCTTTAGCCTGACAAGTTTCATTACCATAGTAGATGTCTACTTGTTTCGCGCGTGATAAATCAAGCATTTCTTGAACCAAATCTTTCATACGCTTAATTTCCTGCATACTTGCAGATAATGATTCTTCCAAAATTTCTGGATCATCTTTTCCCCAACGATTCAGCATGCTCAAATGACCTTCAATAATGGCTACCGGTGTTCTTAATTCATGTGAAACATCTTCCACAAATTGTTCTTGTTGCTCAATATAAGTACGCATACGATCAATCATTTCATTAAAGATTTCCGACAAATCAGATAATTCATCTCGTGTTTCAATGACCGGTGCATGAATATCCGATTGCGGGTCTTTACGGATTGTTTCCATTGTATCGCGCAACATCTTTAACGGTTTCAAATAATATGAAGATAGCAAAAAGGCTAAAATCAGACTAAGTAAGAGTGAAATCAATTCAACTGCGATTAAAATCATTAATAGACTGCGCTTCATCTCATACATTGAACTCAATTCATAGAAAGTTTGCACATAGCCAATTTTTTCTCTCGTTTGCTTTGATATCACAGGTTGCACGCTCAACAAACCAGCTTGTTGATTAATCGTTGTGAGCTTATTTTCAATGGTCTCCACCGACTGTAGAGAAAGGCTTTCTTCTTTTGTTTTAAAAACCAGATGATAATCCGGATTATATACATAAAGGCGGAAATTATTTTGACCTAACTCAGCAATGAATGGATCGATACTCATCATATTGCCTTTTAATGTCGAAGTACGGTCATATAATCTAGCTTGACTTTCTGAACTATCTGTTAATTTGCGATACACATTAATCAAAGTCAGCGCTTGATCGTTATCGGCCAATTTCGATACGATTTGATAAGTGGTTTCTTCACTTTGTTTGCGCTCTTTTTCTACCAAAAGACTAACAGCTGATTTATACGTTGTTACTGCAAAAACCGTAAAAATGACAAAGATGAAGAAAGAGCTTGCTAAGGCCCACTTAATGGTTAAAGAAGGCCCCTTTAGCTCCTTGTTTTTCTTCTTAATCATTTTCATCATGAACGCATCACATATCCAGTACCACGAACAGTTTGAATGTAACTATCTTCACCAGGTACATCAATTTTATTGCGTAGATAACGGATATATACATCCACTACATTAGTTTCGACTTCAGTTTCATATCCCCAAACTTTATTGAGCAATACATCACGTGCTAATACCGCATTCACACTTTCCATTAGTGTGAGCAATAATTCATATTCGCGTTTAGTCAATTCAATAATTTCATTACCACGACGAACGACACGATTTTCTTTTTCAATGGTTAAGTCACGATAAGTTAATGTCGTTTGTTTAGCCGCATTTTTATCCCCTTCAATGTCAATGCGACGTAATAAAGCACGGAGACGAGCAAGTAGTTCTTCAATTGCAAAAGGTTTAACAATATAATCATCTGCACCGTGATCAAGTCCGGATACACGATCAATCACTGAATCTCTAGCAGTCATCATAATAATTGGCGTATTTTTACTTTGACGAATGCGACGACAAACTTCTAAGCCATTTAATTCAGGTAACATTAAATCAAGTAAAATAGCATCCCAATCCTTATTTAAGGCAGCATCTAAACCAGTTCTACCATTATAATGAACTTCTGTACTATAACCTTCATGTTTTAATTCTAATTCAACAAAGCGAGCAAGATTTTTTTCATCTTCAATAATTAATACGTTACTCATCTATACATATATCTCCTTTAATCTTTTTAATCATGCTAGCACAATTCTATCATGGATACGAAAGAAAAAAAAGGGGGCAGACTCAAAAGAATTCATTGAGCCTGCCTAATCTAATTATTCATACCAATTGTAATGGAAAATACCTTCGCGATCTGTACGTTTATAAGTATGTGCACCAAAATAATCACGTTGGGCTTGGATAATATTTGCTGGTAATTTTTCTGCACGATAAGAGTCAAAGTAGGCAATCGCTGATGAGAAGGTTGGTACTGGAACACCTGCTTGAACAGCTAATGCCACTACATCACGAACAGCTTGTTGATATTTAACTGTAATATCAAAGAAATAATCATCTAATAATAAGTTTTCAAGATCATCATTCTTTTCATACGCATCAGTAATCTTTTGTAAGAACTGTGCACGAATGATACAACCTGCACGCCAGATTTTTGCGATTTCGCCAAATGGTAATTGCCAATCATATTCTTTAGAAGCTTGGCGCAATTGAGCAAATCCTTGTGCATAACTCATGATTTTGCTAAAGTATAACGCTTGACGAATTTTTTCAACGAATTCAGCTTTATCCCCTTGGAACTCAAATTGTGTTTTAGGGAATTTTTGACTCGCATTGACGCGTTCTTCTTTATAAGTAGAAATAAAACGAGCAAATACAGATTCCGTAATTAATGGAAGTGGCACACCTAAGTCTAATGCACTTTGACTTGTCCATTTACCGGTACCTTTATTACCAGCTGCATCTAAAATGACATCAACAATGGGTTTACCTGTACCTAAATCATCTTTACGTGTTAAAATGTCAGCTGTAATTTCCATTAAGAAGCTATCTAGCTCACCTTTATTCCATGTAGCAAATGTTTCAGCTAATTCATCATTGGATAAACCTAAAACATTTTTCAATAGGTCATAACTTTCAGCGATTAATTGCATATCACCGTATTCAATCCCGTTATGCACCATTTTAACATAATGACCAGCACCGTTTGGCCCAATGTATGTCACACAAGGCGCACCATCTTCAGCTTTAGCAGAAATTTGTTCTAAGACTGGTGCGATTAAATCATAGGCTTCTTTTTGACCACCAGGCATGATAGATGGACCTTTCAGCGCGCCTTCTTCACCACCAGAAACCCCTGTACCGATAAAGTTAATACCAGAGTTAGCTAATTCTTCATTACGACGCATTGTATCTTTGAAGAAGGTATTTCCACCATCTACTAAAATATCCCCTTTATCTAAGTGAGGCAACAATGCTTGAATGGTAGCATCTGTTCCTTTTCCTGCTTGAACCATCATAATGATTCGGCGAGGTTTTTCCAATGATTGTACAAATTCTTCAATGGTATATGTTGCTTTAAAGTTTTTTTCAGGATGTTCATTTACAACGGCCTCTGTTTTTGATCCTGTACGATTGTATAGCGCAACGGAGTAACCGCGACTTTCAATATTTAAGGCTAAGTTTTTACCCATTACAGCCATACCAACAACACCAATTTGCTGTTTCGTCATGTTCATTCCTCCTAATTTTACCTGGATATTTTCACAGGCTTTTCAATAGACTCTTTCATTATAGCCTAAAACGCTTATGATTAAAAGTAAAATCCTTTTGAGTAAAAAAATAAACCCTAGGCCCCATGGTTAGCCTAAGGGTTTAACTGCTTACTTGATTTTAAGCATTATTTAGCTGCCACATCTTTACCATCGTAGTAGCCACAGTTTGCACATACATGATGGCTTTTCTTTAATTCACCACAGTTTGGGCATTCGTTTAAGCCGTTGATTGATAATTTGTAGTGAGTACGGCGTTTTGCTTTTTTAGCTTTAGAAGTTCTTCTAGCTGGTACTGCCATTTGCTACACCTCCTTATTTCAAATTGCAGAAATTCTGCATTTATTCCAATCTTACTTATCTTCATCCTCTGAGTCGAGTAATGCCGATAATTTTGCAAGACGAGGATCAATTTGACTTTCACTCTCTGCTTGTTTCTGACTAAGATATTCATCTTCTGAAATCACTTGCCAATCATTGCCAGATGGTAAGTCCTCACTTTGTCTTTCCTCTTCAGACAATACTTGAAGCGGAATCGCAAGCAAAAGATTATCGATGATTGATGCTTCTAAATCCAAAGTTTGAGTATCTAAAACCAAAACTTCTTCATCAGGGATACTATCATCTCTCATTTTAAATTGCTCAGGTGTCATAAATAGTTCATCCACATCAACTGATAATGGAACATCCACAGGTTCAAGAGACCGACTTGAAGGTAAAGTCATTACAGTAGTTAAATGATAGTGGGTAAAATACTCATTTACCTTTACTTCTAAAAAGCCACTTACTTGAACAGGTGCTAGATCAATAACTTGTGAGTCACGTGCTAAGACAGCCTCTTTTAAATCAAGTGTTTCATTTAATTCAATGGTTTGTTCTTGATACTTTCTTAATTCTAATAAAGAATATTTCATCTTATCTCACCCCTAAGCAACAAAAGCTATTATACAGTTGGTTTTTAGCTTTGTCAATGAATTTTTCTTGACACCTTAAATTTATCTGTAATTTCTAATAAAAAGATTATTTAAAAAAGGTGGATAAACCATCTTTCGACAATCTACCCACCCATGTTTATCTAAAGAATCGTTTCAATTAGATAGTAGTTGTTTCTCCACGGTATACAATACCACGACGAGAATCTACAGTTACAACTTCGCCATCTTTCACAGCAGAAGTTGCTCCTTTAGCACCAACGATTACTGGTAGATCTTTAGCAATACCTACAACAGCAGCGTGTGAAGTCAAACCACCATCTTCAACCACTAAGGCACTTGCTTTTTCGATAGCTGGCATAAATTCTTTATCAGTAGTAGGCACTACTAATACCATGCCATCTTTTGCGTTGGCAATTGCTTCTTCAGCAGTTTTAGCAACTACTGCATTGGCAACTACAGAACGGCTACCAACACCTTGGCCTTCAACTAATTTAGAACCAATTAATTGAATTTTCATTACGTTAGTTGTTCCGCGTTCACCAACTGGTACACCAGCAGTAATTAAGATTAAGTCTCCTTCTTTAGCAAAACCTAATTCTACAGCCTTCTTAGTAGCTAATTCAAACATTTCATCAGTTGTAGTTGGTTTTTCAGTAACTGTTGGATAGACACCCCAGTTTAACATTAAACCACGTTTTGTACGTTCGTCAAAAGTAACTGCTAAGATATCTGCATCTGGACGATATTTAGAAATCATTTTAGCAGTATGTCCTGATTCAGTAGCTGCAACGATTGTTTTCACACCTAAGTTTTTAGCTGCAGTTGCTACTGCCATACCGATTGTTTCAGTAACATCTGTCTTATCAAAGTTGTCAATTTTGTATGTGCCAATTTTAGCTAATTGTTTTTCAGCTTCCATGTCGATACGAGCCATAGTTGAAACAGCTTCAACTGGATATTGACCATTAGCAGATTCACCAGATAACATTGTAGCATCTGTACCATCAAATACAGCGTTAGCAACGTCAGAAGCTTCCGCACGAGTTGGACGTGGGTTGTGTTGCATTGATTCTAACATTTGAGTTGCTGTAATTACGGCTTTACCAGCAGCATTACATTTCTTAATGATTGTTTTTTGAACCATTGGTACCATTTCAGCTGGAATTTCCACACCCATGTCACCACGAGCAACCATGATACCGTCAGATACTTTCAAGATTTCATCGATATTGTCGATACCTTCTTGAGATTCAATTTTTGAGAAGATTTGAACGTGAGTCATGTTCTTTTCTTCTAAGATTTCACGAATTTCTAAAACGTCTTGTGCTTTACGAACAAAACTTGCAGCAATAAAGTTAATATCATTATCAAGACCAAAACGGATATCAGCTGCGTCTTTTTCAGTAATACCAGGTAAGCTGATAGATACACCAGGAGCGTTAACCCCTTTACGAGAACCTAAAATACCTGCGTTTTGTACTTCAGTAACTAATTCACGATTTGCTTCATCTTTTTCTAAAATCTTCATGTCGATTAAGCCATCATCAAATAATACATGACCACCTACATGAACATCGTCATATAATCCAGGATAAGTAACAGCAATCTTTTCTTTTGATCCTACATGTTCGCTATCCATTGAAATACGTACGATATCACCGATATTGAATTCGATTTTACCTGATTCAGTACCTTGAACTGTTGTACGGATTTCAGCACCTTTAGTATCTAATAAAATAGCTACATCTTTTCCAGTTAATTTAATCGCTTCACGTACCATGTTCATACGAGATAATTGTTCTTCATGGTCACCATGTGAGAAGTTAAAACGGAATGCGTTGGCACCTGCTTCGATTAATTTTGCGATTGTTTCGACACTATTACTTGCTGGTCCTAATGTACTAACAATTTTTGTTTTTTTCATTACTACTTTGCTCCTATTCGTTTATTTTAAAAATAAGTAAAATACTTATTATTTACTAGATTGACTTTTCAATTAAACTGATAGTTCACGGTTTAATTGATATAATGATAAATCTGGTTTATGTTTATGATTTTCTAACATATCAATGATGTCACGAGCAACGATTTGTTCGTTTTCGATACCGATACATAAACCACCTTTGTTTTCTTTTAGTAAATCTACGGCATAACCACCAAATTTACTTGCTAATACGCGGTCACGGGCGCTTGGAGAACCACCACGTACAATGTGTCCTAAAATTGATACACGTGTATGGAAGTCACCATATTCAGCTAATTTTGCAGCAAATTCATTACCACCCATCACACCTTCAGCTAATACGATTAAGCAGTGTTTTTTACCACGGTCACGACCTTGTTGAATACGTTCAGCAACTTCTTTCATATCAAAATCATGTTCAGGAATGATAATATCATCCGCACCACCGGCAACACCAGCCCATAAAGCGATGTCTCCAGCACCACGACCCATTACTTCGATAACAAATGTACGAACGTGTGAAGTTGCTGTATCACGAATGCGGTCTAAAGCATCTAATACAGTATTAATTGCAGTATCAAAACCGATTGTGTAATCAGTTCCCGGAATATCATTATCAATTGTTCCTGGGATACCAACAGCAGGATAACCATGTTTTGTTAAAGCCATCGCACCATGGTAAGATCCATCTCCGCCGATGACAACTAAACCTTCAATACCGAATTTTTTCAATTGTTCGATACCTTTTAGTTGTCCTTCTAAAGTAGCAAATTCAGGATAACGTGCAGAGTAAAGGAAAGTACCACCACGTTGGATTTTATCACCAACATCAGCTAAATCTAAACGACGGATATCCCCTGCAACTAATCCTGCGAAACCATAGTTGATTCCATATACTTCCATTCCTTCATAGATGGCCTTACGAGTGACAGCACGAATCGCTGCGTTCATACCTGGCGCATCTCCACCACTGGTTAAAATTCCAATGCGTTTCATATAATTTCACCTCATTAAAATATTTTGACACATTAAAATAAATGTTCCCTGCTAATCTTAGCCACGAACAGTATTTTACCATTAATTTATGAAAATGTCTTGTAGTATCTTGAAAAAATTAGAAAAATGTAAAGATAAATTGAAAATATGTGCACTTTATTTCATAACAACGTTTTCTTCACCTAATAATTGTCTAAGTTCAGCATACAAGTCAGCAGATTCTTTAATCCAAAATTTTTCATCTATCATTCGCTTCTGATGATTAAGCGCATCAAAAATAACAACCGGAACAGTTCCGTGATGTTTTTCTAACACGCTTTGTAACTGATACATCAAACTTTCATTTTCAAAACCATTTTCAAAACGAAGGTAGCACGTCTTCTGTTGTAACTGATTTTGGATTTGTTCATTAAAATACATTTGTTCAGCTAAAAATTGAATTTGTCCACTATAATTACTGATTTGGCTTTTTCCTTTAATCAATACACACTGATTGACTTGCAGATTTTGGCGAATTTGTCGGAAAAGTGTCGGAAAAATGGTCACTTCTATTTCTTGTGTCCCGTCATTTCCTGTAATAAAGGCCATTTTTTCCTGCTTTTTCGTAGTTATCTCTTTAATATTTGTCAGATAAAGCAAGATATTGGCACGTTGATTGGCTACCAAGTGCGCAACTTCTCGTACTTTTTCTTGTTGGAAGTAAGACTGATAGCGATCTAGCGGATGTCCAGATAGATACATCCCCAGATATTGATTTTCTAATGCTAATTTTTCTTCAAGGGCATATTCAGCAACTTGCTCATCTACACTTAAAGTCATTGTTTCTAATAAGTCTAGACTCCCTGCACTGATGACAAAATTTTGAATCTTACTGGACAATTGTTGCATCAGAAGTTTGCGATTTTCACCTAATTGATCAAAACAACCGACTGCAATCAAAGGTACTAAAAATTCTTCTTTGAGCCAATGACTATTCTGATGATAAACACGCATTAAAAAGTCATCAAAGTCTTTAAACGCTCCATTTTCGTAGCGTTCTTTAACCATCTGGCGCAAGAAATCTTTACGAGTACCCTTGATATTCGCTAAACCAATTCTGATGGTATGTAACTGAACCATCGATGTTTCTAATTGACTTTGATTAATATCTGGTCCAAGCAATTGTACCTGATATTTTTTTAGTTGATGGGCATATTCTTTTAATTTTGTTACATCATTTTGAGCAGATTTCATTAATGCCGTAAAGAAGGCTGCTGGATAATGAACCTTTAAATAAGCCATTTGATAAGCTACTTTTGAATAAGCAAAGGCATGGGACCTATTAAACCCATAATCTCCAAAGCTTTCAATATAATCGTAAATCTGATTGGCACTTGCTTGTTGCACTCCATTACTAACAGCACCTTGAACGAAAATTTGGCGATATTTATCCATTTCTTGTTTATCCTTCTTACTTATCGCTCGACGTAAAATATCGGCTTGAGCAAGAGTAAAGCCAGCTATTTCTGAAGCAATTTGCATGACTTGCTCTTGGTAGACAATGATGCCATAAGTGTTGGATAGAATTTCTTTCATCCGTGGATCGATATAGGTAACCTTTTGTTTTTTGAATCGTCTAGCCACAAATTCATCAATATGTTGCATAGGTCCTGGTCGAAAAAGCGCATTTACCGCTGCTAAATCTTCTAAATTCTGCGGTACCACTCTTTTTAATACTTGGCGGATACCGGAAGATTCAAATTGAAACACCCCTGTAGTATCCGCTTTTTGAAAGATTTTCATCGTTTCTGCTTCATCAATAGGAATTTCAGCTTGACTACGTATCGCATTTGGAAAATGACGCATTGCTTTTAACGCATCATCAATAATCGATAAATTTTTTAACCCCAAAAAGTCAAATTTCAACAATCCAGTAGCTTGCACATCATTCATCGTATATTGACTTAAAAGTAATTCATCTGAACCTAGTTGCAACGGAATGAATCTTCGCAAATCAATATCACTGATGATGACCCCTGCTGCATGGGTTGAAACATGACGTGGCAACCCCTCTAATATAGAAGCCACTTGATAGATTAGCTGATTTTTCTTAGATCGCTCAATTAGCTGGCGAAGGTCTTTGGATTGCTGATAAGCTTGTGCTAAAGTAATTTTTAAAGTATTAGGAACAGCTTTAGCCCAATGACTGCTTTCACTTTGCGACAATCCAAATACTCTTGAGACATCTCTTAAAACCATTTTTGCTGCCATCGTACCAAATGTCGCAATCTGCACCACCTGATAATGACCGTATTTTTGGTGTACATAACGCAAGACTTCTTGACGGCGATTATCTGGAATATCTAAATCTATATCGGGCATGGTTTGACGGTCAGGATTCAAGAAACGTTCAAAAAGTAGCTGATACTTGATTGGGTCGACATCCGTAATGCGAAGTAAATAAGCGACTAAACTTCCCGCCGCCGAACCACGACCAGCTCCTGTAACGATTTTTTGATCATGGGCATATTTCATTACATCATAGACAATTAAAAAGTAATCATCAAAGCCCATATTATGAATGACAGATAATTCATAGGCTAACCTTTCTTGGTACGTAGGATTAGTCTCTAAATGAAATGCTTGTAATTGCTGATCACAGAGTGCTTTTAATACTTCATCAGCTTTCTTGCCAGCTGCTAATGGAAACTGTGGTAAAAGGGACTGATGCAAAGGAATCTCTAATTGTACTTGCTCACATAAATGACTTAAATGTACAAGCGCACTAGGTACACTTTCTTGATAATAGCGCTGATAAGATTCTTCAGATAAGAGTGGATAGGCCTGGGTATGTTGAGCTGATTGGATTTCTTCTGATGTCAATACTTCACCACGCTGTACTTTTTGTAAGACCTTCAAGGCAAATGCTTCCTCGGTATACAAGATATTTACTTTAGAGAGTGCTAAAGGCAATAAGTCAAATGTTTCTAAAAAGTCTTGAGTTACTTTTTCATAAATTTGGATGCCATAATAGACTTTAGGAAGAGATGCTTTGATTTCATTTATCAAATCAAGTCGATAAGTATTTTCCATCTCAGGATTAGCCAATGGATGTTCAAAATTAACAACCCAGGCTAACTGCTGTACATGTTCGATTTCAGCTAAATGAACGACTTCTTCACATTTTCTTTTTGTAGAAATTTCCATTAAAGACTGAAATCCCTGGTAGTTTAAAGCAATAGCAATTAAAGGCAGATTTCGTTTCATGCGTTGTGAGTAGTATGAAAATTTTAAGCCAATAATTGGTTGGATGTTTGCTTTTAAACAAGACTGATAAAATGTCAAAGCCCCACTTAGCGTATCTTCATCAATCAATCCCAGCCTTTGATAACCCATCTTTTGGGCTAAATCAATATATTCGTTAACCTTAACAGTGCTATTCATCAAGGTATAGGCACTATTGGTATAGATTGGCACATAACTCATACGCTTGCTCCTTTCATTGATTCTTGCTTTTATTGTACTGAAGATTATCGCAACTGACAACAATCAAAGACTTTACAATCGCTGAAAATATGTTAAACTAAAAGACGATTAAACAGGAAAGAAGGAATTTCTGTGAAATATATCGTTACCATGTTTTGGGCAATGATTTTAGGTCAAGTTGTTGGCTATCTAGGTAGTGCATTAACAGGTGGTCAATATGATTTTACTGTTACCGCACAACTATCTTTTTTAGTAGGCATCATTGTCATCATTGTTGCAAATGTCTGCGTTCCAAAAAAAGCAAAACAAAATTAAAAAAGCGTGATTGCTTCCATCTAGCAATCACGTTTTTTACTTTATTCTGGTATATAATAGACAATCGGCTTACGAAAATTAAAGAGTGATAAGCATAAATTACAAAAGATGCAAATCGAAGTCACAATAAACACGCTACGATATCCAAATCCATGCGCAACAGTCGAACCAATCATCGGTCCAACAACTTGTCCAAAGTTTGAAAACATTTGATTATAGCTGTAAATCCGACTGACTCCTTCAGGCGGCGTAATCTTACTAATCAAAGTATTGACTGATGGCATTAAAGCACCGGTAGAAAAGCCTAGTAAAAATCGTAAAATCCCTAATTGCAAAGTACTGTGAACAAATGCCATCGGTAAAATACACGCTAAGGAGAATATTAAGCCACCTAATAGAATCTTATGGTTACCAATCTTATCGCCAAGTCTGCCTAGGGCTGGCGAAGAAATCATCGCAGACACCCCAGCAATAGAGACAATCAAACCACTTACAAATAAAACATTGCCTTGATTGCCATTTAATTGACGAATAAATAAGGTTAAAATCGGACTAATTGAAGTAATCCCTACCTGAATAATTAGTGAGGTAACGAATAGACCAAATAACAATTGTACATTATGCATTTTCGCTAACAACTCTTTTAACGAAAGCATTTCTTGTTTGTGAACAGGTTTGAAATCTTCTTTGACCATCGTAACTGTCAAAATTAACGTAATTAAGAGCACGGTTCCGGTAATTAGAAATACATTGCGAATCCCAAATATTTCCGCTAAAATCCCTCCAAGTGAAGGACCTATCATCGAACCAGCAATCGCACCAGTCGCCAATGTGCCAAGCGCCCAACCACTTTTCTCACGAGGGGCTTGTGAGGCAATTAAAGCCGTGGCATTAGGAACATATCCTGAAAGTACACCTGTTAAAAAACGCATAAATAATAGCCAATAAACATCAGGCACGAACGCCAGTGCCCCCATCGAAAAAGTCATCCCTGCCGCTGCTCGAATCATCATTAAACGTCGGCCTTTACGATCAGCCAGATTTCCCCAAATTGGTGCGACAAGAGCTGCGGCCAAAGCGGTCACTGAAATCGCTAATCCTGCATATAGTTCCACTTGGCTTTTAGGTGTATGTAATTGCTCAATATAGATTGGAATAAAAGGCATCACTAAACTAAAACTAGCCCCTGTAAAAAAGCACCCAATCCATGATATGTATAAATTCCGTTTCCAATCAATTTTCAAACTAATACCTTCCTTCTTTTTTCACCAAGTAATACTATAGCGCAATTTTATTGAGATTGACAACAGATTTACCGGAAATTTTTATTCTTACAAGAAAACAAAAAAGACGACCGCAAAGAATCGCCCTTTTTATATTCATTTGATATAAACAACTAGATAATGGCAAGAATCACAAAGTTTAGAATGAACAATGCATTGACTGCCCAAATAACTGGTGAAACTTGGCTTGCTTTGCCTTTTAAGACTTTCGTTAAGGCATACATGATAAAGCCAGCTGCGATACCATAAGAAATGCTGTAACATAAGCCCATAAAGATTGAAGCAAAGAAAGTTGGAATTGCTTCTTCTAATTCTGTCCAATTAATATCTTTAAAGGAAGCCATCATCATTACTCCAACTAAAATTAAGGCTGGTGCAGTGGCTTGACTAGGTACAATTGAAATTAATGGTGAGAAGAAACTACTAATTGCAAAAAGAATCGCTACAACAACAGAAGTTAAACCGGTACGTCCACCCGCACCAATACCGGCAGCTGATTCAACATAAGTAGTCGTATTAGAAGTACCGAATACCGCACCTACACTTGTCGCAATCGCATCAGCAAATAACGCACGATCTAGGCGCGTATTTAACCCACGACCATTGTCTAATGAATCTTCATCTGCTTTAGAGAAGATACCCGTACGACGACCAGTACCGATAAATGTACCAATTGTATCAAAAGTATCAGATAAACTGAAAGCTAAAATTGTCATAATCACTTGCGGAATTTTATGAGATTCACTAAATAAAGATTGCATCCCTTCTGGACCAAAGGCAGCCCCAAAAGTTGTACCTAATTGTTTGAATGAGTTAGCCAATGAATTCGTGTGCCAATCAATTGCACCTAAATCAACAACACCCATTAAAATACCAATAATTGTAGTACCTAAAATCCCAATGATAATTGCGCCACGTACATTTAAGACCACTAAAATCGTCATTAAAAATAGACCAATTAAAGCTAAAAGTACAGGTGCATTATTGAAGTTTGCTAATGCGGGAACGATGCCACCATTCATTGAAACACTGGCCACTTTACCTTTTTCAACGATCGCATTAGTAATTGTTGCACCATCAGCACTAAAGCTTAATAGATTCGCATTTTTAATCCCAACATAAGCGACAAAAATACCAATCCCACCACTGATAGCGTGTTGCATACTCTCAGGAATCGCATGAATAATCATTTTACGAATACGAGTAACCGTAATAAAAATGTTAATTAAACCACAGATAAATACCATCGCTAAAGCTTGTTGCCATGAATACCCCAAGCCAAATACTACAGTAAAGGTAAAGAAAGCATTCAACCCCATACCTGGCGCTTGAGCATAAGGAACATTTGCAAATAATCCCATGACTAAAGTACCGATGACTGAAGCAATAATTGTTGCTAAAAAGACCGCTTGAAACGGCATGCCGGATTGAGATAAAATATTTGGATTAACGAATAAAATATAGCTCATTGCAAAAAATGTTGTTAATCCGGCTAAAACTTCTGTAGAGACAGTTGTTTTATTTTCCTTCAACTTAAAAAATTTTTCCATTTTAATAAGTCCACTCCTATAAAATTCTGATATATTTCGAAAAAACAAAGCCATAATGTACGTTTTTTTCGAACTACACAACGTAGTATAGTCGAGTAATTTTCGGATTTCAACAGAAAAAGAATAAAAAACTTTAAAAAACTTTCGAATGTTCGTTTTTTCCCACTTTCACTTCTCAACAACTAGAAATTATCCATTTCCTTATTGACTTTTCTATAAAAAACAGTCAAAATATAACTTACGGAGAGTTGGCAGAGTGGTAATGCACTGGACTCGAAATCCAGCGAGCCGAATTTTTCGGTGCACGGGTTCAAATCCCGTACTCTCCTTTTCGCAACTGCAGCTTTGTAGTTGCTTTTTTTGTTCACTTTTCTTGTAATCAGGACAGATCTCTGACTTGTTTTCCCCTACATCTTGTGATATGATTTTTCATGTTGTCAATATATTGTAGTTTAGTATAAGAATGATAATTGCTGAACTTTAAGGAGTTTTGTTATAAATGAAAGGAGCTAACCAAGCTGTGATAGTACTTGCAGGTATGATTGGTGCCGGAAAAACCAAATACACTGAAATGATTGCGAATGAATTAGGCAGTTTACCTTTTTATGAAAGTGTCGATGATAATCGCATTTTAGAAATGTTTTATAAAGATCCGAAGCGTTGGGCTTTTGCATTACAAATCCACTTTTTAAATACCCGCTTTAAGAGCATTAAAGAAGCTTTGAAACATCAACACAATGTTTTAGACCGTTCTATTTATGAAGATGCTTTATTTACCCAAATCAATTTTGAAAATGGCAATATGTCTGAAGCTGAAATGGACACTTACCTTTCTCTTTTGGATAATATGATGGAAGAGTTAGATGGTATGCCTAAAAAAGCACCAGACTTATTAGTATATTTACAAGGACCACTTGATATTCACTTACAACGTATCAAAAAACGTGGTCGCGAATATGAACAAGTAGATGAAAATGAAGAAAATGATGAGTTATTAGCCTACTATAAACATCTACATTCACGTTATGATGATTGGTATAACGCTTATGATAAGAGTAAAAAAATTGCGATTCCAATTACTAAATATGATATTGAAATCCCCGAGCATAAAGAAGCTGTAATGGCAATTATCAAAAATGCTTTAAATGAAATGAATTAAAAAAAGAGCACAGAATTAGCTAAAATTCTGTGCTCTTTTTTTATAAATTTAAATTCTTTTCTAAGTATCGCGCTAAGCCATCTTCATCATTCGTATATTCAGTAATATCATTCGCAACTTTTTTCGCTTGCTCAGAACCATTTTTCATAACCACACCACGTCCTGCAAATTCAAGCATTTCCACATCATTGTATTCATCGCCAAACGCCATGATATCTTTTTGCTTAAAGCCTAAATCATCAGCAATTAATGCAAGACCGGTTGCTTTGTGTACTCCTTTAGGGGTCATTTCCAACATATTATGTGGTCCACCCCACGTTTTGGTTGCGACATCAGGATAATAACGATTTAATACTTCCGCAACACTTTCTAAAGTTTCTGGGCGCGTTTTAATTAATAAAGAAGTAGGATTTTCTTTTAAGTTCTCTAGTAAATTATCATTCGTTACCTTAGTTGAACCGAAAAAGGTAGGATCAACACCGTCTAACTGGCTAACAAAAAAATGACGACGATCTTCTGCGGCTACAAATTCAATCCCTAATGCTTCTTTTTTAGCCTTTAAGTCAAAAGCAATAGCACGATCGATAAAATATTCGGTTTCTTTTTCCCAGTATTTAAAAGGCTTATGCGTCAATGAACCGTTAAAATTAACCATAGCAGAATCAAGTTTTAATTGACGGTAAAATTGTTCACTCATTCTAAAGGGGCGACCTGTTGCAATCACTACTGTATGACCTTGTTGCTGGGCCTTGATTAAGGTCTCTTGGGTTTTTGGAGTAATCAGTGATTGCGCGTTTAATGTCGTGCCATCTAGGTCTATCGCAATTAATTTTTTGTCCATAAATTTCTCCTTCCTTGAAATCTTTCTCTATAGTCTAACACATTTCTGGAAGAAGAAACAAGTAAAACCTCAATAGTTGCTACTACTGAGGTTTTATCTTTATTGACGAATTAAATCTAATTTTTGACCCTTAGCGATATCATCAATCATTTTCTTACACATATTTACGAAATCATCGTGTGTTAAATGAATAATTCCGGCGTTTTGTAAGGAAATAATCCCACTTACTGCAATCAATGTCTCTAGGTGATAATTTCTAAATTCTTCATCACTCAAATGTTTGAAACGATCATCTTTAAAGACTTGTTCACGGTAATATTCTTCGGACTTGGCAAATAAGTAATCACCGCCACCATTATTATCTACCCAACAAGCTTTGTATAATGTAGGTTTCTTTAAGGCTAACTCAATAAAATGAACAGGTGAGTCTACAATAATATCTCCTGTTATTGGTTTGGTTAGACTAATTCGTTCAATATCATTCCAGACTTTGTCTAAAACTTGGGTCTTCAAATCTTTCATATTTTTGAACTGCAAATAAATAGGTTGTGTTGAAATTCCCAATTCTTGCGCGACATTTCGGGCTGTAAACTTATCAAATCCTTCACGTGCCACAATATTATACCCTGCTTTTATAATCTGTTCTTTTGTATAAATTTTATACCTCATTCAAATCTCCCCCAAATTCTATCTATCTCTATTTTACTAAAAGTATGTAAATTAAGCAAAAAATTATTCGTCAAAAATGTTATCATACTAGACAAAAAACGTTATCATAGTTCCATCAAAATATAAACTTTTCAAAATCATAAATTAAAATTTTTTGCCTTTTTCAAAAATTTAGCTAAAATAAAAAATATCCCAACTTATATGCTTTTGAGGTGATTTTCCCTTGTTGAACGATAGCCAATCAGAAAATATCAAAGCCAAAATACTAAAAACGGCCTTACTAGCTGGTAAAATTATGATGGAAAATGGTTCTGAAGTTTATCGCGTGGAAGATACGATGAAACGAATTGCACAAAATGCCGGGGAAATGGATGTTAGTTGTTACGTTACAGCTACAGGAATTTTCATCGGTCTTGAGAATCAGCAAAAAGTCATGATTGCCAGTGTCGAAGCGCGTACCATCAATTTAGAAAAAGTGGTTGCTGTAAACGAGATGTCTAGACAATTTGCAGATAAAAAAATCACTCTTCATGAACTGGCAGAAAAACTCGAACAAATCAATCAAAAAGTACCCACCTTTCCACTCTGGCTAGAAATTTTAGCAGCCGGAATGATTAGTGCTGGAGCCATGTATCTCTTTGGCGGGGTAATGTCTGACTTTTTGATTACTTTTTTAATTGGATCACTGGGGTTTATTATTAGCGTTGTCTGCAAATCGCTGATAAAACTGAACTACTTTGATTTGTTCATCGCTAGTTTTTGTATTGGCATTATGACAATTGTAGCCGCAAAATATCATCTTGCTAGTCATATTGATCCAATTATTATTGGTTCAATCATGCCTTTCGTACCTGGTGTGGCAATTACTAATGCTGTTCGTGATATTTTAGCGGGACATTTAATTAGCGGTACAGCTCGGGCAACAGAAGCATTAATTGTCGCAGCTACAATATGTGCCGGTATTGCAACCGTCTTTAACTGGTTAGGAGGATGGCTATGAGCGAGTGGTTGATTCATATTATTTTTAGCTTTTTGAGTACGATTGGATTTGGCATTGTTACAAATATCCCTAGAAGAGCATTTATCGCATCTGGTTTTACTGGCGTATGTGGCTGGTTAGTCTTTTGGCAGTTAAAAACGCATCATATGTCTTTAGGTGGGGCGAATTTTTGGGCAGCCTTACTGATTGGTATCTTAAGTATCTATTTTTCACGTAAACAAAAGATGCCGGTCATTATCTTTCATATTCCAAGCCTATTTTTGCTTGTACCTGGTGGCCCGGCTTACTTAGCCATTCGTCTGTTTATTAGTGGCAATACATCGGCAGCTTTTACCCAAATTAGCATCGTGACTATCACTGCGGCTAGTATTGCAGGTGCCTTTATGATGAGCAATTTAGTAGAAAGAATTGTTTTAAAGATATCAAATTTACAAAAAAGGTGTAAAAATTTATAAAATCAGTCTAAAGTGGTATTCTCAAATAAGTAAAAAACAGCTATAATAGCGGTAGATAATTTGGAAAAGGAGATTCTCTATGAACATTGAACTATCCCGTAAAATCGTTAGCTTCATATCATTTTGTGGCCTAGTTGCAACGATTATTGTCACGATTTATTTTTATCGCTTAGGACTATTTAAAGATATTCATTCCTTGCGACTGTACATAGAGAATGCCGCAATCTTTGGTCCATTTATCTTTATCCTTTTACAAATCATTCAAGTAGTTGTGCCGATTATTCCTGGTGGGATATCTACCGCTGCTGGTGTAGTCATATTTGGTCCTTTTTGGGGATTCGTTTATAATTATGTTGGTATTTGTATTGGGTCTGTCATTGTTTTCCTACTTGCTAGAAAATATGGTAAACCATTCATTTTAAGTATGATTAGTGAAAAGACCTTTAACAAATATACGCATTGGCTAGATAATCAAAAGAGATTTGATCGCTTATTTTCTTTAGCCATTCTATTACCGGTTGCTCCTGATGATGCCTTATGTATGATTGCTGGGCTCACAGAAATCAGCCTTAAGAAATTCACTTGGATTATCTTATTATGCAAACCAGCAACGATTCTAGCTTACAGTATGGCCTTAATTTACGGGGCGAACTGGCTAACCAATTTATTAAGTTAAGAAAACACGACTACCCCATTTATTTTGTGGTAGTCGTTTTATTTTATACTTAAATTTAGATAACGAATTCAAAATATTTGCCAAAATTTACTACTTGTGCTACAATGAACAATGTAAAAGGGTTACAATATTAAATAATTAAAGGAGGTCGTATTATGACTTACAAAAACACAAATCTTGTTTATCGAATTGCTTTTGACACAACACAAAATGTCTTTATCGCAATTGATGCTAACAACGAAAACAACTGTGCCTATGGTGTAACAATTGAACAAGCAGTGGCAAACCTTGTTGCAAACAAATAAAGAAAGGAAAACATCATGCCCACAAATCCAAACAACCTACTTTAAGAATCATCTTTAGTTCTCACGCTAAGGATGATTTTTTTTAGCCTTAAATAGCAAAAAAAGACTTAACCCTCGATTAGAGAGCTAAGCCTTAAAAATTTGAGAATTATAGACGTTCATTTAATTCTTTCGCTAATTCTTCAAAACCTGGTTTACCTAATAAAGCAAACATGTTTTTCTTGTAAGCTTCAACACCTGGTTGGTCAAATGGGTTAACCCCGTTTAAGTAACCAGACATACCTACAGCAATTTCAAAGAAGTAAATGACATAACCTAATGTATAAGCATCCATTTCAGGTAATTTCACTAACATATTTGGTACATTACCATCTGTATGTGCTAATAAAGTACCTTCGAAGGCTTTTGTATTTACAAAGTCAACTTCTTTACCTTGTAAGTAACCTAAACCATCTAAATCATCCTCTTGTGTAGGGATCACAACAGATTTACGAGGTTTTTCAACTTTCACAACTGTTTCAAAAATATTTCTTACACCGTCTTGGATTGTTTGACCAACAGAGTGTAAGTCAGTTGAGAAGTTAGCACTTGAAGGATAGATACCTTTTTGATCTTTACCTTCAGATTCACCATATAATTGTTTCCACCATTCAGAGAAGTATTGCATTCCTGGTTCGTAGTTAACTAAGATTTCGATTGCTTTACCTTTACGATATAAAATATTACGTAAAGCTGCATATTGATAAGCTTCATTTTCTTCTAAGCTATCAGATGAGTAAGCAACTTGAGCATCAGCCGCACCTTTCATTAAAGCATCGATATCAGCACCACTTACAGCAATTGGTAATAAACCAACTGGCGTTAATACAGTGAAACGTCCACCAACATCATCTGGAATGACAAATGTTTGCCAACCTTCAGCATCAGCTTCAACTTTTACAGCACCGCGTGCACGGTCAGTTGTTGCATAGATACGTTTGTTTGCTTCTTCACGTCCATATTTTTTAATTAATAATTCTTTGAACACACGGAACGCAATTGCAGGTTCAGTAGTTGTACCTGATTTAGAGATAACGTTCACTGAGAAATCACGGTCGCCAATTAATTCAATTAAATCAGCTAAGTAAGTTGAAGAAATTGAGTTACCAGCAAAGAAGATTTGAGGTGTTTTACGTCCATCTTTAGGTAATACGTTGTAGAATGAATGATTTAAAAATTCAATTGCTGCACGTGCCCCTAAATAAGAACCACCAATACCAATTACAACAAGTACTTCAGAATCTTCTTGGATTTTTTTCGCTGCTGCTTTGATACGCGCAAATTCTTCTTTATCGTAGTTTGTTGGTAAATCTAACCAACCAACAAAGTCGTTACCAGGACCTGTTTTTTCTCTTAAAGCTTTGTCTGCAGCTGTCACTTGTGTTTGCATGTAAGCTAATTCATGTTCACTAACAAATGGAGCTAATTTTGAATAATCAAATTTAATGTGAGCCATTGTTTTCCTCCTAAAAAAATTCGTCGTTTATACAGTTATTACTTTACGTGTTTTGTTTCAATTTTTCAAGTAAATTCCCTAAAATTAGTGAAAAAAATCGCGAAATTTAATGAAACCTTCAACGACTTCTAAAAAAGGAGCCTTCAACTAGCAAAATGACTAGATTGAAAGCTCCAGATGTCTATTTTTTCCAGATAAATTGCTTGTATTTCCTAGACTAATCCTTGAGCACTCATCGCTTTAGCCACACGTTCAAAGCCTGCAATATTCGCACCTAATAATAAGTTATGGCTTTGGTTAAAGTGAGTGGCTGTATCACGACAAGCGCGGTAAATATTGTGCATGATATCGTCTAATTTAGCATCGACTTCTTCTTTTGTCCAAGCTAAGCGTTGTGAGTTTTGGCTCATTTCTAAAGCAGATACGGCAACTCCACCTGCATTAGCGGCTTTACCCGGGCAATATTGTACGCCATTTTCGATAAAGTAGTTAGCGGCTTCTAAAGTAGATGGCATGTTCGCACCTTCTGCAACGACTTTAACCCCATTTGCGACTAATTGTTTAGCTTGATCTAAATTAATTTCATTTTGAGTCGCGCTTGGGAATGCTAAGTCCGCTTTTAGATTTGCATTCCAAACTGAATCATTGGCTACATATTTTGCTGAAGGACGTTTGGCTTGATAGCTTGTTAATCTTTCACGCTTCACTTCTTTGATTTCTTTTAGTAAGTCTAAATCGATTCCTTCTTCATCCACGATATATCCGCTTGAATCTGAACATGAAATGACTTTAGCTCCTAATTGTTGAAGTTTTTCAATAGTATAGATTGCTACATTTCCACTACCAGATACAATCGCAGTCTTACCATTAAAGTCTTCGTTTTGATCAGCTAGTAAATGTTTAACAAAGTAAACCGCACCATAACCAGTCGCTTCAGTACGTCCTAAGCTTCCCCAGAAAGATAGAGGTTTTCCAGTTAAGACACCAGCATCATATTGTTTTAAGCGTTTATATTGACCAAATAAGTAACCAATCTCGCGGCCACCTACACCGATATCACCTGCAGGAACGTCTGTATCTGGTCCAATATGTTTGGCTAATTCTGTCATGAAGCTTTGGCAAAAACGCATAATTTCCGCATCTGATTTGCCTTTAGGGTCAAAGTCACTACCACCTTTACCCCCACCAATTGGTAAACCAGTCAAACTATTTTTAAAGATTTGCTCAAAAGCTAAGAATTTCAAAATACTTAAGTTTACACTAGGATGGAAACGCAAACCACCTTTATATGGTCCTAAAGCAGAATTAAATTGGATACGGTAGCCACGGTTCACTTGCCAATTACCATTATCGTCTTGCCAAGGCACACGGAATTGGACTAAGCGTTCTGGCTCAGTAATAATTGCCAATAAATTTTGATCCACATATTCTGGATGTTCTTCTAAAAATGGGACAACGGTTTCCATAAATTCATCAATTGCTTGTAAAAACTCTGCTTGGTGACTGTCTTTTGCATGCAACTCTGCTTGAATTTTCTCAACATATTCCGTTACTTTACTCATAAACCACAACTTCCTTCCTGTTTTTCATCAAAAAATTCCATCACGTCAATATAACATGAGAATGAATAGTACATCTATACATTTTTCTTCACCTATCAGCAGTGATATCCGAATGATTTTCAAAAAAACAAGCGAAAGGCTCGGAAAAATCATATAGGTATGATATATTGTAACTGAAAATTGAAAATATTTCATCTATTTTGCTGAAAAAAATAGTAAAATAATTCATTAAAATTAGGATGTGAGAAAAATTTGCAAAAATATGATGTTATTGTCATCGGTGGCGGTACGAGTGGTATGATGGCAGCAATTAGTGCGAGTGAAAACGGGGCAAAAGTACTGCTTATTGAAAAAAACCGTAAATTCGGTAAAAAATTATTGATGACTGGAGGCGGACGTTGTAATGTTACCAATAGTCAATCAGTCGAACATTTAATCGAACACATTCCAGGAAATGGTCGCTTTTTATATAGTACTTTTAATCAATGGAATAACCAAGATATTATCCAATTTTTTACCCAAGCAGGCGTGCAATTAAAAGAAGAAGATCACGGGCGAATGTTTCCCACTACTGATTCATCCAAAACAATTGTTGATTGTCTTATTACTAAACTAAAAGAAAACCATGTTGAATTATGCATGAAAACGACGGTTGAAAAACTCATCCATGATGGTCGTACCATTCAAGGAGTGAGATGTGATAAAGGAGATTTTTTTGCACCGAGTGTCATTATCGCCACAGGTGGTAAAACATACCCATCCACTGGGGCAACTGGCGATGGTTATCAATTAGCAAAACAAGTAAAACATCAAATCACGCCACTATACCCGACAGAATCGCCGCTAATCAGTGAAGCAGATTTTATCCAGGAGCGTACCTTACAAGGATTATCTTTACGTGATGTGCAATTAACGGTTTTAAATCAAAAAGGGAAAACAGTGACAAGTCACACCATGGATTTATTATTTACGCATTTTGGAATTTCAGGTCCAGCTGCCTTAAGATGTTCTTCTTTTGTCAATCAACTGCTGAAAAAACAAACACCTGTGATTGTCGAATTGGACTGTGTACCAGAGCTAACAGCAAATCAGTTGAACCAAAAAATTGTTCAAACGCTTCAAAAAAACGGAAAAAAACAAGTGAACAATGCTTTGAAGGGACTTTTACCTGATCGGTTGCTTACTTTTTATCTTGAACGATTACACCTAGCAGATTTAATGAGTAAACAAGTTACTTTAAAACAAATTGATTCCTTAGTCAATCTGATTAAATCTTTTCAAATACCGATTATCCGCACCTTTGCTTTAGAAAAATCATTTGTTACTGGTGGCGGCATCTCTTTAAAAGAAATCAATCCCAAAACCTTAGAAAGTAAAAAAATAATGGGATTATATGCTTGCGGTGAAGTCTTAGATATCAATGGTTATACAGGCGGCTACAATATTACAGCAGCTTTTTGTACTGGTCATGTAGCAGGCAGGCACGCAGCTCAAACAGCACTATGGCAAAGTTAAAAACAGGCAAAAAAGAGGGGACTCTCCCCTCTTTTTTGATTACTTTTCTAAAGTTAAATCAACAAATTTACCACGAACTAAGCCAGCTAAATCATTTGGTGCCAGCTCCATTTGTACCCCGCGTTTTCCTGCTGATACCATAATAGTAGCAAAATTTAAGGCCGACTGATCAAAATACGTTGGAAAAAGTTTTTTCATCCCAACTGGCGAACAACCACCACGAATATAGCCCGTTAAATTCTCTAAGTCTTTTAGATGAAGCATTTCTACCTTTTTATTGCCACTTTCCTTGGCGATTTTTTTCAAATCTAATTCTTGATTGCTAGGAATAACTGCTACAACCGGACCAGTCTTATTGCCCACAGCTACCAACGTCTTGAAAATTTGCGCTTCATTTTGGTTGAGTTCTTCAGCCACATGTTTCGCACCTAAATCATTCTCAGAAAAAGTATAAGTATGCTCTTGATAAGGAATCTTTTTTTGCTCTACGATACGAATTGCGTTTGTTTTTACTTGTTTTTTCTTAGCCATTTGTTTCTTCCTTTACTGAATCTTTCATACTTAATGTGGACAGTATTTGCTCGAGCATTTCTACTTGAATCTGACCAGGAGCAGAATTTTCACCAAAATAGCCAAATGTAAAGCGCGATCCCATAAGTTCACCAGCGACTCGGGTTACCTTACCTAATTCACCCATCGCCATTACTGCTAAAGGTAAATCATAAAAAGTATGTGCTTTTTCAATTAAACTCATCGTACGTAAAACATCATTTAACTGTTGCGGCATCAAAGCAAGTTTGCCTATATCGGCCCCCATTTGATGCATCAAGCCAATTTTAAAAATTAATTCAGCGTCTTTAGGGGTACGCTTGAAATCATGATAGCTCATCAAACAAATGGTCTGCGTATCTTTTAATTGTTTGATAAAATTTCTGCCCAAAAACTCTGCTTGAGCCAATTCAATATCTATCATATCCACCAATTGTAACTTACAGACGCTCAGACATAATTCTTTATAATCTTCCAAACGAATTTGCGCCTGACCACCTTCTTCTTTGGTGCGGAAGGTAAAAAGTAACTCCTTATTTGATAATTTATTACGCAAAGTACGAAGTGTAACCAAAACATGCTCTAAATCCTGAATTTCTGTAAAATAATCTGCGCGCCATTCGACCATTTCGACTGAACTATTGCGAATTTTTTCCGCTTGTGCCATTAATTCTTCGGTTGTTCTTCCTGTTAATGGGACACAAATTTTTGGACGCTGATAACTCGTTGACATACAATCCTTCCTCTCCCTTTATAATTTCTGATAAATAAATACTTTTAAATAATTGCTCTCTTCGTATTTCTCATTTGCGACAAAATCAGCTGGTAATTGATAACGCTCGACTAGTCGGTATTGCACGTGAGCAGCTTGGAAACTTTTCTCAATCATTTTTTTAAACTTAGCCACTGTAACATTACTTGCATTAGTCGAAGCGACAATCATCCCTTTATCTGCTAAAATCGGTAAACTGTCCGTAATCAAATCACCATAATTTTTAGCGACAGTAAAGACCTTCTTGCCATTTCGTGCAAAACTCGGCGGATCCAATACAATCACATCATACTGCAGCCCTTTTTTCTTGGCGTAACGGAAATAATCAAAGGTATCCATCACATGAATTTTATGATTTTCTAAGGTAAAGCCATTGACTGCAAACTGCTCCTTAGTTTTTTCAAGGCTGCGTTTAGCTAAATCCACACTAGTCGTACTGCTCGCTCCTCCAAAAGCCGCAGCAACTGAAAAAGCTCCTGTATAGCTAAACATATTTAAGATACGTTTTCCCATAGCTAATCCATCCACTAAACGGCCACGAACTTCATGTTGATCTAAAAAAATCCCGGTCATCCAACCTTCATTTAAATAGGTAGCATATTGGACATTATTTTCTTTCACTATTAATGGTTCTGGTGCTACTTTGCCAACATAATGGTTTGATTCAGGCAAGTCACTCTTAAAACGATTTTTCTCATAAATACCTAAAATTTCAGGATATACTTTGAGAAAATTCTCCATAATCAATTGACGATGATGATAAATTGTCGTGTTGTACCAAGAAACAACTGCATAACCAGCATAATAATCAATCGTCAAACCACCAATACCATCGCCTTCTCCATTAAAAATTCGAAAAGCATTGGTATCCTCAGCATGAAAATAAGCCTTACGTTTTTGTTTCGCTTCTTTAAATTTTTGCGCAAAGAACTGACCATCAATTGGCTCATTCTTTAAAGACAAAATCCAACCAATTCCTTTGTTTTGCTCCCCTAGATATCCTTTAGCAATAAAACGCTTCTTTTCATCGACAAAATCTATCCACTCAAGCGTTGGTTGCAAATCTAAAACGTCTTCTTTTCGTACCAAAGGATAGCCCTGTAAAAACTTCTTCTTGGCTTGATTGATAACTATAACTTTTGGCATTTTATTCTCCGTTTCTCTCTCTTTGTTAAGAAATTATAACACAAAATGAGAAAAAAGACGAAAAAGCTCAAATCCAATTATAAAGAAAGATTAAATTCTAATGATGGTCTTTGAAGTTCAATTGACAGTCGATTTTAAGATGGGTAAAATGGAAAAGAATAGTATGTAAACTTCTGAAAATATGTAAATAAAAGAAAAGAGGGGAATTTTCCTTTGAAAAAAAAGAATTATTTTAGCTGGGTTAACAAACGGTTAGGCTTCTTTGGCTTGTTACTTGTGTTAATGTGGATTAAAAATATGTTGGCTTATACCTTAGATTTCCATCTATCTTTGGAAAATGCGCTCCAACATTTTATTTTGATAATAAATCCAATTGCTACAACCTTACTTTTATTATCAGTCGGTTTATACGTTCGTCGCAAAAAGCCAGCCTATATTACAATGATGGTCATTTATTTTATCATGACTGTCCTATTGTTTTCGAATGCTGTTTATTATCGAGAATTCACTGACTTCATCACAATCAATACGATGTTAGGTGCGGGTAAGGTTGCGAGTGGTTTAGGTGAAAGTGCCATTAAACTATTTAGACCTTATGATATTTTGTATTGGTTAGACTTCATTTTGCTCGTCTTTGCTTTAGCTACCAAACGTATCAAAATGGATGAAACTCCAGTACGCGCACGCATGGCCTTTGCTTTTTCTACGTTAGCTGTGATGATTTTTTCAGGTAACTTATTCTTAGCTGAAAGTGATCGTCCAGAATTATTAACACGTACCTTCTCTCGTGATTACTTAGTGAAATACTTAGGAATCAATGCATTTACTGCTTATGATGGAGTTCAAACTTACAAAACAACTCAAGTGCGTGCTCAGGCAAGTGCTACCGATATGGATGAAGTAGCAGAATATGTCAAAGGCCATTATGCCAAACCCAATGACCAGTACTTTGGTTTAGCAAAAGGTCGCAATGTCATTTATATTCACCTAGAAAGTACACAACAATTTTTAATTGATTATAAGTTAAAAGATGAAAATGGTGTTGAACATGAAGTGATGCCTTTCATTAATAGTTTATATCATAGCAATTCGACTTTTAGCTTCTCTAACTTTTTCCATCAAGTCAAAGCTGGAAAAACGAGTGATTCTGAAACTTTATTTGAAAACTCACTCTTTGGATTAAATCAAGGCGCGCTCTTCACACAATTAGGTGGGAAAAATACCTTTGAAGCAGCACCAAATATTTTAAAACAAACACAAGGATACACTTCTGCTGTTTTCCATGGAAACTCCGGTACGTTTTGGAATCGAAATGAAACCTATAAACGTCTAGGCTATGATTATTTCTTTGATGCTTCTTATTATAACGTAACGGAAGATAATTCATTCCAATATGGCTTAAATGATAAACCTTTCTTCCAACAATCTGTGAAGTATCTTGAACATTTGCAACAACCATTCTATACCAAGTTTATTGCCGTATCGAACCACTATCCATACTCACAATTAAGTGGGGATGAAACAGGTTTCCCATTGGCACAAACAAAAGACGAAACGATTAACAGTTACTTCTCAACAGCCAATTATATGGATACTGCCGTTCATGAATTCTTTGATTACCTTAAACAAAGTGGACTTTATGATAATTCCATCATTATCCTTTACGGCGATCATTATGGAATATCAAATGCGCGTAATAAAGAATTAGCTCAATTACTAGGAAAAGACCGTGAAACTTGGTCAAACTTTGATAATGCTCAAGTCCAACGTGTTCCTTACATGATTCATATCCCAGGAATGAATAAAGGAAAAATTATTGATACTTACGGTGGTCAAGTCGATGCGCTTCCTACTTTATTACATTTACTTGGTGTTGATACGCAAAACTATATTCAACTAGGTCAAGACTTATTCTCACCTGATCATAAACAACTTGTCGCTTTCCGTGATGGAGATTTTGTAACGCCAAACTATACTTATTATGGTGGCGTACTTTATGATAATAAAACTGGAGAAGAAATTACCGAACCTAGTGAAGAACTCAAAAAGCAAATCGATGCGGATAAAGAAGCTGTATCAGATCAGCTGGCTACCTCTGATAAAATAAATAATGGTGATTTGTTACGGTTCTATACGAAGAGTGGATTGAAAGCCATCAACCCAGATGATTATAATTATCTGAAAAACACAGATCGTATTGAAAAAATTGAAAAAGAACTTGGCGATAAGTCAACAAGCGTTTATAGTAAACATAATCATACAAGTACTACTGATAAGTATCAAACAAAATCTTATCAAGAACTACATCCTAAAGAAACAAGTTCAAGTACTTCAAGTGAAAACGAATAGCTAACAGTAAAAAAGAGACTGAAAAAAATAATTCAGTCTCTTTTTTTCGTACCTTATTCACAAAATGTTCATAAAAAAAGACTATAGTAATACTTAAAGAAACTCTAGACATTTTTGAAGGTAGGTGAAAGATTGTTTTGGTTAAGCGTCATTAAGCGTAGTATCTATTATCATAAAAAAGCTTTTTTAGGCATTGCGCTCTTTTTTAGCTTACTTATTTTAATGCAATGGTTCTACGCTATTTTTCAACAATATGTTCTGGCAATCTTGCAAACCATACAGCAATTTTTTGATATTTCAACTAAAGTAGAGCAGCCAATCAACCAGTGGCAAACTCCATGTAAAGTGTTATACTTAATCGTCTTAAGTATCTTGTTTTTCATGCTCGGTTACTTCTTATTTTGCTTACAAAGAAAACGTCAAAATGAAAAAGTTTCCTGGATCAAGAATGGGGGTACCGTCAGCAATTATTTTGGTTTAATTAGTGGGGAATTACTCGTGATTTGTATTTCTGTCACACTCATGATGAGCATGATACTATTTTTATTACAAACGCTGATTTTTCCGGTGATTTTTGCCTTATGTCGCTTTTACTTAACGGATATCCAACACTTTTCCATTAAAGAATGGATTCAAGCACCTGTACCTGCTAAAAATATTTTTCAAATAAAAGTTCCTGAATCCGAGAATGGGTTATGGCAATTCATCCAAAATCAAATTCATTTGGAAAAAATCAGTTTGCAAATGTTGTTTAGAACTTGCTGCGTCAATAGCTTGGGACTTATCATAGTAAACAGTCTGATTTATTTCATTCAAAATCTTAAGAAAGGAAGGATGTATTTTGCCAAATAATCAACTAAACTTTCCAAATATACAAATGAGTTATGAAACAGAGAATCAACTATTTTCTAATTTCGTCCCTTTTTTATCTTTAAAAGCTCATTTAGCCATTCGACGTAAAAATCAGCAAAATGCGATTGAATGGTTGACAAAAGAATTTCAAGTAGCAGAAACCAATCTTGATGTCCTCCCTACACAAGCAGATTACCAAACCCTGATTGCTGTTCAAGTCTATCAACAACTATTTATCCAACACAAAGACTGTATCTATATTCGTGGCATCGATTATTGTACGACCTGGCAAATTCGACAACTATTGCTAAAATTGAAACAAATCAGCCGCCATTATCATAAACAAATTATTATCCTTACACACAACCTAACTTTGCTTAATTATCATGAGTAAAAAAACAGACAAGCTATCCAAATAGCCTGTCTGTTTTTTTATTGCTCCATATCGACATCCGGTAAAGAGATGATAAAAGTTGTTCCTTTTCCTAACTCAGATTCAACCTGAATTTGTCCTTTATGCAACTTCACTAACTGTTCAACAATAGAAAGACCTAACCCAGATTCTCCAAACTTCTTATTCTTTCTAGATGGATCGGCCTTGTAGTAGCGATCCCAGATATTTTTCAGCTGTTCTTCAGACATGCCGATTCCAGTATCGCTTATCTTAATGATTGTTTCTAGATAGCCTTTTTCTAAGCTAACCGTGATTGTCCCATTTTCCGTAAATTGAATGGCATTTTGTAATATATTTACCATTATTTGAACAAAACGGTCATAATCAGCATAAACTTCCACAGGTTGTTTAGTTTCTAAAATCAGCTGGTCATTCACTTGTTCTGCTTTACTTTCCAATTGCGTAAATAGATTTTCAAATACTTCTGTTGCGTTAAATTTCCTAATCACCATAGAAATCTGATTGGTTCGAATCTTTTCATAGTCAAGATTTTCAGTAACTAACCGAATTAAACGCTCGGTCTCATTTTTCATTAAGGCAATGGCTTTCTCTTTTTGGCTTTCCGGAATTGCCCCATATGCAAAACCTTCTAACAGTCCATTAATGGTCGTCAAAGGAGTACGCATTTCATGAGAAGCATCTGCCATAAATTGTTTGCGTCGTTCTTCTTGTCGTTCAATTTCTTCTTGGGATTGTTTCAATGAATCAGTCATCTTATTAAAATCAGCAGCTAATTCATCAAACTCATCTCGATTATGAACCGGTAAGACAATATCAAAATGTCCACTCGCAACTTCTTTCGTGGCTTTTTTCATGCGATTAATCCGCCGCACTTGAAAACTTGCATAGAAATAGCTAATGATAAATGCCACGATTCCTGAAACAATGAAGCCTTTGATTAAATTCCCGGTAAATTTATTGATCGTCTCTTCCACATCTTTCGCCGGTTGACTGACAATCAAAACTCCAAACTCATCATTTAATAAAAAAGGCACCATTTCATAGGAAGTCATATTCTTTTGACCAAAAATATCTCTTTCCAAAGTTGCTTGTTGCACTTGTCCTTGGGTGAGTTGCTGCCATTGTTTTTTTGTAATCGGTGGTTTTACGGAAGCATTGCTATCTGGATAGAGCACTTCTTGTTGGGAATTCACAAAGACGAAATTGACACTTTGCTGATTTAATACTGCTTCAGATAAATTCAAGGCATTCTGAACAATGCGATATTGACTCTGATCACCGGCAAAGACATTATTAAAACTTTTGGAAATTTTCTCTACCGCCTTGGCATAACCGTATAATTGTTGATAATTATTTTGTTCTATGGTGTGTCTCGTTAATCGAATAAACGCAAATCCTGTCAAAATAAAAGTAATCGCAATGACGGTCCAAAAGGCAATTAATTGTTGATATAAATATTTCATGCTTCTAACCCTGAATCATCAAATTTATAACCGACTCCCCAAACTGTTTGAATAACTTGGGGGCCAACTTTTTCAATTTTTTGACGCAATTTCTTGATATGAGCATCCACTGTTCGTTCATCGCCAAAATACTCATAATTCCAAACTAATTCAAGAAGTTGTTCACGTGTAAAGACTTGACGTGGTTTTTTGGCCATCGTATAAAGCAAATCAAATTCTTTAGGCGTTAATCCATCAATCGGCTCATTATTCAAATAAGCTTCACGTGTTTTTGTATTCATTTTGAAATGTTTAGTAGCAATTTCAAAATCATCCGTCTCATCACTTTTTTCACTCACTTTTTCAACTAGCTCACTACGACGATGTAAAGCCTTGATTCTAGCAATTAAAGTAAGTGGACTAAATGGTTTCGTCACATAATCATCTGCCCCAATCTCTAGTCCAATCACTTGATCACTTTCAGAATCACGCGCTGTAAGCATAATAATTGGCACCGTATTTGAAACTTTACGTATTTCTTTTGCTACAAGCATGCCATCCATACTAGGTAAGTTTAAGTCCAATGTGATAATATCATATTTATCAGGCTCCGCTAAAAAAGCATCAAGTCCTTCTTTACCATCGTATTTAAACGTTGCTTCCCAGCCTTCATTGATAAAGAACATTTGCATCATTTCTGCAACAGATTCATTATCTTCAATCATTAATATTTGCATGATTTTCACCTCTAGTATTTGTTTATTCTCTGAATTCATTATAACCCAATTCATATAAATTCGATAGTTTTCCTCACAATAATCATCCTTTATTTACCTTAAATCATGCTTAAATGGCAATCTCTTAAAATAATATTAAACTTTTCAAGGCTTTTTCTTTGATATTAAAAGAAGTTATGCTATACTTTTTATGTAAGTGGCACCCTCTTATTTTTATTGAGGGGGCGTTACGGATTCGACAGGCATAGTTCGGGCCTGAATTGCGCTTCGTAGGTTACGTCTACGTTAAAACGTTACAGTTAAATATAACTGCAAAAACAAACAATTCTTACGCTTTAGCTGCCTAAAAAACAGCGGGCGTGATCCGCTAAGCATCGCCCATGTGCTTTTCCCGGGTCTTATTCTAAGTGGGATACGTAATCAAATTCCGTCTGTTTTTGATTAAAGAGATTGTCAGACTAGTTTGTTAAGGGGCCTGTCACTCGGCATCTTCTCAAATGAACTTTAAATAGAACTGACTATGAGCGTAGATTTTTGGGTGGCGATATGTTTGGACGTGGGTTCGACTCCCACCGCCTCCATACTTTAAAAAAAAGGTGTCTTAAAAGCTTGATGCGACAGCATTTATAAGTTTTTAAGCATCTTTTTTTGTAAAATGACACAATAATGACACAAAATTTTTTATTTTTTTAAAACATAATCTGCAAATTTGTTTGCTGTTTCTGCTTTAATTTGTTTAGAAACATGAGCATAAATATTAAGTGTTGTATGCACATCAGAGTGACCTAACCTCTCCTGCACCTCTTTTATGCTTGCACCAGCTTCAAACAATAAACTGCAGTGTGTGTGTCTGAATCCATGAGTTGTGATATATTTTAACTCTTTATTTTTATTTAATACTTGTAAAATAAATTTTCTTGTAACTTGCGGATTCATCAATGTATTGTTACTATTACTAAATATTAATTGATTACTTTTTACAATAAATCCATCAGATTCAAGTTCTATTTTTTGATTTATTTTCCACTCTTTAAGAACTTTAATTGTTGTGTTATCTAAACTAATCGTTCTAAAACTTTGTTTATTTTTAGGGGTATCGATATATAATTTAGAGTCTAAACCTCTTGTCAGTGCCTTTTTTATAGTTAAATTTTTATTTTTAAAATCTATATCTTGCCAGTTCAAAGCCAATGCTTCGCCTTTTCTCATCCCCGAAAATGCTAGTAAATAAAATAAAGTATAAGCTTTTTGATTCTCTAAACTCCTCAATGTTTCTAAAAATATCAGTAATTCTTCTTTTGAGTAAAATTTTTTCTTTTCTTCATTTTCAATTTGTTCCCTCTTTCTTGGTATAATCAGTTTTTTTAAAACATTTGTATTTGTATCAACTAATTCTAAATGTATTGCATAATCAATTATTTTTACAGCATAATTAAAATACTCTTTATATTTAGATTGACTATGATTGTACCATTCATTTAAAACTGATTGTGCATAGTCTATTTTTATATCATTAATATCTAAATGTCCAAAATCTTTTAAAACATGATTTTTAAAAATTTGTTGTGTTTTAGCTAATGTTGATTGTTTAACTGTATTTTTGTACTGCTCAAACCATTTTAGATAAATATCTTTAAAATTAGCTTTTCTTTTTTTTCTTTCAATTTTTTCTTTTTCTAATTTTTCTAAAAAATCAATTTGTAATTGTAGTTCTGCTTTTTTAGCATCTGTTATTGTATTAAATCCTCTTTTTGTTGTTTGTACTGTTTTACCATTTAAATCTTTGCCCAGATAAGTTTTAAAAAGCCACTTTTTTTCACCATTTTTAAGTTTATAATCTTTAAAGGTTGCCATTTTAAAATCACCTCAAATCATACTAATTAAGCTATTTAGCTGTGCTTTTTGAGATATTTTATAAAACACTCTATCTTTTCTGATATTTGATACAATCAATGATTGTTTAAATAATCCTTTTTTTAGCTTAATGTCAGTGATGTTGTTTAAGCTAATCATACTAATTTTAGCTGATTTAAAAAATTGATTAGTTGCAATTATCATTTTAGATTTAGTAACAACTACTAAACATAAATTATTATCATTATCACAACAATCAAATGCACTAATTATAATATCTGATGATTTGACTTTAGTTGCGATTGCTTTTAAAAGCTTATTATCATAGATTTCTGCATTACATTCTCTTCTAATTTTAGTTTTTAGGTCTTTAAAATCCATATTTATCAACTCTTTCTATATGTTTTGTATTTTTGATAACTGGACCATAACATCAATATTATATCTAATCAAGTACAATGTTTAATGTTTTGCTTTTCTAAAAATTTATGACAAAACACACTTAAAAAATGACCCTTTAAAAGCCTTGATTTTATAGGGGTTTTTATCATGTTGACAAAAAAGAAAGATTATTGTTATATCAAGGTTTTAAGCATCTATTTTTGAAAAAACACCTCACAGATTCAATTAAAAATTTTTTATGGGTAATTCTACACTAACTATTCGATTTAAGGTGTTTTTTATCTCAAATAATGTAAATATCTAATGATAAACAATTAATAAGTATTGATATATCAGTCTTTTTTAAAGTTTTAAATAGAGAGCAAATTTTACACATTTGACTAAATTTAAACATCTATATAAGTAAGCAAGCAGAGCTTGCTAATACTCAATCATTAATTTTAGAAAAATAAGTGCTTTAAAGCTTGATATATCAATGATAACCTTTTATACCCCCCCTAAAGTAATATTTATATTATATATAGGGGGGGGAAGAAGCAATTAAAGTAAAGATATTGTTGATATATCAGTATTTAGCTTACATTGATAATGATTAATTTATGTAGTATATTGCTAACTCTTAGATACTAATTTATAGAAAGATACTTAAAATTGACTATAGACTTGTTAGATGCTAATAATTAAGTATAGATAATTATTGTATCTAATTAAATATAAAAAAGGAGTGGATATATCATGAAAATTGATGGTAGATTAAAGAAAAGTAATGAAGAAATAGTTAAGACATATGTTTATTATCTCGATATGATATTTAAGCAAGCAACAAAAGTACCCTTCAGAATTAAACAAAGTAGCAATGTTACAGAATTAATAGTTACTTATGATAAGTTAGACTATGAATTTAAGGATTATTCAAAAGCCGATGTAGTTAGAATCTGCAAACAAAGAGCTACTCAAAATAATCAGTATTTAGATAATTTAATAAAAGAACTTGCTAAAGCAAAAGCAATGCAGATATTTAAAGACTATCAAAGCTTTTTAAATACTAATATTACTAACAGTACTACAACAACTAGTAATAGTACTACAACAACTAGTAATAGTACTACATTAGATAAAGATTTATTCATCAAAAATTTATCTGAAGCTATTACTATAAACACAAAATATTTAAAAACTAAATACAACATAGATATTGATTTTGAAATCATTTATTTAACTAATAATAAATATATACACTTTGAATGTAAATTATTAGAAGCATTAGATAATATAATCCCAGATTTTAAGCTTTCTGATGAACAAACAGAACTTATGTATAAAGAAAATAATAGTAATGCAGTCGAAACTGTATCCAGTGCAGTATATAGTTGGATTATGAATCATTTAGAAACAACAACTAAATTAGTTTTAACTAATCAAGATGATTTAAAAACTATGCTTGTAACATTTGCTCAAATCAGCAATGCAAAAGAGGTAAAATTGGTTAGAAATGAAGGATATCTGTGTATCAAATATGACAATAAGTTAAGCGATACTTTCTTATTAATTAGCTCTGACCCTCAATATTTAAAATCATTAATCATTTAAAGACTGTTTTTACAGTCTTTTTTTGTATTTTATTAGATATAAAAATTGATTATTTGCATTAGAAGGTGTATATTAGAAGTAATTAAAATTATAGGAGATACATTAATGAAAATGTTAGATTTATTAAATGATGATAATATAAAAAAAGCTATAACTTATTTGCTAAATTCAGATTTAAAAGAATCTGAATCTTATAAACAAAAGCAAAGATTTACAAAATTATATAATGAAGAAATACCCAAAATTGACTATATATCACAAAAAGAACATGCAATTGACTGGATTTTTAGCAAAACATTGTGGCACAAAGCAAAAGATAATGGTTCTATAGATTTAACTAAATTAATAAATGATATACAATGTACTCCCCTTTTGCTGTATTTAGCGATAGTTGTTGACTTGATAACTGAAGATGATGCAGAAAATTATATAAATGAGATTACTGATAAATTAGAAAAATGTAGTGATATCACTTCTAAAAATGTTAGATTTAAAGAAAAAAAAGCATTGATAAATATAATAGGTGAAAATTGGTCAAAAGCAATAGCTAATAAACTTATTCAGTAAGTATTATCAAAAAAATAGAAAGGACTTCAAATATGACTAAAGCAACAGAACAATTTGAATATAAATCAATTTTTATCAACAAGATTGAATACAAGTTTAAAAGAAAAATCGGTAATACTAGCGATAAATGGGTCTTAATAGACAATTTTTCAGATGAAAAAGATTTGGAATCTATCAATAAAAAAACAAAAGAATTTATTGACAAGGCTGAACAAAGAGCAACAGAAACAAATAAAAAAAGGGAAAAAGTGCAAAGCGGAATACATTTAGAAGCAAGAGTTAATCTTGTCTTTAAACTATATTTAGCGAATCTGAATGAATATTTAAAAGCAAATAAAGACAAAAAAGAATTTAAAAATGTATTAAAGACTGATTTAGTTGATAATATTATTTTCGACTACTTTAAAAGCAGTGATTTATTAAATATGACACATCAAGAATTAATCGCTAATAAAGAGCATTTAGCAGAGTTAAGTGATAATCTACTAAATTATAATTGCAAAGATTTATCTTATCGAGATATGCTTGCTTTTGAAAAAGAAAACACTGGATTATACACTGATTTAGAAATATTTAATAAGATAACTGAATTAGCTCCATTTTTCTTCACAACTGCTGAAGGCGGAAGAGGAATGTTTGTAAACAATATTTTTAAACACTATTTTATTAAGTATTGTGATGTAAATCGAAGATGTTTTGTGTCAAGCAAAAGCGAAACTTTAGCACTTATATTAAATACTAAATTTACTGAAAAACATTTTCAAAATTACTTTAAAATCAATAAATTGACAAATGACAATTTCAAAAATATTTAATGAATAGGAGTAATCTTATGAATAAGGATAGGTTTTACTATATATCAAATTTAGATATAAACTTACCTGAGATATCTGATGACGAACAGAAATTATTTGAATCTTATGTTGAAATGACTAGATTTTTCATTGAGCTTTCCGAACTATATAAAATATTTAAAGCAAATTATAGTCTACTTTTAGAAAATTTTACAATAAATATCAATGATACTGTAATATATAAACTAAAATCTTTAAAAGAAGATGAACTTTTTACTTTAATTAATACTTTTACTATAAATCTTATTTCATCGGGTAAATCTTTGTCTGATTCTGTGGATATATATCTGAAAACTATTTTAGGAAAGGAATTATTTGACTCTTTTAGGTCAAGAGTCTCTAGTCCAATATACGATGAAAATTTTTCATATAAATTTTTATTACAACTTAGAAACTATTCACAGCATGGACACATACCTATTGAAATTAATGAAATAAATAAAGCAAGTTTTAACTTAGATGACATTCTAAATAAGCCACATTTCAAAAAAAACGGTTCTGTCGAAAAAGAGATGATTGAGATTCGAGAAAAAATTCTATCTAATTTTGGTCATACACCCCATATTTCCTATGTTTATACAATTGCTGATTTTATTTACTGCACAATTAAAATTTACTATGAATTTTTATTATTTATCAAAGATGATTTGAAAATTAATTATAATGAAATCAAAGAAAAGTTATTAAAGCGACCAGAACTTACTAATCAAGAAGGTATAGTTTATTATAATTTTGATGGAAACTTTTTTCATGCTTTTAATGCAACTGATAATGTTTTAAGTTTGTTTACAGAAATAAAAAAAATAGTTAGAGCAGATTTAACTAAAGAAGAAACAGAACTTAAAGAAAAAAAAAGTATCTCATAAAACAAGATATACAATAATTGTAAAAAAAGAGCTGAATCAACAGCTCTTTTTTACTTATTATCTGTTAATACTGCTCTAATAACTACCAATTTTCAAGTGGTTTAGTAATATCATTATAGCTATCTATTCACCATTGAATAATTCTAACTTACCATCTAAAACCTCACCATCATTGATTTTTTCTGATAGTTCATTAATAAATTCTCGTTTATTCTTGTTGTTGTAAAACTTAATACCAACTAATTTGATATTATCATTTTCTCCTATGATTTCAATATCTGAATCATTCATAGCATATAACATTTCTTGCTTCCAAGCATCTTCTTTTTCCCTGTCTTCACCTTTCGTCTCGACAAATACTTGATAGACAAACTCTTCATTTTCTAAGTAAAGGACGAAGTCAGGCATAAACCCTCTAGGACCACCAAATTCAGTCAATTTATATCTTGTTGATTTTTCATCATTTCTGATTAAATAAACTTGCTTATATTTAGCTTCTAACTCATGAATAAAGCTTCCCATCAGTTCTACCATTGCATATTCTAATCGATTCATAATAGCATCAGTATAAACAAACCAATCTTTCCCTTTCATTTGATGAAGTTCAATTCTTTGAGTAATATGTCCTGTTTCATAAAGAGGAACTACCACTTCATAATCTCTCAAAGTATCTTTAATAGATATTGGTTTGAAAACTTTTAATCCAATTTCTTTCTGATAATTTTTGCGAATTTTTTCTTCACAATAAGTTAAGAACTTATCAATAATTTCAAGTTTTTCGATGGCTGATAAATCAGAAATATGTTGTCCTCTTGGAAGAGAAACCTTGATTGATACACCATTGAAATACTGTTCACTATCAATTAATTCGTCTTTCGACTGCAATAAAGGTAAGTATTTTTTCAGATTAATAAATCTGAAAAATGGATTTCTTTGCAAAGCTTTTTTAAAGAATCGTTTATCAACTGTTAAATATTCAAATTCTCTTTGAATAACAGCATCAGCATTAATATTTCCTTGATAATCAGTTTCTACAGTTGAACCTATAAATTCAGTTTCCCATTCATTAGATATAGTAAACTTCTCTAATGAATTATAATCTTCAGGAGTAGTTTCTCTACTTTCATTCACAAATAAATTTCCTTGTTTATAAACACTTGAATTTTTGAAAGAATGTTTTAGTTTTGTAGATAAAATTTTGACCGTCTCATCACTTGAAGTAATTAAGTTTACTGCATTCATTGATTTTTCAAGGTTAGCCAAATAGCCTTTTTCATTAATTGTGTGATAATGTAATGTTTCCAATATTCTTAAATCAGTATTTTGATTATCGAATCTTCTTTTAAAGCTTTTCTCTCCTTCATATCCAAAAGGAAAATATCTGGCTCCTCTACCAACCAATTGTGCTTCACTATCTGTAGCAGTTCTAGTAACTCCTGCACCTTCAGAAATTCTGACGATATCATAAAGATTTAGAACATCCCAACCTTCATTTAATTTTGCCACTGCAAAAATAACTCTGATAGGATTATTGATATTTTCCAGGCTGTTCAGTAACACTGCATTATCTACACTCAACATATTCTTTTCATTGGCATTTAAGATATTTCTAGCTTCAAAATCCTCTTGAATTTCTCGGATAACACTGTCTAAATCTTGTTCTAAAAAATAAGAAAAAACTTTATAGAGTGTAGAAGTTGATGATACTGTTGTTTTTCTTTGATTAATATATTTAGATAGACTTTCAACAGATAAATTCTCTATGATAGCATTAAATTCTTGTTGTTTTTGTTCAGAAATTTTAATTTTACTTGATTTAAACATGACAATAGGTTTGAAATAAGAAATACCATTTTCCCTAGCAATCAATTTTCTATATTGACTTAATAAGAGAGCATCTTTCATTTTTTCATCATCATTTTCTGAAGATTGTAGTCTTAATACATTTTTAGAATAGCCATCTGTCATAAATTCGCCTAAATCATATTTGTAAAGAATTTTATCACTATATTTTTGGGAAATATTTTTATCATCCATATTGATTGTTGCTGAAAATTCTAAGAGTTTATTATTCGTTCTTAAATATAGCATTTTGTTAATAGTATTTTCCCAAGAAGTTTCTTGCTCTTTTTCTTTTTTTGTGGAAGCATTAAAATGGTGAGCTTCATCCCCTAGAATCACAATATCTTCCTCTTCCAAACTATCCAAAGAAATACCATTTTCCCTAGGTTTATTCAATTCCCCATGAATCTTTTGAATAGTAGTCAGCTTTAGATAAATTGTATTTTTATCTTTAACAGTAGGAAAATTGTCCACCGCTTGAATCATAATTTGTTCGCCATCAATAAAAATACCATTGGGATTAAACAAATACTTATTTGATTGCGTATTTAACATATTTTCTTGTGTTTTCTTGATAATTGCATCAGTATTTACAAGAAAAATAAAGTTTTGATAATTAAATTCTTTATATAAATACAAAATCAAACTCGCCATAACCATCGTTTTCCCTGAGCCTGTTGCCATATTAAAAAGTAAATGTTTTCTCTGAAATCCTGCATTACTAATACCTGCAAGCAAATTATCATCTTGCATAAACTGAAAACGCCTGAAAGCTTCTTCTTGATAGTGACGAAGCTCATCTTTTAAATTAGCCTTTATATATTCAGGAACTTCATGAGGATTCATAGCATAAGTAATGGTTCTCATTTCTCTATCTAACCATTCGTATAACCGTTCTTTTGCCATAATTATTCCCCCTCATTGTTGTAAAAACTATGATTAAAGGCTTTGTCATTATCAGAAATGATGACATTCTTATCTTCAATTTCAGAATAAGGCACATATAATTGATTCTTATCTAATGCTCTCTTGAAAATTTCTTTTTGTTCGTCAAAAGTTAGGTCATTAAAAGTAATTGAACCTGTTTCTTCATCATGTTCTTTTAACAGTTCATTGGTTAATTTTTCTTTATCTAATTGGAAATTTAAATCAGCATTGTTATCTAATTCATACCATAATTCAGCTAATTCTTCTTTAGTTGATGCTTGGTCAATTTTATTCATATATAATTGATTTAATTCCATCAATTCAGCATAAACAAATGAACCTCCACCTTGCCAATTTACATCTTTAGAAATTCCGCCTTGTTCACCTTCAATTACTTTTTGAAGTCTTGGAACAGAAACCGTATTGATATAATCCATCTGTTCAATACCAATAAACCTTCTATTCATTTTCATAGCAACAGCTTGGGTTGTTGCTGAACCCATGAAAAAATCCAAGACTATATCATTTTCATTTGAAGCAATGTGTATAATTCTTTGCAATAGTTTTTCTGGTTTTGGAGTTTCAAATAGGTTATCAAACATAAAAGAAGTAATTTCTTTTTTTGCTTCTTGATTATCAGATACTTCTTCTCTAAGCCATATCGTTAATGGGGTTATTCCTTGTTTAACATTGTTCCAATATCTCTTCACTTGAGGAGCTCCAGTGCCATCTTTTCCCCAATAAATTCTATTTTCACTTATCATTGTTTCGAATGACTCTTTAGAGTATCTCCAACATCTACCTTTCGGAGGCAGAAACTTTTGTTTAGTATTAGGATTTTCAACTTCAAACACTCGGTCTTTTGTAAATGATTTCACTAAAATGTTGTCCGTTCTCCATTTTCCTCTTCCATCATTATCATCATATTTATAGTATTGTGCTTGTTTTTCAGTTCGAGGTAATAAATTAGGATTCCAAATATTTTTATTTTTTGCATATACAAGTATATGGTCATGATTATCCGTAAACCACTTAGCATCATTTTGTGGAGCATATTTTTTTTGCCATATTATATTATTAATAAAACTTTCTCTCCCAAATACATTATCAGATAAAACTTTTAAATAATGACTTTCATCATCATCAATATTAATCCAAATAGTCCCATCAACAGATAATAATTCTTTAGCTACTTCAAGTCTATTCTTCATAAATGTTAACCAAGTAGAATGATTAAATCTGTCATTATATTTAAACGAATCTCCACCTGTATTATAAGGTGGGTCAATATAAATACATTTTACTTTTCCTGCATATCGTTCTTTTAATGAATGTAAAGCTAGTAGATTATTACCTTTAATAATTAAATTATCTTCATCACTAAATGTGTCGACTTTATGTTCACCCTCGACATCATATTTTTTTACATTCACAAATGCTTTCGGTGCTAAAAGGGTATCTATTTCATCTCTAGCAATGACTTCATTGTAGAAAACTTCTTCTTTCCCAGTATCTTCTTTCGTCATACCACCTTCTAAAATACAATCCTTATAGGGAAAATCTAATACAACATCTGTATTATATTGAAGATATTTCCCCTCACTTGACAATCCAATTGTATTTGAATACTTTGTATAACTATCTGACCAATAATCTTTATATCTCAAAATATCAATAAATTCTTGCACTTTAAAAATAACGACATCTCCAGCTTTTACTGAATAATTCTCTCTAATCTTTTGATTTTTCAGTAATGCAGAAATTAACAAAGCATCATAGCTTTTTAAATCATCAATAACAATTGGTCTTTGTAGCTCTCCTCCCATCCAATATTGTGGGAACTCTTTTAAAATATCTTTAATCTGTTTCATTAATCTAGTATCCATTTGCTATCTCCTAATCAAAGTCTAGTCTTTCTTATTATATCAATCACAATACAAAAAGTCATGGTAAAATAAAAGCCATAATTAAAGAACTTTATTTCTACAAAATTACCAATTATTTAATTAATATCTGTAAGCACTGCTCTAATAACTACTCGATTTTTCGGTATTTTTGAATCATCATCATAGCAAGTATATAAAGTCAAAATACTATAATCTTTTATATCATTCAAAATCCAAGTTTCATCATTAGAAACTATGAAATTATTGTAAACAGTGTATTTGTAAGTGTTTTCAATGTCTTTTAATATGATTGTATCTCCTTTTTCTAGTTGATTAACATTAGTAAAAAGCAAATCACTATTGCTCATAATATGACTTGCTAATACATAGTTACCTTTACCCATCACTTGATTTTGCTTGTTTGTGACAGCACCATATAGCATTGCATCTGTTTTATTCTTTGTATTTACAAAAGGTTTACCCTCAAAAATAGCTAAATTTAAATCAATAATAGGTATCTCAATTGTTCCTAATTTGTTAAGTTTATCAGTTGTTTCTAAAGATTTATAGCTATTCTCTATTATTTCTTCTTCAATATTTAAATCAATATTTTCTTTCACTTTCTCATTCTCAGATGTTAGTTGATTTACTCTTTCTACATTCCCTCCCTCTATTTTCCTTACCTTTTCGATATTCTTCTCTATTTCTTTTATGTCTGCTTTAGTATTATCAGTTTTAGCAACAATCACACTATCATTAAATTTTTCAATATTTTTAGCTATTTCTTGATTGTCACTTTGATTTAAAAACATTAGCAACAAATAAAAAGTAGTAAATACTAATAGCATTACAACAGCAACTTTTCTTAAATTTTTTAAGTGTATATATAACATTTCCATCAATCCCCCTCCTATTTTGATTAAAAAAAAGAGTAGCGGTTAAACTACTCTAATTTAGCCTTATTTTTTAAATCTTTTAAATGTTATAAATGATAATAAGCTTATGATTGCTGTTGTTGCCATTGTCATGCTCATTACTACTATGGTTGCGAAAGTCATTATTGTTTGTTTAACTGTCATTTTAAACACTCCTTTGTTTTTTTATTTACTCCAATTTTTAAATATTGTATTTATTTATATATAATATTTATCTCCATGATTTATTTATAGCGTACTTAATTTGATTAGTCAAATTTAAACAACACTTTTAAACAAACATTGTTATATCAACAAAAAAAGCCTTAAATTTAAGGCTCTTTTAAATACTTGTTTGCTTCAACTATTTTTATATAGTTTTTATAAAAGTACTTTTTATCTTTGTTTTGCTTGTTGTTTTTAATATTAAATAGTGTTTGTTTTGTTATATTTGATAATTTAGCATATTGATTTACTGATATTTTATTAGATTTAATTGCATTTTCCATCAGCTCGATTTCTTGATTAATTATATCTTTATTTTGCTTTAAATCTAAATATATTAGATACAATTTTAGATTAAATCGAGGGTCTTTAGATTGAGGATTATTAAAAAATGTTGTGTCACTTAAACTGTATTTTTGCCTAAACACTTTAAAAATATCAACTTTGCAATCTGCTAAAACACTATCAATTAAGCTTTTTGTTTGTGTATAGTCAAATCTAATCACTTTATTATCATCAGTAGTATATTGATAGATATTTTTGCCTAAATCCTTGAAATCGAAAACAATCTCCTTATTTTTCTCTTTGTTTAAAATCTTTACTTTTTTCATTTTTCACCTCCATTATAAGCTTCCAAAAATTGTTATTCCTGCACTCCCATTAACTTTTGTTGTTGCTGTAACTGTTTTGTCTGTTTTTGCAATTGCTGTTACTCCCAACCTTAAATTAACACTACCATTTGAGTAGCTTTGCATAAACTCTTTAAAAGTTGGATATGTTGTACCTCTTTCATGAAATTTAAACTCTAAATTTAACTTTCTAGATTTGATAATATCTCCATCTTGGTCTCTAAACTCGAAAGCATTAGTAAACTCATTGATATAATAATCTTCAGTCTGATTTTTCTTTAAATTCTTTATTTCATTTGTTTTCTCAACAATAGTGATTTTTGTTATAACTTTAGGGTCAATCGCATCTTCTGATTGTTCTAATTCATCGGTAAATATGGTTGATAAGCTCGGTTTTAAAGTATCTTTAAATAATACATAACTTATTAGCACAAATATGCCAAATATTACTATTGCAACAATCACAAACAAACCTTGTGATGCTCCATCTGTCATGATACCTCCCTCCTTTTATAATAAAAAGCTTTAGATACTAAATAATTAATATCTAAAGCTTTTAAGTATCTTACTTAATTTATTATTTTGTGTAATTTAAGCTTGCTTCTGCAGCTGAAGTTGCATTATCAAAAATATTTTTTAGGCTGTGTTGTAAATTGTCTCTAAATAAAATATAAGCAATTAATACAAATATACCGAAAATAACAACAGCAACAATTACAAACAGGCCTTGTGATGCTCCATCTGTCATTTTGCCTCCCTCCTGTTTTTTTATTTATATAAATATTATATTTAATTAAATACAATATTTATCTATATTTATATATTATCATCATCTAAAGCTGTAGTCAATTTTAAGTATCATTGTTGTTTATTATTAATAATTAAAAATAGTTTACTATGTTAGATATTTAAACTGTTTGATATAAAAGTAAAGCAAAAATAGTGCTTGTGATAAGCACTATAATTTATCTAAATTTTTTAAATCTCGCCACTCTTTTTTTCTTGTTGCAATTGTCTTTTGTGAAACACAAAAAATGCTTGCTAATTCTTTGTTAGTATATTGATTAGATTCAAAATGTTGATGTAAATGCTTTAGTTGGTTAGTATTTAACTTATGTTTTCTGCCCTCTCTGTAAGTTACATCATTTTGTCTTTTAAATTCTCGACCCTCCAGCATCCTTTCGGCGATTAGATTTCTTTCAAATTCTGCAAATGCTGAAAACATTGTAAACATAAGCTTTCCTGCAGGTTTATTGTCTAGTATTCCCATATTTAATATGTTTAAGGTTATATTTTTACTTGTCAATAATTCAGCTATTTTTAAAGCATCTGCTGTATTTCTTGCCAATCTGTCAAGTTTAGTAACAATTAAAGTATCATTTTCTTTTAAAATTTCTATTAACTTATTAAAAATAGGTCTATCTTTTGTGTTTTTTCCTGATTCATTTTCAATATATATATTTTCTTCTAATACTCCTTCAGATTTTAAAGTTTCAATTTGTTTTAAATAAGTTTCTTTTTCAAATTGATTTTTTGTTGATACTCTTACATAACCATATTTCATTTTTTCATCCTCTCCATTAGTATTTTTTATTTCTTAATTACCTCATCTTTTTACATCACCTTAACCCTTGATACACAAGAAATTTAAAATGATGTAAAAACTTTGAATATATTACCTCATTTTTCAGGGATTTCTAAATCTGCTATATAATCACTTGCAACATAACTATCTACAACTATCTCATTGCAATCTTGATTAACATAATAGCTAAAGACTTCAACACCCTCAGCATTTTTAAAAGTTTCTAAATCATAAATTGGACATTTAAATTCTTCTGTTTCAGTAGCTTTTGCTGTTTTTAAATCACTTGATTCTGCTACTTTTTTGTTATTATTAAAGTATTGATAAGCTACAAAGCTTGTTAAACTAATACTAATTAGACTTGTTAGTACTAAAGCTATCTTTAATTTTTTATTTTCTTTCAATTTACCTCCCTCCATTTTTATTAATCACTTAGATTAATCTAAGTGCTTTTTATTTCTGTGATTTCTTTTATCTACTTTAATATTAAAATTACTTATATACATGTCTAAATGCTCTTTAAAAGCATCTAGTGATTTGATATATCGATAGTCATAATGTATATACTCTTTAATCCTGCCATCTCTAATAATAATTTGTAAAAGTGGCTCATCAAAATTATAATTATAAATTCTCTCAAAACTTACACTAGTAGTTTTTTCTACCTTTTTTTCCACATAATTATATATTTCCATATCTATTTTTTTCATTTTAAAGCTCACTCCTTTTTCTGTTTTTTACATTTAATTAGATACAATAATTGTATCTATTATCATTAATAGCATCCTTTTATTATATAGTCAAATTTAAACAACACTATCCTACAAACACTATCAAATCAATGTTTGCAGAGGTTTTTATTTTAAAATAGAAAAGTCAAATTAACAGTATTTAACTTAAATTTGTCATCAGAAGTATATTTAACATTACTAACTTTAACTAAATCTCTATCAAATCTTCTTCTTGATTTTTCAATAATTTTTTGGAATAAGCTTAAAGAATAATCATCAGATTTAATTATGTTATATAGTATATTTCTAACTGTATTTATTTCTGATTCTTTATTTTCATCAGAAACAATATATTTAGCTACTATCTCAAAACTCTCAATATTTAAGTCATTACCTACTTTTATATTTACTAATTTAAACATTAATACTTGTGTGTCTAAAGTATCTATAAATGCTGATTTATCAAAGGTTTTGTTGATAATTGGATATTGATTGATAATTGATTGTAGTTGCTCAACTGCAGTTAGTAAATCTAAATCATTAATCATATCATCAATAGTTGCTGATTGTTTACTTAATTTAGCTTGCTTAAATCCATTATCTAATCTATTTTTTAGCATCAATCTCAAGTTTTTATCAATTACTATCTCTTGATTTTTATAAATCTGATTGTAATAGCAATAGTTTAAATATCTATCAAATGTTGTGTTCTCCTCTCCCTCAAATTTTAAATATTTCATTTTATTTTCCCCCTGATTTTTATAATTTAAATTCTAAAACTTCAGTCACATTTATCAAATTACTGTTACCGATTCTTTTAATTTTCTTGGTCAAATCAACACTATTAGATAGCTCAATCAATCTTGATAACCGATAAATCATCTCATTATCAAATGCAAATAATTCTTTAAAAAAATGTATACCAACATATTTTTTTGTGTCAAAAGTATCAAAACAAGTATAATTAGTAGTCAAATAAATTTTTCCAAAATCATCAAAATCAATAAAGTTAGAATTACTAATTACTACTTTAGAATCACTATCTAACACATTAACATCTAATACACAATCAGCAACATCATCTAATGCTCTTTCTAATTGCTTAAATAGCTGTTTAATTTCTAAATTGTCTATTTTATTTTTTTCTGATTGTTCTAACTCATCAACTTTATCTCCATTTTGCTTAAAATCTAATATATAGTTTTGTTTGATTATCTCTAATTTACTCATGATTATCTCTCCTTTTTTGTATTTAATTAGATATATTATTTATCTATAATCTAATTAATAGCATCATCTAAATTAATAGTCAAATTTAAACAACACTTCATATTAATCATTGATATACCAATATTTTAATGCAAAAAAAGAAGCAAGGCGGAGTAACCTTGCTTCAGAAATAAATTTATAAATGACAGCGAGATATGCGACTTTTCGCTTTTAACATATCTCTATATTATTATATTAATATAAATACAATATTAAGTAAAATTTAAATGACATCATATGTTATTAAATTTATCAAAATCAAAAATATCGCTTGATATACCTTCATTTTCTTGACTATCAAATACATCAAATTTTGATTTAATATATTCATCTAAAGTCAAATTGTCAGTTTTGATATTTTTATATCTAAATGATATTGATAGATTAATTAAAAAAATTATTAAGCAAAATAGGTAAAACATGATTAACTACCTCCTCCTATAAATTAAAATCATCAAAATCAAAATCTTCAATAGTTTTTGATTCTTCAAAGTTTTCTTCTTTTTCTTTATCTTCTAACACTTCTTCAGATTCATCTTTAGTAATAATATTATCTAAATCATCATCAGTATTATTAGAGTTGTCTCTAATTAAATCTCCATATTTCTTGTCTGTATCAAAGTACCTGTCAAAATTATCTGCAATTTCTTGTGTGTCTATATAGTGTGTTCTTGTTTCCACAAATCCTGCAATTTTATCCACTTCTACCTCTGCATTTGACTGTTGAAATGCTGTTGCATTGATTAAAAACAAACCTTTTCTTTGCTCTGATTTACTCTTTAAATATTTAGATATTGTTTCTGACTTGTCTTGAGTGTTCCACACATCAGCCTCTGCATAACCTAAAAATCTACTGTCTAAACTATCTGCAACCATCCCCAATCCACCTTTACTTTTCGCAAATTTTTGAGTAATACAGATAGTGTTAACTCCTCGACTTCCATGCAAAGTATTGATACTTGTATATAATTTCTCAATTTCTAAAGATAAATTCTTAATTTCATTGCCATCAACATCTACTTTTCCTAATCTTTCAGCACTGTCTAAAGTATTTCTATATTCATCCATCACTAATAATATTTTTCCCATCTTGTTGTTTTTAAACTTTTTGTTATATTGCTTGATATTAACACAACCATTTTCTCTAAAGGTTTCAGCCCTTTTTTGTGCTATATCATTTATTTTTACCAACATTTTATATGTTTCAATAGGGTTATCAGTGATAAACATGCCTTTTTCTTCCCATTTTAAAGGAAAATAGTCATCTTTTGCTTTAACTGATGCGATAAACACATCTTGATAATCAAAATATCCATTTTCATCAGCTAAATATAGAGCATTAGTTATTAATCTTGTTGCAAAAGTTGACTTACCGCTTCTAGACAATCCACCAATTAAGGCAAAAAATGGGTCATCTTGTCGAGGATATTTGACTATGTAATCACCACTGTCTGTTGCACCGATGTTTATTACTCCATCTTTTGCTTGTTCTAAAATGTCTTTAAATCTAAATTCTCTAGACTTAACATCAACTTTATATTTAAACTTAAGATAGATAGTTTTATCATTTTCTCCATCAATTAAAGAAGGGGTAATACCTGTAATTAAACCAATTTCATTTAATAAACTCTTTGCTTTAGCTTTGTTTGTATTTTGCAATACCATCCTAATTTTAATAAAATACTTGTTTTCTGTGATTCCCTCTGCAAAAGCATCATGCACATACATACCTAATTTTTCTTTCACATCATCTTGTCTTAATTTATTGATAATTTGTTTACCTTTTCTACTAAATCTGCTTAAATCAACTTCTTCAGCATCTTCAACATTTTCAAAAAAGTTTGAAAATCCTAATAACTCAATTCTTTCTTTAATATCAATTGCTTTCCCAATTTTTAAGTAATCAGTTATCCAATTGTCAAAAAGAATGAGTATATTATTGCCTTTTATTAGATAATTAGCTTGAGGTATGATATTAAATCTATTCATATCAACATCATCTAATGTTTCTGCTATTACTTTACTATCTTGATTCACTGCAATATTCCCCAAAGATAGCATTAGTTCGCCATCATCTACATCTTCTGTCAAATCAATTTGATTTGCATCTAATTTAATGTTTAAAAAAGTCTCTAAATTGACCAATTCGGTTTGATAATATTTGATAAAATCAATCAAATCATCATCATTGATATATAATGCCATTTTCTCAAATATCCTTTTCAAATCTGGTCTAAAAATAGCTACTTTATCTAACTTTTGTTTATTACTTTTTATTACAAATCTATCTGTCAACATTTTAAAAAGCGGTGAAAAAGCTATTAAAATCAATATTATTGCAAACAAATTTGAAACTAAAAATTTTAAAATAATTACTAATGCTATAACAGCAATCAAAAGTATTACTGCAATTGCTGATTTATCTTTAGATTGTTCTTGATTTTTCACTTTTGAACTTTGCTTATTTGCTTCTTTTATTTCATTCTCTAAATCTAAAATGCTGTCTTTATAGCCATCATAAATTTTGTTAATTATTTTGTATTTCAGATATACTTTTTTTTCTTTTTGTTTTTGCTCATATTTGCTTAACATCTTTTTAGATATATTTTTTGTACCATCAGCTAATTCCTCTGATTTTTCTTTTAAAATTGGACTTGCTGTCTCAAAAGTTAACTTACTATATTTAACGATATTATCTAACATTATTGTCGCTATTTCTTTAGCTTTAGTTAATAAATCTTTATCATCATTATTATTGTTGTTACTGCTTAAATTACTAAAATCAAAATTACTCATGATTAATGACCTCCTTTCTTTTTAAAAACTTTGCTCTGTCTTGTTCTTTAGCTGTATATAGTTGCTTTTCTATCTTTATTTCAATCTTGTTTGTAACTGTAATAAATAATTTATTTATAGTCAAAAACTTCAAAAACTCTAACACATCAACAATTTCTAAAGCTGATATGTTGATTATTTTACCTTCATCAGATTTTCGAGTTTTAAAGTAGTATATAATTTCTAAATTACAATCATAGATTAAAATATCTTCTCTTAATTCTTTTTTTATTATCTTTTTTTGGATTTCTGTTAGTAAACTCGATTCGCTAACAACTAATATATCTGCATATTGTTTAGTTTCTTTAACTTTTAAATCATCTAAATTATCATAGTTAATATTACTTACTTTTAATTTGTATTTTCTCAAAACATCTTTAAAATCAATGATTGTGTCAATAAATAAAGACTTTTCTTTTGTTTTGTTATATTTTTTTAAGCTGACTCTACTATATTTGATTTTAAATTTATTAATAATATCCATAAAGCTAATTAAATGATTGATATTTCTTAAACTTTCTAAATCCAAACTTTTTTTATAATAAATATTCTGTTTGATTTTTTCCTTTTTGATTACTTTATCGCTAGCATAGTTAGCTAATACATTGTTTAGTCGAGAGTTATTGCAGTTTAATAATTTAAGTAAATCACTTTCATATATTCCATCAGAATTGTTTACAATACTTAATAACTCTGCTGTGTTTATTTTGCGATTATTTAATGTCATATCATCCTCTCCATTTTATTTTTTTACATATTATTTTAGTTAAGATTTTTTATCTTAAAATCACTTCAAAAATCATAAATTTTTATTTTAAAAAATTAAAACACCCCCTTTTGACCATTTTTTCTAAAAATCAAGAAAATTTTTAATCATTATTTGTTTTATTTAACCTCTTTAAAAAGCTTATTTATCAACCTTTATAGTTACTATTTTTTATAAAATAGTAAAATTTGATATTTTTAAACTACTTAAATTTACCTCAGGTCCACCGCATATCTGTAGCAGGTCCACCACAGGTCTGTAGCAACACATCTCCACCTTTTTAATTAAAAATAAAAAAGGTTAAAACAGTCGATAAATCAACCTTTTATTAATATACCTTTAAAAACTACTTATTTATCAAGGTTTATTGTATTTTTATAGATACAATTTTAGTATATAATTTAATTATATATAGTTATTTATATGCAGTCAAATTTAAACAACACCCAGCTAAAAACACTTGTTTTATTAGATTATTTACTTATATATCAACATATACACCACTTTATATAGATTGTCATGTAAGTAAAAGGTTGATTTATCAAATGTTATTTAAAAGTGTTGTTTAAATTTGATTAAGTCAAAAAATGATGTTATAAATATAGTTAGATAGTTTACAAATTATATTTAAAAAAATACAAAAAATAATGGAGAGGATGATAATGACAATAAAATTAGACAGCAAAAGAGTAACTGACGATGATTTAAAAAGTATAAATCTAAAATTTAAAAATAATGGATTGATTACTGAAGAAATCACTAATGATTTTAGAAATTATATTGTTGCAAGTTTTAATCAATTTAACTTTTTTAACATTGATTTGATTAGCTTATTTAATAAAGTAAACGATAAATCCCAATTTTTACAAGAGACCCTCGATGATGTAAAAACTTTGTATTTAAATCAAAATACTAGTATCAACAATCAAATAAAAAGCAATAAACAATTAGAAGATATACTCGATACTGCAATTAAGTATAGATTAGCAACTTTTTACAATGCTTTTCTTTCAGAGGATTATAAAATATACAAGACTTTAGAGATATTAAAATCCGAGGGAATTAAAGCTCATGTATTAATATCTGATATTTTAGACAAAAAATTCGGTATTGATTTTATTTTAATAGTAAATAATGAATTTCCGCTATATTTCCACAGCATAAACGGCAGTAACAATGCAAAAGAGAGATTAAAAACAAAGATAAAAAAACAAGTTAAATTAGGTAATATTACAATAAATAGAGCTACTCTTTTTAACAAAAAATACCATTTTATTTTTACTGATTTTAAAGGTGATTACTATCATTTTAAAGATTTGCAAATCAACAATCAAAAAAAATACAAGGAATCTATAACTAAAAACATTGAAAAACAAGCAAAAAGTATTATCAAAATATATAAAAATGTCTCTGAAGATGAAAAAGAAGAAGCAAAAAAGGAATTAGAACAAATCACAAAATATTTAAATGAAACTAACATCAAAGTTGAAATCAAAGCAATCATAAATTAAGACCTCAAAGTTGGGGTCTGTTTTTTTATTCAAAAGGCTCTGTCACAACAAATGGTTGATTTTTGACGAGAAATAGCGTATAATAATAGTAAGAAACAGTACCACCGAAGGAGGTAATTGGATATGCCTACTATCAAAGACGCATTAGATATTATCGGTAAGTTGACTGTCGCAGAGCAGGAAAGCCTTAAAACAATGCTTTTAAGTCCTGCCTTTGTAAAGTCTTTGAATATTGAAGATTTCGTAGCAAAGGAACGCTTTGCAAATGGTCGTGTATGCCCTCTTTGTGGCTGTATCCATGTGGTTCGCAATGGTCATCGTAAAGATGGCACACAGCGATATGTATGTAAGGATTGTGGCAAGTCCTTCGTGATTGCTACGAACTCCATTGTGTCTGGTACAAGAAAAGACTTGTCCGTGTGGGAGCAGTACATTGATTGTATGATGAATGGCTTATCCATTCGTAAGACTGCTGTTGCTTGTGGGATTCACAGAAACACCGCATTCCTTTGGAGACACAAGATTTTGGATGCACTTCAGAATATGGCAGACGATGTTACCCTTGACGGCATTATTGAGGCTGACGAAACTTTTTTCGCCATCTCGTACAAGGGCAATCATAGCAAGAGTAAGACATTTGCTATGCCACGCAAGGCTCATAAGCGTGGTCATTCTACACATATCAGAGGCTTGTCCCAAGAAAAGGTATGTGTTCCTTGTGCGGTTAATAGGAATGGCTTGTCTATCTCCAAGATTACGAATACTGGTAGAGTTTCTACAAGAGATTTACATCATATTTATGATGGTAGGATTAAGACCAATTCCACTCTTGTTACGGACAAGATGAACTCCTATGTGAGATTTACAAATGCCAATGGCATTGACCTTGTGCAGTTGAAGACTGGCAAAGCCAAGAAAGGCATTTATAATATCCAACATATCAATAGCTACCATAGCCAGCTAAAGAGGTTTATGCGTGGCTTTAACGGTGTTTCTACCAAGTATCTGAACAACTATCTTGTGTGGAATAACCTTGTAAATTACGCCAAAGAAAGCGACATGGAGAAAAGGAACATCTTCTTAACTTTTGTTTTGGCAACATTGAAAACTGCTAAATGCAGAGATTTATCAAACAGACCAGCAGTTCCTCTGGTCGCCTAATTAGAATTTGTGGAGATGATAAGATGGTCAATATAACAGATGTAAAACAGATTCTTCAATTTGCAATAGATGCGGAGATTAAAGTCTTTCTTGATGGTGGCTGGGGTGTAGATGCTCTTCTTGGATATCAGTCAAGAGCCCATAATGATATTGACATTTTTGTAGAAAAGAACGATTATCAGAACTTTATAGAAATAATGAAAGCTAATGGCTTTTATGAGATTAAGATGGAATATACAACATTGAACCATACTGTATGGGAAGATTTGAAAAACAGAATTATTGATTTGCATTGTTTTGAATATACGGACGAAGGTGAAATTCTTTATGATGGGGATTGTTTTCCGGTAGAAACTTTTTCGGGTAAAGGAAGAATTGAGGAAATAGAGGTTTCCTGTATTGAACCATATAGTCAAGTAATGTTCCATCTGGGATACGAGTTTGATGAAAATGATGCACATGATGTGAAGTTATTGTGTGAGACATTTCATATCGAAATTCCAAATGAGTATAGATAACTGCAAATAACAGTTTGTAGGGGAGTTCTGATACTCCCCTATAAAAATGGCTATTTATCAACTGTTTGTTGTGACATAGCCATTCAAAATTAATGACAAAACACACTTAAAAAACGACCCCTTTAAAACCTTGATTTTATAAGGTTTTTTATTATGTTGACAAAAAAGAGAGATTGTTGATATATCAAGGTTTTAAGCATCTATTTTTGAAAAAACACCTCTCAAACTCAATTAAAAAATTTTTATGGGTAATTCTACACTAACTATTCAATTTAAGGTGTTTTTTATCTCAAATAATGTAAATATCTAATGATAAACATCTAATAAGTATTGATATATCAGTCTTTTTTTTAGCTTTTTAATAGAGAGCAAATTTTACACATTTTACTAAACATAAAATATCTATATAGGTAAGCAAGCTCTGCTTGCTAATACTCAATCATTAAATTTAGAAAAATAAGTGCTTTAAAGATTGATATATCAATGATAACCTTTTATACCCCCCCTAAAGTAATATTATATTATATATAGGGGGGGTAAGAAGCAATTAAAGTAAAGATATTGTTGATATATCAGTATTTAGCTTACATTGATAATGATTAATTTATGTAGTATATTACTTAATCTTATCTATTGTATAAATAGATAGCAAATAAAAAAGAATACTGTTAAATCAGTACTCTCCTTTCATTTTTATTTTAGATAAAATATATTACCTTTAATTATTGTTGATTTATCAATACATAATTGCTCTTTTAAGTCATTAGATATTTTATCAAAAGCTAAATCTTGCGAGTAGTAATTGCTATATTCTAAAACTACTTTATTTCTAAACTTTGTTAGATTCTTTTGGACTTTTGGGAATTTATTTTCTTTCAATAATTCTACTAATGTTGAATTTTTAATATAATTTGTATCATTCGTTGTTAGATAAGTATGTATCACACTCATTATCATTTCAATTTTTTTGGTCGAATCATTACTTATCACTAAATTATCAGTAATATTCTTAACTTCAGAATCAAATTTTTGGGGAAATACTTTTAATGCTATTTCCTTTGAATAATTAGTATATAACCACTCAAAATTAAGACTTCCTTCAACTGTGAATTTCTTAGAATTTAAGTCTTTTAAAATGCTCTCAACCGTTTCTAAATCTGCATTGTCTGTTATGCTCAAAAAATTAGGGTATCTTTTATATCTTTTTAAATCTGTTTCGTTATTGTTCTTAACTCTTGATTTATCAATGTTTTTCAATAATTGCTTATCGACATTTTCAATTTTTTCTTTGATTAAAATATCTGTCAAAGTCAACAAATACATACATTTAACTACTGTTTCTTTAGTAACATTTTTGTGTTTAATTTTATGATTAATTTGTTTTGTTAGATTATCAACAGTTAGATAGCTCATTATCTTAACATTTCCTTGCGAATCAATATATTTGTATTCAGAAACAATTTTTAGCATTGCTGTGATTTCTTCTAAATTTCTGTTTAAAAATTTATAACTAGTTGGATAAAGAGTTGATAAATCAGGATTTTCTAAATTACTAATTAGATAATCAACTGTTCTGATTTGTCTTTGTATCAAAGTGTCTGTAATTAAACTACTATCTGTTAGATACATTAATAACTCGATAGCCTCAAAAGCTGTTATATCAGCCAATTTTGCAACTAATCTTACTAAATCCGCTCTAAAATTGTTAGCAAAATTATGATAAATTTGCGTTTCTGTTTCAGAAATGTAAACTCCTGCAGATGGCTTATTATCTTCAAAAACAATGCAATTAAATGATTTTTTTGTCGGTAAATCAAGGAACTCTAACATATCTACTTCAGTTTTAAAGAAATGATTTACACTTGTTTCATTTTTGAATTGATTATTTAAAACATTAGTATTGCTATATTTAATAGCAATAATCTCTTTAGCTTGCTTAAATTTTTTATTTTTAATTAACTCATAAACATAAGTATTATCAATAATTTCAAAATCTTTAGGTATGTTTACTTCATATCTTTTAACTTTTTCTTCTAATATTTCTCTGACCACTTCAGATTTCTTTAATCTATTTTCAAAATTTATTTCTCTAAATCCTGAATTACTACCAAAAAACAGGCGGTTAGGGTTACTTGTGTGTCTGTCTGCTTGAGGATATTTGCTTAACAATACTCTATAAGCCATTTTCACTTCGTCTGCTGTGTTTAATTCTTTATCTAAAGCAAATACTACTCTAAATTTATCAATAAGTTTAGAATCGCTAAAAGTGCGATATATAAAGCAAGCATTGTCTTTAATAAATTTATCATTAAGTGCTTGCTCTAATGTAAATTGATTGTCTTTATCTTGATTATCAAAGTCTAACATTAAAATAGATTGTTGCTCTAATTCTGACTGCTTTAAATTAGCTATATAAGTTGCTAACATTACTGTTCTGCCTTTTTCAGCAATTTCTTTAGCTAATTCTCTTAAATCTAAATTTGCTCTTTGTTTATATATCTTGTTAGTGATTATTCCAATTTCTTTGCTTTCGGGCTTTCTATTAAATTGTTGATTATCTAAATATACTTGCATGGTTTCACTCCCTTCTGTCATTTTTTTTAGTTTTTAAATTTTAAAAACTTTATCAGTAGTTAGATATTAAGTTATCTAACTACTTAAAAACCTTTAAAATCAACCTTCTTCAACTTCTCCAAAAATTTCTTCAAAATCTTCAACATCTAAATTTTCCATTGCAAACTCTTTAGCTTCTTCGTCACTTACTAGATATATTGTGCAACTACCTGATGTTGTATTATTTCCGATTTCTTTCGCATATTTTGATAATGGACCACCTTCACCATACATAAAAAAAGCCCCCTTTTTAGTTTGATAAAGCTCTTCTAAACAATAATTAAAATCTCTTTGATTAGAGTACTCATAAGTTGCTATTAATGTTGCTGTTTCTGTGTCATATTTTTTTCCTTCAATAATTTTTTGCATAGTATTTTTACCGTCCTTTTTATTATTTTGTATTACTTTAGATACAATATTTATTTTTAAATTTTTTTATTAAAAATCCTTGTCAAAAATAGAATTAGTTATCGCATTAGCTCTCAATACAATATATAATGCTAGTGTCTCAGACTGTTCTGTTGTGTATTTTTTATGTTTAAAATCACTTACTAAAGCATAATATATTTCAATTTGTTCTTCTTCTAATCCTAATTCTTCTAACTGCTTAATTTCCTTATTTTTCATGACATTTACCTTCCTTTTATTTTTTGTATTTAATTAGATATAATAATTTTTCAGAAATTTTTTTAACTCTGATTGCTTATTATTACTAATGTTGTAACCTTTTTTTAAATAGTTGCTTAAATGTTGCTTAGATATATTACAATTACTAACTATAAATGATTGCTTTACTCCTTTTTTATTTACTAAATCTAACAACTCTTGCCTTAAAGCACCTTCTTTATCTTTATTTTCCAAGTTAATTACCCCCTTTTTTATTTTTGTATCTTCATAAATATAATACTTATGTCTGCTACATCTACAGTTATAGCATATTTAAAAATAAAGTCAAATTTAAATGTTGACTTTATTTTTAATTTATGTATCAATCAAATATACCATAAAAATTAAACTGTCAATCATTGATACATCAACATTATTGATATGTAAGCATTTCTAATTTTTGCGATATGATTGAGTATAAAAGTTATATACTATAAAATATTTTTTGTCATTTTTATCAATCTTAAGAATTTCTTAATAATTTATATATAAAGATATATAAAAAAGTAGTCTAAAAGCGATTAGACTACTTTTTTGTATATTTATGTGTTTTTTGATAAAAAACTTAAAAGATTTAGCTGCGACAAAATACTGATTTATACACATATTTATTTACTAAAATGACACACTTTTGACCCAAAATTTTTAAACTAGAGCTATTTTTAGCTTAATTTTAAGTGTTTCTGTCTAAAATAAAATTTGAGAAACATTGATATAACAGTAATCTGTTGTTTCTTGTTTTTAAGTAGCAAAACACTTCGACTCCCACCGCCTCCATAGGTATTTTTTAAATGTGCTAAAAAAGCGTTGAGATTGCTCAACGCTTTTTTCTTTATATACAAGATAAGAGCGCCTCAACGCGATTGGAAGAAACGCTCTTTTTGTATGGCTAATCATCTGTTGTGATATAATCCACACCCATTTGTTCCATTTGCCAATATTGACTTGCAGGAACAGTCCAGGCACCAACCTGTAAACCAGCAGCTTTAGCTTGGGCTACCTTTTCATAAGTTAGATTTTGCCATTTAATATTTAAACCAGCTCGCGTTCCTAAGTGTTTGGCTTTTTTGATATTACTTGCCGTGATATCTTTATCCAAATACATCACCGCAGCTTCGGGCATGATTTGTTTGATTACTTTTAAGGGTTCATAATGAAACGAAATAAATCTAGCAGTCAAACCAAAACCAGCTTCACGCACCATTTGCACCAAATGTTGATAAGCAGCCTCATTTATTTCTTTATCTTTAATCTCAATGACCGGAATTTTTTGCTTACTTTGACAGATTGCTAAAAATTCTGCCAGTGTCGGAATTTTTAACTCCGCATATACATAGTGTTGCTCACCAATACCAATTAAACGAAATTGAAGAAGTTGTTGGTAAGTAAATAAGCCCAATTTCCCTCTACCGTTACTTGTACGATCTAAAGAATCATCGTGCATAATCACCCACTGTTGATCGGCCGTTAAATGAATATCTGTCTCAATCGCTTCATATTTTGTTTGCTTAAAAGCTGGCAATGAATTTTCCGGTGCATATTGATGATTGCCCCGATGATTGACATATATAGCCACTCGGTTTTTCGATACCTTATCTTTCATTTCACCCATCCTTTGTGTTCCAGTTTGGTCTATCTCAACATCTACTAGACTATCAATTTCCTTGCCATCAAAATGAACTCTGCGCGTATCAATCATCACTTCAAAAATTCCTTGTTGATTTGGCGAATTAACTGTATACCACTGCAAGTCATCTTGATTGCCTCTAGCCGTCCATACTGCAAAACGTGCTTGCAAAATACGCTCATTCTTATTTAACTTTAATTGTAGCGCATAAATACCACGAGGACCATCTATTTTCTTCATTTTGTAACTAATGGTTTTCAAAATATATTTAGGAATGAAAAATTGCTTGCTAATGAAACTAACTTGCGACTGAATTGGCGTATTTCTTTGAATATAGCCAGTATAATACCCCGTCTCATAGCGATTATGATCATGGTTCGTAAAATATAAAGATAAATGCTTTGGTCCTGTTTGTTTTAATGGATAATTTTTGACATCATCCAAGCCATTTGCCTGACTGAACATCGCTATTTGATAAGAAACTTTTTTTAATAATGGATAAGTAAAGTTGAAATCCATCTGAATCTTTCCATCATCAATCTTCGTATAGTCAAAATACATACTCTCAATGCTATTTTGTTCTTGATGTTCAAAATCAGCTAAAGAAAAATCTGTTAAATGATGCCCCATGAATTCATGTTTTTGCGATTTTCTTTCTCTTTGGACTATCCTTTTCAGTCGTTTCTCTTTAATCAAATGCATTGGTTGAGGATAAGCTAACTGAAGGCTCGGATAGGATGATGGCTTAGGTTGACGATAATTTTTTGCTTTGAAATGATCTTGAATTGGAAAATACTCATACTCCATCAACATTCCCGAAAGCAAAACCCCTTGGCGCCATTTTGTTTTTGGCTGCTGAGAAAAAAATTTTGTTTGAATATAATAAGTCGTATCAGATAATTTCCTGGCTGGAATCTCGTAATAATCTTTACTGTTTTTTTGATAAAAGACCATTGAGACAAAGCGACTCTGTTGGCTAACCGGAATTTCGATATAACTTTCAAAATAGCCATTTTTAGATTGCGACTGATGATTATAGACTTTCACCGCTTGATTAGCTAAACCATCCATTTGGGTAGCATTGGCTAAACCTAGCTGCTGTGCTAATTGAGGAATCATCGCATCTGGTTTTGTTTTAAAAACATGCTCTTCTTTAGGTGGATGTAAAGCAAGATAAATATCATCTGCATAACAATAAATAAGCAAGCCGATTAGGATAATAGCAAGCGTTACACCACCGATAATTTTTTTATTTTTCATGATTTAATACCATCTTTTCTTCACTATGAATCAGTATAAAACTTTCCAAATGGTATGTGAATAGATGTTATTTCATTCTAAACAAATCTTAATAAAATAAACGGCCTCTTCTCTAAACTCTAGAAAAGAAGCCGATTTGAAGCTTTCATTATAAACTATCTAAAAGAATCGCGACATATTGTTCTAAAAATTCTTGATCGATTTCATCATACATGCCAATTTTAGAACTATCGATATCCAGTACTCCGATTAACTTGCCGTCTTTAACCATTGGCACGACAATTTCAGACATTGCTGCAGAATCACAGGAAATATAATTCTCATGCTCTTTGACATTAGGGACGATTAATGTTTCTTCCTTTTGAGCAGATTCTCCACAAACACCTTTGCCCATTTGAATTCTCGTACAAGAAACTCTCCCTTGAAATGGTCCTAAAATTAATTCTTGTCCATCAAAAAGATAATAACCGGCAAATACCGTTTCTTTTAATGTTTCATTTAATAAAGCAGATGAATTACTCAAATTTGCAATCCAATTACTTTCAATCTCTAATAAGCCTTTTTGTTGAAGCAATAATAACTCATAAGCTTCACGTTTTTCTTCTTTTGACCACATACACGCTGCCCCCTTCATTTTCCATAATGATACTTTACCACAAGGAATCTGAAAAGAAAATCTTTTTGAGTTATCCACATCATTCAAAAAATATCGGAATTTTTGTTTCACAATTTTTTTGGAAGATAAAATTTTTCCTTGACGTGTTGATATCATCCGTTTTTAAAGTAGAACAAACATTTGTATATCAGCAAGTAAAACTGTTTACGTGAGTTATCCTCAAAAAAATGAAAATATAAGAATGCTTATTTGACGCAATTTCATACGAATTATTTCGCAAAAAGCGTTTTATTTTTTCGCCTTGTTTCACTAAAAAATTTGTTTCACAGCAGCACATCACTTATTGAACATTCATTATTGGAAGAATGCTAGTAAAACACCGGCTGCTACGGCTGAACCAATAACCCCGGCAACATTTGGTCCCATCGCATACATCAATAAATAATTATGAGGATTGGCTTTTTGACCTTCTAAATGAACCACACGCGCTGCCATTGGAACGGCGGATACCCCTGCTGCACCAATCATTGGGTTTACTTTTCCTTTTGTCACATAATACATTAGTTTGCCCATTAATACCCCTGAAGCAGTGCCGACTGCAAAAGCGATCAGTCCAAGCATAATAATAATTAAGGTCGTTTTGGATAAGAATAAATTTCCTTCTGCCTTGGCACCCACTGTTAAACCTAAAATAACGGTGATAATATACATAAAGACATTTTGTAAGACTTCAGATAATTTCGGTACTAATTTAACTTCACGAATTAAGTTCCCTAACATTAAGCACCCAATTAATGTCGTAGCACTAGGAACTAATAGGCTAACAAAAATAGTCACAGCGATTGGAAAGATAATTTTTTCTTTTTGACTCACTTTACGGGTGACTTTCATTGGACATTGGCGTTCTTTTTCTGTAGTTAGAGCTCGAATGATCGGTGGTTGAATAATTGGCACCAACGCCATATAAGAATAAGCAGCTAAAGCGATGGCGGGTAATAGATTTGGTGCCAAACGACTCGTTAAAAAGATTGCAGTCGGACCATCTGCCCCACCAATAATGCCAATGGATGCCGCTTCTTGTGGCGACATATGAAACAAAATTGCTAAGAAAAAGGCCGCAAAAATACCAAACTGGGCAGCTCCCCCTAAAAGAATCGTGTAAGGATTGGCAAGCAAGGGTTCAAAATCCGTGGCTGCTCCTAAGCATAAAAAGATTAATGGCGGATAAATTCCTAATTCCGTACCCAAATATAAATAATGCAATAAGCCGCCTGGTTGACCATTGGATGCACCAGCCATAAGATTAGCTAAAGGTAAGTTCACTAACAACATCCCAAAGGCAATCGGAATCATTAAATACGGCTCATATTTCTTTTTAATTCCCAAATATAAGAAGAAACACGCTAATAATATCATGATTCCATTTTGCAGCGTTAAATTGGCTATTCCTGAAGTTTCAATCATTTGTTGAACAATTGCTGACATATGCTCACCCTACTTTCCACCTTGATTTAAGATTTTACTCATAACTACCATTAGCCCCCAGATGCCTAGCAAGACAACAAAAACCACAAGCATCGCAAAGAGCGTTAAAAATAGAATATCGCCTAATCCATACATACTCTCACCTTCTTACACTTTTTTGATAGCGCTTTCTACTGACTATAGTATAACACAGTTTCAATCATTTGACTGATAAATAAGAAATTTTTCACATAAAACAAAAAAATAAACATGCACCTTGCTTGGTGAAAACAAGGTGCATGTCCGTTTATGATTTATTTTCAATTATGATAAGTCATGAATGTAGCTATCTTGATAGATGCTTTGCCAATCTTGTGAGAAATCATCAATAGCTTTTTGGATAGATGGCATACTAAAGGCTTGAGCAACAACATCTGGACCAATCGTAACAGCTTGAGTCCCTTGATTGATAGCCTGTAATACTTGACTGACATTTTTAAAACTAGCTGCTAAGATTTTACTATCGGAATGAACCCGCTTTATCTCAGCTGCAAGATTTTGAATCACTAAACTAGCCTCAATGTTTAAATTTTCCATCCGATTATAATAAGGTGCTAGATAATCCGCCCCTGCATGAATGGCCAACAACCCTTGAAATTCTGTATAAATTGCCGTGGCTGTGATATGGATACCTTGACGTTTCAACTCCTTCATTACTTTAAAGCCAACTTCATTACTCGGTACTTTAATATAGACTTGATCATCCACTTCCTTTAAGATTCTTTGCGCATCAGCCAACATGCCTTCATAGTCCGTTGCAACCACTTGGACATGTAAGGTACGATTTTTGCCAATGATTTGCCGAATTTGGCGTAAATGTTCAAAAAAATCGATTTTTCCTTCTTTTTTAATGATAGATGGATTACTGGTTACCCCATCAATTGGTAAAGTATCTACATATTTTTGAATTTGTTCTAAATTAGCAGTATCTAATAATAGTTCCATTTTTTTCACCTTCAGTTACAAGTTTTAAATGACATGTTCAGTACGTGCAATAATATCATCTTGAGTTGCTTTAGATAAGGCATTAAAGAAAGCTGAATAACCCGCAACCCGCACAATTAAGTCACGGTGTTTTTCAGGATGTTTTTGCGCATCTAATAAAGTTTCTCTTGAGACGACATTATATTGAATATGGTAGCCTTTCAAAGTATTAAAGAAAGTGCGTAATAACATAATCAATTTTTGTTTATCTTCTTCCTTGGCTAATGTTTGCGGATTCACTTTTTGATTTAAGAGCACACCACCTAAGATATCTTCTGTTGGCAGTTTAGCCACTGATTTTAAGACTGCGGTGGGGCCGTGCTGATCCATATTATGTGATGGTGAGCAACCTTCAGCTAATGGACTCCATGCTTTTCGACCATCTGGAGTAGCCATCGTGCCTTTTCCTTGACCAACATTTGCAGAAATAGAAGAAGTACCCGAGTAACGAATACCACCAATTGGACCACGGCCAAAACGAGTATTTGGATATTTTTTGATTTCATCAATATATACTTCATACGCATCATGAACTAATTGATCAACATAATCTTCATCATTGCCATATTTCGGCGCCTCTTCAATAATCAATTCGCGGATTTTTTCATTCTCTTCTCCTTGCCAATCATGAATCAACGCATCCCATAATTGTTCAGTCGTAAATCTCTTTTCTTCAAAGACAAGCTTTTTAATTGCAGCTAAAGAATCAGCTAAATTCGCAATACCGATTTGTAAAGCAGAAATATAATCATAGACTGCACCGCCTTCTTTTAAGGTTAAACCACGTGCAATACAATCATCTGTCAAAGCCGAACATAAAATATCAGGAACTTCACTTTCAATCGCTAAATCGACCACATTTTCGACAATGACACTCATTTTGGTTAATTCACGTAAAGTCTGATCCCAAGCTTGAAGCAAATCATCAAAACTTTGCATTTGGGTAAAATGGCCATGACCTTGTGCATAACGTTTACGGCTAACAGGATCAATCCCATCATTCATCGTAATCATCAATATCTTAGCAAAATTGATATAGCTCATACCGGTACAACGATAACCCCATTTTCCAGGTACAGCTGTTTCTACACAACCAATCGCACTATAATTGTAAGCATCCTCTTCTTTGACACCAAACTTGATAAAAGATGGAATAATAATTTCATCATTGTTAAAAGCTGGCATACCAAAGCCGAGTTTCATTACTTCAATCGCTTCATTCATAAATTTTGGATTTAAATTTTTATGATAGCGCACCGTCAAATTTGGTTGTGGCAAACGTGTTTGAGCAACACTTCGCAATACTAAGAAAGATAAATCATTCACTGCATCTTTTTTATCTGTTGTTTGGCCACCAATTGTTACATTTTGGTATAAAGGACTACCTGCACTGCTGAAAGTATGGGCTTGGCTACGAACTTTATTAATCGTTAGTGTTTTAATCCAAAGGTTGGTTAATAATTCAACAACTTGGGCTTCCGATAGAATACCGGCGTCAATATCATGGCGGTAATAAGGATACATATATTGATCAAAACGACCATAAGATAAGGAATGTCCGTTCGATTCGATTTGCAAAATTAATTGGATAAACCAAACAGATTGAATCGCTTCATGGAAGGTTTCAGCTTTTTCATATGGTACTTTCGCACAAATACGACTCATTTCTAGTAATTCAGCCTTACGTTTTGCATCTTGTGTTTGTACAGCTTTTTCTTTAGCTAATTGACTAAAACGCATAGCATAGCTTCTTACCGCATCAATTACAATTAATACAGCGCGGTAAAAATGATACTTATGGATATTTTCTGGTTTGGTTAAGTCCAATGCTGCTTTAGCTTTTTTCGTTCGTTCTTCAAAATCGCGTAATCCATATTTTAAGACTTTTTCGTAATTCACGGCTAAATGGGCATCTCCAGAATTCATCTTCCCTTCCATACCGAAAAATCCTGATTCCATATAAACTTTTACTTCTTCTGGCAACATCGCACCGGCTCTAGCTCTTAGATTATTATTTTTCCAAAATGGCGCAATGGCACGTAATTGTTCTTTGGTTTCTTCGGTAATATAGAAAACATCGCCATCACGTTTTTCAAAAGTATCCAATTCATTCAAGACAAATTCGAGAGTGTATTCTGGAAAAATCGGTGCATCTTTATTGGATTTTGCTTGATTTCCTACAATTAACGTCTCATCTTCAATATAGATACTCATGTGCTCCAAAATATTTTGCAACATATAGGCGCGTTTCAAAAGATTCGGTTCGTTTTGATGACGTTTATAGCTTTCAGTAGCTAAAATCGCTCGCTCTGCACAAATATAAGGCTTCTTGTCTAAAACTTCTTCGCGATATCGATTCATCCGTGGGGTTAAATCTCCAAAATGTTTACGATTAACATGATCTTGCGTCGCTACAGCAGTTGACATATAAATCCCTCTTTTCTTCATTTGAAACCTTTATTGATTTCTTACGCACATAATATAGCACATTTTTTCACAATTCGTCAAATGAAACTTTGTTAAATTACGAATGAAAGTTAGAAACTTAAACCAATAAAAAAAGTCTAAGTAAAACTAGCGAAACTAGATCTACTTAGACAAAAAACATTTATTTTAGACTGTCGCAACCTGAATGTCTCGCTCATTTAAAAAGTGAATGGTTGCTTCATCAATTCCCGCATCCGTATACACATGCGAAATATCGGCAAAATTAAATTCAGAAATGACCCCCATTTGTTCAAACTTGGTGGAATCAGTAAGCACAATGGTTTGATTGGCACTTTGCATCATCGCGTTGGCAGTATCCGCTCGAGTGATATCACTACCAGTAAAACCACGTGCACGATCAAAGCCATCAATCCCAACAAATAGTTTATCTACTCGAAATTCACTGATTACTTTTTTGACAAGCGGCCCCACATTGACTTGCGAATCTTTTTGATATTCTCCACCAAGCAAAATAATTTTGACACTATCTGACTTACGTACATAAGAAGCGATAAAACAAGAATTGGTAATAATCGTCACATCATTTTTATTATATGCTAATTCTTCTGCTAGAAGTGCACAAGTCGATCCTGATTCAATCATCACCATCTCGCCATCTTTTACTAATTCAGCAGCTTTTTTAGCAATTTTACGCTTCAAGTCATAATTAATAGCCAGGCGATAATTGATATCATCTTGATTATTTAATACCGCAAAACCATGTTGGCGATGCAAAATTCCCCGACTTTCTAATTTATCTAAATCTTTTCGAATCGTGACCCGTGAGACTTTTAATAAATCAGCCAATTCATTGACTTCTATTTTTTTCTTTTCACTAACAATCGCAATAATTTCTTCTTCTCTAGTCATCAACCTCATCCTTTCTCAGGCAAATCTAGCATAACATAAACCAGCATGCCTTTCAATTTACAGATATCACATTTCATTTGAAACAAATTATATTTACGTTTGAAGTTTATTGTGTTAAGATAAACATGAAAGAAAGAAGGGATACTATGATGCGTTCAGTTAAACAAGCTTGTATTTTCAATATTCAAAAATTTAGTCTGCATGATGGCCCGGGGATTCGTTCGGTCGTATTTTTTAAAGGGTGCCCCTTGCGCTGTTATTGGTGTGCCAATCCTGAATCACAAAATGCCCATCCTGAAGAAATGTACAATCCCCAAAAGAAAAAAATGCAAACAGTCGGTAAAATGCAAACAGTCGACCAAATTATGGAAGAAGTATTAAAAGACCTTCCTTTTTACCAAGAATCAGGTGGTGGCGTTACACTATCCGGTGGAGAAGTCTTGTTTCAAGCTGATTTTGCCCTCGATTTACTCAAAGCCTTAAAAGCCCAAAATATCCATACCGCTATAGAAACGACTGGATATTGTAAAGCAGATACCTTTCAAGAAATCGCACAGTATGTTGATTTAATTTATTTTGACATTAAACATTATGATAACGAAAAGCATCGCCAAGGTACGGGGGTTAAACAAGATATCATCTTGCAAAATCTCAGTTATGCCATCCAGCATCATCAAATCATTGTGCGGATTCCGATTATTCCAGGATACAATGATAGCCTAGAAGATGCTAAAGAATTTGCAAAATTATTTACTTTATATGGTGTGCAAAATATTGAGCTACTTCCTTTCCATCAATTTGGTGAAAAAAAATATGAACAGCTCAACCGTTCCTATCGTCTAGCTAAGGTCAGCCAACTACATACAGAAGATCTCTTCAAACATCAAAAAATCTTTGAAAAAGCAAGAATTACTTGTCTCGTGCGCTAAAGCATTTTTTTGGTAAATTCATCTATTCTTGATATAATGAAAAAAAGAAAGGATGAACGTCATGACAACTATTGATATTCGCAGTAAAAAAACACGCCAACAAATCATCGAGGCCTTCATTGCTTTATTGCATCAAAAAAGTTTAGAAAAAATCAAAATTGCCGATATAACCAATCAAGCACAAATCAATCGAGCCACTTTCTATAATTATTTTACTGATAAATATCACTTGCTAGACATGATTACTAAAGAAACCTTACTCGCTCAAATTCAAGAACAAATTCTACCAGACGAACCATTTTCTTTAGAGTTATTAAAGAAGATTTTCTTAATTTTGGCTGATTTTCATACCGATATGGCTAGCATCTGCAAGAAGAACTATGTCGAAGCTTTGGGTTTTTATACGAGCCCTGTATTAAGAGAAGATTTGCAACTAATCTTACAACGGGCGGTTCCAAAACCATTACGCACACCAGAAAGTGAAATTTTAACCACTTCAACCAGTTGGCTATTAATCGGTATGGCCTATGAATGGAAAAAGTCGCAAAAAGTGCCAGCTGCTCTTTATTTTGATAGCTTTAAGCACCAATTCGAACAATATGTCTTACAAATCCAAATGAGTGCATAAAAAAAGAACGGTCAGCCAACCGTTCTTTTTTATTCCTCTAATTCGCTTAATTTCACTTGATGGCGGATATAAATTTTCACACAAACCATACTGATCACTGCCAGTAAAATAGCTACGAAAAATGCCGCATGGAGTCCTTCATAAAGCACTTTTCGTAAAATCTCATGTAATCGACTCGCCACTTGATGCGCCGTTTTTGGATTGACAAATTGGTTTAACAAATCAGTGCGTCCAGCTAAATCTTGCTTATCTAATTCCTGGTTGGTCATAAAGTTAAAGATTAAGCCAAAGACAGCTACCATCACTGTTTGTCCAATGGTTCTAACCAAGGTATTAAATGAAGTTGCTTCTCCTAAGTGACTTTTTGGTACGACTTGTTGTGCGGTGACCGTTGTCGAAACAATCACCATGCCCATACCGATTCCAAAAATAAACATTAGCAAAACAAAATACCACACGCCAATCCCCATCGGAGCGAAAAATAAACCGATTGTTGTCACAAGAATCGCCAACAAACCAAGCATGACAACCTTTTGAATGGATTGTTTGGCCATCATTTTACTGGCCACATTCGTACCTACAACCCAAAATAGTGAAATCGGTGCTAATACTAAGCCACCAATCCCAGCAGCTAAACCTAATACACCTTGCATCCACATTGGAATATACACATCTACCCCCATTAAGATGCCACTTACCAATGCCGCAATTAAATTGACGCCAACAAATAAAGGATTTTTAAACAAACTAAATGTGATAATTGGATCTTCCGCGCGCTTTTCCACCCAGATGAATAATACGAAAAATAGCACGCTAGCAATAAAGCAACTCATGACCAGCCAACCCAATACTTGATCACTTAATAATTGGAAACCAGCTAATAAACTCAGTAAGACCAATATCAAAACAACACTACCGAAAAGATCCATTTTCTTCGTTTCACGCACGCGTTTTTCTTCATGTAAACTCATAAAAACTAAGAATAGTTGCACTAAACCGATTGGCACATTAATAAAGAAAATCCAATGCCAACCAACTGTATCAACAATTAATCCACCAGCTAATGGCCCAATCACGCTAGCTATTCCCCACATCGTTGAATTATAACCCATGACCTTTGTACGCTGTTCAATTGGATAAAGGTCCGCCAACAAAGTCAATGAAACCGGCATTAATGCACCAGCACCCATTCCTTGTAAAGCCCGCGCTAAAATCAACGTATGCATATTAAAGCTCATGCCACAGAGTGCTGAACCGATAATAAAAAGCAAAGTTCCCACCATGAAAACAGGTTTGCGGCCAATTTTATCCGTTAGTTTTCCATAAATTGGGGTTAACATCGCACTGGTTAATAGATAAATCGAAAAGACCCAGTTCATTAACTCAATCCCGTGTAACGAACCGACAATGGTAGGCATCGCAGTCGTCACAATGGTCCCTTCTACCGCCGTCATGAAAGTCGCCACAAAAATTGCCACTGTCACTAGGCCCACATTTGTTTTTCGCAAAATCATAACTCCCTTCTAAAAAAAAATCAACATTCCTAGCATAGCAAAAATTAGCGCAAAAATATAGTACAACGACCTTTTTCTTAAAAGATTAGTCGCTGTACTAAAACAAATTATGATTGTAAAACTCTTAGCTTCGTCGCTTGTTCAAACGCATAGCCAATTTGCAGTAAGGTAGCATCTTCCTCTTTAAAGCTGATAAAGGTCGCGCCCTGAGGTTCACCCTCCACTTGGCTAAACGGAATCGTCAACTCAGGATATCCCGCCACTGCTGGCAATAAAACTTTTTCGTAATTAAACGATTAATATACGACTATCTATTTTTCTTTTCTTGATACTTATCACTTAAACTTTTACTTCTCAAACCGTTTTTTCAATACTCTCACTGATTATCTTTGAAACAGCCTAGAGATTTGCAAAAAAACATCTGTCTGACAAGAATTTTCTCTTTACAGCACTGCGCAAAATATGTTAATATACTTTTTGAGCGTGTTTGCTCGTTAATTACGATATTCCGCTGGGGCCTTATAAAGTCTTAAGAATATTTGGTATAAGGAGAAAGAAGAAATGAATCCATTAATTCAAGAATTAACTCAAGAACAATTACGTTCAGACATCCCAGCATTCCGTCCTGGTGATACTGTACGTGTACACGCAAAGGTTGTGGAAGGTTCACGTGAACGTATCCAAATTTTTGAAGGTGTAGTAATCAAACGTCGTGGTGCTGGCATTAGCGAAACTTACACAGTACGTAAGATTTCTAACGGTGTTGGTGTTGAACGTACATTCCCATTACACACACCTCGTGTAGCTAAAATCGAAGTAGTACGTTACGGTAAAGTACGTCGTGCGAAACTTTACTACTTACGTGCATTACACGGTAAAGCAGCTCGTATTAAAGAAATCCGTCGTTAATTTATCGACACAAACCACTCGCCCATTTGGTGAGTGGTTTTTTTCTTTTTATAGCAAAAAAACAAACGGATAGCCTGCCTACCCGCTTGCCTTCTTTATTCTTCAATATCTTTTTGTGCTTCTTCTTGTTTGACCTCAGCTAGTAGTTTAGCCATTTGTTTGGTTAAGTCTAATTTTTCAAGCATATCCGGACGACGTAAATAGGTTCTGCGCAATGATTCTTTTAATTGCCATTCTTCTATTAATTTATGATTACCATTCGTTAAGACAAACGGTACCTCCATCCCCTTGAAATTCGCTGGTCGGGTATATTGCGGATGTTCTAATAATCCAGTCGAATGTGAATCAGTTTGAGCAGAAGTTTGATTGCCTAAAACATCTGGCAATAAGCGGACTGTTGCATCAATCATTACCATCGCCCCGAGTTCGCCCCCGGTCAGCACATAGTCCCCTAAAGAAACTTCATCCGTCACTAAAGTTCGAATACGTTCATCATAGCCTTCATAATGACCACAAATAAAAACAAGCTGCTCCTCTTTAGAAAATTCTTCAGCCATTTTTTGGTTGAAGGGTTTTCCCGCCGGATCAAGTAAAATAATTCGCTTCTTGACATCCGGTGTTTGTGCTTCAATCGCTTTTAAATTATCATAGATGGGCTGAACCTTCAAAAGCATGCCTGCACCGCCACCATATGGATAATCATCAACGGTTTGATGCTTGTTGTCTGAATAATCACGGAAATTATGCACATGAAGCTCTAACAAATCCTTCTCTTGGGCCTTCCCGATAATCGATTCACCTAAAGGATTGGTAAACATATTTGGAAAAAGAGTTAAGACATCAATCCTCATCATCCATCAACCCTTCTAACAATTCCACTTTCACAAAACCTTCTGCGACATTAATCTCTTTTACTACTGGCTCAATATATGGCAACAAGAAATCTTTCTTCCCTGGACGTTTGACTACCCACACATCATTGGCACCTGGAGATAAAATTTCCTGAACTTTTCCGATAACTTCACCCTTTTCATCAATGACACTTAACCCAATAATTTCATGGTAGTAAAATTCACCTTCAGCTAATTCAGATAAATCCTCACTTGAAACTTTTAAAATGCCATCGCGAAAAGCTTCTACTTGATTGACATTCGTATAGCCCTCAAAAGTTAATAAGTCAAAGTTTTTATGCTTACGGTGACTGGTAATCGTTAGTGTCAACGGCTCATGCTTAGCCCTGAATAAAGTGAGTTGATTACCAATTTGATAACGTTCTTCTGGAAAATCTGTCTGGGAAATCACGCGGACTTCTCCTCGGATACCATGCGTATTCACAATTTTTCCTACATTGTAAAATTCCGTCATTACTCTCATTCCTTTCTTACTATTTTAAATATATTGCGAAACAAACTGTCTTATTTTTTCTAGTCCATGATTCAACCAATCTTTGAAAGTCTGTAAATCAATGAGTTTAGGAGAACCTGACTTTAATTGCTGGATCATCGCCATCCATTCATTCTGATAAACCCAAAGTAAAAAGAGGATGATGACCAAAAATAGTAATTTCAGCAATTTAGATTTGACTTTGAATAAAGCAATGAAAAGACACACAACCACAAAACACATAATCCAAAAATCCATCAGTATCCCTCCTCATATCCATCATCTCGAGTCGCTTCACATTCTTGTACTAATCTGTGTTCGCCGGGAAGCTCCTGTGCATCTAAGCCGGCCTGTCTAGGAAAATCTTAAAATATGGTGGATTTTCCTGACATTCCGGAAAACCTTAGCTGTTTGGAGCTGATCATCCCGGCTCATATCCTTGTACTAAAAAAGACTAGAACTTATTGAGTCCCAGTCTTTTCTTTTCATCATTACTCTTTGCCGTCTAAGATATTTAAACGAACCTTTTTCGGACCATTTACACGTACACTGTAAACAATAGTACGAATGGCTTTCGCTACTCGACCTTGTTTGCCGATGATACGACCAATATCTTCTGGTGCAACGGTCAAATTGTATTCAATAAATTCTTCTGACTCAGACACTTCCAATTGGACTTGGTCAGGCTGAGTAACTAATGGACGAACGATTGTTAAGACTAAAGCCTGCAAATCTTTCATATCCATTCACCTTATTTCTTAGCAAATTTAGCTTCATGATGTTTCTTCATAACGCCTTCTTTTGAAAGGATGTTACGAACAGTATCAGAAGGTTGTGCACCTTTTGATAACCAATCAAGTACTAAATCTTCTTTGATTGTTACTTCTGCAGGGTCTTTCAATGGGTTGTAAGTACCTACAGTTTCAATAAAACGTCCGTCACGAGGAGAACGTGAATCAGCAACTACAATACGGTAGAAAGGAGCTTTTTTAGATCCCATACGTTTTAAACGAATTTTAACTGCCATGTTAATGAACACCTCCATAATTTTTAATCACATGTGCTAGTTTAACAGTTTTTGCTCACGGTGTAAAGAGTTTTTTCTTTACAGCTTAAAATTTTTTTATTAAATTTTTTTCATTTTAGCAATATCGTCCTATTGACTGTATTAAGTGTACTAGTTATAATAGTACACGAAGGACAGTAAAAATAGATAGAAAGGAGCAAAGCAGATGATGTTAAGTATCGACAAAACGAGTAGCAAACCCTATTACGAACAGCTTGTCTTATCTGTAAAAGAAAGTGTCATACAAGGTGTTTTACAACCAGGCGATCAACTCCCCTCGGTTCGTGAAGCTGCCAAACAACTCTTAATGAATCCCAATACCGTTAGTAAAGCCTATAAACAACTAGAAGCTGAACAAGTCATCGTCACAGTCAAAGGCAAAGGGACATTTATCAAAGAAACACAAGACTTACCAAAAGATACTTACAAGATTCAACAACTGAAAAGTCAACTTTATAATTTCATGATTGAAGCACGGCATCTGAAAATAGAGAATCATGAAATCTTACAATGGATTGACGAAATTACCACCGAGTTAGGAGGAGCAGAAAATGAAAGTCACGAATCTATCTAAAACGATTGACCAAAAAGAAATATTACGCAATATCCACTTCGAATTAACTCCTGGAGAAATCGTCGGCTTAGTTGGACGCAATGGCTCAGGAAAAACCACCCTTTTTCGTACCCTAAGCAATCAATACTTAGCAGATACAGGAGAAGTTTGGATTCATGGGGAAAATATTTTTGAACAACCGCAATATAAAACTGAACTATTCTTTATTGATGAAAAGGAAAACTTCTTTAATCCTTATTCATTGAAAAAAATTGCTGGATTCTATCAATTGAGCTATCCGAAATTTGATATGGACTTATTCACCCAATTAGTCAATGCGTATCATCTACCAATTAATCGCAACTATCAACGGATTTCTAAAGGGATGCAAAAATTATTCTTACTTATTTTAGCAATGAGTGCTAAGGCTACTTATATTTTACTTGACGAACCTTTTGATGGTCTGGATTACTTAGTGAAAAAACAAATGGTAGAACTCTTGTTAGACGCTATCAGCAATGAACCAATCAGTATCTTAGTCTCTTCGCATCAACTCAATGAGCTAGAACCGATTATCGATCGCGTGCTATTGTTAAGTCAACACACCATTACTCAGGATTATCAATTAGAAAGTTTACGAGAAAAGGCACGCAAACTTCAACTCGTCTTTAAAGGAAAAGAAGTGCCTGCCCTAGTCAAACAAAATTCTAAAGCGATTGATATCCAAGGGCGTGTCATTGTAGCACTATTTGAAAACTATACCGATGAACTGGCGACTCAACTCAAAGCACTCGAACCACTTGTCATGGAAGAACTACCTATTCAATTAAGCGATGTCTTTGAAGCCAATCTCAGAAACGAAACAATTTAAGGAGGAACAAATATGCTTTACAAAATTTATTGGAAACGCAGCAAATGGGTAATCCTCTTGGCTAGTCTGGCTATTTTTGTTAGCTTTATGTTACCAAGAATTGATTTAATTAGAAATTGGCAAACTTCAGAAAATTACTACCACTCAACCAAATTTGTTGAAGATTATTCAGATGATAACTATACTGCACAACAACGACAAGCAATGGTAACTAATAGCCTAACATTGCATAATAAAGACGATAAAATGCACCCGATAAATGCATTTGCAGAACATATAAGTTTTGCCTTACAAGAACTCAATAAATACAGTAACAACACCTATCTATTATATGTCTTACTATTTTTATCTTTGGGATTTGCTACTTTCTTTTTTGATTACAAAACGAAATTTAATCAGTTTTTATTTACTAATTATGATAGAAAGAAAATTTTCTTTAGCAAATTTCTATTTTACAGTGCATGGATTTGTGGGATCACTCTCTTTAGTAGTATCTGTGCGGAAATATTATTAGCCGTAACAATTCCTGCTAAGTATCTCAACTGGAATTTATTGCAAATTATCTGTGCGAGTCTGAGTTGTGTCATAACTTACTATTTCTTTTTTATTATCGGTTTATTCCTAGGAACAACTTTAGGACACTCATTTTTTGCACCTTTTAGTTTGTTGTTTGTGGTGTATTATTTTAAGGAATTTACATTTTTGATGAATTATTATCCTAATTGGGCGAGATATTTGAACACCTTGCGTTTTTCTGCTAATTTTTACAGTATTCATCCTTACTTATTAGTAACCATCTGTTTAATCAGTTTAGGATTAATTTTTCTAGCAAGTTATAGTTTTACAAAACAATCAACTGAGATAAGCAATTTAGTAGTCTTACTACCACAGTTTCGATTCGTAGTAGCTGGCGTTTTGATACTTTTAGTCACTATCTTCTACTTTGCTGAGCAGTTGATAACCAATTTTTATCTATGGTGGGCAAATTTACCAATATTCATCGCCTGTGTTTTGTTTATTTTCATTACAGTCTATTATCAAAGTTGGGTAAAAATCTGGCAAAAACACCAAGATAGGAATACAACGAGAAAGTGATAACCATGAAAAAAGCGAAGAAATTGGCGTTATTATTGTTGCTGTGTATCCTACTACTATTTTTCTTTCTAAGATTAAAAGACAATCACAGTCCAATTGTTGAAGATTTGGTGACACAATTAGAAAATACAGTAGTAGGACTTGAGGAAAAATTTTCTCTCGGTCCAAAAGTGCAAATGGATGTGCCTTTAGAAAATCAATTTGACGAACCTAGTTTACAAAACGGTTGCGAAATTACTGCCCTATCTATGCTTTTAAAATATTATGGTTATCCCGTTAATAAAAATCAATTAGCCGAACAATTAAACTATGTGCCACTAAAAGTTGATGACACGTATTATGGCGATCCCAATGAAGGATTTGTCGGCAATATAAAAGAAGGCAAACAAGCGATGGGCGTATGGTCTGCTCCCATCAAAGCTGTTGCCGAACAAATCGTTGGCGATAGCTATACCGTGCATGACGAACCTATTTCATTTACTATGTTGAAAAAACTCATTAACCAGTCAACCCCCGTGTGGATTTTAGCTACTTTAGAATTAAAGGTACCAAGTGATAGTGATTTTATCGAATGGCCAACAAAAAATGGCACTCGGATAGTTACGCCAAAAATCCATTCTGTTGTTATTACTGGCATGCACGGACAATACTTTTATTTCAACGATCCATACGGCTATAAAAATCGTCGCGTCAAACAAAAAGACTTGCAACAAATCTATGAACGTATGGGATGCCAGCTTATTTATTTGGAGAAAAATGGATAACGAGGAGGTGTCAAAATGAATTTAAGACTTATAAAATCACAAATTATACGCAATATTTTTAGTTTTCGATTTCTTTTTGTGATTATCATTGGTTATATATTAACTTACATTGAATTACATTCTACTAATCGTTGGGGAGAAATCATCTTTTACGATTCAGGAAGAAAAATGGTTTCACTATGATAATTTTGAAACGCCAACAAGAACAGTTGTCTTACAATATCATGGCGAACAAGTTACAGGCTATTCAATTGAATTATCAACTATGTATCAACGAAGTCATCTAAATAATAAAGAAGAAGCAAAGAAAAATTATCATGGGGTTGCTCAAAAATTTAAAGGAAAACAAGGAATTAAAACAAAGGAAAAATTTGAACAAAGTGTAGTCATTGAGAAAGTGATATTTAATTTTTCAGAGATGTCTAAAGAGTCTTTTGGAACTTCAGATGATAAATGGATATTAGGTGAGCTGCCTCCTAAAAATTTATCATTAAAAAAGGCACAAAATACGTTAAAAAATGGCGGATTCCTTCTACAAAAAGATTATTATCTGAAGAAAGAGAAACAAGAAAATCAGAAAAAAATACACAGAAGATGAAAAAAAGCGATTATCTATCCTTTCTACTGATAGACAATCGCTTAATAAATGCTTTATGCAGATGTGATACGTCCCTTCTCTAACTTAAGGATGCAATCACAGGTATGGCTTAAAAATGGTTGATCATGGCTGATAACCACGATTAAGACTGGATATTTTTGTTGGATAAATCTTAATTGCTGGCTGACTTGTCGCATCTGGAGCGCATCTAAACCACTCGTAGGCTCATCAAAATAAAGACAAGTCTTTCCTGATAGCAAAGCACTGGCGATGGCAACTCGTTGTTTCTCCCCTCCAGATAAACTCTGCGGATGTCGGGACAATAGTTGTTCTAATCCAAAAGCTGCCACTATTTCATCGTAGCATGCTAGCCTTTTTGCTTGAAAGGTCAGCTCTTTTGCTACAGATTCAAAAAATAATTGCAAACTCACTTCTTGACGGACAAGAAAACTTTGCGCCAACAAGTCTTTTGGGCGCATCAAGTGACCGTTTAAAGTAATTCGACTTTGCTTAGCCTTTAGCAATCCGGTTAACAACTGTACTAGAGTGGATTTACCCGCACCATTTTCACCGACGAGTCCGATGATTTGACGGTTATCTAGCGTCAATGAGGGAATGGCAATTTGCTTTTCTTTTTGCTTTGGATAGGCAAAGAAGAGATTTTCTAGCTGTAATTGAATGGTCGCTTCTTTCTTTTCCATTTGTAGAGTTAGCTGGTTTACCGTAACTTGCCAATGTCGTAAACCAAATCCAGCCAATTCGTTTGCGGAATAAGTTTTTAATTCTGCAGCGGATAATTCTTGCTTTAGTTGACCATTTTCTAACACGTAGATGCGATCAATCAAATCTAAACAATAATCTAAACGGTGTTCTACCAATACAAGAGCGACACCTGAACGTTTCAAATGTTTTAACGTCTGCTTTAATTTGGCCAATCCAGTTTTGTCTAAATTGCTAGCGACTTCATCCAAAAACAAGATTTGGCAAGCTGGCAACAAACTACTAGCGAAGGCAACGGTTTGCTTCTGTCCACCTGACAATTGATATAAAGGTTGCGCTAAAAATGCCTCAATCTCAAAAAAGGTAGCGACTTGCTGGATTTTCTCTTGCATCATTTCACGCGAAAGTCCTAAATTTTCCATCTTGAAGGCTAACTCACTTAGGACCTCGCTAGTAAAAAATTGAGATTTAGGATTTTGAAATACACGACCGATTTTCTCCACATGACTAGGAAAATCACTGATTGGAAATTGTTGCCCTAACATTTGCCCTTGGCCAGCCAATTGCCCTTCAAATAATTCTGGAACCAATCCACTTAAAACATTCAAAAGAGTTGTTTTGCCACTTCCGCTTTTTCCGCATATCAGTACACATTCACCAGGAGAAAGTTGAAAATCAATCCCTTTTAGCAGACACTCCTGATTAGGTGTATGGTATTCTAGATTCTTTAAATCAATGAGTGCAACCATAATTGACCTCCAATCATTCCTAGTCCAATTAGGAGTAGTAAATAATCTAACTTTTTCAAACGAATAGGATAAATACTCGTTTTGGAATTGGTATTTTGAATGCATCGAATGAGACTGCTACTGGATAAATCCATGATGACTTGCTCACTGGAAGAAAGTAACGGAATGACAAAATACTCAAAAAACTGCCATGGATGAAAGAGTATCTGACGCCAGTTTTGGGCTAATCCACGATATTTCAAAGATTGCGCAATTTGTTTACCTTCTTGAATAAATGTCGGAATGAATCGAATACAAACTACCAGTGGAATAAAGAGAAAATTGGGCATCTTCATCTTCGCCATCGCCGCCTGCCACTTCCCCGTTGATTGACGGTCCATCGCCAAACTCATCGTCATAAAAAGTGGCAACATACGCGCAAAACCAATGGCTAAAAAGTCACGAATCATCGCTAATATCGGATGGCGGATAGCTATAGGCACCACGAAGACAACAAAGATGAGTAAGTAACAGAGAACTTGGCGATATTTTCCTATAAGTAATAGCGCACATGCCACAACGCCAAAGAAACAATACTGCACACTTAGCTGAAAAGGAAAGATTAAAAACAAGCTTGCCAATAAGACATAAAATAAACTTACCCGAGGATCAATGGATAACGATTTTTTATTCATAAATCTGTCCAAAACGAGTAGCAAAATGTTTTTGATACAAATGAAAAGCAAACAAAATGCCAACAATACTACCAATGAATATCGCTAACAAACTCACAATAAACATCTGTTGAGTCACATGTTCAAAGACGAAATGAATATACTTTTGGTCTTTTCCTCGAGCAAGTAACGCATCAATGTAAGCTTGACGCATAAACCAAAGTGGCAAAAGCGGTCCCACTAAACCATAGCTAAACACAGTATAACTTAGCATCGTTCTTACCTTGATTGGCAAATTCGTTTTAAATTGAATGAAATCCGCCAAAATGGCCGCAACAATATTTGGTAAGAAAGCTAGAGGAAAATGGCCCGTCATTAAAAATAATAGGCCAATCACACTACCCATAATTGAAATAGCACCAAAACGTTGAACTTTAGCAATTAAAATTAAATAAATCAATCCAGTAAATAGCGCGGTCACACCAGGAAGCAATAAATTATGAAAACCAGGAATCGTAAAGCGCAAAACCAGTAAGCAAAGTGCCATCAAAATAAAATATAACGCTGTATAAATCCCGGTTGCAATCAAATGTTGTATTTTTAATCGTTGCATAAAAAAACTCCTTTCAATAAGATAAATTCATTGTAACGAATAATCAGGCACAATGCAAAAAAAATAAGTCTAGTCATAAACTAGACCACAATATATTATCGAATAAAGGCACTTGGCAATACCGCACCTAAATAGTATTTCCAACGATATTTTAGAAGTAATTTTTTTAAGTATTGCAATTCCTTATAACTTTGATGGCTTTGAGCAGCCTTTTCCACTGTCGGATATAAGCGATATGCAATCAGACTAATGCGTTCTTGATTGTTTGTTATTTTTTGAGTCCCCTCAAAAAATACTTGTTTTTCTACTTGCGAAAGTGGATAAGTGGGTTGCTTGTAGATTTCATGGATGAGCTCATATAATTATTTCGCTTTTGGTTTCATCACATCCTCCTTTTTTAACGAATAAGAAGATAATAGCCACCAGTTTAGTTGAACGACTGGTGGCTATTCTGTCCGTTTATTTACGTTTTTTCTTCTTTTTCTTTTTATTCTTCTTAATCATGCGGTTCATCGCCATTTTCCCCAATTTCCCTTTAATGCCTCCGCCAAACATTTGGTCCATACCTGGCATATTAAAGTTACCATTGGTCATTTGTTTCATCATTTTTTGGGCTTCTTTAAACTGCTTAATCATGCGGTTGACTTCGACCACACTATTTCCTGATCCAGCAGCAATTCTTCGACGACGACTTGGATTGAGTAAGTCAGGATTTTCACGCTCTTGGGGAGTCATGGACATCACAATGGCTCTTTGTCTAGCAATTTGTTTTGGATCCACTTTTAGATTTTCGATTCCTGGCATGGTGCTCATCCCTGGAATCATCTTCATCAAATCTTCTAACGGTCCCATACTCATCACTTGATCTAGCTGCTCGATAAAGTCATTAAAGTCAAAGTTATTTTCCTTCATCTTACGGGCTAGTTCTTCCGCTTTTTTCTCATCGTAATCTTGTTGGGCTTTTTCAATTAAGGTTAATAGATCCCCCATACCTAAGATACGACTAGACATACGGTCAGGGTGGAATACTTCAAGGTCTGTTAATTTTTCACCAGTACCAGTAAATTTAATCGGCGCACCCGTAACTGAGCGAATGGATAATGCCGCACCGCCACGAGTATCCCCATCAAGTTTGGTAATAATCACCCCGGTAATGCCTAGCTGTTGATTGAAACTATCCGCTACAGTCACCGCATCTTGACCGGTCATGGCATCAACAACTAAAAGAATTTCATTTGGTTGGGCGATTTCTTTAATTTGTTTTAACTCATCCATCAAAGTTTCATCGATATGCAGACGTCCGGCCGTATCGATTAACACATAGTCATTGCGTTTTTCACGGGCAACTTCCATCCCTTGACGTACAATCTCAACAGGTGAAACCTCAGTACCCATCTCAAAAACAGGCACTTTTAACTGTTCGCCTAAAACTTTTAATTGATCAATCGCAGCTGGTCGATATACGTCACCTGCAATCAGTAATGGACGCGCTTTTTCATTTTTGATTAAATGATTGGCTAATTTCCCTGTGAAGGTTGTTTTACCAGCCCCTTGTAACCCGACCATCATAATAACTGTAGGAATCTTTGGTGACTTGATTAATTCAGCCGTTTCAGAACCTAACATCTTCGTTAACTCTTCATCAACGATTTTCACAACTTGTTGCGCTGGGGATAAGCTTTCTAAAACTTCTGCCCCAACTGCCCGCTCGCGAACATTTTTCGTAAATTCTTTCACGACTTGTAAGTTCACATCGGCTTCAAGTAAGGCCAAACGAATCTCACGCATCATTTCTTTTACATCGGCTTCGGTTACTTTCCCTTTGCGACGTAACTTACTCATCGCATCTTGTAATCTCTTCGTTAAACTTTCAAATGCCATAAAAAACTCCTTAATCTCTTAATCCTCTATTGCTTGTAATTCATTGATAAAACTTTGCAAGGTCTCGTCTTTTGGATAGTGACTGGCGATATATTCTTGAAACTGCCCATAGACTTGCCTTCTGACCATATAATCTGAATACATATGTAATCTTTTTTCATAGTCTTCTAAAATTTTTTCGGTCCGCTTGATATTATCATAAACGGCTTGCCGACTCACTTCAAACTCTTCAGCAATTTCACCTAAAGAATAGTTGTCCGCATAATATAATTCCATATAGTTCATCTGCTTGGTCGTCAAAAGTGTCGAATAGAACTCAAACAAAGCGTTCATGCGATTTGTTTTTTCAATCTCCAAGTAAAATCCCCCTTTGTGAGCATAAGGTTGGTAAGTCCGCCTCACTATAAACTTGCATCCCTTTTTGGATAAAATAGGCCGTGGCTACTCCGACACCTGTCTGCTTCGTACCTGAAAAAGTGCCATCATAAATTTGTGACTTACCACAAGAAGGACTGCGCTCTTTTAAAATTAAGGTCGTCACTTGCTGCGCCTGTAACTTTTCATAAGCTAATCTTGCCCCATGTTTAAAGCTTTCGGTGACATCTTCTTGATTCTGGTTGATGACTTTGGCTTTTCCTTGCCAGACATCAAAGCCATCACCACCGACAATCTCAGCTGGCACGCGCGGAATCGGTAAACCACCCATCACTTCAGGGCAAACTAAGACAGCTTCATTGGCGGCTATCAGTTCTTTTATTAGATTGATTTTTTGCATCCGTCCATCATAGCGGCAACACACACCGCCCAGACAAGCACTTATTCCAATCATGATTTCTAACTACTTTCTAAATAAGATTGACTAACATTTTTCATTATATCATTATTTTGTGGTTTTCCATAGTCCTTAATGGTAAAATGGAAACAGGAAATCATTTGGAGGTTTTTATGAAAAAAGTATTAGTTGTCGATGATGAAGAATCTATTCGTACCCTATTACAATTTAATTTACAAAAAGAAGGTTACCAGGTCACTTTAGCTGAAGATGGTCAAAAAGGTTTAGCACTCGCCTTGCAAGAAGCTTTTGATTTTATCATTTTAGATGTGATGTTGCCGTATCTGGATGGCATGGAAATCACCAAAAAACTCCGTCAAGAAAAAGTCGACAGTCCCATCTTGATGCTTACCGCTAAAGATGATGCCATTGACCGGATTTTAGGCCTTGAGATTGGCGCAGATGATTATCTAACCAAGCCATTTAGTCCGCGTGAAGTACTGGCACGTATGAAAGCAATTTTTCGCAGAGTCGATGTGAAAAAAGAACATGATACTATTCATCCAATAGCCAGTAACCAAGAAGGACAAACCTTACAAATTGGTGAAATTATCGCTGATTTAGCAAACTACCAAGTCCAAGTGCGTGGTCAAGAAATTACTTTAACACCTAAAGAATTTGAACTCTTGGTGTATTTTATGCAACGTAAAAATCGCGTCATCAATCGTGATACCTTGCTTGAACGTATTTGGAATTTTGATTTTGATGGTCAAACACGGATTGTTGATGTGCATATTAGTCATCTAAGAGAAAAAATCGAAGTGGATCCGAAAAAACCGCAATATTTAGTCACAGTCCGCGGCTTTGGTTATAAATTTCAGGAGCCGGACAAATGAAAAAATATCTGCATAAGGAAGCCCTACTTTGGGGAATCGGCCTGATCATTCTTTATCTATTTAGTTGGCAATTGATTCATTATTTTTATAACCAACAAGTCATTACGCAGCAAAATCGCTTTTTGATTGAACAAGCCCAAACGCTAAGTCGCATCAGTCAAAATCGGGCAGAAAAAATCATCCAGCTCGCTCCACAATATGTCCAAAATGAAAATGAGCGTCTCACCTTAATTGACGGTAAAACCGGAAAAATTCTATTTGATACGTTTGAATCCCAATTACAAGATGATTCCCGCAAAAATCGTCCGGAAGTTAAAGCGATATTGGATGGCAATGAAACCGGCCAAGCAATCCGTGAAAGTCAGACTTTACATAAGGAAATGATGTATGTCACACTTGCTTTACAATCTAAAGGACAATTACGTTATATTTTACGTTTAGCTGAGCCGACTGCAACCTTTTATAATCAAGCTAAGTCCATGCAACGCGCGATTTTTCTCGTATTTACCTTGATGTATTTGATGATTACCTTCTTTATTTTACGGGTCATCTATAAACGCAACCAACCGCTGCAAACCGTGGTCCCTATCTTAGAAAAAATGCTCAATCAGCCTGACCACACCGAATGGATTTTAACGCAAGATGAACAAAGTGGCGAATTATTCTATTTGATTAATCAATTAAATGAAAAATTGCGCCAAACCCATCAAGCATATACCCAAAGTCAAGTACAATTTGCGCAAGTCTTGCAAGAATTAACGATTGGTATCTTTTTAATCGCACCAGATGGCAAGCTACAACTGATGAACCAAGCAATGTGCGAACAACTCGGTTTAACAGAAAGCAAATTAAATGCTGATTTTACCCAAACCATCACTGATCCGAAATTGATTCAAATGATTTATCAAGTACAGTCGAATCATCAGCTGCTACATGAAGAACTGACCACTTTTCAAACCAAGCGAAAATTAGATTTATCGATTCGGAGTTTTTCTGATCAGCAACAAATTCTGGGCATGAGTTATGACTTAACCAAGATTAGACATCTCGAAAAACTGCAAAAAGATTTCGTCGGTAATGTCACCCACGAATTAAAAACACCCGTCACCTCGCTGATTGGCTTTACCGAAACCTTGCTGGATGGCGCGATGGAAGATCCTGAATTATGTCGCCAGTTTTTAACCATCATGCAAAAAGATGCCAACCGCTTACAAGATTTGATTCAAGAGATTATTCAACTATCGAAAACCGATGAATTATTTGCTTATGAATCAAGTCAAGTCGAATGTACACAATTGGTCAAACAAATTCTTAGCCAATATGAAAAGAATATCGAGCATAAACAGCTATCCTTAACGCTTACTTCCGAGAATGAACTCACGCTCTTAACTAAAAAAGAACTGATTCAACCCATTCTCAAAAATTTAATTGAAAATGCGATTTTTTATGCCCCTGAAAACGGCAAGATTACGATTCAATTGAAAAAACAAGCCCAGCTATTCACCTTTAAGATTACCGATAATGGCTTAGGAATCGAAGCAAAAGATCAAGCACGAATTTTCGAACGTTTTTACCGGGTAGACAAAGCGCGGGCAAGACACTCTGGTGGAACTGGTCTTGGTTTAGCTATCGTGAAAGACTATACTGAAAAATTAGGTGGCCGCGTCTGGGTGGAGAGTCATCCTGGCTTAGGCGCTACTTTTATCGTTGAACTTCCTGAATTAACAGAAAACCCCTCATAGTTTTCAAGCTACGAGGGGTTTTCTATTATGGAGAACTTATGATGAAATGAAAAGCGTGAGTAGGTTTTGCTTTTCTTTCAAATTAGAAGAGACTGGATTATTTTTCGGTCACTTGTCCATCGGCAGAACGTGATACTTGCATCTTCGTTACTGGTAAATAACCTAAGTCTTTGACCAAACCTTCTTGAACTTCATCAGAAACCATGTAATCTAAAAATTTCTTGATTTCTTTTGTTGGCTTGCCTTTGGTGTACATATGTTCATAAGACCAAATTGGCCAATCATTGGTTTCGATATTTTCAGCAGTTGGTGCGACACCGTCTAAAGAGAGTGCTTCTAAACTATCATCAATATAAGACAAAGCCAGATAACTAATCGCACCAGGGGTAGAAGAAACAATCTTTTTCACAGTTCCTGATGAATCTTGTTCTTGCGCTTGAATGGTTTTTGCCCCATCTAAGCCCCATTTTTCAAAAGTGGCGCGCGTACCTGATCCACTTGCTCGGTTCACAACAACAATTTCTTGGTCCTTTCCACCTAACTCTTGCCAATTTTTTACCTTACCAGTAAAAATCGCAATCAACTGGTCCTTGGTGACATTTTTGACTCCGATTGCTTTATTGACAACTGGGGCCATCCCAACAACTGCCACTTGATGATCAACGAGTTTGCTTGCATCTACGCCATCTTTTTCTTCTGCAAAGACATCGGAATTACCAATTTGCACCGAACCACTGGCCACTTGACTCAAGCCTGTACCTGATCCCCCGCCTTGCACGGTAATTTGATAATTCGCATTTTTGGCAACAAACTGTTCTTGCGCTGATTCAACTAAGGGTTGTAAAGCAGTAGAACCGACCGCAACGATTTGGACTTGTTTAGAATTAGCTGAACTGTTTTCTGTTGAACTAGCATTGCCACATCCGGCTAAAAATACTCCTGCTAAAAGTAACATGGCTGATAATTTTTTCATAGTAATGACTCCTCTTACTTACTTGAATGAATTGATTTGTAAGTTGACTTCTTGCTTACATATTTATCTTAACAAGTGGATGTAAAAGTCCGTTTGATTCTATGTAAAAATTTCTCTTAGATTGTAAAGGTTAGGTAAATAAAAGCAACATTATTTTAGTATCGAAAAAGCGGTCAATCTTCAAGGACTAACCGCTTTGTATTTGTAATATGAATTTGTTTATTGCTTTGTATGGTCACTTAGCTGTTCTTCAATGTTACGTCCACTGTACATGACACGTAAAACAGTTACTATCTGTTCTTTTATATCTGGAATGTAAAACACGATATAGTTATCTACCTCAACAAAACGCAATCCACGGCTATACCACGGTTCTTTTCCATATCTCGGAAAGCGTTCTGACATTTCATATACACTCAATATCTGACTTTCTAGACGTTCCAGTTGCTTTGCTGCATTTTCCGGTGACAAAAGCTTAAAAGCAATATACTCTCAAATATCTCTCGTAAATCTTCTTCTGCCTGTATTGATGTGTCTACAGTAAAAATCATAAACCATACTCTTTGCGCATATCAGAAAAAACCGTCTTTGCATCTTTGGTTCGACCAGCTTTCATATCCGCATATCCTTTATCTAGCTCTTCATGCAACTCATCTGTTCTCAACGCACTTATATCTGTGGGTGTTCTGTCCGGAATTTTTACTTCAAAAGGAAGCCCTCGCTGTAAGATAATCTGTTTATAAAACATATTGATAGCACTAGATGCAGGAATACCCAGTGTAGAGAGGATTTTTTCAGCCTGCTCTTTGATTTCAGGCTCTATTCTCGCATATAAATTTGCTGACTTTGCCATAATAACTCTCCTTTCTCCTGTACATCTTTTTCCTTATTATACACGATTGTCCGCACAACAGCAATACATACCAAATTAGAAATACCACTTTATAAATGTGTAGTTAAAATGTTAAGCGGTTTATTTTTTTTATACGGAATTTTTCTTTTCTTTTGTTCGTTTCTGCTTGCGATAGGCTTGGTACAAAAACCCAAGATTAAGAAAGAGGAAGGTCCAAATATTTTCAATTAAAAAATCGCCATTTACAAGATATTCAATTGTAATACCAAGGATTGAGCCCACTATAGCAAGAATAAAAACCTCTTGATAAGGATGCTGTTCAAAATAATCATTTATTTGATACCAAAAAGAATTCATACCGTTCACCTCTGCTACGTTTTCTTTCATCATATCACATGTCATCCCAATTTAATGACAGATATGAAAAATTGCCCACCTTATATAGCAAAGTGAGCAATCTTTCATTAACTAGGATATTTTAAGCTTTTTCGTTTTGAACGTATTTTTCTAAACGGTTCATCGCTTCGACTAATTTTTCCATACTTGCGGCATAACTTAAACGGACATAACCTTCCGCCTCTGGACCAAAGGCAATACCTGGAATAATCGCTAATTGTTGTTTTTGCGCCAAATCCACACAAAAATCAAAAGAATCTTGTATGAGACCAGCTGGAATTTTAGCAAAGATATAAAAAGCACCAGATGGACGAGCAATTTCAAAGCCAAGTGCTGACATTTTTTCAAAAAGATAGTCGCGGCGTTTTTGATATTCGACTTTCATTTCATCCGCATCATTAATACCAGCCACTAAAGCTTCCACAGCGGCTTTTTGAGAAATCGTGGATGCTGCTGTTACTAAATATTGATGTACTTTGATAATTTCTTTGGTCAATTCTTTCGGTGCACAGATAAAGCCGATACGCCAACCAGTCATTGCATGCGATTTTGACAATCCATTAATTAAAATGGTTTGTTCTCTTAAATATTCAGCAATTGAAACATGATGGCCATCATAAGTTAATTCACTATAGATTTCATCACTGATTACAAAGACTTCATACTTTCTTAATACATCGGCTAAAGCTTGTACTTCTTCACGTGTATAAGTCACGCCAGTTGGATTGCTTGGATAGTTCAAAATAACTGCTTTGACCTTATCTCGATGCGCAATTAAGGCTTTTTCCAATGTTTCAGGTGATAAAACAAAGCCATTATCGCTCGTATCCATATAAATTGGTTTTGCTCCAGCTAAGGTAATCACTGGTTCATATCCGGGATAAATAGGCGCTGGTAGTAAAACTTCATCGCCTGGGCATAAAACCGCAAGCAAGGCCGCCGAAATCGCTTCGGTCGCTCCCACGGTCACTAAAATCTCATCTTGCCAATGATAATCCACTTGATATTTTTGTTTTAAAAAGGCACTCGCTGCTTGACGTACATCTGCTAAACCGGCCATTCCTGAATAGTGGGTATGATTTTGCGTAATGGCTTCTCTTCCTGATGCTTTGACATGCTCCGGAGTCGTAAAGTCAGGTTCCCCTAAAGTTAATTTTAAAATATTCGGAATGGATGAAACCCGCTCATCAAACTGACGAATTAAAGATACGGCAATTTTGCCAACTTGTGGATTGAATTTATTCGTTAAATCAACCAAATCAAACACCTCGTTATTTTTCTTTTAATTGTTTTTTGCCTATTGTATACAATGTCACTAAACTTAGCAAGAGTAACCCAAAGAATAGCAGAAAACATTGCATGAAAAAGGATTCTGGCAAAACATGGATAATCGGATCAGTAGCTGGATCAAATAACCAATCTGTATTTCTAAATAAAATCTGATGAAAATAGATAAAAAAACGCTCAAAACCAATCGCCATCAAAAACAACAGAACCGCAAACACCAATACGGTCCACTGAATCGGTCGAATAAATAGCCAAGTCATTTTTTGCCGATATAGCTGCTTTAATATGCGTAGACTCGGCACAAAAGTTACAAGTAAAACGGCATAATTGAATAAAAATAACCGTTTCACCTCGTAAAAATGTTTCGCCCCAGAACTACTACTTGGAAAATCGGGTAATTGCAACTCCTTTATCCAAGGTAAATCCAAATAGGCTAATAATTGGTGATAGTTATGAAATAATTGCGTGCGCGTCAAGCCAACACTTTGCGCTAAATGCTGCTGAAACTCTTGTAAATAATACAGTGGCGTAAAATGAATGGTTATCGTAATCGCCAAACTCATAATGGTCAACAACACGCACAAATACTTCAGCCAATAACTAGTCGTAAAGGATAACTTCATTATTTAAAGTCCCATTGATCCAAATTATCCACAACATAACTTGGCGCTTCTGGTAAATGTGGTACTTGTTCTTTAGAGGTAAAACCAGAAAGCACCAATAAAGTATCAATCCCATTATTTAACCCTGAGCGAATATCTGTTTCGTAATTATCGCCCACCATGATGACTTCTTCTTTCGTCATTTGCAGATGTTCAAGGGCTTTTTCCATGATGATGGCTTCAGGCTTACCGATATAGGTTGCTTTGGTTTGCGTAGAAGTCTCTAAAAATGAGATTAACGCACCAGCACCCGGCAACAATCCACGCTCAGTAGGAATATTTTTATCTGGATTCGTTCCAATAAAGTAGGCGCCTTTTTGAATCGCTAAAGTCGCTTTGACAAATTTTTCATAAGTCACATCATTATCCAAACCGACAACCACATAATCGGGATTTTCATCATCTAATTCAAAACCTGCTGCAACAATTAAATCAATTAGACCAGCTTCTCCAATCACATAAACCTTGTTACCTAGATTTTTTTCCTTCATAAAATCAATCGTCGCTAAAGTCGCAGTATAAACATGTTCGGAGGTCACATGAATATCAAATTCATTGGCTAGACGATGCGCCACTGTTTCTGGAGATTTCGTCGTATTATTCGTTACAAATAAAAACGGAATCGCCTTTTCTTGTAAATGTTCGACAAATCGCTTACCTGCTGGGATGGGTTCTTTTCCTAGATAAATTGTCCCATCTAAATCAATTAAGTATCCTTTATATTTCACAGCCTAGTCCTCTCGCTTTCTTACTACAAAATTTCGCTTACCTTCGACATGACTGATGGTATGCTTTTCTTGTTTATGATTTTCAGAAGTTTTTCGTGATTTTATCGTTGGCTTTTTCTTGTGAGCAATGACTTCACGTTTTTCTTCTACAAAAGCTTGATTATTTTTATGCTTTTTATTTTTACGATTTTGCATCTTCTCACGCTTGCCACCAATTCGTTTCACCACAAAATAGGCACAACCAAAATTACAATACTCATATAAATAATCTTCTAAAGTATCAATTCTTTGCTCGGGTAAAGCTTTTTTATTATTTTCATCAAAAAAGCCTTTTAAGCGCAACTGTTCATAACCCCAGTCGCCAACAATATAATCATACTTTGCTAGTACCTCACTATAACGTTCACCGAATTTTTGCGCATCGAACCCGTCACGATGATTGGCTACTAGTTCATATTGTCTAGATCCAACTTGATATTTATTTTCTTCAATTTGGGTAACGACTTCCCCTTTATATTCCACTTTTTCTTCAGCGGCTTGTTCTTGGGTTGTTTGCACTTCTTGTTGCGTTTCCTGATTGGTCATCTTTTCACCATCCTATCAATAATATACTGTCCTTTTTATTATACCTTTTCAGCGATTGTTTGTGTATGTTTAATTCTCATTTCTTGCTAAAAATTCGCCATAAATCCCCCGCAATAATTTCGGATAATATAACGTGACCTCCCCAGCAATTTCTAATGTTGGGAAAAAAGGCAAAAAGACCCAATAATCCAAAGTCACTAACGAATAGCTTTGATTGGGTGCAATTGCCTTTCCTCTAAGACTTGCTGTTCGACTTTCCGGATGATAGACTAAGCCGTCATTATAAATTTGCCCGAAAATCTTACCACGAAATCCTAAGCCTTTTGGTTGATAATAACTCAAAAAGGTTTGATTTTTAGCTATTTCAGCTGCTAAACGTATTAAATCACGTCCTTGCAACTGAACAGTCACTAAATGCATCAAATGAGGCAAAATCTCATGTAAGTCTTTTTTCGTAATGACACCTTTAGCTAAAGCATGTAAAACTAAGCCTGTATTTAATAAAGCCAAGTCTTGATTGGTCGTAGCTTTCATCGCTTGGGCTAATTCTGCGGTAATTTTTTCAATGGATTTTTCTTCAGTGATTGTGCAAAGGACTTGCTCAGCTAATAAATGTTGACCTTCTTGAAAATACCCTTCACTCACACGTCCTTCATCGGCTACCGGTGGTAAATCTTCATAACAAATGGTCCGTGCTCGTTTCTCTTTTAGCTGATGATTTTCCAAAGTTAAAGTAATTTCACCCACATATTGACCATACTTCCCGGCCGCTGCCAACAAAGTCTGATTTACATATTCCCCCTGAAGAAACACATGATGCGTATGCGAACCAATAATAAGGTCAATTTCAGGAAATTTTTGAGCAAGTAAACGATCTTGCTTCACCCCTAAATGGCTCATCACACAAATGAGGTCAGCTTGTTGCTTTAATTCTGGTAAAAACGCACGCAAAGTTTCTTGTGGATCTAAAATTAACCAATCATTGGCACGATACCCAGATTCAAAAGGAGCAGTCAAACCGATAAAGGCGATTTTGGTCTTGTCTTTTGTCGTCAGAATCGTATAGGCGTGACAGTTAGGCGGAAGTTGTTGATTCAATTGGCGGACATTGGCAATCACCACTTGAAAATTGGCTTGTTGATAAAGCTCTTTAAATTCATCTTGGCTAAAACCTAGTCCTTCATTATTACCCAAAGTGATAAGGTCATAGTGGGCTTGATTCAGTAATGCGATATTGCCTTTCCCATGCATGGCCTCGGTTAAAGGATGCCACCGATCACAAAAATCTCCTAAATCCAAGGTCCAAAGTGTTTCATCGTCTTTGGATGCTTGTTGTTGACTTTGGATGTAATACGCTATTCGCGGCCAATTTTCCAAATGTGAGTGGATATCATTGGTATGTAAAATCTTTATCGTTTCCATGAAAATACTCCGTAACTTTCAATTCTAACTTTAACTATAATGCTTTTTAGACGAAACACAAGCAAAACGCCTAAAAAAGAGTGCCTAAAATCAGACACTCTTGTAATTTATATCATTTTTACTTTTTTCGGCAACATCGCAATCACACTTAATACCACCACAACACTCAATAAGCGATCGACATAATCGGTAATCACTTGCACCAAGATCACGCTAGTTAATTGGTTGAGTCCTAGCCCATGAATCAATTGCACAATAATACTCGAGCCTGAAGAAGTGATACCTCCAAATAAGAAATACGTGATAAAAGAAGAAATCAACGTACCTGGTAAGGAAATCACCGCAGCTTCTATCGGAACACGCCAAGGCTTATGCAAACGCTGATAAACCATCCCCGCAATAAAACCAATACACAGTGCGACGGGAATATAATAAAGCGAGAATAAATCAGTCGTAATGCCACTAAGTAAGCCACTTAACAAACCAGCTGCCATCCCCGCAATCGGTCCAAGTAAAAACGCAGCCATAATTGTCCCTAAGCTATCAAGATAAATGGGCAATCGTAAAAATAAGGCGATATTCCCACCCACATAATTAAGTCCGACACATAAAGCAATCAAAGCAATTTTTTTCGTTGAGATATTTTTCAAAGTCATTCACCTAGTTTCAAATTTTTCATATCTTGTGCAATGACTTCGTGAGGTACATCTAAGACAATGGCTAGAAATTCCACAAAGAACGCTGTCGAATCGACTTGAGTCAAAATTTTGGTATTTGCCGGTTTGCGCCAAAAATCATGCGCATCTACCAAACTTTGACCACGACTGACTCCTTGATTTTCAATAACGACATAACTATTGAAACCACTACATAATTGGGTATGAATAAAGTAAGCCACAGCTAGCGGATCATTAATCACACAGCCTAAGACATGCTCTTGTTGCCAGTGAAAATCAAAATAAAATTGGGTCATTTTTGCAAGTATTTCACCCATTTGTGGATTTAAGTACTGACTATATTGCAACAAATTCGGTGTCAAAACAATCTTGCGCGTTACATCTAAGCCGACCATTTCAATCGGACAACCTAATTTTTCATAGACGATTTTCGCCGCATCGGGATCACACCAATAATTATACTCTGCCACCGGTGAACAATTACCATGACTAAGATAAGCACCACCCATGCTGACAAAACGTTGCATATTTAGACCGAGATTGACATTCAAATCGAGTGCTTGAGCGATATTCGTTAAAGGACCTAAGGCAATAACCGAGATTTCCTGTGGGTGAGCAAAAGTCTGAGCATAAAATTCAGCGGCCCTTTGCTCTTGTGGCGTAACGGTAATCGTTTGAGCTAAATGACTTTCCCCGAGACCATCGAAACCATGCGTATCTTGCGCGCTCACGAAAGGCACAACCAATGGCCCAGACGCACCGAGATAAACAGGAATATCTCGCCGATTGACCAAATCCAAGCAGTAATACACATTCTTGACACCGATTTCGACTGGAACATTGCCTGCAACAACACAAATCGCTACAACATCAATTTCTGGTGACTTGAGCGCATATAATAAAGCCAGCGAATCATCAATCCCTGGATCACAATCAATAATTACTTTGCGCATCTTACCAACCTCCTTACTATATTCTCTTTATACGATCTAATATAAAGGATTTTGAGATTCTTAGTTTTTTATTCTGGGAGTTCTCGAACCAGTCCAAGTTGACCTTGATTTCAATGCACGAATCAAGCATAGCGAATTTTAGATTAAAAGACAAGCCCTATTTTTTACCAATGGATAAATGAAGCAAAAAAAGTGAGCCTCTAAAAAGAAACTCACTTTTCAAGATAAGATTTAAGCATTTTTTACTTCTTTCGCAAATTTTGCTACAAAGAAAGTCCCAATCGCTGAAACAATCGCACAGACAATCAACATCATTGACACGCTGCTATATTGAAGGATAAAACCACCTAACAGACTTCCAAGCACCCCACCCATGGTAATGGTCATTGTCAGGTAAGCTTGGCCTTTGAATTGGTCTTGTGGTTTCATCATTTGATTGGTGTAATACACAGATGCCGGGGTGAATAGCGCAAAAGCAAACATTTGGAAAATTTGAGTCGCATATAATATCGGAATATTGACTGCAAAAATCGTCGCAATCGCTTTAACCGTAAACATTATACTAGCAAAAACCAATAACTTATGACTGCTATATTTGGCTACAATCTTTGAGAATAAGAACATGGTCGGAATCTCAACCATCGCTGCAAGTGACATCGTTGTTCCTAACTCTTTTGATGTCCCATGCAAGGCTTCTACCACTTGGATTAAATAACTGTTAAACATATTATGATAGATAAATAAGCAAGTGCTACCAATTAAGACAAAGCAAAAACTTGGATATTCCTTGATAAAATACATGAAGGAACCACCAGGCACATGGTTAGGATTTTCATCGTGTGCTACTTCTTCGCTCATCTTTTGAATCATCGGGAAACTCAACATCAATAACACGATCAGTCCCACGCAAATTAAGCTACTAAACGGAATGACCCAACTCGCGAATTTTGATAATAAATATCCTAAAATACTTGAAAGAATCGCAAAAGCTAGCGAACCTGTTCCGCGGGCTAAACCGAAGTCAATTTTCATGCCATGACGAATATAGTAAAAACTCATCGCATTGATTAAGGGTTGTAACACCTGTAAGAAAATATTGGCAAAAATAAATAAAAAACCTACAAGTAAAAGTTGGCTAGGCACAATCGTTAAGCCTGCTAATAAAATAGCCAATACAGCTGCTACCATTAAAATAATTTGCCGAATACTTAATTTCTTCGCTTGATCGGCCAAAGTTGAAACATAAGGTTGTAATACACTACTTAAAATATTACTACCAGCCACAATCATCCCTATCATCGCACTATTAAAGCCTTTTGATAAAAGATAAACTGTCGCAAAACTATACAAGGCACAATAACTCATCCAATAGCTACCTTGTAGAAGACTATAATTCAGGGTAAGGTTTTTCCCTTTCATTTCTGTCATCCTTCCATCAAATCTATTTGCAAAAATATTACTGAAAACTTACAGCAATGAAAAAAATTATACCATACAATCATAATCATTTGCAAAGGAAAAATCATATTTATTCTTCTTTCATGACGGCCAGACATTCCTCTTGTCTTTTCAACAAGCGAACCATTCTAATGCTAACAACAAAATAAAGAAAGTAACGATTTTCCACTAATATGGTAATCACTTTTAAGCAAGAAACTGCCATTCATTATATAACAGATATCATAAAATTATTTTCTTCTAAAAAAATGATATACTGGAAGGAGAGTTATTTAGAATATTGAAATTTCAAAGACAGGCGAAAAAATGAATTGCTAAGAAAAAGATTCGTTCAAATCAGTACAGGCGGTGAAAACATGGAGAAAAAAAGAATCGTATGGGCGATATTACTCATTGCCTTTTTGGGTGGTTATTTTATATACAATCATGGGCAAAACAATACAATCTATATCACAAATCACACAAATTTATCCTTTGCTGATATGAGGATAAAGTTTCGTGGGAATGTCAATCAAAGCTTCCAAGCAAAGAAAAAGATAAAGATACCCCAAAATTTTACTGGACAGATAACGCTTCAAATCAAAAATAAAAATTAAACAAAAGAACACTACATTTCTGGTTATTATGAATATGCTTTTCAAAAAACATTTAACGTTTACATCACCAAAAATACCAACAATCAGCTTACAGTAAAAATCAAAGAATAAGCACGATGCATAAAAAACGCCACTTAATCTAACTTGATTTGGTGGCGTTATTTAGCATTCATCATTTTAAACCTTGATTTAAACAAAACATAAAGAAGTCTTTCAAAAAATCACTTTGAAGGTAAAAAAAAATACACCAGTCAATACTGATGTAATCAATCAGACACATGGAAAGACATGCTTAGTGCTGCTTCCTTCCAGACCTGACACGCTTCACAAGCTTCCCATTGTCCTAGCCATAACGGCAAGACCTATTATATACTATTTTCTGGTGAATGACTAGCCTTTTTTCGTAATTTTTTTGCTTCTCTTAACTTTTTAAAAAATTGCGATAATAACTGACCACATTCCTCAGCTAAAATACCTGATTCGACATAGCTCCAATGATTAAAACGTTCATCCGTGGCAATATTTAATAAAGAACCACATGCCCCGCCTTTTGGATCAAATGCCCCGAAATAGATTTCTTCGACACGGGCTAACTGAATGGCCCCACTACACATCACACAAGGCTCTAAAGTCACAAATAATTGACTGCTCTCTAAACGCCAACTACCGACCTTTTCACAAGCCTCTTGAATGGCGAACATCTCTGCATGGGCGGCGGCTTGTTGCTGCGTTTCTCTTTGATTATGTCCGCGCCCTATGATTTCACCTTGATAAACCACGACCGCTCCGATGGGGACTTCTGCCATTTGTTCCGCTTTTTTGGCTTCTTTAATGGCTTCTTGCATGAAATACTCTTTTTGTTCTTGGGTCAGACTGCTCCTTTTTTCCATTTTCTCATCCTAACTTCTTATTAAGAAAAGTCCCAAGAGCAATTCTTGAGACTATCTGTACTAATATTTGATTTTGATTTGTTTAATGACTGAACCTACTTTATCTTTGGCTTGGCTCGTCGCATTTTTGACTGATTCGCCATAAGTAGATAACTGTTCTTGACCTTCACCGATTTTTTTACCGATGTTGATTAATGATTCAATATCTTTATCACTTAGACGGTCCACCATATCGCCAACAAAAGCATTGCCATTTAACTTATCGTCCACAAATTTTTTAACTTTTTTGCGGTTTTGAACTTTTTTAACCTTTGTGATAATTTTATCGGCCACAATCGCTGAAGTAATCACCCCAGCTACCAAAGTGGTACTGACACCTAAGGCAATTTTTGTAGATGTTTTCATAACCATCACTCCAATTCTTCTTTTGTCTTTATTTTAGCACATTTGGAAAACATTTTCATCGATTATACAACGATTTGAGACAAATTCTAAGAATTGTCTTTTAGTCGTCGCGATTGTTATTTCCAAAAAGAATAAATAAACGTAATAATTGAAGTAAGGTACTCACTGCAGCAGCCACATAAGTTAAAGCAGCGGCGGTTAAGACTTTTTTCACCATAGGCAATTCATCTTCAGTCAATAAGCCACCTTCACTTAAAATTTGAATCGCTCTTCTTGAAGCATCAAATTCGACAGGCAACGTGACTAATTGGAAAATAAAGACTAACGCAAATGCAATTAAGCCTAAGTTAATCAAAAATTGCCCACGTAATAAAATCCCGATTAAAATCAATGGGATAGACAAAGCCGAACCAATATTGACAATCGGTACAATGCCTGCCCGCAAACGCAATGGAAAATAATTTTTCGCATCTTGTACAGCATGACCACATTCATGAGCAGCCACACCAATTGCCGCAACAGAAGTCGATTGCGCTGTAGCTTGGGATAAACTTAACATCTTCGTTTGGGCATTATAATTATCGGTCAAATCGCCCGCAATCCCTTGCACCCCCACATTATGAATACCTTGACTTTGTAAGATATACTGCGCAGCTTGCGTCCCGGTAACCCCTTTTTTACTCAAAACCTCGTCATATTTACGGTAAGTACTATTCACATAAGCCGAAGCCGCCATGGATAGCATAATTCCGATAATCACTAAAATATAGGTGGGATCAAAGAAAAACCCCATCGGATACATTCCATACATTCCTTTCACCTCGTATCAATTTTCAAGAATAGTTTACCAAAAAAGTATGAAAAATTTGTAAACAGCTTTTGAAAGATTATAGTTTCTTCACAAATTCTGATTTTAATTTCATCGCACCAAAGCCATCAACTTTGCAGTCAATGTTATGGTCGCCTTCTACTAAGCGGATGTTTTTGACCTTAGTTCCTTGTTTAATCGCACCACTTGATCCTTTGACTTTTAAATCCTTAATCACAGTGACTGTATCGCCATCTTGTAATTGATTGCCATTTGCATCAAGGACGACTAAGCCTTCTTCTTGAACTGAATCTTCTGGTGACCATTCATGACCGCATTCAGGGCAAATCAACAACCCACGATCCTCATAAGTATATTCTGATTGACACATTGGACATTTTGGTAGAGACATAAATTCCTCCTAAAGTTGTTTTATTTTTCCTAATTTCTAATATACTTGAAAACGTGGTGACTTGCAAAGAAAATTTATTTCCGACTTAAATTCTTTGCGTTATCTAATCTGCCTATCTATAACCTTTTGCTACTTCTGCTGGTAACTGATATAAAAAGAAGGTCAAGTAGCCACTTTTCTACTTGACCTCAACCACTTTATTTACGTAAATCATCTAGAAATTCCGTTTTGCTAATCGTTTTTTCGTCTTTCATTTTGATGATTTTGGCAGGACTACCCGCAACTACCGCACCAGCTGGCACATCTTCAGTTACGACAGCACCCGCAGCAACCACTGCACCTTCACCAATGCGTACCCCTTCTAGTACAACTGCATTGGCGCCGACTAACACATTGTCTTCCACAATCACTGGACTTGCTGAAGGTGGTTCTAAGACGCCGGCCAACACAGCCCCCGCACCAATATGCGCACGTTTTCCTACTGTCGCGCGTGCACCTAAAATGGCTCCCATATCAATCATGGTCTCTTCGCCTACTACGGCACCAATATTAATCACGGCGCCCATCATGACGACAGCATTTTTTCCGATAACAGCCTGGTCACGGATAAACGCACCTGGTTCAATTCGAGCGTCCACTTTGGTTAAGTCTAATAGTGGGACAGCAGAATTGCGGCGGTCGTTTTCTAAATAAGAATCCGTAATCTTGTCTTGATGCGCATCTAAAAAGGCGGCTACTTTATCTGCATCGCCAATCACAAAATGAAAATTCCCTTCACCAAAAATTTTCACTTCATCACTCGTCACACCAGATAAATCACCTTGAACATAGGCTTTGACTGGCGTTTGTTTCGTTGCATCCTTAATATATTTTGCTAACATATATGGATCGGTAAATTGTAATTCTGACATTTTCCACCTCGATAAATTCTTAATTTTGATTCACTAAATCAGCCATATTATATTTGCCACTTGGCTGTTTGGCAAGAAATTCGGCTGCTTCAAGGGCACCTTTGGCAAAAATATTGCGTGATAAAGCGGTGTGTTTAAATTCTAAAATCTCATCTTCACCCGCATAAATCACGATATGCTCACCAGGAATCGTGCCTCCGCGAACCACTGAAATCCCTAATTCACTCGTTTGGCGCGCTTCATCTTTTGACGTGCGGTCATAGATATATTCTTTTTTCTCCTGACAAACTTCATTAATGCTATCAGCCAATAATAAAGCCGTTCCACTCGGTGCATCTTTTTTCTGATTATGATGTTTTTCAATCATTTCAATATCATAATCTTTTTCTAAAATTGGTGTCACTGCTTGCAAGGCCTTAATCAAGACATTAATCCCTAAAGACATATTCGCTGACTGAAAAATCGCAATTTCTTCACTTGCTTGGTCAATCGTTGCTTGAATGTCTGGCGTTAATCCTGTAGTCGCAACAACAACTGGCAAGTGTAACGCTTTGGCATCATTGACTAACTGCGTCACAGCTGAAAAGTGTGAAAAATCAATCACAACATCTGCTGTTTCTTGGACTTGTGCTAACTGCGCATAAACTGGAAAATCACTAGGTAAATCCGTATTTTGATCAATGCCAGCTACGACCGTCATTTCTTCTTTAGCCGCAATCATGGACTGTAAGACTTTCCCCATCTTACCTTGACAACCACTTAAAATAATTTTTAGCATGTTTTCACCCTTTCTAACGCGATTGATGAGTTATAACAAACCATAATTTTTCATTTCTTTGGCTAATAATTCGACCGTTTTTTCTTCTGGTTGGTCTAGTGGTAAGCGATAGTAGGTATCATAGCCTTTAAGCATACCGACTGCTTTTTTAATCGGCACTGGATTAACCTCGCTAAAAATCGCATCAATTAATGGTTTTTGTGCTAATTGTACGGCTAAGGCTGCTTTTGTTTGACCTTCTAAATAATCATGCACCATTTGCGAAGTTTGTTTTGGTGCAATATTACCAATCGTAGAAATCACACCTGAACCACCCACAGACAATAATGGAAGAACTTGATCATCATTTCCTGAATAAAGCGCAAAGTCCTCATCAACCAGACGCGCAATCTCTACAATCTGTGAAATATCGCCACTTGCTTCTTTAATACCGACGACATTAGGAATTTCTTTTAACTCTTTGACAATTGCCGGTGTTAAATTCATCCCTGTCCGTGAAGCCACTGAGTATAAAATAACTGGTAAATCAACACTGGCACAAATTGCTTGATAGTGTTTGATAATGCTTTTCTTCGTTGCTTTATTATAATATGGTGTCACAACCAATAATGCATCGGCCCCCACTCTTTGGGCTGCTTGAGATAATTCAATCCCGTGTTGGGTATTATTGGAACCTGTCCCACCAATTACTGGGATACGGCCATTTACTTGTTTGACCACTGCCTCAATCACGGCGATATGTTCTTGATCGTCTAAAGTTGAAGCTTCTCCTGTTGTACCACACGCGATAATGGCGTCGGCTCCTTGTTGTACATGCCATTCAGCTAGCTCTTTTAACTTATCGAAATCCACCGTTCCATCTGCTAACATTGGGGTAATCAGCGCGATTCCTGCACCTGTAAAAATTGCCACTTTTTGACACTTCCTTTCAAATTTATCATTAATTGTTCATTTTCATTAGTTTTCAGACAATAAAATGAAAAAATACTAACAAAACAATATGAATTGCTCTAATTATATTATATAATGTAAATACTTAGCAAGGAATATTCACTAATTTCTGCAAAAAATTTTTCAAAAATAAGCAGGTTAGTTGCATTCAATCTTAATAATTAATATGCTAATGAATATATCACAAGAAAAATCCCTAAGGAGGTTTGCATAAAAATGTTAATTTCTCAAGACGTAGCGCAACTCAAAGACCTCGTGACGAAACATCGACGCGCGCTTCATCAAATTCCTGAATTAGGCTTATCCGAATATAAAACAAAAGAATATTTATACAATTTTTTACAACACTTACCCAATATTGAAATCCATGAAATATTAGACACCGGGTTAGTCGCAATCTTTAAAGGTACCAAAGAAGGCAAGACATTAGGCTTTCGTACCGATATCGATGCTTTACCGATTACTGAAAATACTGACTTAGCCTTTCAAAGCACTCATCCTGGTAAGATGCATGCTTGTGGTCATGATGGACATATGGCTACCATGCTAGGCTTTGCACAATATCTTGCCACACATCCGCAAGAAATTATCGGTACCATCGTCTTAGTCTTTCAACCAGCTGAAGAAGGTCCTGGCGGTGCCCAACTTTTAATTGATGCGGGACTATTTGAAAAATACGGTATTGAACAAATGATTGGCTTACACGTCTTTCCAGAATTTGACGAAGGTGTCATCGCCTGTCGTAAAGGACCAATGATGGCAAGAAATGGCGAGGTCTACATCACAATCAAAGGTAAGAGTGCTCACGGGGCGCAACCACAAATCGGGGCTGATGCGATTGTTGCTACTAGCGCGGTGATTTCAGGACTACATACAATTATTTCGCGAAATCTTTCGCCGATGGATTCAGCCGTCCTCACTTTTGGTAAGATTACCGGTGGCGATGCGATGAATATTATTGCCCAAGAAGTCAAAATTGAAGGAACGATGCGCGCATTTAGCGATGAAGTTTATGAAACGATGACCCGTCGTATTGAAGAAATTGCGCAAAACATCGCCAAAGGATATGGTTGTGAAGCTGAAGTGACTTTTAATCATATGTATCGTGTGGTAGATAATGATGCACAAATGGTCGCAGCCTTAGAAAAAATTGTTGGGGATAGCTATGTAACGACCCCACCTTATATGCTCGCTGAAGACTTCTCAATGTACCAGCAAAAGGTGCCAAGTCTCTTTTTCTTCGTAGGTATTCGCAATGAAGCATTAGGCTATACACATCCTTTACACAGCGATCAACTACAATTTAATGAAGAATATTTACTCGGCGGCGTGGAATGTTACCGTCAATTAATGAAAGAATTAAATCAATAAGGAGTCTTGCAATGAATTTTGAAGTAAAAAATCATCATTTATATTTTGATGGGTGTGACACAGTTGCATTAGCCCAAAAATATGGCACCCCACTTTATGTCTTTTCAGAAAACGCGATTGTCGCAGAATGTAATCAGTTAAAAGCTGCCTTTACCAATCGCTATCCAAATACGCGTGTGGCCTACGCTTCAAAGGCTTTTTCTACACTTGCAATGTATAAAATCATGGCTCGTGAAGGTTTTTGTATCGATGTGGTCAGTGGTGGAGAACTTTATACCGCCATCCAAGCTGATTTTCCAGCCGAACATATCGAATTTAATGGCAATAATAAATCTGATGAAGAATTAAGTCTGGCTTTAGATTATGGTGTAGGGCGGATTATCGTTGATGGGTTACAAGAAATTGAACGCATTCAAAAACTTGCGAGTGAAAAACAAACCACAGCCAAAGTCTTGTTTAGAATTACCCCTGAAGTGAATGTGCAAACCCATAGCTATATTTCAACCGGTCAAAAAGATTCCAAATTTGGGATTCCGCTTGATGAAGAGATTTTATGGCCAACCATTCAAAAAGCCATTGATGCCAACAATATTGAATTTTATGGCTTCCATTTCCATGTAGGTAGTCAGTTAAAAGACAATAGCGCGCATCTAACTGCAGCGAAAATTGCCTTAGATTTAGCCTTAGAAGTGCGAAAACGTCTAAACTATACGATTAAAGAATTGAATTACGGCGGTGGCTTTGGTGTGAAATACTTACCAGATGAACTCCGCCAACCATACGAATACTTCCTAACACCTTTGATGGAATTAACGGAAAGCTTTTGCCGAAAACATACTTTCCCACGTCCAAATATCGTCATCGAGCCTGGTCGAAGTATTGTGGCCGAAGCTGGTATTAGCTTACACACAATTGGCGAAATTAAGACTTTACCAGGCATCCGTACTTATGCTGCCATTGATGGTGGGATGACTGATAATATTCGCCCAGGCTTATATGATGCGACTTATACCGGAGTCATTGCCAACAAAGCCGATGAAGCAAAAACAGAAAAAATAACCATCTCTGGAAAAGCCTGTGAAAGTACCGATATTTTGGTAAAAGACTTAGCCGTACCAAAAGTTGAAACGGGTGATATTTTTGCTACCTTTACAACGGGGGCTTATGGCTATTCCATGGCTAGCAACTATAATAAATTACCCATTCCAGCGGTCGTATTAGTGAAAGACGGGCAAGATGCTTTAATCGTCAAACGCCAAAGCTACGAACAAATGATCCAAAATGAATTGGTTCCTGATTTTTTATAGAAAGTGAGTGTGAAATGATGCAAATTCCTTTTTACAAAATGCAAGGTACCGGCAACGACTTTATCATTATCAATAATATTGAATTAAAATTTCCTTATGAAACCTTAGTCAAATTAGCCAAACAAATCTGCCAACGTAAAATTTCTGTAGGTTCAGATGCCTTAATGGTAGTAGATACTCCCCAGAAAGGCGGCGATTTTCGCATGATTTTCTTCAACGCAGATGGTACCGAAGCTGAAATGTGTGGCAATGGTGCTCGTTGTCTGGCGCGCTATGCTTTTGAAAACCAACTGGCAAATGAAGAAATGCAAATTGAAACAGTCGCGGGGATGGTTTATGCCAAACGTTTAGACCAACGAAATTATCAAGTGCAATTAAATGATCCGGCCAATATCCAAGAAGCTTTGATGTTTAATGATTTCTTAGTAGACTATGTTGAATTGGGGGATCCTGGCATTCCTCATTTGGTAGTCCCTTATGAAAATTTGAGTATCACACCATTAGCATCGATTCAAGCTTTGGCCAAAAGTTTACGTTATTGGGATTACTTACCTAAAGGAGCCAATGTCAATTTTTATGAAGTATTAGATAATCAAGAAGTCGTGGTTCGAACCTTTGAGCGCGGTGTAGAAGATTTTACCCTAGCTTGTGGCACAGGTAGCGGATCAACTGCCTATATCCTGGCACAAAAAGGTTTAGTCCAACCAGAAGAAGTCACGATTCATGTACTTGGTGGTACCTTAAAAGTCAAAGTCACACCAGACGGACTCTTCTTAATTGGGGATACCAATATTATTACCAAAGGCGAAATTGTGGATGAAGATATCGAACAAAATGTGATGAACTAAAATAGATAAGTAATAGACTAATATTTCGGTATAACAAAAAAATATCCGAATGTTCAGCAATGATTGAATTCATACTCAAGTTGAACATTCGGATTTTTATCATTATTAAAAAAATAAATTTAACCTGATAGTTTTGCTTATATACGACGTTATCAAGATAAAATTATCATTCGTTTCCTGATATCTCCCTTAATCTTTCCTTAACCTGACTTCAATTTTTATTCTATCTGGATCTTCAAAAAAAACTGCATAAAATTCTTTACCTGCAGCATATGGATAATTTTCTTCGTACAATAATGTTAAATGATTATCCAAACAATACTGATGAATATGATCAATCGTCTCTATTTTGTCACAATGAAAAGCTAAGCGATTTAGTCCTACATGACATCTATGGTATGTTGAAGGCAAATACTGACCCTTCGTCTGAATAAAAACAATGTAAAAATCATTTTTTCGATATGAAAATCCCTCATCCCATTCTTGAAAAACTTTAAAACCAAATTTGGGCAGTAATCAACTATAGAACTTAAAAGAATTTTCTAAGTCACTGACATAAATTTCTATATGATCCATAATTTTATTCGCCTCTTTAAGTAAATTTATTTTTTTTACATAGATTAATAAAATAGGAGAAGATATTATTCAAAGATTTTGAAACGCGTTTTTAAAGAACCAATAAAAAAGTTATTCTTTATGACTATTTTTTAACACATCTTTTATTTCTTGATAGATTTCTTGGGCTTCTTCCAAACTATAGGCATTGGCACCACTCGCTAATGGATGGCCACCCCCATGATGACGTTTCGCGATTTCGTTGATAGGCTCCGTTTTAGAACGCAAACGCACACGATAATAGCCTTCTGGTTGCTCAACAAATAATGCCCAGGCTTGGACTTGTTCAATCTCACCAGGCAATGGCACCAAATGCGCAGTCTTGGCATCATCTACCTGATACTCTTGCAATACTGCTTGTGATAAGTAGCAATAAGCCGCCCCATTTTCATCTATTTCAAGATTTTGATAAACATACCCCACTAACTTAGATACGGATAAACTAATTTGTGAGATTTGTCGATTTAATAACGTCGCATCAAAGTCAAATTCTCTTAAAAAGCTAGCAATCCGCAGCGTTTTTGCCGTCGTTGCTGGATATAAAAATCTGCCCGTATCACCTACAATACCAGCATAGAGCAAGCGTGCGGCCTTTGTAGTCATCGTTAATTCATCCGCTAATTGTTGATAAAAATCGCAAATAATCTCACTACAACTACTTGCAGTCGTATCCACATAAACCAAATCGCCATAAGGTTCGTCATTTGGATGATGATCAATTTTAATTAATTCTTTTCCTAGATGATAGCGCTCATCACTAATTCGCGGTGCATTGGCGGTATCAGTGACAATCACGAGTGAATCTTGATAAACCTCATCAGTTATTTCTTGCATCGTTGCTAAATATTCCAAATGATCAACGGTTTTTCCTACTTGATAAATCTGCTTTTCAGGAAAACTCGCTCGTAAAATCTCAGCCAATCCCACTTGCGAACCTAAGGCATCTGGATCAGGATGCATATGGCGATGAATAATAATCGTATCATAGGCTTTTATTTTATTTAGTATTGCTTGTGCTGTTTGTAAATCCATCTTATCCCTACTTTCTATGCTCTTTCCATAACTTGACAAGTGACAATCGCTTTAGCCACCAAAGTATTTTCAAGATAAATTTCCATATCTAGTTTAGCAGAACGGCGGCCTGACTCTAAAATTCGCGGCTTGATTGACAGCTCGCTTTCTAACTGAATCAATTTGAAATAATGTAAGTTCACTTGTTCAATCCAAGTATTTTTACGTTTATAAATCATCATGGTTTGTTTGGCAGTATTGGCAATCAATCCTGAAAGTACACCAAAAGAAATCGTCCCTAGTTCATCTACCATTTGTGGCGTAACTGTAAATTGAAACTCTGGCAATTCAAGGGCATTTCCTTGGGCATCTTCTTCAATCATCTGAATTTGCGCATTGACTTGATCGGCAATCGTATCAGATACTTGCGGCTGTCTTTGAACCAAATGCATCGCCTTCATCACATCTTGGCGCGTCACAATCCCTAAAAGTGAAAAATCATCGGCAACCACCGGCATCACCTCTAAGCCATCCCAAATCATTTGATGACTGACAGAAGCAATCGACATTTCCTTTTTCACGACACGGGGATCTTTGGTCATAACCCGTTCAATTAAAAGATGATCGCTCTTTTCTAAAATATCTTTTGTAGTCACAATCCCAACCACACGCATATTTTTATTGACGACTGGGAAGCGCGAATGTTTGGTGGTTTCAGCCAATTCAATATAATCACGCACCGTATCGTGAACTTGTAAATAATGCGTCTTTTCTAGTGGCATATAAATATCGGCAATCAGCATAATTTCTTTTTTAATCAATTGATCGCTTAAAGCTCGGTTAATCATCGTCGCCACGGTAAACGTATCGTAAGTCGTCCGTAAAATTGGTAGCCCCTTTTCATCCGCAAGACTGGCAATCTCACTTGTCGTATCAAAACCCCCGGTAATTAACACCGCTGCGCCATTTTCTAAAGCCAAGCGTTGCACATTGATACGGTTACCGACAATCATCAACGAACCAGGTGTCACATAACGTTCAATGGCTGATACTTCCATCGCTCCAATCACAAATTTATTGAGGACGTGACTTAAACCACTCTCACCGCCAAGCACATCTCCTTCAATAATCTCTACTACTTCTGCAAAGGTTAATTTTTCAATATTTTTCTTTAATTTGCGTTCAATGCGAATGGTTCCTACCCGTTGAATGGTCGAAACTAAACCACTATTTTCGGCCTCTTTAATGGCGCGATAGGCAGTCCCTTCGCTGACCTGTAGCTGTTTGGCAATCCCGCGTACTGAGATTTTTTCGCCAACTGGCAACTGTTCAATATATGATAAAATTAAATCATGTTTCGTTGTCATTTGCTCACTTCTTCCTCTTGTACTTTGTTATAACACAATCCATTATATAGAACGTTTACATCTAACTTTTTTAGATGAAATTAATACAGTATGCAACATTTATTGTAACAGATTTTAGCAGAAGTACAATGCTTTTTAGGAAGTTTCTGAGGGGAAAAATAATTTTCTAGACTATCAGGAGAAATGATTCAAGTTTAGCGTTTTTTGCAACTTTCACACCTAAATATCGACAAGGATTTGCGCCATCGCTATGATTGGAACTGAAAATTGATTTACTCTATTTGTGGGTTAGTGGATATGGTCTGCACCCGCTTGTGGGCTCAACATTTATCATTAATGTTGAGTAAAAGAATAGCAGGACTGCCTACACTTGAGGAATAGAGAGGGCATATCTAGCGTGAGGTGAAACTCAATACGTGGAAAAGATACCTAGGGTTAAATGTTGACATTAGATATCTTTTTATTTAAATAATCCAATTATTTTCACCGATATTAGAATCTAAAAATATACATCGACCTTTCAATTTTAACCACAAAAATAGCCAAGAGAACCATTGATAACATTCTCTTGGCTATGAGTATTAATAGCGATTATTTTTGCCTTTACGGTTGCTTGATTCCATAATCACTGGCAAAATGACTGGGCGTCGACGTGTTTGCTCAAATAGATAGCGACTTAATTGATCACGGATATCTTGTTTGAGATTGCCCCAATCAAAGTCTTGCACTTGTAAATGACTTTCAACAATTTCTTGCACAATTTCGGCACTTTCACGCATTAAATCACGACTCGCCTTCACATAGACAAAGCCACGTGAAGTAATTTGTGGGGAGGAAATAATTTTTTTCTCACGGCGATTAATCGTAACCACTGCTACAAAGATTCCATCTTCAGACAATACTTTACGGTCGCGCAAGACAATATTCCCAATATCACCGACCCCTTTACCATCAATCATGACATTTTCAGCTGGCACCGAACCATTTAAAATCAAACGGCCCTTAATCAAGCTGATGACATCCCCTTTAGCCGTCACTAAAATATGTTTATCATCATAACCTAATTGTTTAGCCAGATTAGCATGAGCGGCTAATTGACGATATTCTCCTTGAACTGGAATTAAATATTTCGGTTTCAAAAGATTCATCATCAATTGTAAGTCAGTTGGATTAGCATGACCTGAAACCGTCATATTATCAGAAATATTTTTAACCGTGCCACCTGCACGATAAATAATATCTTCTGTCTTAGCAACCACCGTCTCCATCGAAATAGTTGGCGTAGTCGTAATATAAACCAAATCGCCCTCATGAATACGCAAAGTTCGATGTGTTCCTTTTGCCATGCGTTGTAAAGATTTGATTGGTTCTCCCATACGACCTGTTTCTAAAATCAATAGTTCTTCTGGAGCGTATTTTTTCATTTCTTTTTGCGGAATAAATAAATTTTCATCAGGAACCGTTAATTTGCCTAGCTTCATCGCGGTTCGAATAATACGACCGAAATCTTGACCCGTCAATACAATTTTACGGCCCGCTTTATAACAGGCATCAATCACTTGTTGAACACGCTGTAAGTTACTTGCGACACAGGCAACGACAATTCGGCCTTCCCAATAATTAATGGTATCATAGACTTCTTCAGCAATTTTTTGTTCTGAAGCAATCGGTTGAGGATTTTCAGCATTACTTGAAGTACTTAATAATGCAAGCACCCCTTCTTTACCAATTTCGGCTAAACGTGCAAAATCGGTGCGATAAGGTTCACTGGCTGATTGGTCAAATTTGAAATCCCCAGTATAAACAATATTTCCTTCAGGTGTTTTTAAGCTCACCCCTACTGAATCAGGAATCGAATGGGTCGTCCTAAAGAAGCTTACCACTGTTTCACCAAAATCAATTTCTGTGTATTCATCAATCACATGGAATTCTTTAAAACGTTTAGTTGGCTCATAACGATGCACATTTAATTTCGCTAATTCAATGGTTAATTTCGTCCCAAAAACCGGGGCCTTCACTTCAGCCAAAAGATAAGGAAGCGCTCCGATTGCATCCGGATGTCCATGGGTTAAAAAGATCCCGGCAATCCTTTCTTTATTGTCTCTAAGATAAGTAAAATCAGGAATAATCGTATCAATTCCTAATAGTTCACTTTCTGGATAGCGTAACCCACAATCAAGCACGAAAATATCTTCATCAACTTCGGCAATGTATAGGTTTTTTCCACTTTCACGGACCCCGCTTTGTGGAATGATATTTATCTTAGTCAAAAATTTCACCTCAATTTTTATTTTATTTCTTTAACTCATCATTACTATTATACATGAAATCAAGACTAAAACAAAAAGAAAAATACAACTATCTCATAGAATTCAAAAAATCATTAGTTTATTCGTACAAAAGTGAGAATATCTATCCATTTAGACACAAAAATACCGACCTGTCCTATCAACAAGTCGGTAAATTTTTATTCAGGTACACGGACTAAATCCATTTCATGTAACGTTTCGGCGATTTGTACAGAGTTCCAAGCAGCGCCTTTCAATAGATTATCAGATACGACCCATAAGTGTATGCCATTTTCGACATCTAAATCTTTTCGGATACGACCAACAAAGGTTTCTTTCTTGCCAATTGAATTGATTGCTTGTGGATAGATTTGTTGGCTAGGATCATCTTCTAAAACGACTCCTGGTGCATCTTTTAATACATCGCGCACTTCTTCGACTGTTAATGGTATTTTTGTTTCAATATAAACAGATTCAGAATGACCGCTTAAAACAGGCACACGGACACAAGTCGCAGAAACTTTGATGCTGCTATCTTCCATAATTTTCTTCGTTTCATTGACCATTTTCCACTCTTCATAAGTGTAACCTTCATCACTAAACACATCGATTTGCGCCAAAGCATTAAAGGCCAATGGATAGTGTTTTTTATCGCCACCACATGGTAAAATTTCAGCCGTTAATTCATTTAATGGCGTCCCTTCACTAAAGGCTTTCACTTGATTTGTTAATTCAGCAATCGCACGCGCACCAGCACCCGATACCGCTTGATAAGTAGAAACAATCACACGGTCCAAACCAGCTTTTTGACGGATAGGCTCTAAGGCAACCATCATTTGAATCGTTGAACAGTTTGGATTGGCGATAATTCCTTTATGTGATTTTAAGGCTTCTTTATTCACCTCAGGCACAACCAATGGAATTCCTTCATGCATTCTGAAATAGCTGGTATTATCAACTACTACCGCGCCACGTTTCACAGCTTCTGGCGCAAAGACTTTTGAAATGCTACCACCTGCACTAAATAAAGCCAAATCAACACCTTCAAATGATTCTGGCACTAATTCTTCAATCGTTAATTCTTGCTCTTTGAAGAAGGCTTTTTTTCCAGCTGAACGTTTAGAAGCTAATAATTTCACTGCTTTAATAGGTAATGTAGATTGCTCCAACATTTCAATCATTTTTGTTCCGACAGCCCCAGTTGCTCCGACGACTGCTACAGTATATTCTCTTGCCACACGACATTACTCCCTTTTATTAAGATTTTTTAATTATTTTAACACATATTTCAAATTTTACTAGTCTTTTCACTTATTTTTTCCGACAAATTCATTGAAAGTAAGAGTTCGCTTTGTTATAGTGGGTATGCAAATGAAATTTTGGAGGGATATACATGGCAAAAGTAGAAAGCTTTAGTCTAGATCATAATAAAGTCAAAGCACCTTACGTCCGCATGGCAGGAATGGAAACCAATCAAGGAGTCGTCATTCAAAAATTTGATTTACGTTTCTTACAACCAAATCAAGATGCCTTACCAACTGCTGCACTTCACACCTTAGAACATTTATTAGCCGTGAATTTACGCGACTATATTGAAGGAGTCATCGATTTATCTCCAATGGGTTGTCGCACTGGTTTTTACTTAATCGTTTGGGGCGAACATTCTACAGCAGAAATTCGCGATGCTCTTAAAACCGTCTTAGAAAAACATGTCATTGGGACTGATTATGTGCCAGCTGTTTCGGCCAAAGAATGTGGGAATTATCGCGACCATTCCTTATTTGCTGCCCAAGAATATGCCAAACAAGTACTTGCTCAAGGCATTAGCAGCGACCCATTTGAAAGATTGGTTTAAAACTAAAAATAGATGAAACGACGCACACATAAAGAGTTGTTTCATCTATTTTTTCTATTTTCATTTCAAACGAATGATTTTATCAAACATATTTTTGGTTTCATCATGTAGCGTATGCGTCACAAAAATAATCGTTTTATCAGGTTGGCTCAATAACATTTTCTCTATCTCCATCGCATTGGCACTATCGAGAGCCGATGTCCCCTCATCAATCAAAAATAAGTCCTTATCACTTATCCATTCTCTTAATAACGCAATTCTCGACTTTTGGCCACCTGAAAAATTATTGCCAACAATTTCTGTCCATCTTTTTTCTAAAAAGCAAAATGTAGGATAATTCTTTAGTTTTTCAAAAACGGATTTATCATACGTTTTATTCAAAAAGACATTATTGTGGACACTTTCTTTTAACAAATACGGTTGCTGATTTAAGTAAGCAAATAAGTTGGCTTTACTTTTTGCCTCAATCGTTTCATAGGCGATATCATCCATGAATATTTGCCCACTTGAATGAAGCATTTCACCATTCAATAATTTTATCAAAGTAGTTTTCCCCGCACCTGATTCGCCAATAATCGCTACTTTTTCATTCTTATTGATTTCAAAATTTGGAATAGAAAGTTCCTTGCCACTAGCAAATTTTACTTTCACATCATTAAAGGAGATTTTATCTTTAAACGCTGTGATTGCTTTGGTGGTCTGCTGGTTTTCTTCGGGGATAATTTTCGCATATTTTTCCAATAATTTTGCAGTTGATTTTGCGGTAACGATATTATAAGCTGCCCCTCGTGTATAATTAAAAATACAACTACTCAAGTTCGCAATAGAGAAGATAACTCCTACTGATATGATAGAATGAACAATTAAATAACCACTTAGTATAAATAAAGTAACTTGTGAGATAATACTTACAATCATGGAAATTGAATTTGCAAATGATGTATAAAAAGTTAGATGTATTCTTGACGAGATTGTATTGTCAAAGAAAGACAACGATTTACTTTTAAAATAAGAAAGTGCATGATGATAATAAAAGATTTGAAATCCTTTGAAATAGTCCTCTACTTTATCCAATGATTCACTCATACTGGTAGAGTAATTATCAGTCGTTTGGTCGATTCTCTTTTGGAAAAGTTTTGGTGAAAAATAAGTAATAAATGTCAATAAAATGGTTGCCAATAACAAACTCCAATGAAAATAAATAATCGCAAAAGAGTTAAAGAGTATCGTAATGACACTCTCAATCGCACCATATAATTGTAGATAACCGTTTTCCCTCAAGACATTCATATCATTTATCAACCAAGATTGATATTCTGAATTATTTTGTAAAACATCATCTGGATTTTTGTATTCAGTGATATTATGAAGAATGTCTGCCCGAATATCGTTCAATTGCTTTTGGACAATCTTTTCTTTTAAGGTGTCTTTCCAAGTTTGAAATAAGCTATACACTACCCAGCAAAGAATATCGACCATCGCCCAAATAATAAACATTTTCCATGATTTATTTATCAGAGAATCTAATAACCACGCCAAAACGATGGAACTAAAGACGTTGACACCTGCCCAAACAATCGTAATCAATCCTAGCTTTAAATTATTGAATATATTCTTTTTTAGATAATAAATCATCAGTAACTTCACCTGATTTTTATGATAAATGCTACCAAATAAACATTATAAAGTTATCTGGTAGCATTCTATTTTATTTTAGTCTTAAAACTTTACGAATGAGTCGAATCAACATATTTTCGCTAATCTCATATTTTGCGCCTTGCTTAGAAAAACATACATCATGAATTTGCCGTTTACGATTTGGTACAAGATTAAACGGTAGATGAGCAATCGGAAACCACTTCAATTGACAAGTTTCAGAAGTCTGAGTCATTGCCTTGCCACCAACAATCTGACTAACAAAAAGGTGTTGACAATCCTTTCTAGTTTTATCTATATATCGGGCAAATTCATAGTCAATCTGAATTTCATAACCTGTTTCCTCATACATTTCTCTTATTGCTGCTTGAGTAGGAAGTTCATCTAATTCAACTACACCACCAGGTAAGTCCCATAATGGAAAGTCCCGTCGTTTCACTAGCAAAACTTTCTGATTGCAAATAACCACGTTAAAGGCACCATGACTATATTTCATTCTTTCCTCTTTATCTATTCGGTAATTCAAAAATCATCGCTGCAAATGGCGCAAGTGTCATGCGTTTTTGCAATTTCGGCTCATCGATATTTGTTAGTAAAACTTTCGCCGTTGGTTGTACCACGCGATTAGGAAGATCTACCACCACTTCTTGATCACTCAAATTCACTAAGACCAAAGCACTTTGCTCAGCAGTATTGCGCGTATAAGCAATGACTTGTGGATGACCCCCTAAGTGCAACTCATAATTACCATCGACAAATAGCGGTGTTTTGCGCAACTGAATCGCCTGCTTATAAAAGTTTAACAAGGAATCTGAACGCTTTTCTTGCTCAGCTACATTGATTTCCTGATAGTTTGGATTGACCGCTAACCAAGGTTGTGCTTGGCTAAACCCAGCTTCATTACTATCTTGCCATTGCATCGGTGTCCGGGAATGATCTCTGGTCCAATGACAAATTTGTTGTAATGCTTCAGATGGTTCTACACCTTGTTTCAACAATTCTTGATAATGGCTATAACTATCTTTAGCATCTAATTGTTCTACTGATGTAAATGGGAAATTCGTCATACCGATTTCCTGTCCTTGATAGATAAACGGTGTCCCTTTCATAAATAGAAAAGCCGTTGCGATTGCTTTAGCCGACTGTTCGCTTTCATTACCCAAAATCGAATTGATGCGCGGATTATCATGATTTTCGACATAGAGTGCATTCCAACCATTCGCATTCAAATCTTTTTGCCAACGACTGACAACTTTCTTCCATCCGAGCACATTGATACGCTCATGACCAGGTTGGCCTTCTCTGACTTGATGTTCTAATTCAAAAATCATATCTAGATAGCCTTCTCGATTGGTCCATTTCACCGCTTTTTTACTCGTCACACCACTTGCTTCACCAATCGTTACAATCGGATATTCGTCAAAAATTTCCTTCAAATCTTGCATATACTCATCAATTCCCGCCACATTCATAAACGGCGCCCATGGATTATCGGTAATTTTGAAGTCCCATGGCTCTTTTTGGATATGACTAATCGCATCTAAACGGAAGCCATCAATGCCTAAATCTAGCCACCAGCGAATCATTTGATAGATTTCTTCACGGACCTTAGGATTTTTCCAATTTAAATCAGGTTGTTCAGGCGCAAAAATGTGGAAATAGGCTTGTTTTGATTTTTCATCATATTGCCAAGTCGAACCTCCGAAGAAACTTTGCCAGTCATTCGGCATTCGATCCGGTGTTGCATCTGCCCATAAGTAATAATCACGATAAGGATTGTCCTTGCCTTTTAGCGCTTCTTGAAACCATGGATGCTGATCACTCGTATGATTAACGACCAGATCCATCACAATCTTCAAGCCTAAATCATGTGCTTTTGTCAGTAATTCCTTAAAATCCTCCATCGTGCCAAAATCAGGATGAATGGCTTGATAATCGGAAATATCATAGCCATTATCCACATTAGGAGAAGCATAAATTGGATTAATCCAGACGAAATCGACTCCTAAATCTTTAATATAAGGCAATTTTGCGATGATTCCTTGCAAATCACCAATACCATCATTATTACTATCATAAAAACTACGCGGATAGATTTGATAACCTATCGCAGTTTCCCACCATTTTCTTTCCATATTATGCCTCCAATTTTACAACAAAAGCTTGCCATGGTTTTAAGGTCAAGTCTAAGCATTCTGACAATTGTACAGGCATATTTTCAATGATAACTTCTTTAGCCTTGGCATTGTCATACTTAAAGTCATGTGCTTCATTAGAAAAGTTCGTCACCACTAGCCAAGTTTCGCCTTGATATTTACGTAGGTAGGCAAATACTTCCTCTTGTGTATCAACTAATTCAAAATCGCCCCAAATCATAATCGGGTTTTCTTTACGTAGCGCAATTAATTTTTGATAAGTGTAAAAAATCGAATCGGGATCGGCCAAAGCTTGTTCAACATTAATCTTTTCATAATTATCATTGACGGCAATCCATGGTTCAACCGTTGAAAAACCGGCAAAGGCATGATGATTCCATTGTACTGGACGTCTAGCATTATCCCGACCTTTGACATTAATCGAGTGGATAATATCTTCTTTTGCATAGCCATTAGCTAAACGTTCATGATACATATTAATGGTTTCAATATCTTTTGCTTGAGAAATATCGGTAATTGCCGTATTAGTCATGCCGATTTCTTCTCCTTGATAGATATATGGTGTTCCTTTTTGCATGTGTAATAGAATCGCCAACATTTTCGCACTTTCAACACGATACTGACCATCATTTCCCCAGCGTGAAATCATCCGTGGTAAGTCATGATTATTCCAAAAGAGTGAATTCCAACCTTGATTATCAAGCTCGGTTTGCCATTTTGCAAAAATTTGTTTTAACTTACCTAAATCAACTGGTGCTAAATCCCATTTTTCGCCACCTTCTTGTTGGTCTAAGCCGATATGTTCAAATTGGAAAACCATCGAAAGTTCGTGACGATCTGGATTTGAATAAAGTTTGGCAATTTCTGGTGTAGCACCCCAAGTTTCACCAACTGTTAATAAATCATGTTTCCCAAAAGTTGCTTGATTCATTTCTTGTAAAAATTCATGTAGACGTGGACCATTGCCAGTGATTTCTTTTTCAGGCACCTTACCAATTAAATCAATCACATCCATACGGAACCCACCAATGCCTTTATCAATCCAGAAATTCATCATTTGATAGACTGCTTGACGGACTTTTTCATTTTGCCAGTTTAAGTCAGGTTGTTTTTTACTAAATAAATGTAAATAATATTGTCCTGTTGCTTCATCCAATTGCCAAGCTGAACCAGAAAAGGCCGAACGTAACTCATTTGGCACGCCCCCATCTTTACTTGGATCAGCCCATACATAGTAATCGCGGTAATGGTTGTCCTTAGATTTGCGTGCTTCAACAAACCATGCGTGTTCATCAGAGGTATGATTGACCACCAAATCCATGATGATACGAATATTACGTTTTTTCGCTTCGGCAATTAAACGATCCATATCTTCCATTGTCCCAAACTCAGTCATAATCGCTTCGTAATCAGAAATATCATAACCATTATCATCATTTGGCGATTGATAAACAGGAGATAACCAAATCGCACCGATACCTAGTTTTTCCAGATAGTCTAATTTTTCGATGATACCGGGTAAATCCCCGATACCATCACCATTACTATCTTTAAAACTTCTTGGATAAATTTGATAAACGACAACTTCTTGCCACCAATGTTTTTGACTCATTATTCCACTCCTTCCCAATAAGTAATGACAAATCCTTTAGGTAAAATTTGATTTTCTTGTGTATTTTGACTTAAAACTGTTCTTTCGCTTACTGGCATTGTCACAGGTTGATCGCCAGTATTAAAAGTTGCGACTAATAGACGATCTTCCAATTGACGAGCAAGCGATACGATTCCTGTGCGATCATCGACTGCTAACCATTCCAAGCTACCTTCACTTAAAATTGGTTGATAATCTTTTCTAAAGGCGACCAACAATTTCATAAATTCATACATTTCTAAATCTTGGTCTTTTTCATCCCAAACCATGCATTTGCGGCAACCAGGGTCAAACTCGCCTTCCATCGCATATTCCGTACCATAATACACGCACGGAACACCCATTTGTAAATAAGTGAAAGCCATAATTTGACGAGCCAAGTCTTTATCCCCAGCAACTTCCGTTAATAATCTAGGGGTATCATGAGAATCCAAAACATTTAATTGCACTTGGTTGGTTTGCATGCGATAGAGCATTAATTGTTGATTCATTTGCGCAACCATCTTTGTCAAAGGAATTTCATCTTTTACAAAGTAAGCTTTAATCGCATCGGTAAAGGCATAGTTCATCACGGCATCAAACTCATCACCTTGTAACCAGCGTTGAGAAGAATGCCAAATTTCCCCTAGTATATAGAAGTCTTTTTTCGCTGCATCACAAGTTTGTCTAAATTTCTTCCAAAACGCGTGGTCCACTTCATTGGCAACATCCAAGCGCCAAGCATCGATATCAAATTTTTCAATCCAGTATTTGGCAATCGAAAGTAAATATTCTTGCACTTCAGGATTAGCTGTATTTAATTTGGGCATATGCGGCGTGAAGGCAAAAGTATCATAAGTTAAATCTTTAGCATCTTCAAAGTTGTCCCCTTCTGTATAACTCACTGGGAATTCGTGAATGTGGAACCAATCCGCATATTTAGATTTTTCCCCATTTTTAATGACATCTTGCCATTGTGGAGAATTATCGCCAATATGATTAAATACCGCATCCAGCATCACTTTAATCCCACGAGCATGACATTCCTCAACCAAGGCTTTAAAGGTTTCATCATCACCAAAAGCTGGATCAATTGTAAAGTAATCTTCCGTATCGTATTTATGGTTAGAAGTCGCTTTAAAGATTGGGCAGAAATACAAACCATTCACTCCTAAATCAACCAAATGATCTAAATGGTCACGTACCCCTTGTAAATCTCCACCAAAGAAATTAAATGGCGTTGGTTCTTCGCTTCCCCATGCAAGAGTGTCTTTTGGATCATTCGTCGTATCCCCATTGGCAAAACGTTCTGGGAAAATTTGATACCATACTGTTTGTTTCACCCATTCAGGTACTTTAACGCGGTCTGTTTGGTGGAAATAAGGCAAACGATAATATAGATTTGGTGTTGACAAGTATTCTTCCGTCGCTGGAAAAATGCCTTGATCTCCATAAAAAGCAGTCGTGCCATCCACACCTTCAACAATAAAGCCATAAGCAATACGGCGGAATTTTGCACCTACACTAATTTGCCAATAATCATGCAACTGTGTACTTAATAATTTTTGCATGGGTACTTTCTTTTGATACCATTGTTCCTTATTCACCAAATAAGGATCACCGTGAACAAGATATACCGCTTTCACATCTTCTCTGGCGGTCTGTAAGCGAATGTGCATCGTTGCTTCATTATAAAGATAAGCAAATTCACTTTCAGGTCGATGATAAATTGCAGAAGTATTCATAAATACAATCTCTCCTTTTATTTAAATATTTGATTCGCCACTATTATTACATAAACCGAAAACGCAATCAAGCAAAAAACGGCAATCGGTTGCACTTTATCGCAAATTTGTTTTGTTAATCAGTCAGAAATCCTTTTAAAACCAAGCATTTACCTTTGTTTTAAACATTTGTATTTAAAATTTATGTTTATAAAATCCCTTTATCTTTTTCATATTTTAAAAAAATTACGAAAAAAACATTTGACAAAAGACGCAAACGATTGCATAATAAACATGTAAATATTTTTCTCAAATAAATGGAGGTCTTGAGAATGAAAACTAACTTCAAAAAATTTGCTCTAGGGACAGTAGCCTTAGGAGCCAGCGTATTACTACTTGCCGGATGCGGAAACTCAAGCAAGAATGAAAGCGCGCTACAGACAATGGTGACAAAGCTTCAAGTTCTAAAGTAGAAGGTCACATTAAATTATGGATTGATACCGAACAAAAAGCCACTTTCAACAAAATCGTTAAAGACTTTGAAAAAGAATATCCTGATGTTAAAGTGGATGTCAAAGTCGGTTCTTCAGCTGATGCGAAAAAAGATGTTTCTAAAGATCCTGAAAAAGCAGCCGATGTCTTTATGTTACCACATGACCAAGTCGGACAAATGGCTGAAGCAGGTCTATTATATAAGAATACAAAATTCGCAGATGAAGTGAAGAAAAACAATATTGATTCTGCTATTGAAGGGGCAACTTGGAAAGGCGAATTATACGCTTACCCATATGGAGTAGAAACGCAAGTCCTTTACTACAATAAATCTGTTTTATCTGAAGAAGATGTGAAAACTTGGACAGGAATCACAACAAAAGGTAAATTAGGTACCAACTTTGCTGAAAATGGTGCAAACTACATCTTCGCCCCATTATTTATGAGTAATGGCGATGTATTATTTGGTAAAAACGGTGAAGATCTAAAAGGTACTAACTTCAACAATGAAAAAGGTGTACAAGTTCTTGACTGGATTGCTAAACAAAAATCAAATCCAGGGGTTGTTCAATCAAGCGAAACAGCGATTGCAAAACTTTCTTCAGGTGAAACAAGTGCCTTCCTTTCAGGTCCATGGTCTAAAAACGATGTGAAAAAAGGTTTAGGCGACAAGATGGGCGTTGCAGCTTATCCAACAGTTGACTTTGGTAATGGCGAAGTTCCTATGAAAGCTTTCTTAGGTGTGAAATTATTCGCGGTTAACCAACAAACAAAACATCCACTAGCTGCGATGGCTTTAGCAAACTACATCAGTGGTGAAAAAGCACAAGAAGAATTATTCAAGAACCATGGTATCATCCCATCAAACAAAGCGGCTCAAGAATCTGAAGCAGTTCAAAGTGATGATGTCGCAAAAGCTGTCTTAGCAATGTCTGATGAAACTCACTCAGTTGTTATGCCTAAATTACCTGAAATGGTATCATTCTGGCCAGCAATGGATGCTTTAATTAACGATACTTACAAAGGTAAAATTGCACCTGATCAATATCAAGCTAAATTAGATAAATTCGTTGAAGATATCTCTAAAGAAGCAAAATAATTGAACTTACTAATGTTATCTGCGGGGATTTCCTGCAGATAACATTTCATTATATCTTATGAAAAGGCGTGAATCTTATGTCTCAAAAAATGCTTTCTCACCCTAAAAAAATGACTTTTAGAGAACTATTTAAACAGGGCGATTTACCAACTAAACTATCTTTTCTATTTATGGGAACGGCTAATTTATGTAACAAGCAAATTCCAAAAGGCTTACTCTTCTTAGGTTCAGAAATTCTTTTCTTCTTTTGGTTAATTCGTAATGGAGTGACCGCTCTAGCAATGTTACAAACACTTGGTACGAAAAAACAAGGATTAGTCTATAATGAAGATTTAGGTATTGAAGTCTTACAAAAAGGCGACAACTCCATGTTAATCTTGCTATTCGGTATCGCAGCCATCTTAACTTGTGCGATGATGATTTATCTTTACATCGTCAACTTAAAGAGCGCACGCAAACTTTATGAATTAAAACAAGAGAACAAACCTATTCCTACCACTCGTGATGATTTAAGATCTTTACTCAACGAACGCTTCCACGCAACTTTGATGACCATTCCTTTACTTGGTGTGCTATTATTTACCATTTTACCGTTGTTATACATGATTTCGATTGCGTTTACGAACTATGATCACAATCATCTCCCACCAAAACAACTCTTTACTTGGGTGGCATTCAAAAACTTCAGTAATGTCATTACTGGGGATATGGCTTCTACTTTCTTCCCAGTATTAGTATGGACCTTGATTTGGGCGGTTATGGCAACTGTCACTTGTTTCATCTTTGGCGTGATCCTTGCCTTATTAATCAACACCAAAGGCATCAAAGGAAAGAAATTTTGGCGTACCCTATTCGTCTTAACGATGGCCGTCCCTCAATTCGTTTCCCTATTGATTATGCGTAACCTTTTAAACGATGCAGGTCCAATCAACTCAACTTTGATGAATTTAGGGATTATCAAATCAGCCTTACCTTTCTTAACTGATCCAACTTGGGCAAAATTCTCAATTATCTTTGTCAATATGTGGATTGGGATTCCGGTAACAATGATTATCACTACTGGTATTTTACAAAACTTACCAACTGACCAAATCGAAGCGGCTCGCATTGATGGTGCAAATAGTTTCCAAATCTTTAGAAGCATCACATTCCCACAAATTTTATTTGTTATGATGCCTTCATTGATTCAACAATTAGTCGGCAATATCAATAACTTCAACGTCATCTACCTATTAACTGGTGGTGGCCCATCTAACTCAGATTTCTATGGTGCCGGTAGTACAGACTTGCTCGTTACCTGGTTATATAAATTAACCGTAGATACAATGGACTATAACTTAGCTTCGGTTATCGGTATTTTAATCTTTATTCTTTCAGCTGTCTTTAGTTTAGCAGCCTACACTAGAACAAATTCATTTAAGGAGGGCTAAACAATATGAATTATCGTGCAAAACGCAAATTAAATCTAACTTTAGTCTATGTCATCCTTGCTATTTTGGCCTGTATCTGGGTCTTTCCAATAATCTGGATTGTCTTAACAAGTTTTCGTGCTGAAGGTGGCGCATTCGTCCCTTACATCATTCCAAAACAATTCACGCTTGATAATTATGCCAAACTATTGACCAATCCAAATGGTACTTATCCATTCGTTCGTTGGTTTATGAACACTTTAATCGTTGCTATCTTTAGTTGTTTATTATCAACATTTATTACGATTGCGATGGCTTATGCATTATCAAGATTACGTTTCAAAATGCGTAAACCATTCTTAAAAGTTGCTTTAGTATTAAACATGTTCCCTGGCTTTATGAGTATGATTGCTATCTACTACATCTTAAAAGCCATGAACTTAACAGAAAGCTTAGTAGCCCTAGTCATCGTCTACTCATCCGGTGCCGCACTTGGCTTTTACATTGCGAAAGGCTTCTTTGATACCATTCCAATGACTTTGGATGAATCGGCTATGATTGACGGCGCAAACAAATGGCAAATCTTTACTCAAATTACTTTGCCATTATCTAAACCAATTATCGTTTATACTTCCTTGATGGCTTTCATGGGACCTTGGATGGACTTCATCTTTGCCAAAGTCATCATGGGTGATAAAGTTGAAAACTATACCGTTGCAATTGGTCTTTACTCAATGATGACCAAGACAACTGCCAATTCGTTATTCATGTCCTTTACCGCTGGATGTGTGATGATTGCCATTCCAATTACCATCCTATTCATCTATATGCAAAAATTCTATGTGGAAGGTATCACAGCAGGTTCAGTCAAAGGATAAAAATCTTGAGGCTTATCTACTAGCCTCGCTTATCAAAAAAAATCGGAGTCATCTTTCATACACTGAAGATGACTCCGATTTTACGTTTCATTCACTTATTTTTCATTCAGTTTCTCAAAAGCTTCATCGAGACCGATAGAAACACCGCCTTCTTCCATTTCTTTCTCAGATTCGTAGATTGCCTGGTCGATTCGGTTGTTTTTTACAAATTTATCATATAATTCACTGCTCATTAACACCAGATCACTATAACCATTTTGGTAATAAAAATCGGTTCCTGTATCTTATGAGCCATATCGAATAACTCAGTGATATTACAGAGAGCTTCACTTGGTATGATAACTGGCATACTATCAAATTCTTTCTTATCATAATTATGTCAGAATGTATCCCGATTATTTACCTTTTTGTCTTACCATCTGATTACCTCCATCATAACATAATAAAATAAAAAAATAAGTTTAAGCAAAAAAATTCTCAAAAAATCTGTTTCATTTTTACTCAAAATTAGAAAAGGGTTTTACTTGCTTTTTTTAAGAAATAAGTGTACCATGTAATTAGTTTTAGGCTTACCTAAACTTTTAACATTTTACTAGAATATGAGGTGCTTTCATGAATGAAACAACACATAAAACGCCAATTATTACACATACACATTCCAAAAGCTTAGAAGAAATCAATGGAACAGTTGAAATTCCTAAAACAAAAAACTTTTGGCGTAATTTACTAGCTTTCTCCGGTCCTGGAGCTTTAGTAGCAGTTGGATATATGGACCCCGGAAACTGGATTACTTCCATTGGCGGCGGGGCAAAATATGGCTATCTCCTACTATCCGTTGTCTTTTTATCAAGTTTGATTGCGATGTTACTCCAATACATGGCGGCTAAACTAGGCATTGTCACCCACATGGATTTGGCACAGGCGACACGGAAATATACCGGAAAAAAATTAGGAATCTTGCTTTGGATTATTACTGAATTGGCGGTCATGGCCACTGATATTGCCGAGATTATCGGAAGTGCGATTGCTTTAAATCTATTGTTTGGCATTCCACTCACCTATGGGGTCTTGCTCACTGTCTTTGATGTCTTTTTACTATTGCTCTTGATGAAATTAGGCTTTAGAAAAATCGAGGCCATCGTGATGACCTTAATCTTAGTCATTTTAGGCGTATTCTTATATGAAGTCTTCCAAGCCGATCCAGTTGTCCAACAAGTTTTCGGCGGCTTTATCCCTCAAAAACGGATATTACATCATGGAGAATTAACCATGGCATTAGGGATTGTCGGCGCTACTGTAATGCCGCATAACCTTTACCTAGGTTCTTCGATTTCGCAAACTCGCAAGTATAATCGTCAAAGCAAAGAAGATATTGCTTTAGCTGTTCGATTTGCGACTTGGGATTCCAATTTACAACTTTCTCTCGCCTTTTTAGTCAACTGTCTATTGCTGATTTTGGGAAGTGCCTTATTCTTTGGCCATCAAGGAGATTTAGGAACTTTTACTGCTCTTTATGATGCCTTAAAAGATCCGAATATTGCTGGAAAAGTTGCTAGTCCGGTATTAAGTGTTCTATTCGCCGTTGCACTACTAGCTTCCGGTCAAAACTCGACGATTACCGGAACTTTAGCAGGACAAATCGTGATGGAAGGATTCATCCATATTAAATTACCACCATGGATTCGTCGCTTAATCACACGACTATTATCTGTACTACCAGTCATACTCTGTGCTATTTTCTTTGGAGATAATGAAGGAACTCTGGATCAATTGTTGATTTATTCGCAAGTCTTTCTAAGTATCGCTTTACCAGTTTCAATGATTCCACTCGTTTACTTTACGAGTTCGGAAAAAATCATGGGCAAACAATTTAAAAACAAGCCAATTATCAGTATTTTAGGCTGGGTAAGTACGGCGGTATTAACCATTCTAAACATTCAACTTATCCTCTCAACCATCCAAGAACTCTTTTAAAAAAAGCATGTGCCAAAAAACGGCACATGCTTTTTTGGATGAAATCTATTTACATTCTTCTTTCATTAACTCAAACAATGTATGATCTACTTCTGATATAGTTTTTCGCTTTAAACGATGAACCTCTTTGATTACAAATATGAAAAAAGCTACATCGTTTTCCAACACATACTTACAAAAATCCGTAATGATATGTAAAGCGTAAAAATAAAGTTATTAGATTACTCACCCTTGAATATCCCTCGTTTTATTCAGATGTCCCCCCTTCATCCTGTACGATTCCAGCATAAAGATACTGCAGATAATTACGAAAAACTGTAATTATCTGCAGTATGATGTCATCTTGTTTCTAAATCGTGTAGTAATAAACCACTAAGTAATTTTGGCTCAAACCAAGTAGATTTTGGTGGCATAATTTGGTTGTCATCTGCCACGGCTAATAAATCTTGCATCGAAGTCGGATAAAGCGCAAAGGCTACTTGAAAGGCTCCACTATCCACTAAACGAGCCAATTCTTCTGAGCCGCGAATCCCCCCAACGAAATCAATCCGCGCATCGGTACGGACATCCATAATGCCAAAAATATCCTCAATCACATATTTTTGTAGAACTGCCACGTCCAATCCTTCTACGGCATCCGTTGGTCGTAAGCTTTCATCTAAAGTCAACGTATACCACTGATTTTGATAATAAAGCTTGAACTCACCTTTTTGTTGTGATTTCGTTTCACTCGTTGGCTGAATGGTAAAGATTTTTGCTAAGCGGTCAAGAAAATCAACTGGCGGCGTAACATTAATTACCCGATTATATTCTAAAATCTTTAATTCTTGTTCAGGAAAAATAATCGATAAGAAATAATCACTTTCTGCACTTGCTTGACCTTGTGCTCGTTTTTCTAAGCCAACTTTTACTGCTGAAGCCGCCCGATGATGACCATCCGCAATGTATAAAGCAGGTACCTGTGCAAAAAGGGCAACCATTTGAGCAACTGTAGCTTCATCATCTATCACCCATAAGCGATGGGTAACACCATGATATTTGGTAAAATCATATACTGGCACATGATTGGCTTTCCATTCCTCTACCAAATGTTGCATCGCCTGTGGTTGAAGATAGCTTAAAAAGATTGGTGAAGTGTTGGCATCACAAGCTTTGATATGATTGATGCGATCTTGTTCTTTGGCTGGTCGGGTAAATTCATGCTTTTTAATTTGATCATTGACATAATCATCAATTGACGTGCTAGCCGCAATTCCTGTTTGTTTACGACCATCCATCGTTAATTCATACAAATAAAAACATGGCTTATCTTCTTTTTTTAACCAACCTTTTTGCAAGAATTGTTGTAAGGTCTGATTGGCTAATTCATATACCTTTGGATCATATGGATTAAAATCATCGTCAAAGGCAATCTCACTACGATCAATATGATAATAACTATAAGGATTATCCTGAGATTCAACACGTGCTTCATTGGTATCAATCACATCATAAGGTAAACAAGCCACTTGAGAAGCTAATTGCTCATTAGGACGGATTGCACGAAAAGGTTGTACATCTACCATTAATAAGGGACCTCCGTATATTGAATACTACGTACACGAATAATATCATCTTGTGCACTTAATTTTTCGACTACATCAGCAATGACTTGAGGATCTTGTTCATTCACATCCACCAGCGTATAGGCATACTCGTCACGCCCACGGTTTAGCATGTTGTCAATATTAATATCTAAACTTGCAATCACCGCTGAAATCTTTCCAAGCATATTTGGAATATTGCGGTGAATAATAGATAGACGATAAGGCGATTGAAAGGCCATTTCAGCCTGTGGGAAGTTTACCGAATATTTAATTGCACCTGTTTCTAAATAACGTTTGAGGGTACGAGCAGCCATCTTCGCACAGTTTACTTCTGCTTCTTGTGTAGAGGCTCCTAAATGCGGTAAAATCACAATATTTTCTTGATGAAGTAAGCGACTATCCGCAAAATCTGTCACATATCCTGCTAATTTTTTACTTGTTACGGCTTCTAAAACAGCATCGACATCGACAATTTCGCCACGAGAGAAGTTTAATAATTGCGCAGTGGGCTTCATCATACTAAACTCGCGAGTGGAAATCATGCCACGGGTCTTATCATTTAATGGTAAATGAAGCGTGATAAAATCGCAAGTCTGTAAAACTTCTTCTATTTGAGTGGCACGTTTGACACGACGAGAAATACTCCAAGCCGTATCCACAGAAACATAAGGATCATACCCCACCACTTCCATGCCTAAGCGATAAGCATCATTGGCTACCATCGCACCAATTGAACCAAGCCCGATGACGCCAAGACGTTTTCCTTCTAATTCATTGCCTACAAATTGCTTTTTATTGGCTTCAACTTGTTCTTCCGCATTTTCACCAGATAAGCTTTGAACCCACTGTGCGCCTTTTAAGATAGGACGCACACTCATTAAAAGACTTGCTAAAACCAATTCTTTCACCGCATTGGCATTGGCACCTGGTGTATTAAAGACGACAATGCCTTTTTCGGTACAAGCATCCACCGGAATATTATTGGTTCCTGCACCTGCTCTGGCTACGGCTAAAACTGAAGATGGAAAAGCATAATCATGTAACTTTTGACTTCTTAAAATAATCGCATCCGGCTGATCACTTTCATTAATCGCATAATTTTCCTTTTCAAAACGATTCAAACCTTCTGGCGCAATCGCATTAAATGTTTTAATTTGATACATTATTTTTTTCCTCCGTTTTCCGCTTCAAATACCTTCATAAACGTAACCAACGCTTCTACCCCTTCATATGGAAAGGCATTATACAAACTAGCACGCATCCCACCAACACTGCGATGACCTTTTAAATTTTGGAACCCTTGGGCTAAGGCTTGTTCATTAAATAATTGATCTAATGCTTCATCCCCAGTCACGAAAGGAATATTGGTAATAGAGCGATTCTTTTTCGCCACCGGATTTGAAAATAGTTTAGACTGATCAATGGTGTCATATAAAAGTTTGGCCTTGGCTTGATCTTGTTGAATCATCGCTGGTACGCCGCCTTGTTCTTTCACCCATTCTAAAACTAATTTCATGATATAAATGGCATAGGTAGGTGGTGTATTATAAAGAGAACGATTTTTCGCTTGTAAGGCAAAATCTAGCATCGGTGCAAAAATTGGTTCCTTATTCAATAAATCATCACGAATAATCACCAATGTCACCCCAGATGGTCCGAGATTCTTTTGCGCACCGGCATAAATCACGCCAAAATCTTCCACCTTGAAATTATTAGCTAAAATATTAGAAGACATATCTGCGACAATTGGCACCTTGCCACAATCTGGTAACTTATCATAGGTCACCCCGCCGATTGTTTCATTGGTCGTAATATGCACATAAGCCGCGTTTTGGTCGACCTGATCAATGCTTACTTCAGGGACATAAGTAAAATTTTGATCTTCACTACTTGCGATAACTTCCACTTCAACACCAGGGACTTGTTTGGCTGCTTGAATGGCTTTTTTAGCCCATGCACCCGTATTTACATATAATGCTTTTTTGCCTTGAGCTAAATTAAGTGGAATCATACTAAATTGCAAGCTTGCCCCACCTTGAAGGAATAAAACATGATAATTATCAGGAATATTCATCAAATTGCGCAAATGTTGCTCACAATCTTTAATAATCGCATCGTAAAGTTTGGATCGGTGACTCATCTCCATCACTGACATACCACTTTGTTCGTAATTTAGGAATTCACTTTGAGCTTTTTGCAACACTTCTTTTGGTAAAACAGCTGGACCTGCAGAGAAATTAAACACAGAAATCACCAATCCTTTAAAATAATTTTGCTTGCCAAATCAAGGAATTTCTTGAATGTAAGCAAGCGATGAAAAGTTTCCGTTTTCCTTTTATGTGATTTACATTATATCAGATTAGAAAGATTTAATAAAGTTTTAATTTAAATTATAACAAAAAAATGAACGTTACAAAGAAAAACCTCTGTAACGTTCACAAATTTCTATTTCAATAAATCTTTGGCCATCGCTAAGCAGCCAATAGTTGCCGCATTGTCGACCAATTTAGGGGTTACGATGTACTCTGATAATTCCGGCGTTTTCACATAATCTTTCAATAACTCTTTGAATTGACGATGCACACGTTCCATCATGTGTTCTTGTTTCATCACACCACCACCGAAGATTATCACATCAGGAGAGAGCATCAAAGTCGTATTATACGCACATTGCGCAATATAGTATGCTTCTTGTTCCCAGTAAGGATGATCCGCTGGTACGTCTTGTCCTTTGATTCCTAGACGTTTTTCCACTGCAGGTCCAGCTGCCATTCCTTCTAGACAGTTACCGTGGAATGGACAAGCACCTTTAAAATCATCATCTTTATGAGGAACCACTAGCATATGGCCCATTTCTGGATGGCTGAATCCTTCTACAAAGCGTCCATCTTGAATGGCACCACCACCTACACCAGTACCGATTGTGTAGTAAACCACGCTATGTTTACCTTGACCATGACCATAATAATATTCGCCATAAGCCGCTGCATTCACGTCAGTCGTCCAAGCAATTGGCACATCGAAAACAGCCTTTAGCGCACCGACAAAGTCATAGTTTTGCCAAGCTAATTTAGGGGTTGAAGTGATATAACCATAAGTTGGTGAATCAGGATGAATATCGATAGGCCCAAATGAACCGACACCGATACTCGCTAATTCTGCTTTATATTTTTTAAAGTAGTCAATTACCGCACCCATTGTTTCTTCTGGTGTGGTGGTTGGAAAACTCACACGTTCTAAAATTTCTAATTCTTCATTACCGATGGCGCAAACAAATTTTGTTCCACCTGCTTCAATTGATCCGTAATACACAAAAATCACTCCCATGAACATTGATAATCATATTATAAAACGCTTTATCAGGAAAGTATACCCTTTCATGATACTTTGTTCAAAATTTATCGAACAAAACAAATTGGTTAGGAAAATCCAATATGAATGGATTTCCCAACCAATCCAATTATTGTTTACAAGTCAAGCTGCTTTGCTACCTTATTAATCTGTGTTCAGCAGCTAGACATTGTGAAATTCGCCCTCCCGCTTGTGAAAATCTCCTTTCATTCGATTTTCTCAGCGGTAGGTAAGCACTGCAATTTCTTCTAGGCTTCCCAAGCTGCTTTGTGACCTTATTTTTATTTTACATTTAGTATTACTTCTTTTGCTGCGACTTCGCCTGTTTTAACTGGTGCGACTTCTGCATAGTTGTCCGTATTTGTCACAATTAGCATCACTGTAGTATCGTAACCATCTTTGCTAATAGCATTACGGTCAAAAGTACCTAGTAATTCGCCAGCAACCAAACGATCTCCTTGTTTTTTCTTAGAAGTAAAGTGTTTACCTTCTAAGTTCACTGTATCAATACCGATATGGATAAGAATTTCTACGCCATCATCGCCTTTAATCCCATATGCGTGCATAGAAGGATAAAAGACTGTTAATTCACCGTTAACTGGTGCGTAGACTTCATTAGCACTTGGCTTAATCGCAATCCCTTTCCCCATCATTTCACTTGAAAATACTGGGTCATTTACAGTGCTTAATGCCACAGCTTCACCTGATACCACAGCAGCCACTTCACCTGGATTTAAGTTCACAGCGCTTACAACAACTTCCTGATTTTCGTCTTTTTTACCGAATAATTTGCCAAATAGTCCCATATCGATTGCTCCTTTATTTGAATTTTCACCATGTGGGAACGGTTCTACATTTTTATCATACTAAATTTTCTGATTTTGTCAACCGCATTCATGACAAATATATTATAATCCAAGTTTTTTATCTTTGCGAATAAACCTTTTTTGGTCCTTCGATATAAAAGACAGAGGTAAGCACTTCTTGGCCATCATTGACAAAGATTTCAATGCTTTGCTGATCGATATAAGCGGTCAAATGAGTCGCTTGAATTTGCACACCACGGTATAAAACAGGATTGCGTTCTTCGCCAATTAGCTGATACTTCAGATTTTTTCTATCAATATAAACTTCTTTTCTAAAGGCATCATATCCAAAAGAAATATAATCCTCTTTGGTTCCTAGTTTCAATTCAATCGTTTCTTTGATATCAATTTCGACTTTTGAAGGTTGTTTTAACTCTTCATTTAATTCAACCTTCACGAACTGATTGTCCAGACTTTCGGGTAGTTTTTGAATGATCTGGTTTTCCTGCACGGTTAAGATTCTAGGCAAAGACATGGAGCCAAACCAACCATGCTGCAATTGGTCTGTAATCAGTGGACGTCCCCAAGTATGCATCCAAGCAATCATGATTCGTTCATTATTTGCATTTTTAGTTGTTTGAGCGGCATAAAAGTCATGGCCATGGTCAATTTCTTTCAGATTGCTAGGATAAAATTTCCCTACTTGCCAGTCCACTCGACCTTGCATAATGATATTTGAATTTTGATTATTAAAGTCTAAATACTCAGAATGATATTGCATTGGAGACACGATCAGATAACTTTGACCATCTATTTCAAAATAATCCGGACATTCCCAGACAATGCCTTGATTTTGCTCACCTTTTAGAAAAATCGACTTAAAAGACCAATCAAGCAAATCCTCAGATTCTATTAATACTACACAACCAACTTGATCCAAATGCTGAGTCGCAACCACTGCATAATACTTGCCATCTTTTTCAAATAATTTTGGGTCTCGAAAATCACTTCTACTAATTTCATTAGGTAATTGTTGACCTGTAATAACCGGATTTTCCTTAATTTTATGGAAAGTAATACCATCAGTAGAGTAAGCCATATTCTGCACTTGAGAAATTGAGCCATCTTCATTCACAATATGGCCGGTATACATTAACCAAAGTGTATCATCAACTACTAAAGCTGAACCTGAAAAACAACCATTTTTGTCATAATCTTGATCTGGCGCTAAGGCGATAGGTAAATATTCCCAATGCGCTAAATCCTTACTTTTCGCATGACCCCAATGCATTGTATCCCATTTACTATCATAAGGATTATATTGATAAAAAAGATGATATTCTCCTTTGTAATATACAAAGCCATTAGGATCGTTCATCCAACCAATTTCTGGAATAAAATGTAGTTTAGGTTGATAGGTTGCCGTCACATGATGTTTGTTTACTTGAATATATTCATTTGCACGTTCAATACTATACATACACTCCACCTACTTATTCTTTTGATTGCTATCATAATATTTTTGCTTAATCTTCAGCCAATCGTTTAAGCCATATTTATCTAGCTCTTTCAAATAACTATCCCATTCTTTATCAATATTGCCATTTACAATCCATTCTGCACGTTTACGATAAATATAATCATTCATATCTGCTTCTACTTGGCTAATCTTGTCTAAATCTTTTTCTTTCATGAATACTTTTGGATAGATATTTTCATTATCCATATAAGGAACATAGTATTCTTTCAACAAATCTATACGCCATTTTGCATCATCAGGCATTGTAGTCACTTTTCCATAATAACTATTTAGAATGGCTAATGGTCCACCAATTTCAGTCTTTTGACGCAATTCAGCTGGTGCCGTACCTTCTAATGGTAAGTGTTTCAATGAATTGGTTGCTTTATCAAATTCGAAAATATTTTGTTGTTTCTTATCGCCATAAGTTCCCCAGTTGTTTTGGACGGATTGAAGTGGTCGATATTGATAATCAATCCATTTTGCTGTTAATTCAAGATTTTTATTCGCACTGGTAATAACCATACGATCACGTTGGAATCCCATACCATTTGAGCGAGTAATATGTTTTTTACCACTTGGACCAGCTAATGCAGGTAAAACATCATACGAATCGTTCATTCCAGATACGTTTGCCTTATCCCAAGTAAAGTAAACACCATAACGTTTTTCCGCCCCTTTGGCAATGTAAGTATTCCAGTCTTGTTCAAAAGCTTCTTTATCAATTAATCCTTTTTCTTGTAATTGGCGCATAAATTTAACGCCTTCTTTATATTCTTCATTATCAGCAGTAAAATCGACTGTACCATCATTATTTACAACTAAGTGATCATCATTGTCCCCGATACCAAATGCTCCAAACAACATTTTGAAATCTTCATTACCTCCACCATTTACAAAGGACATCGGAATTTCATCTTGTTTGCCATTTCCGTTTGGATCTTGCGTTTTAAAGGCTTCTAAAACTTTCACTAAATCATCTGTTGTTTGTGGCATTGGCAAGTTCAATTTTTTTAACCAATCGACATTAATCCAAGCCATATCATTCACACTATGAATAGACTCTTTACCTTCACCTAATTCTTCAATCCAAGGGAAAGAATAAATATGTCCATCCGGTGCTGTTATCATGGATTTATATTGAGGGTTTTCATCAAGAATTTTTTTCAAGTTAGGCATATAGTCTTTAATTAAATCTTCTACCGGAATGATGACACCTTGTTTTGCCCAGTTCATTAATTCCACATCTGAAGCCCCATCATTATGAATGGCATCTGGTAAATCACCAGAAGAAATATCTAGGTTCCGTTTTTCAGCAAAATCAGATTGATAATTGGTCCAATCAATATGAACATTTGTCGCTTTTTCCATCCGCTTTAAAATCAATTTTTGGTTTGGATCTTTTGGTGATAATGGTGAAGAAGAAGTCATAAATTTCAAGGTCACTTCATCTTTTAAAGGAAATTTCACTTCTTCTAATTTATAATCTGGGCTCGCTGCTTCATCTTTTTTGCTACAACCTGCTAATAAAAGTGCACTGCTCGCTACCAAAACACTACCTACTGTCATCCATTTTTTCATGATATTTTTCTCCAATCTAAAATTATTTTTATCCTTTAAGTGAACCAACCATAATTCCTTTATCAAAGTATTTTTGGAAGAACGGATACATAACAATCAATGGTAAACTTGAAATGACAATTGTCGCATATTTAATCATTTCAGCCAAGCGCTTCATCTCGTTCATTGCAGCTTGTGCCCCAATCATATCTTTGGCTGGTTGACTTTGAATTAAGATTTTACGTAAAACTAATTGTAATGGTTCTAAATTCGGATCCTTGATATAAATCATCGCATCAAAATATGAATTCCATTGGCCAACAAAAGCATACAAGAATAATACAAACATAATTGGTTTCGCTAAAGGTAACATAATTTTCAAGAATATCTGCAAGTCATTTGCACCATCAATCACTGCTGCTTCAACCAATTCTTTTGGTAATCCTTGGAAATAAGTCCGCGCTAAAATAATATTCCATACATTTACAGCACCAGGTAACACAATTGCCCACATTGTATTTAGCATACCTAATTGTTTAATCAAAAGGTAAGTTGGGACTAACCCACCGCTAAAGAACATCGTAATGATTAAAAAGATATTGACCCATTTACGTCCAACTAACTCTTTATTTGCTAATGGATAAGCGGTTAATACAGAAATAACAACTGTTAAAACCGAGAAAGTAAAGGAATATAATAGCGAGTTTAAAAAGCCTCGAAGTATCGACTTATCACTAAATACTCTGGCATATCCTTCTGTTGTCCAATCTTTAGGGTTAAAACTAATTCCTTTGCTCACTAATACTTGTGGATCCATAAAAGAGGCGACAAGAATATAAACTAAAGGAACAAACGTAATTAGTACTAAAAAAGCAATAATAATCTTATTTAATACCAACATTCTTTTATCAAACTTGGTATACATTTTCATATTCATACGATTTTCCCTCCTATAATCCTTGACCATCATTAACTTTAGAAACTAGTTTATTCACCGCAACAAGTAAGATTACATTAATCACCGTATTAAACAAGCCAACTGCTGTAGAATAAGAATAATCACCAGAGACTAGCCCCACTTTATAAACATAAGTCGAAATAATTTCAGATGATGTAAGGTTGAGTGAAGTTTGCATCAAATAAGCTTTTTCATATCCAACACTCATAATGCCACCAGCTGCTAAAATAAACTGAATCACCATAATTGGTTTTAAGGTTGGAATGTCAATGTGCCAAATACGTTGAAAAATATTCGCACCGTCTAATTTTGCTGCTTCAACTAATGAGGTATCCACATTTACTAAAGTCGCGGTATACAATGTCGAAGCCCAACCCATTCCTTGCCAAATCCCACTAAAGATGTATAATGGACGGAACCAATCAGGATCAGTTAAGAAGCTCGCTTTTATCCCAAAGAAACCAAGGATATGATTCACTGGTCCGTCTACTGAGAAGAACAAGAAAATCATCCCAACAATGACAACCACTGAAATAAAATTCGGTGCATATAATACTAATTGAATCCGTTTCTTTGCTTTTTCACTCAATAATTGATTCAACATAATGGCTAAAATAATCGGTGGCAAAAAGCCGAGTAGCAAGCCATAAACACTTAATTTCAGAGTATTCATCAATAAATTCATAAAATTAGGTGAAGACAAAAACTTCTCAAATTCAGTAAAACCAATCCACGGACTATCCAAAATTCCTCGTAATGGATTGTAATCTTTAAAAGCAATGAGCACACCGTACATCGGAATATACTTAAAAATAAAAGTTAATACTAACCCAGGCACTAACATTACAAGTAATAATTTCTGTTTTTTCACCTTTTGAAGGAATGAATCACTCTTATTCGCTGATACTTTATTCATAATTTCCTCCTTTTTTGAAACGTTTCATTTTTTGTTTTAAAAGTAAAGAGAGTCGCGCGTAACCTCTCTAACTTTTTTGAAACGTTTCAAATTTTGCTAAATAAAAAAATCATTTTTGACAACTTGATACTAACATTGGTAACGCTTCCTGTCAATAGATTTTTTTAATTTTTTGTAGTTGGCCCCTCTATATAGCTTACTGGAAAGATATACTGTAACTTTTCTGGCGACTCTCCCGCAATTTTCTGTACAATCAACTCAACAGCTTTTTGGGCCATTAATTCCAACGGTTGACGGATAGTCGTAACTGGTGTGTTTCGTTCCACAGCCATTTTAATCCCATCAAACCCTATCACTTGAACATCTTCTGGTACGCTTTTTCCAATTAACTTCAATTCTTCTATCACATCTAATGCCGTAAAGTCATTAATTGCAAATATTGCATCAATGAATGGATTTTCTAATAGAAATTGATGTAGCTTTCCTTTAAAATCAGTAAGTGGTTCTTCTAAATCAAAAGCAACAAATGGTAGTCCTGCATTTAATATTGTTTTTTCAAAATATTGTCGGCGTTTTTTCGTCTCATTGATGGTTTTGTTATGACCTCCCACAAAAGCAAAATGAGTGCCCCCTTTTTCGATTAGCTTTTCTGCTGCAATTGTCGCACCTAGCGCATTATCTGCTGAAATACAAGCAATATTTTTATCTGTATATATACGGTCAATACTTACAAAAGGTACATTGGTCGATAAATATTCTTCAATTGGACTATAAGTAATCGCAATAATGCCATCAACTTTATTTTGCTCTAACATTTGGATAATTTCCACTTCTGAATTATACTGACCAATATTACATAAAAGTGTTTTATATCCTTTGCTTGCTAACAATTGTTCGATGTATTGTGCGAATTCACTAAAAAATGGATGCCAAATCGTGGGAACTATCAAACCAATTGTTGATGTTTGATTTTTCTTCATCCCTCTAGCATAAGCATTTGGAATATAATTTAATTCTTTTATCGCAGCTTCCACTTTATTCAAAGTAGACTGTTTGATACCACTTTCATTATTGCGAGAAACTGTTCCAACACTCACACCTGCTAACTGAGCCACATCCTTCATTGTAATTGATTCTTTTGCTTTCTCCATTCAAATCACTTCCTTACATGGATAGTAACATAATCAACAAAAAATGTCTTTAAAAAATTGACTTCTTTTTACTTTTCAAAATATATATCTAATTCTATAATATACCTACCAATAAAAAAAGGAGTGGTTTCATGCAATATTACGATCAACATTTACATACGTTCTTGTCTTTTGATTCTGAAGAGCAATTCGAGAATTATCTTGCGTATCAGCCTGAAATATTTGTTGCAACGGATCATTTAGACATAAAAAATCCATGTAGTCAGTATCAAGATGATATTCCGGACTATGAAAAACTTGTGCAAAAACATCACGAATTGGCCGACAAATATCCCACACGTCTATTAAAAGGCATCGAACTAGGCGTCGTGCCTGGTCAAGAGTGTCAAATTCAAGATTATCTTGCTAGTCATCCTTATGATTTAAAGCTATTGAGCATTCACCAAAATGGACAATTCGATTATATGGATGATGTCGTGCTCTCCAAAGACAAATTTGAAGTGGCATCTGAGTATTTTAGTCAAATGGAACACGTACTAAAAAGCTTTAGCGGCGCACAGATTTTAACGCATTTTGAATACGGTTTACGCCGCTTAGCCTTTACTCCTGAAGAATTAGGAGAACATTACGAAAAACAATTAACACGCATCTTACAACTCATCATCGAAAAAGAAATGGCCCTAGAATTAAATGCTAAAAGCTATGGAAAATATCAAAACAAAGCGCTGTATGACTATATTATCCCACTTTATCGCTCGCTTGGTGGTCAACTCTTTACACTTGGTTCGGATGCCCATGTCGCAAGTGACTATCGCTTATTATTTGCAGATATGTCGCACTTACTGGAAAAGCATGGCGTAAAACAACTAGCCGTCTATCTAGATGGTAACTGGCAATTGACACCATTAGCCAAATAGACGTACAAAAAAGCCGCTGGAATCATCCAACGGCTTTTTTTATGCTTGGTAAGTTAATGCACGTAAAGCTTGGTCTACTTTTTCAGCAGCTAGACGTCCCTCACGAATGCCCCAAATGACTAAACTTGGGCCACGTTTAGCATCTCCGGCAACCAAAACACGTTCATTATTGGTTGTCGAATCATCATAGACCTCTTTGACACCAAAACTTTCTAACAGACTATTTTCCGCACCTAAAAATCCCATCGCCAATAAAACTAAATCAGCTTTCATCACTTGTTCTGTTCCTGGAATTGGTTGGAATTTTTGGTCCACTTTCACTGTTTCAATTCCGATTAGTTGCCCGCGTTCTGCTCCAATAAACCCAGTAGTTGAAGTGCTATAGTAAGTCAATTGTTCCTTTTCAAAAACAGTCAATGCTTCTTCTTGACCATAGCCGACACGATTAATCATCGGATATTCTGGCCATGGGTTATCGCTTTGACGTTCTAAGGGGAGTTGTGGCGTGATTTCTAATTGTTTAACAGAAGCTGCACCTTGACGAATGGCTGAACCGATACAGTCATTTCCCGTATCGCCACCGCCAATGACAATCACATGCTTTCCTTCTAATTTACGACTCGTCGCTTCTTTACCGTGCTTTAAGACATCTTTTGTCGCTTCAGTTAAGTAATCAACGGCAAATTTCACACCATTTAATTCACGACCGGGGACTTTCAAATCACGTGGCACACTTGCACCAGCGGCAATAATGACACGGTCAAAATCACGCTGTAACTCTTCTGCCGTAATATCACGACCAATTTCAGTATTCGCCACAAAATGAATGCCCAATTCCGCCATTAAATCAATGCGGCGTTGTACGATTTCTTTATCTAGCTTCATGTTTGGAATCCCATACATCAATAAACCACCAAAGCGATCACTGCGTTCAAAGACGGTGACTTCATGGCCTAATTGATTCAAGCGCCATGCCGCACTTAAACCAGCCGGGCCACTACCGACAATCGCCACTTTAAAGCCCGTTCTTTGTGCTGGCTGACCGGATTCTTTCACCCAACCATTTTCAAAGGCGGTGTCAATAATAAAGCGTTCATTATCATGGATCGTAACACCTGAACCATTTAAAGACTCGGTACAAGCTTTTTCACAAGGTGCCGGACACACACGCCCCGTCATTTCTGGTAATGGGTTGGTACGTGCTAAGCGTTCAAAAGCAGCTTTGAAGCGACCTTGATAAACCAAATCATTCCACTCAGGGATTAAATTATCATTGGGACAACCTGACACCGCGCGCTTGCCGCCATAAAAAGTTCCAGTGTGACAAAACGGAATCCCACAGTTCATACAACGAGAAGCTTGTTCTTGACGTTCTTCAACTGAAAGGGGAATCTGTAATTCGCGCCAATCTTTAATTCGCTCGTCTACTTTGCGATATGGATTCTCTTTTCTTGCATGTTTTAAAAAACCAAATGGATCTGCCATAACATTCTTACCCCTTTCCTTGTGCTTGTGGGATACTTAATTGCGGTCCCACGACTTTTTCAAATGCTTGGTTGACTAATTCTTCGCCTGTTAAACCTGTTTGTGCCAATTCTTCCGTCGCATCTACCATTCGATGATATTCATGTGGATAAACTTTGACAAAGAATTGTTGCTGATTCTCCCAGTCACTCAAGATTTCAGCCGCTTTTACGGAATCTGTATACATTAGATGTTTTTCGATTAATTCTTTTAAGACTTCATCGCCAGTTGTTTGGCCGACTGGATATAAATCAACCATTTCCAAATTACAACGTTGGCTAAAGGTTTGCTCTGGATCATAGACATAAGCCACCCCACCAGACATCCCAGCACCAAAGTTTCGACCAGTCTTACCTAAGATGACCGCCACACCACCAGTCATGTATTCACAACCATGGTCACCACAGCCTTCTACCACGACATGAGCCCCGCTATTTCTAACACAGAAACGCTCACCGGCTAATCCTCTAAAGAAAGCTTCCCCGCGGTTGGCACCAAAGCAGGCAACATTCCCAACGATTGGTGAATGTTCAATATCATAAGCCGCGTCTTTTGGTGGCACGATAATCATGCGACCCCCACTTAGCCCTTTCGCTACATAGTCATTGGCCTCACCGATTAGTTTTAATTCCATTCCTTGGGTTAAGAAAGCCCCAAAACTTTGACCGGCAATACCTGTATATTCATATTTGATTAGACCTGGATCAACTTCATAATTTCCAAATCGTTCCGCAATCCAACCAGCCATCCGTGTACCGACACTACGGTTGACATTGTTGATACTTTGACTAACGGTAACAGCTTGTTTGGCTTCAATCGCTCCTTTGGCAAAGCTATCTAAATCTTTCCATTGACGTTTTTCATAGAATGGATCAACAACTTTACGTTCAATTCCGATTTCATGCCCAATCATACGTGAATGGTCTAATGATTTCGCCTTTCCTTTTGCAACAAAGCGTGCTTGTAAGTTTTCCCCGTGACCAACCATTTCATCGACTGTCTTAAAGCCTAATTCAGCCATCACTTCACGTAGATTTTCTGCTAAGAACATCATCATATTAATGACGTATTCAGGCTTACCGACAAAGAATTTACGTAAGGCTGGATTTTGTGTGGCTACCCCGACTGGACAAGTATTTAAGCTACATACACGCATCATGACACAGCCGATAGAGACCAAAGCTAATGAGGCAAAACTAAATTCCTCTGCACCTAGTAACGCCGCAATCGCAATATCGCGACCCGTCATCAATTTACCATCTGTTTCTAAGGTCATGCGTTGACGTAAATGGTTCATAGATAAGGTTTGATGGGCTTCAGCTAATCCCATTTCCCATGGTAGACCAGCATCACGTACAGAATTTCTTGGAGATGCCCCGGTACCACCATCATAACCAGAAATCACGACGACATCGGCGCCTGCTTTGACCACACCAGTCGCAATCGTACCCACACCTGTACTAGAAACTAGCTTCACATTGATTTTGGCATATGGATTAATCGTCTTTAAGTCATAAATTAACTGTGCCAAGTCCTCGATAGAATAGATATCATGATGTGGTGGTGGTGAAATCAACATAACCCCTGGCGTTGAACCACGAATTTCCGCTACCCAAGGGAAGACTTTCTTCGCTGGCAACTGACCGCCTTCACCTGGTTTTGCCCCTTGCGCCATCTTGATTTGAATTTCATCGGCACTCATCAAGTATTCTGCATTGACACCAAAACGACCAGAAGCCACTTGTTTGATGCGACTATTGAAGTTACGCCCGTCTGCTTGCACTTTGAAACGATTGCGATTTTCGCCACCTTCCCCGCTATTGGATTTTCCGCCAATACGGTTCATCGCTTCAGCTAAACATTTATGCGCTTCTTCACTCAAAGAACCATAAGACATCGCCCCAACTTTAAAACGTTTGACAATGCGTTCAGCTGGCTCGACTTCATCAAGTGAAATACTTGGACGAGTCTTTTTAAATTCCCATTGTGAGCGAATAGTGGTAGGATTTTCCGTCATTTCTGTTTCCATCTGCGCCACATATTCTTTAAATAATTCATAATCGCCGGCACGTACTGCTTTTTGGAAATTATAAATCGTTCTAGGATTGTATAAATGATGTTCACCGTCTGATTTGTATTGGAAACTACCACCAGATGGCAAGTAATCATTGGCTTTTGGACCATAGGCAAGCTCATAGCGTTTAGCATATTCTTCTTCAATTTGCTCTAAACTTAAACCGCCAATTCGAGTTTGCGTACCAGTAAAGTATTCATTCACAACTTTCTCACTTAGCCCAACTGCTTCAAATAGTTGGGCCCCATGATAACCCGCAATCGTCGAAATCCCCATCCGCGACATCACCTTGATAATGCCTTTTTCACACGCATGACGGTAATTTTCTAGTTTGTCGGTCAATTTAAGATGCGCTAAAGTACGATAAGCCCCATAAGGATGAATCGCCCCTGCACCATAGCCTACCAACATCGCATAATGATGCACTTCGCAGACCTCAGCTGTATCTACAACAATCGAAGCCAAAGCCGCCTTGCCTTGACGGACTAAGAAATTATGCAAACCAGAAACCGCTAATAGAATCGGCATCGCAAGTTTTCCTTTTTGATAATCACGATCAGATAAAATCAAAATCGTTGTGCCTTGGTCGATGGCACGTTCACTTTCTCGACATAATTGTTCTAACGCTTTTTCGAGTGTATGACGTTTATCTGGTTCATAATCATAGAGTGTCGATAAAGTCACAGCACGATGATTTTTTTGTTTTAAGGATTGAATCTTTAAGAAATCTTCAGTTGAAATCACCGGTGAATCCACTTTTAATTTCGTACAGTTCTTCTCAATATCAGCCTTAACATCGACATCGCGACCTAAGAATAACTCTGTACCAATGACCATCTTTTCACGAATCGCATCAATTGGTGGATTGGTGACTTGCGCGAATTGTTGCTTAAAGTACGTAAATAAAGACTGTGGATTCTTACTTAATACCGCTAATGGAGAGTCAAATCCCATAGAAATAACCGGTTCTTGCCCGTCTTTAGCCATTGGAATAATCACGGTACGAATCATTTCATCGGTGTATCCAAAGACTTTCCACATTTGTTGCATGTCACGTTCACTATAGCTTGTCGTAGTTTGTTTAACGGGGGCAATTTTATCTAAAGTTAACGTATTTTTCGCAATCCATTTTTCATAAGGATGTTGGCTCGCATAATGGGCTTTGACTTCTGCTGAATGCATGATTTTACCAGTTTTGGTATCCACTAAGAAGAAATTGGCTGGTCCTAATACACCTTTTTCAATCACGGTACTTGGCTCAAGGTCAACTACACCAGATTCAGAAGCTACAACCACTAAACCATCTTTGGTAATCGAATATCGTGAAGGTCGCAATCCATTACGATCAAGAGCAGCCCCTACTAATTGACCATCAGTGAAACATAAAGCAGCCGGTCCATCCCATGGCGCCATAAAACTTGCATTATATTCATTGAAAGCTGTTTGGCTGGCAGATAGATTGGCTTCTTTAGACCACGCCTCAGGGACCATCATCATTAACGCATGCGCCATATCACGACCATTGCGATAAAGGTATTCCATACAGTTTTCTAATTTCGCAGAGTCAGAGTTTTCTTCATCATAGACTTCAATCTGATGAGAGTGCATCCAGTTTTCCGCACCACGTAAGGTATTAATTTCACCATTGTGGGCTAAAAAGCGGAAAGGTTGCGCACGATTCCAACTAGGGAAAGTATTGGTTGAAAAGCGCGAGTGGGTTAAGGCAATACTTGTTTCCATCGCTTCATCTTGTAAATCTAGATAGAATAGACGCACTTGATAAGCATGCAGCATCCCCTTATAACAAATTGTCTGACTCGATAACGTACAAATCGTCAAATCACTTGCTAGATACGTTTTTTCTAATTTGCGACGAAGCAAGAATAATTGATCTTCAAATGCTCGTCCTGCCTTCGTATCCACTGGTTTTTCAATAAAAATTTGGACAAAACTTGGCATCACTTTTTGGGCACCAGGTCCACAGTTTGAAAATGCATATGGGACATCTCTTTGCCATAAGACATGATATCCTGCTTGTTCAATATCATTGACAATCGCCTGTTGTAAAGTTGCTTTTTGCTCGGCTTCTTTTGGCAAAAATAGCATGGCCACCGCATAATCATCTTTTGGTGGTAATTGTACGCCTACTTCTTGCGCTTTTTTCTGGAAGAAACTATCAGGCATGGCCATTAAAATCCCTGCCCCATCACCCGTATCTGGCTCCGCACCAGTTCCCCCACGGTGATTCATTCTTTCTAACATGGTTAATGCATAGTCGACTAGTTGGTGACTTGCTTTGCCATCTTTTTGCGCGATAAATCCCATCCCACAAGCATCTTTTTCAAATGAAGGATCATACATTAATTTTGATTTTTCAGCTGTCGTCATTGATTACACCTTCCTTTTTTCATCTAAACCTACCAACAATCAACTTTCTCATTTATTATCCATTTTCAATGATTTTCTTTAAGAATATTTTTAATATTACATAAATTTTTAGAAAATTCCAATATATTTTTCACTGTTTTCATTGAGAATCGTTATCAATAGACTGTGAATGTACCAAAAATACTCGGTGTTCATTCACATTCTTACAAAAAAGAGGAAAGCACCTACCAGCTTTCATCGACTGGTCGGCGATTTCCTCTAAAAAATTTGTTATGATCTTTTATTCAAAGCCCACTTTTGCTTCTTCAGGAAATTCTGATTCAATCACTTCTGCACAGTGTTCACATACATGTTCTAGGTGTTCATGGTCACTTAATTTAGCTTTGACTTGACGACAACGATCACATACATGACCTTCTGCACGTTCCACTAAGATAGCAACATCTTCAAATTTTTGAGCAGCTTCAGGCGCACTTGCTGGACCTTCTTCACTTACAGTAAAGAAGTCTGGTGAAATGATTAATAACTGTGGTAAGTTTGTATTTAAAGCAGTTAATAAAGCACGAACTTGTTCATTTGGATAAACCGTTACTTTTGCTTCCATTGATTTACCAATTAATTTTTCATTACGCGCAATTTCTAATGCTTTCAATACATCATCTCTAAAGTCCATGAAGGCTTTCCACATATCAAGTAATTCTTCTTGATTCGCAAAAGTTTCAACTTCAGGGAATTCAGCTAATTGTACATATTCTTCCTCTTCTTCTAGGTAGCTCCAGATTTCTTCAGCCGTATGTGGGATAATTGGCGTTAATAATTTCGTCAAGGCCACAGCAATATCATAGAAAACAGTTTGCATGCAGCGACGTTCATGATTATCAGCCGCTTCGATATAGACCACATCTTTGGCAAAATCTAAGTAGAATGAAGAAAGGTCAACGGTTAAGAAGTTCACAACTGTACGATAGATGTGTAAGAAGTTGTATTTGTCATAACCTTCTTTTCTGATTTGTTCGATGGTTTGATTTAAACGAACCATCATGTATTTATCTACAGAGCGTAAATCTTCATAAGCCACACGATTTGATTTTGGATCAAAGTCAGTCGTATTCGCTAATAAGAAACGCATGGTGTTACGAATTTTACGATAAACTTCAGATACTTGTGCTAAGATATCCATCGACACACGTACATCAGATTCATAGTCCACACTACTTACCCATAGACGTAAGATATCAGCACCCATTTGTTTAATAACTGTTTCAGGAACAATCGTATTTCCTAATGATTTACTCATCTTGCGGCCTTCACCATCTAAAGTAAATCCTTGAGATAAGACTGCTTTATAAGGTGCAACCCCATTGATAGCCACACTTGTTGTAATACTTGAGTTGAACCAACCACGGTATTGGTCAGAACCTTCTAAGTACATATCAGCTGGGAATTTCAATTCAGGACGATTACGTAACACACCTTCATGTGAAGAACCAGAGTCAAACCATACGTCCATGATATCTGTTTCTTTTGTGAAGATACCATTTGGTGAACCTGGATGTGTAAAGCCTTCTGGTAATAAATCTTTAGCTTCACGTTCAAACCAAACATTTGAACCATATTCAGCAAATAATTCAGCAACATGTTCAATCGTTTCGTGCGTTAGGATTGCTTCTCCATTTTCTGCATAGAATACAGGTAATGGCACACCCCAAGCACGTTGACGAGAGATTACCCAGTCACCACGGTCACGAATCATGTTATACAGACGAGTTTTACCCCATGGGATAATCCAGTCTACTTTTTCGACTTCATCAAGGATATCTTGACGGAATTTATCAATTGAAGCAAACCATTGCGGCGTTGCACGATAAATAACAGGTTTCTTTGTACGCCAGTCATGTGGGTAGCTATGGGTGAAGAAATCAAGTTTTAATAAAGAACCATTTTCTTCAAGCATCTTGGTTACAACTGGATTGGCTTTGTCATAGAACATTCCTTCAAAACCAGGTGCTTCAGCTGTATAGCAACCACGGCTATCTAATGGAGAAAGCACATCTAAACCATATTTCTTACCAACGATGTAGTCTTCTTCCCCGTGTCCTGGAGCAGTATGAACTAAACCAGTACCGGCATCTAAAGTAACATGATCACCTAACATTAATAATGAAGTACGATCATAGAAAGGATGTTGTGCCGTCATTAAATCAAGGACTTCCCCTTTGAATTCTTGTAAGACTTCAACATTTTCCCAACCAATTTCTTTAGATACAGTTTCTAATAGGTCTTTCGCAACGACAAATTTGCGACCATCTGCTTTGATTTGCACATAGTCAAAATCAGGATTAGCAGAAATACCTAAGTTAGCAGGCAAGGTCCATGGCGTAGTTGTCCAGATAATGAATGAAGTATCCGTATCTAATAAATCTTTTCCATCTACCACTTTGAAAGCAACGTAAATAGATGGTGATTTTACATCATGATATTCGATTTCGGCTTCAGCTAGTGAAGATTCACTTGATGGTGACCAGTAAATTGGTTTCAAACCTTTGTAGATATAGCCTTTTTCAGCCATCTTACCAAATACACGAATTTGAGCTGCTTCGTAATCAGGTGTTAAAGTGACATATGGATGTTCCCAATCACCAGAAACGCCTAAACGCTTGAAGTCAGCACGTTGTTTATCTACTTGAGATAACGCGTAATCATGACAAAGTTTGCGGTATTCAACGATATCCATTTCCTTACGTTTAACACCTTGTTTGGCTAAAACTTGTTCGATTGGTAGACCGTGTGTATCCCAACCAGGTACATAAGGTGCACGGAAGCCTGACATAGACTTGCTGCGGATAATGATATCTTTACTAATTTTATTTAAAGAATGTCCTAAATGGATGTTCCCGTTTGCATATGGAGGGCCATCATGTAGAACAAAGCTTGGTTTGCCTTCATTTAATTTTTGACGTTGACCATATAAATCTTTTTCGTCCCATTCTTTTTGCCATTCGCCTTCACGGTTTGGCAAGTTCCCACGCATTGGAAAACCAGTTTTTCCAAGATGGAGTGTTTCTTTTAATTTCATTTATCTTGTCTCCCCTTTTAATTATTAAAAATCATCTAAAAAAATAATTCAGTGGACCAATCAAGTCGCTTCACATCCATGTAATAATCAGCGTTCAACAGCTAGACATTGTGAAATTCGCCCTCCCGCTTGAGAAAATCTACTTTCATCCAATTTTCTCAGCGGTAGGTAAACACACGAATTTCTTCATGTCTGACCAGCTGTTTCACGACCTAAATAAAAAAATCGTCCCTTGCTTTTCAGCATAGGGACGAACGAAATCGTGGTACCACCCAAAATTTAAAGATATATAATCTTCCTTTTGACATCGATATCGAGATGAGCCGTCTACCCTTACTTACCATATACGATGGGTTCAGGATAGTAAACTTAGGATGATCTGCATTATTCCAGGGTTTACCAGTCTCACACTCTCACCGGCTCGCTATGAAAAATAAAATAATGCTTTCTGTTCCACTAATATTTATTCAGTTAAAGATGAATCAGTTTCATCGTCTTCTTGATTAGAAACTTCTAATTGAGAGTTTACTTCAACATCCGCCTCGTTGTCAAGTGTTTGTTCTAAAACTTCTTTCAAAACAGTAGATGAATCCGGTACATAAGTTGAAAATGGGGCTAAAATATCATCCCATTCCGGACTTTTTACTTCTTGTAATTGGGTTTCAATCTTCAGTAATAGGCTATTGTAAAAGACGCGTGTTTTCTTCTTCAAATCGTTGGTTTCTAGAACTAATTGACGCGCATTTTGAGTCGCATCTGAAAGAATTTCTTTTGCTTTATCTTCTGCGGCTTGTGTGATTTGGAAAGCGCGTTTTTCAGCATCGGCAACCAATTCATTGGCTTTATTTTGTGCAGAAGTTACTAACACTTCAGATTCTTTGTTAGCACTTGATTTCACCTTATCTGCTGTATCTTGTGCCACAATGATAGATTGATTTAAAGCATCTTTTAATTCATTAAAATAAGCTAATTTTTCTTCCGCATGCTTTAAAGATTTTTCTAGCTCACGATTTTTTTGCACAGCAATTTCATAATCACGCGCTACTAAATCTAAAAAGTCTAATACCTCATCACGATCAAAGCCGCGCATCTTATTTGAAAATACTTTATTTTGAATATCTAATGGAGTTAAAGCCATGGCAATCACCTCATAATATTTATTTACGTAACACACCCAATGATAAACGAATTTTTTCTTTCTTAGTCGTCCCTTCAATCGCACGAATCTGCAGGCGACCAAATCCTCTTATTGATACAATATCTAATAAATCCAAAACAAAATCCGCTCTTTGCATTTCCATCCAATTGAGCTTAACCTTATTGGATTCGATGAGTTGTTTTGAACGTTGACGCGAGATATTAAAGACATTGGATATCACCACATCGACCCGCAAAGAGCTCACAATTGCCTGTTCTAAGGTCCAATCATCTTTAGGAACAATTAATTCTGTATAGTTGGCTTGCTCTAAACGCACCGAGATTTTGCCAATTTTTTCTACCTGAGTCTGCACATAATGACTAATTTCTTTAGACATTAAGACTTGCCAATTTTCCCCATCAGAAATAATATCTCCGAAAGATTGACGCTTTAACCCAGTAGATAATAAAGTCCCTAGAATCTTACTATGACTTAATTGCGCAAATTTTTTAGGATATTGAATGGTAAATAGGGCAATTTCAAAATCCTCTTGCGTCGGCGTATAATAATCTGGATAAATCAAACAACGTGTACGCTCGCTTGATTCATAACCACCATAAAAACGAAAACCTAAATCAGAATTTTGACGGATCAATGTCTCTAAAATATAGGCTTGTCTTGGATCTAAAAAGTCAGTTAGAACGGGCGCATATTGCATTTCCACTTTTTCTAACCATTCTTCTACAGTGTCAATAAAAGGGCGCTCATCTTCCCGAAAATGTTGATACACATTTGCGTTCAAAAAAGCCACCCCCTTAAATTAATATACAAAAAATAGTAAAATACGAATCAATGCCTGACTAGCTAATTGTAATACTAGTACCGCAAAAAGAATCGTAAAATCGACCGGTCCGAATTGTAATTTCACCCGATCAAATATACTTAAATATGGCTCACAAATCTTACTTAAAAGTTGGCCAAATTTACTTTGGTATCCACCTGGGAACCAAGATAATAATGCATAGATAACAAGTAATGTTGTATAAAGATAGACCACATCACCGATTAATTTAATTAATAAAAATAGGATAGGCTTGTCCTCCTAATCATTGTCAGCAAACACTAAACTGACAAAACAGTTATTGAATCTCCAACATATTGGCATCCATTAAAGATTGCGCTGTCCCATCAATTTCTACTCCTTGTGCCGTACATAAGAAGATTTCATTACCTACACGTTTAATATCACCGTTTTCAGCATAAACAGTGCCTGTCAAGAAATCAACAATTCGTCTTGCTTGATACTCCTCAATCTGATGGAAGTTCACCAAGACAGACTCACCATTCATAATATGTTTGGCAATTTTCATCGCTTCTGAATAGGCTCTAGGCTCGATAATAATAATCTTATTTGCAGCTTGATTTTCTCTAGTACTACGTGGTTTAGTAGAAGATTTATTTGCTCTTGACTGCTGCATAGATACAACATTTTGTGCTTGCGTGTGATATTGTTGTGATTGATTACTATAATTATTTTCTTGTGAATGCTGTGATGAATAATCCCGAGACTGATTGGCTACTGAACGTTGATAAAACGATTGTCTAGTAGGTTGGGTATTTTGAGGCGCTGGATTATTAACACGATTCGTCACACTTGGATGAGCATGAACTTGCTCTTCTTCATCAGCATAGTCATTTCTCTCAATATCCTCTTCTTCAGCCATGCCAAAAAAGTTTTTAGCATTTTCCCACATTTCCTGCAGTTTCATGGTTCATCCTCCTTTCACGTCTCATTTAAACAATGCCGTGCCGACTCTAACAAAAGTGGCGCCTTCCATCACAGCAGTAGGAAAATCATTAGACATCCCCATACTTAAATCATGGCAAGGAGCATAAGATAAAGTCAACTTTTCAATCTCACATTGCTTTTGTTTTAATTTCTTAAAAATATCGTGTTGTTCAGTCGCAGTAGAGTCAAAAGGAGCCATCGTCATTAAACCAACAACTTGAATTTTATCATGCGCATGAAGCGACAAGATAAAGTCTTCGGTTTCTTCAAGTGTCAATCCATGCTTACTTTCTTCACCAGAAACATTGACTTCAACAAAACACTTAACGACTTTTTGCGCTCTTTTTTGAATTTCGTCAGCCAACTTTAAACTATCTAGGGCATGAAAATAATCCACTTCATTAATGACATCTTTGACTTTGCGTCGTTGCAAATTACCGATATAATGCCAGACAACCTCCGGATGAGTGATTGCTTGTTTTTTAGCTAAAAATTTATCCGCACGATTTTCGGCTAAGTGCAATTGACCTAACGCGATCATCGCTTGGGTTGTCGGCACATCTTCAGTCTTCGTAACGGCTACTAAAGTTACCTCAGAACAACTGCGTCCAACCTGATCACAAGCTTTCTGAATAGATCGTTGTACTTGTTTTAAATTATCAGCTAACATCATGATCAGGTCTCCTTTATTGCTTAATTATTGCGTTTACGACGGAAAAATGGAGGTGTACTTAACTCATCTTCTGCCGGTTTTACTTCTTCTTTGTTAAATGTTTCAAATTCACGTTTTTCAACATTATCAAATTGTGCGTCATCTACTTTAGGACGGACATTTTGTTCTTTACGAATATCCCAGTCACCAAATGAATTTTCTTCATTCGTTGTTGGTGTTGTTGGGCGTGCTTGATCTAAATCAAGCGTTGGTTTTGGTTGTGTTGTGTGAATTTGGCTAGCACGATGACTACGAGCAGATGTATTTTCACGTTTGCTTGGATCAATACCTGTAGCAATGACAGTGACACGAATTTCATCGCCTAGTTCTTCATTGATTGAAGTACCAAGGATGATATTTACATCGCCACTTGCAGCATGAGCAACGATATCAGCTGCATCTTGTGCTTCAAATAAAGTCATATCTAAGCCACCAGTGATGTTTAGTAAGACTTGTTCTGCCCCATCAATAGAAGTTTCTAATAATGGAGAAGAAATTGCTCGTTTAGTTGCTTCAACCACGCGTTCTTCACCACTAGCAACCCCGATACCCATTAAAGCAGTACCTTGATTAGCCATCACAGTTTTCACATCGGCAAAGTCAAGGTTCACATAACCTGGTGCAGTAATTAAATCAGAAATACCTTGAACCCCTTGACGTAATACATTATCAGCTTCACGGAAAGCTTGTAACATAGGCGTCTTTTTATCAACGATTTCTAATAAGCGGTTATTTGAGATAATTAATAAAGTATCTACGTTTTCTTTTAATTTAGCGATACCTTCTGCAGCATAGCGCCCACGTTTTGGACCTTCAAATGTGAATGGACGTGTCACTACCCCAACAGTTAAAGCACCGATTTCTTTAGCGATACGAGCAACGATTGGCGCAGCACCTGTACCTGTTCCGCCACCCATACCAGCAGTGATGAAGACCATATCCGCACCTTCTAATGATTCGCGAATTGCTTCTTCACTTTCTTCAGCAGCTTTTTGACCCACTTCAGGTTGAGAACCTGCTCCTAAACCACGAGTGAATTTAGGTCCTAATTGGATAACTGTTTCAGCTTTTGAGGCACGTAAAGCTTGAACATCCGTATTGACTACGATAAATTCAACACCTTTTACGTTTTCTTCAATCATACGGTTAACGGCATTACCACCGCCACCGCCGACACCGATTACTTTAATAATCGCGCCAGAATTTACACTATTATCAATTGAAAATTCCATTATCGATTTCCTCCTATCAACTATTCAAAAAAGTTAGAAAAGAAATTCTTAATCTTATCTGTGACTTTTTCTTGATGTTCTTCTTCATCATAGTAGTTCGCATTTGTTTCATAAGTTGGTTGTTCATATTCTGGTTCTTCATCTGGGACCACTGGTGTTTGAACAGCCGGTGTAGATGAAGTGGTAGGAACGACTCTTTCACCAGTAATAGCTGAAACAACCACTTGGGTAATTTCGCTCATACTTGCCGCATAGTCCACTAAGCTAATGACATTTGTAAATACTGGATTTCTTAAGCCCATGTGATTTGGAACATGTAATTTCACTGGTGTACCTAAGATTTCTTGTGCTAAATCAACTACACCTGGGAGACTAGCTGCTCCACCAGTTAAGACGACACCACCTGGTAAATCAAGCGCATCGATTTCATCTAACACATCTTTGGCTTTTGTAAAGATTTGTTCCATACGTGCTTCGATGATTTCTGATAAATAACGTTCATCAATTTTTACTGGTTCTGCCTTACCAATGACATCAACTGGGAATTCTTCGCTTGCAGATGTACGTGCAGGATAAGCATCACCATAATTAATTTTCAAGGCTTCAGCATTATTAAATGAAGTATTTAAGACAGTTGAAATATCACGAGTGACATATTCGCCACCTTCTTGATTCACGTTAGTAAACTTCAATTGTTTATCATGCATGACAGCTGTTGTTGTTTGACCACCACCGATATCAATGACAATCGTACCGAAATCTTTTTCACCATCAGATAAAATAGATTCAGTTAAAGCAAGTGGCGTAATAATGGTTTGACCAATTGTTAACCCTGCTTTTTCTACACATTTACGAATATTATGAATAATCGTCTTAGGACCAGTAAACATCACACCGTACATTTCAAGGCGAACACCAATCATGCCACGTGGATCTTTAATACCTTCAAAACCATCAACCGTAAATTCTTGTGGTAATACTGCAATAATTTGTCTTTCAGGTGGCACTGAACGAACTAATGCGGCAGATGCTACATTACGAACATCTTCGTTTGTGATTTCTTTAGATTCATTATTTACTGCAATCATCCCTTGACAGTTTTCGACTTCTAAAAGATTTGCTGGAATACCAACATTCACCGTACGAATATGAATACCTGCTTTTTCTTCTGCTTGTCCAACTGCGCGTTTAATTGCTTGGACAGTTTTTTCAATATCAACAATGATTCCGCGATTAATTCCTTCAGACTTCGCATTGCCGACACCGATAATATTCATTTGGCTATCAACATATTCAGCGACAACGACTTTCACCGATGTCGTACCAATATCAAGCCCAACATAAATTCCCGTTTTTGCCATGGATGGGGCTCCCTCCTAATTTTTAACTATCAATAGAACAAAATTTGTTCAAACTTAACTTTTTTTAGTTTTCACTGTTTACAATTCTAACATTTTTACCCAATTTTAAAAAGTAGGTAGCGATAAATTATATAAAAAAATCCTAAATTTTGCAAATTTCTTTAAAGAATCTTATGCTTGTGGATTTTCTTGAACGCTTTCACTATTTTCAGAGTCACTATCCGATATTTTCTCTGAACTATCCCCTGTTTTTTTCTCCTCTTTTGGATAAGGATAAGTGAATAAACCTACTTCCATATCCACAATCCCTGGCTCTTGCATATTGCTAGCAACTTTGGCATAGTATGGTAATTTTTTTGTCAATTGATCAATATTGATTAACACTTGATTTTGATCATTCATATTTAAGGTTAATAATTGATCATTTTCTGCGCGCGGTGTGGACTTAATTTGTGAAATGCTTTGTTTAAATTCTTCCGGCAGTTTATGATAAGCTTTCAGCGTTTTTAAAATTAACTTTTTAGAAGTAAATCCTTCCAATATCGGTAAACCACTTTGTAATTGATCTTGGGTAATCGGATTTTTCAACACTTGACCATTTTCTAAAATATCATAATACTTATCACCTGTGAGTAAATAAGCCACTCTGTGATATTCTGTCACATTGATTTGAAATTGATTGAAATGAACAATTTTCACATTGACTGCTTTAATCCAAGGAGAAATTTTTTTGATTTTATTCATCGCATTTTGACGTGCAAAATATTGTTCCCATAATGGTTCATCTATTTTAAAATTCGCTGTTTTCACAATCTGCTCACTTGGAACTTGCTGATTATGTATAACATCTACCTTAGCTAACTGACCCAAAGGCGAAATGTAATAGATACAGCCCAATAAAGGAATCAAAAACAATGAAATAATCAACGCTAAACGACGATATAGTTTGCGTTGACGATAATCCTTCATCTTAGGCAACTTATCAGAAAAACTGATATTTTCACTTTCACGAATCGACTCAGTTGGCTTTTCTGAAGAGAGAATTTCAATCATGGGACGTTCATTTTTTTCTTGCTGCTCAACTTCTTCACTAGGTTCTGCCAGAGATTCTGATTCTTCTTGCTCTTGATTTTTTTTCAAGATTTTATCCATCAATCGCTTTTCTTCTAAATATTTTTGATGGGCTTCTTGCCAAGGTGTAGGCTTTTTTTGACTATTTTCTTTTTTGTCTAGCTTTGATTGCTTTTCCTCTTTCGTACTAATAGTCATCACCTACTTTTCGGTTACTTCTAAAACTAGCTTATACAGCCTTTGTGAGGCATCCACAATTCCTTGACTCTTAGACGCTTTAGACATATTTTGTAAAAGCGTATCATCATTCATAATTGAGTCAATCGCTCGCACCAGACGTTCACCAGTTAAGTCCGCATCTGCAATCACCTTACTTGCACCAATCTTTTCTAAACTTTTGGCATTTTTCGTTTGGTGATCATTGGTTACATATGGACTTGGAATTAAAATTGATGGTAAACCAAGCGCAGTTAGCTCAGCAATGGAAGTCGCTCCGGCCCGCCCAATGAGTAAATCACAGTTGGCCATCACTTCTGCCATATTGTGAATATAAGGTTGAATGGAGATATTCACAAATGCATCCTTGGACATCCCGATTTCTTCTTCAATTTGATGGTAATATCTTTCACCTGAAGCATATAACACTTGATAATTTTTTTTCGCTAAGATAGGTAAGGCATTGACAACGGCTTGATTAATTTTTAAGGCACCTTGACTCCCACCAAAAATTAAAACCGTCTTAACACCTGGTTTTAAATCATATTGCGACAAAACATCACTGCGAACGATTCCTTGCATTTCTTGCGCGCGTGGATTACCGACTAGTTCTGTTTTGGCTAGTGGAAAATACTGTCCCGCATCGCTAAAAGCAATCCCAATTTTATCCACATAGCGCGCTAAAAATTTATTCGTAATCCCAGGTACGCTGTTTTGCTCATGAATAATTGTCGGAATATGCATGCGGCTAGCCTGGAATACCACTGCACCAGAAACATAGCCACCAGTACCAATCACGACGTCTGGTTGAAAATCTCGCAATATTTTCTTCGCTTGACGCATACTTCTAAAAAAGAGTTGCAATGTTTTGAGATTATCCACTGACAAGCTGCGTTTAAAGCCTTGAATTTCTAAGGTTTGAAAAGGAATATCCGTTTGTGGCAAGATTTTATTTTCTAATCCACGTTTTGCTCCGATATACATAAATTCGCTTGTTGGATCCACTGATTTAACATACTTAATAAAAGCCAAAGCCGGATAAATATGGCCACCAGTTCCCCCACCAGTTAATAATATTTTCATGAATTTCCGCTCATTTCTTATAATTTTTCGATTGCCGCGATAAATTTATCACCACGGACTTCAAAGTTTGGATATTGATCCCAGCTAGCATTAGCTGGTGATAATAAGACGATATCGCCTGCTTGCGCTAATTTAGCTGCAATAGGGACTGCTGTTTCGACATTTTCGGTCATTGTAATAGAGGTAATTCCTGCTTGTTTCGCCGCATCAGCTAATTTATCCTTGGTTTCACCGAATAAAATAATTGCTTTTAAACCCTTCAAACTAGGAATTAAGGCATCAAAAGAATTGCCACGGTCTAATCCACCAGCTAATAATACAACCTTGCTCAAATCAAAACCAGCTAAAGCCTTTTGTGTAGCTAAAATATTAGTTGCTTTAGAGTCATTATAATAGCGCACCCCAGCAATTTCTTTAATAAACTGCGTCCGGTGTTTTACGCCATGGAATTGACTAAGCGCGGATTGAATTGCACTATTTTCAACATGCATTAATTTAGCCACCGCAATTGCAGCTAAGGCATTTTCAATATTATGACTACCAGGAACCCCTAATTGATCAGCTGGCATGACCAACTCATCTTTATAGTACAAATTGCCATCTAGCAAATAGGCGCCATTGACTTTTTCAGTTGTTGAAAAGGCCACTACTTGTGCTTGGGTCGTTTTAGCTAATTCACGAACTTCTTCTTGTTGCCAGTTGAGTACAAGATAATCATCCGCAGTCATATTCGCTTGGATTTTCCATTTTGAGGCTACATAATCAGCTCGCGTTTGGTGATAATCAATATGCGCTTCATATAAATTCGTAATCACCGCGATATGTGGGTGAAAGCTTCGTGTCCCTTTCAATTGGAAACTAGATAATTCCATCACTAGCTCATCATCATTTGTTGCTTCTTGGGCCACAGAACTAGCTGGATAACCGATATTTCCTGACAAACGTGCTTGCCCTTTTGTACGATTTTCATTTAAAATCGTCGCAATCATCGTAGTCGTTGTGGTTTTACCATTAGTTCCAGTAATACCGATAATAGGTGCTTCACTAATCAAATAAGCCAATTCCACTTCAGTAATCACCGGAATATGAAGTTCTAAAGCACGCGCAACCATTGGATGGGTATAAGGAATACCAGGATTTTTGACCATTAAACTAAATCCTTCATCCACTAATTCAATCGGATGGCTACCGGTAATAACGGTAATGCCGGCTTCTAACAATTCCTGTGCTTGAGGATTTTCATTAAAAGGTTTACCATCATTAACGGTAACAAGTGCACCCAAATCGTGTAACAATTTGGCCGCACTTACTCCGCTCTTTGCTAATCCTAAAACTAATACTTTTTCATTTTGAAATTTTGTCACTTTCTTCATCTTTCATTCCTCGCTTTTTACAATACAATCATCAAAGTGACCACTGAACAAATCACAGCAATCAACCAGAATACGATATCGATCTTCCACTCTGACCAGCCACTCATCTCAAAATGGTGGTGAATCGGTGACATCTTAAAGATACGTTTGCCTGTTAATTTAAAGGAAGTCACTTGCAACATCACACTAGCTGTTTCGATCACATAGATTAAGCCAACTAATAATAAGGTCCATTCTTGATGTAATAAAATCGAAATCGAAGCCAAAAGCCCCCCTAAAGCTAGTGAACCAACATCCCCCATGAAAATTTTAGCAGGTTTATGATTATATGGGAAGAAGCCAACTAAGCCACCCACCACACTAATACATACAAGTAAGATATCATATTGTTTTTGATGCCAAGCGATTATCGCATACGTTAAGAAAGAAATTGTGCCTAATCCAGAGACTAAACCGTCAATCCCATCTGTTAAATTGACTGCATTCGAAAAACCAACTAACCAAAAAACGATAAACAAACCATATAGATAAGATAATGGGATTTCAATTGTAAAGAAGTTTAGCGTGTTTGGTTGTTTATCAGCTAAAAAGACTAGATAAAAGACTACCCCACCAATGATTTGGCCAATTAGCTTTTGTAAAGATTTCAAACCAAGATTTCGTTTCATAAAAATCTTAATAAAATCATCTAAAAAGCCCAGTGTGCCATAAAGAAGAAAGACAAATAGTAAAATAAATAGCGTAGGGGTTAATAGTTTTAGCCAAACAGCTGCCCAAATGCTGGTTACAATCGCTGCTAAGCTAAATACTAAACCTCCCATCGTCGGGGTCCCTGCTTTTACATTATGCCATTTAGGTCCTTCATCACGAATCTCTTGACCATATTTTTTCATTTGAAAGTAATGGATAAACAGCGGCATAAAGGCAAAGGTCAAGCCAAAGCCACTTGCAAAAGGTAAGAAAAATTTTGTTAGTTCCATCATTAACTCCTACTTATTAATCATTTTCTTTTAAGGTAAAGGTAATTGATTTTTTATCTGTTAAAGTTTCATAAGGTTGAATACTTTGGTTTACACAATAACCACTACCATTAAATTTCACTTTGATGTCTAAAATACTTCCAAGCTTCACTAAATCCGCTTTCGACCAACCAGACACATCCGGCATATAGGCATTTTCACCCTTCGCTAAAAGAATGATTTTTTCATTTGGTAAGACTTTGATACCGACTTTCAAAGATTGCGCCGTCACTTTTTCGCCATTACCAATGACCACGACATCTAGGCCACGTTTTTCAGCTAGGTTAGCAGCATCAACACTACTCATGCCTGTGAATTTATCCACGGTTACTTTTTCAGTACTCTTTTCACTAGTTTCAGGTGCGGCTACCGTTTCATCTTGAAGGTCCATCGCACGTTTTAACAATGGATTTGCCACACTTGGTAAAATCGTTCCATCGTTTTCTTTTGGCAATTTCACCGTTAGATATAAAACATATTCCGGCTCTTCAGAAGGAACCATCAAGACAATAGAATATAGGTAAGAATTTTCACCTTGTAGATAGCCACCAGAATCTGAAGCGACCTGTGCAGTACCCGTTTTAGCCGAAATATTATAACCTGGCACGCTATATTTACCATAAGCACTACCATAATCTTTATTTTCGACAACATCACGCATATATTCGCGGACTTTACGAGCAGCATTTTCACTAATTGGCTTACCGACGACTTCTGTTTGCGTAATCGCCTTTTTATTGGTTGTATGATCGACAATTTCTTTAATAAAGTGTGGTTTAACCATAGTCCCGTTATTCGAAACCGCCGTAAATGCTTGCAACATTTGGAAGTTCGTCACAGCAATCCCTTGACCAAAGGATGTCATCGCATGCGAAACCACATTGTCCTCTGGCAACATTCCCGGACTTTCACCCAGTATACCAGCATTTGTACTTTGACCAAAGCCGAATTGTTTTAAATATCTTTGCCAACGGTCTTGCATACGTTGCTCTAACATAACCATCCCTTTGTTACTAGACCAAGAAAGCGCCTGACGCATGGTTAAAGTACCTAAAGCCCCATGATCCCAGTCATCAATCACCGTATCAGCAATCTTGATTTGACCAGATGGATAACTTTCATACTCATTAAATATCCCTTGATCAATTGCTGCGGAGGTCATTAGGATTTTCATTGTTGACCCGGGTTCATATGTTTCTTGTAATAATAAATTCAACCAAGTAAAATCTTTGCCACCTAATGTCGATTTATCTTCAGGATTGAAAGAAGGTTGTTGGGCAGCGGCTAAAATCTCCCCTGTTTTCGCATTCATTAAGACACCAGTCATGTTTTCTGGCTTACTTTTCTTGTAAGCTTCAGTCAATAAAGAATCTAAATAAGTTTGGAGACGACTATCTAAAGTGGTATAGATATCTTTTCCATCAACTGCAGCCTTTTTCTCAGCAACCGTACCAGGCAATGGGTTTTGATAATTATCTTTTTGATAGGTAATCTTGCCATCTGTACCTTTTAAGACATCATTATACGCTTCTTCAATGCCAAGTTTTCCGACTAAGCGTTCTTCATTATTCTTCACAGCAATATCAGCATAACCAATTAAATGAGAAGAAAATTGACCATTTGGATAGATTCGCGAAGGATGACTATTGAAATATAACCCTTTGCTTTTACGAGATTTTAATTCTTTTTCAATCGCTTCTTTTTGTTGCAAAGTAATATCTTTAGCAGCCGAAATCTCTACTTGATAAGGACGTACTTTTTTGTCATAAGCTGTATTTAAAATTTTTTCTACTTTACTTTTACTGGTTCCGACCTTATCATGTAGCACTTCTGCAATCTGACTAAAATCTTTTTGCTCAGCATATAATTTGGTCTTTCCTTGTACATAGCTATCAGAAAGGATCACATAAGCAGAATAAGAGGTGGCATCCTCAGCAATCGCAATGCCATTTCGATCATAAATGGTCCCTCGCTTGGCCGCAATCACTTCTGAACCTTTATATAATTCGGTCGTACGCTGCTTTAAAGATACATCGCCCACATTACCGATTAGTACAATGTAGCCCAAACGTAAAACAAATAAAAAGAACAACGCAATAGTGGTAAGAAAGAATAAGATTCCGACTTTTTTGCGGTTGTTCGTAGTAGTTAGATTCTTTTTTTTAAGAAACTTATCAAATTTTTGTTTATAAGTCATTTACTTCACTTTCCTTAAATTATCATCATTAATTGATAACCCTAATTTTTCAGCAATTTGTTTAATTCTATCAGCTTTTGATAGTTCATTTTTTTCTTGCTGTAAGCGAGTAATTTCTTTTTCATTCACTGTAATTTCTTTCTCAACAATTGAGATGTCGTGTTCCATCTGATTGATTGAAGTGCGAATATAAATCATCCCTAGCGCCACAACAACGACAAAGAGTAGGATAGAAACAGCAATCACTTTTTCAACTAAGCTAATCCGTTTCAACTTGTTAGCAGCTGAAACCCCTGCATTGTTAATAGCTGGCCGTTTGACTTCTTCGATCACAAAGCTATTCATTTGTTCTTTTGGTTGATTCATTGATGTATCGATATCAAATGAATAATCTTGATATTTCAATTCAGCCATTGCCCTACTCCTTCATCATTATTTTTTCCGCCACTCTCAATTTTGCACTGCGCGAACGATTATTTTCTGCCAATTCTTCCTTTGAGGCAGTAATTGGTTTTTTATTCACTAACTTTAAGATAGGTTTGTATTCATCTGGAATCACGGGTAAGCCAGGTGGTAAATCACGCACTTGACTATATTCCTTAAACATCGTCTTTACGATACGATCTTCTAATGAATGGAAAGTAATCACACTTACTCTGCCATTAAGGTTTAATAATGCGATTGCTTGCTCTAAAGATTCTTCCACTGCTCCTAGCTCATCATTGACCGCAATACGAATCGCTTGAAAAATCCGTTTGGCCGGATGTCCGCCATTACGTCTAGCCGGAGCAGGAATTGCGCTTTTAATAATATCCACTAGTTCACCCGTTGTTTCAATTGGATGTTTTTCACGCACTCTCTCTATTTCACGAGCAACCTGCTTTGAAAATTTTTCTTCCCCATAACGAAAGAAAATCTTTACTAATTCTTGATAGCTATATTCATTCACAACATGATAAGCACTAAAATCAGCTTCTTGATTCATGCGCATATCTAAAGGTGCATCTTGGTGATAGCTAAATCCACGCGCAGCTTCATCTAGTTGCGGCGAAGAAACTCCTAAATCATAAATAATGCCATCTACGCCATTTACACCTAATTCATTTAAACGCACTTGCAGTTCACGAAAATTCGCCTTAATAAATGTCACTTGATTGGCATCTACATATTTTTTCAGGCGAATCTTTGCATGGTCAATCGCTTTTTGATCTTGGTCAAAGGCGTATAAATGACCTTCACTCGATAATTGAGATAAGATATATTCACTATGGCCAGCTCCACCAAGCGTACAATCTACATATATACCATTTGGTTTAATCTCAAGTGCATCTACGGTTTCGTATTTCATCACTGTATAATGCTGGAACTGAACCATTCTCAAAATCCTCATTTCAATCTTTTATAATCCAAAATCAATCATTGACTCAGCAATCTCGTCAAAGTTTTCTTCAGCAGCATCCGTAAATGCTTGCCAACGTGTTTCATCCCAAATCTCGATACGATTACTTACCCCAACAATCACACAACTCTTTTCTAAATTGGCATGTTGACGTAAGCTTTGTGGGATATTAATGCGGCCTTGCTTATCAAGTTCACATTCAGTGGCAGCCGAATAAAAGAAGCGCACAAAAAGGCGAGTATCTTTTTTAGCTAGGGGCATTTCGTTTAGTTTTGCCTCTAACTTTTCCCATTCATCTTGAGGATAGCCAAATAAGCAGCCATCTAACCCCCTGGTCACGACAAAATTTTCGCCTAACTTTTCTCTAAATTTAGCAGGGATAATTAAACGGCCTTTCGCGTCTATTGAATGTTGAAATTCACCCATAAACATCGAAATTTCCTCCATTTACCACTTAATACCCTTAGTCTACCACATTCCCCCACTTTCTACCACTATTTCTCTAATATTTAATATAACTTAATAAAAAAAGGCTCTGTCACAACAAATGGTTGATTTTTGACGAGAAATAGCGTATAATAATAGTAAGAAACAGTACCACCGAAGGAGGTAATTGGATATGCCTACTATCAAAGACGCATTAGATATTATCGGTAAGTTGACTGTCGCAGAGCAGGAAAGCCTTAAAACAATGCTTTTAAGTCCTGCCTTTGTAAAGTCTTTGAATATTGAAGATTTCGTAGCAAAGGAACGCTTTGCAAATGGTCGTGTATGCCCTCTTTGTGGCTGTATCCATGTGGTTCGCAATGGTCATCGTAAAGATGGCACACAGCGATATGTATGTAAGGATTGTGGCAAGTCCTTCGTGATTGCTACGAACTCCATTGTGTCTGGTACAAGAAAAGACTTGTCCGTGTGGGAGCAGTACATTGATTGTATGATGAATGGCTTATCCATTCGTAAGACTGCTGTTGCTTGTGGGATTCACAGAAACACCGCATTCCTTTGGAGACACAAGATTTTGGATGCACTTCAGAATATGGCAGACGATGTTACCCTTGACGGCATTATTGAGGCTGACGAAACTTTTTTCGCCATCTCGTACAAGGGCAATCATAGCAAGAGTAAGACATTTGCTATGCCACGCAAGGCTCATAAGCGTGGTCATTCTACACATATCAGAGGCTTGTCCCAAGAAAAGGTATGTGTTCCTTGTGCGGTTAATAGGAATGGCTTGTCTATCTCCAAGATTACGAATACTGGTAGAGTTTCTACAAGAGATTTACATCATATTTATGATGGTAGGATTAAGACCAATTCCACTCTTGTTACGGACAAGATGAACTCCTATGTGAGATTTACAAATGCCAATGGCATTGACCTTGTGCAGTTGAAGACTGGCAAAGCCAAGAAAGGCATTTATAATATCCAACATATCAATAGCTACCATAGCCAGCTAAAGAGGTTTATGCGTGGCTTTAACGGTGTTTCTACCAAGTATCTGAACAACTATCTTGTGTGGAATAACCTTGTAAATTACGCCAAAGAAAGCGACATGGAGAAAAGGAACATCTTCTTAACTTTTGTTTTGGCAACATTGAAAACTGCTAAATGCAGAGATTTATCAAACAGACCAGCAGTTCCTCTGGTCGCCTAATTAGAATTTGTGGAGATGATAAGATGGTCAATATAACAGATGTAAAACAGATTCTTCAATTTGCAATAGATGCGGAGATTAAAGTCTTTCTTGATGGTGGCTGGGGTGTAGATGCTCTTCTTGGATATCAGTCAAGAGCCCATAATGATATTGACATTTTTGTAGAAAAGAACGATTATCAGAACTTTATAGAAATAATGAAAGCTAATGGCTTTTATGAGATTAAGATGGAATATACAACATTGAACCATACTGTATGGGAAGATTTGAAAAACAGAATTATTGATTTGCATTGTTTTGAATATACGGACGAAGGTGAAATTCTTTATGATGGGGATTGTTTTCCGGTAGAAACTTTTTCGGGTAAAGGAAGAATTGAGGAAATAGAGGTTTCCTGTATTGAACCATATAGTCAAGTAATGTTCCATCTGGGATACGAGTTTGATGAAAATGATGCACATGATGTGAAGTTATTGTGTGAGACATTTCATATCGAAATTCCAAATGAGTATAGATAACTGCAAATAACAGTTTGTAGGGGAGTTCTGATACTCCCCTATAAAAATGGCTATTTATCAACTGTTTGTTGTGACATAGCCTAAAAAAAAAACAAAAATTTTTCACAATAGAGTTTTTTAAAAGATTTTAAAAAGTTTAAATGGATTTGGAAACGATTTTCTCAATAATTTCTAAATAATTGCTAAAATAAATAAAAACAGATAGAAAACAATCAGTAATAAAAATAAAAAGCGCCAAAACATCTTAAAATACACATGATAATTAATTTCATCATAGAAATAAGCCTGTATCACAGCAATTCCAATCCCTAAAATAAAGGCTGAAATAAATAAGTAAGCTAAGATAGATTCATGAAACAACAATTTTGATAAATGATTATCTACTATAAATAAGATTGGTACCATGATATCTGCTAACTTCACTTTGATTAAATTTTTTAAGGAAAAACGATGAACAATAAAATTCAATCCCATATATAATAATATTGGGCTAGCAAACCACCCTAATAATTCTAATGTACTATGATTCATTTATGTAATCCTCTCTACTTCAAATTTACCTAATGATTGCTTGGCGAGAAATGCATAAAATCCTCTTTATCCATTAAGCCAAGACTAATATACACCACAAACTTTACATCGGTGTTTCAAACTTTTTAAAAATTCTTTGTCCTTTTCCTTGAATTAACGTATAATAGGTTGTAGACTATAAAAAAATGGAAAAAGGACGAAATCGTATGAATGAAAAGAAAAAGATGTCTACCTTTGAAAAAGTCACTAAAGTAGTTATTTGGGCAATGTTGATTGTCACAATTGGTGGCGTCATCTTATCAACGGTAGCAGCACTTATGTAAAATGTTCGAAGGGTAGCAAAGCAAGCTGCCCCACAACCTTATTTGACGGTGTTCGCAGGGTAGCTACATCGCATCTAAGCCGGCCTGCCTAGGAAAATCTTTAATACTAGTGGATTTTCCCGTCATTCCGGACAATCTTAGCTGCTTGTAGCTGTTCGACCCTTCTCACAATCATATTTGACGGTGTAAATCGACTAGCTACTTCGGCGTATAAGCCACCCCGCCTGGGAAAGTCTTTACTTCTCGGACTTTCCCGACGTGTTGGACGCCCTTATCCTTCTCGGTATCAATCAACTAAATACTCGGAAAATTCACCCTCCTGCTTAAGAAAATCTCCTTTCATCCGATTTTCTCAGCAGAAGGTAACACATGAATTTTCTCGTATTTGACCAAGTTGATTGATATCCTTTTGCTCGTAGCTGACCGAGTCGATTTACAACCTTGGTAGACGGTGTTCGGCAGCTAGACATTGTGAAATTCGCCCTCCCACTTGCAAAAATCTTCTTACATCCGATTTTCGCAGTGGGAGGTAAACACACGAATTTCTTCATGTCTAAGCGAGCTGCCTTACAACCTTATAAAAAATAGAGGCGTTTTTGCAAGTTACGCCTCTTTTTTTTGGCTTTTCTTTTGCTCAAGCGATGATTTGATTATTTTCGTAATTGGCCTAGTGTAGTAATCAATTCTTGTGCGTGTTTGATAGTTAAATCAGTAATTTCTGCACCGGCAAGCATGCGCGCTACTTCTTCCACTCTTTGATCCTCATCTAGCGGTAAAACCGTGGTTGAAGTACGACCATCTTGCACTTGCTTTTGAATCAAATACTGATTATCTGCCGCAGCCGCTACTTGTGGTAAATGCGTGATACACAATACTTGAGAGGAGCGGGCAATATTTAAGATTTTTTCTGCAATCGCTTGGGCCACCCGACCACTTACCCCGGTATCAACCTCATCGAAAATGATACTCGTCATCTGCTGGCTACGAGAAAAAATCGACTTCAAAGCGAGTAAAATTCTAGAAAGCTCGCCACCAGAAGCAACTTTCACTAAAGGTTTTAATGGTTCCCCTGGATTCGTAGTCAAATAAAACTCTACTTGGTCTATTCCTTGAGCTTGCAACTGTTTTTCTTTTTCAAAGCGAACTTCAAACTGGGTATTTTCCAGATATAATTCCTTGAGTTCTTGCATGATTTCCTTCGATAAATGAAAGGCAATCTCATGACGCTTTTGACTAATGGCCTCAGCTTCACTCATCAAAGCTTTTTCTAAATCAGCCAATTGTGCTTCTAACTGATCTAGCTGGTCTTCTGATTGCATCGTTGCTTCCAATTCTTCGGTAATTTTAGCAAGATAGTCTAACATCTTCGTGATAGTATCGCCATATTTGCGTTTTAACCTCTTGATGACGGCTAGGCGTTCTTCAATTTCTTCTAAACGCGCTTCATCCATGTCCATCAAATCCATCTGTCTAGATATCCCTGTAGCGACATCTTGTAACAAATAATACGCATTTTGGACTTGCTCATTTAACGCTTCATAATCCGCATCGATTGGGGCAATTTCTTGTAATAAATCCTCCACCTGTGAGATACCATCCAATAAATTCGGCTCATTCATCACAAGTGCTTGATGTGATTGCGCAAAAGCATCCATAATCTTTTGGAAATTCAATAGTTTTTCCCGTTCTTCTGTTAGGGCTTCTTCTTCCCCTTCAACTAATGCCGCTTGTTCTAGTTCTTCTTTTTGATATTGCAGCATATCCATTCGTTGGATGTAGTGTTGTTCATTAGACTGAATTTTGTGCACACGCTGTTTCAACTGTTGATATTCACTAAATTTTGCTTGATACTGCTTGATTTTCTCCTTAAATGCCTCATCTGCAAAACTATCGACAAAATCCAAATGCTTTTCCGGTTGCAATAACTGTTGGTGATCATTTTGCCCTTGAATGTCGACTAAAAATGCACCGATTCGCTTCAAGTTGGCTAAAGTAATCGTCCGCCCATTGACCCGATTGAAACTCTTACCATTTGAAGTGATATCGCGCTGAATAATCAGATATCCTTCCTCTAAGTCAATTCCTAACTCTTGCGCTAAAAGAGTGAATTCCAATTGTTGGGGAATCTCGAAAATCCCTTCAATCATCGACTTATCACAGCCTTGGCGAATAAAATCAACGGATGAGCGTGCTCCTGCTAATAGTGACATCGCATCAATAATAATTGATTTTCCCGCCCCTGTTTCCCCAGTGAGAGCAGTCATCCCTGGTTTAAAGTGCAAATGTAATTCTGAAATAATCGCAAAATTTTGTATAGAAAGCTCTAAAATCACATTTCTTCCCTCTAATCTGCTTAAAAGTTGCGTAATTTTTGATAAATCGTCGCACAATCTTGTTCTGTACGTAAAATCATCAAAATACTATCATCATCATTCAGTAAGCCAAATAATTCTTCTTTAAAACATTTATCTAGTAGATTCCCCACCGCCGAAGCATTCCCAGGAATCGTCTTAATCATAATCATTTTATCCATGGAATCAATCGCGATACAAGCCGTTTTTAATAAGCGTAATAATTTATTAAACAAATCTTCATTTGATTCTTGCGGTAAACTATAGCGATAATTCCCATCTGCAGCTGGAATTTTTACTAACTTTAACTCTTTGATATCACGCGAAATAGTTGCCTGCGTCACTTCTACCCCATGCTTTTTCAAAATCTCGACAAAATCTTCTTGTTTTTCAATCGCAAATTCGTTTAATAAACGGATAATTAAACGGTGTCGATCTTTTTTACGCATTACGTTACCCCTTCCAAATTTATTTTTATTCATGAAATCGATTATAACATGAATAGGACAAAAAGACCATGCAGCATTTATTTTCTACATGGTCTAACCTTCACTATTTTTCTAAACGTTCATGCGCTTGTCTCACTACCTCAGTGACATCCACATTACTTGAAACACTTGCCGGTAAACTCGCTTTTTTCAGATGGATTAAAAATTCGATATTGCCCTCGCCACCGGTTATCGGTGAAAAGCTTAAATTCTCAACTGAAAAACCAGTCTCAAGCGAAAGATCAATCACTTTTTCAATCACGGCTTGATGCACTTTTGGATCTTTGACTATCCCGTGTTTGCCAACAAATTCCTTTCCTGCTTCAAATTGCGGTTTGATTAAAGCCATGACATCACCGTCCGCCACTAAAATCTCATATAAAGGCGGCAAAATCAAACTTAAAGAAATAAAGGAAACATCGATGGTCGCCACTTGTGGTAATCCTTCTAAAAAGTCTGTAGGTTTACTATAGCGAAAATTCGTCCGCTCCATCACAACCACTCGTTCATCTTGACGAATCTTCCAAGCCAACTGATTATAGCCAACATCTAAGGCATAACTTAACTTCGCACCATTTTGCAAAGCCACATCGGTAAAGCCACCGGTTGAAGCGCCAATGTCTAAAACGATTTTATCTTTAACTGTAAAATCAAAAATTTTTAAGGCTTTCTCTAATTTTAGGCCCCCTCGAGAAACATAAGGAAGTTTTTTTCCTTTAATTTCTAAAGTCATACTGGCATCAATTTTTTCACCAGGTTTGTCCAAGCGTTCGTGCTTATCATTATAAACTAAGCCGGCCATAATTCCGCGCTTGGCTTGTTCTCTGGTATCAAATAATCCTTGCATCACACAAAGGACATCTACTCGTTCTTTTTTCAAGTATTAATCCCTCAATTCTAATTTTTCAATGATTTTTACTAGCTCAGTCATATCCATTCCGTCTTCAGCGAGCATCTGACAAGCTTGTTTGGCTTTCAACAAGTAATCAGCTAAAGCCCTGTTTTGCTCCTTGGATGCCTAGTAACGCAGGATACGTACTTTTTTCCAGTTCAAGATCGCGCCCAGCTGTTTTGCCTAGTTCTTGTGTGGTTGCTAATATGTCTAGTAAATCATCTCGCACTTGAAAGGCAATCCCAACATCCATCCCTAATGTTTTCAGTAATGCAAATTGTTCCTTTGATCCACCAGCGACAATCCCGGCAGCAACAAAACAATATTGTAACAGTGCACCCGTTTTTCGCTCGTGAATTTGGACTAATCGTTCTAACAGGACATGCTGCTTTTCTGCTTGGACATCACTTGCTTGACCAGCCACAATTCCAGAAGGACCAGCTGCTCTGGCTAAGTGCGCAATCAACTGAGTCTTGATAGATGACGGTAAGTTTAACTGAGCCAATATCTCAAAACATAAAGTCAATAAAGCATCGCCAGCGAATAAGGCCATGGCTTCTCCAAAAACTTTATGATTGGTTGGTTTCCCACGACGTAAATCATCATCATCCACGCTTGGCAAGTCATCATGAATCAATGAATAAGTATGCATCATTTCGATAACTGCTGCAATTTTTAAGGCTTCTTCCTCTAGAGGTACACCAAATGCTTGTAAAGTCGCTAAAAAGATTCGCGGACGAATTCGCTTGCCACCTGCTGCAAGGGAATAGCACATACTTTTAGCAAGCAATTCATCACTGGTCGAATCCAGGACTAACTGCTCCATTAAGGTTTCGACTTGCTGCATCGCCTGAGTTAATTCCTTATTCATTCTTAGCCTCTTCAAACGGCACTTCTTGATTGGCGTCGGTCATCATTTTGGCCAACGTTTTTTCGGCATTGGCTAATTGTTCTTTACATTGTTTAGATAAAACCATTCCTTTTTGAAAGGCATCTAAAGCTTCTTCTAACGGCACATCTCCACGCTCTAGTTGCGAAACAATTTGTTCTAACTGTTGTAAAGACTGTTCAAAAGTTAATTCTGACATGATTTTCCTCACTTTTCTTTTTTCTGAATGGATTGCACCTGCGCTTGAATTGTACCATCGGCATAATGTACGGTAATTACTTGGTTAGGGGCTAATTGTACAACACTTTTAACCACTTGCTCATCCACTGTTGTATAGCTAAATCCACGCTGCATGGTTTTTAGAGGACTTAATAAATCCAGTGAAACCAAAGCTTGATTGAAGCCTTGTACTTTCTTTTGGAAAAGTAGTTGCATTTGACGTTGCAAGCTTTCCGTTAGATATCCTAGCTTTTGTTGCTCATTTTGCAAACGATGACTAGGTGTTTGTTGGACTAAACGTTGACTTAATTGTTGATAGCGACGTTCTTGTTGATGGACTTGACCTTGCATGCTACTCGTTAGCCGCTGTTGCAATTGGTCAAGTTTTTGCGATTGCGCCTCATAAAGACGATGCGGTTGGGCAAAGACATAACTTTGTTGCACCCGATTTAAGCGTTGATTTTTTAATTTCAATTGATTGGCAAAAGCTTGCATTAAACGCATCTTTTGTTGATCAATCTTCATTATTTCTTCACTTAACACAGGCACTGCAAGTTCGGCCGCCGCAGTTGGGGTAGCTGCCCTGACATCCGCCACGAAATCTGCAATCGTCGTATCTGTTTCATGACCCACCGAAGAAATAATGGGTGTCTGACAAGCAAAAATCGCTCTAGCTACTTTTTCTTCATTAAAAGGCCATAAATCTTCAATCGAACCCCCGCCACGTCCGATAATCAAGGTATCAAAATTGCCCGACTCATCGGCACGCTTAATATTACGCACCAAATCATCAGCGGACTGATCCCCTTGCACGACAGTCGGATATAGAATAATTTGTGCAATCGGATAACGTCTATTAATCGTCGTCATAATATCACGAATCACCGCCCCAGAAGGACTTGTAATGACCCCGATGCGTTTTGGAAATCTTGGTAAAGGCTTTTTCGGTGCTGTGAACAAACCTTCTTGAGATAACTTTTCTTTTAATTGTTCAAAAGCTTGATATAGTGCCCCGATGCCATCTGGTTCCATATGCTCAATCGTAATCTGATAACTTCCAGAAGCTTCATACACCGAAACATAACCGACCACTAAGACTTTCATCCCATCTTGGACATCGAATTTCACCCTACTAAATGGTCCTCGAAACATCACGGCCGATATTTTCGCATGGTCATCTTTGAGTGAAAAATACTGATGGTTAGGTCTTTTTCTAAAATTTGAAATCTCCCCAGTCAAATAGACACGTTTCATGTAAGGATCATTATCAAATTTCGTCTTGATATAACGCGTTAAGGCACTCACCGTTAAATATTCTGGTTGACTCAACGAACATTTTCCTTTCTCTTAGCCGCATCAATCGTTTGGCGCATCAACATCGTAATCGTCATCGGGCCCACGCCACCTGGAACCGGCGTAATGTAGCTAGTCAACGGTGCGACTTCATCAAATTTCACATCACCTGTTAATTTATTATTTTCATCGCGATTAATCCCTACATCAATCACAACTGCGCCTTCTTTGACAAAATCAGCGGTCACAAAATTCGCACGACCAATCGCTACGACTAAAACATCTGCTTGTTTCGCTACTTTAGGAAGATCCTTGGTTTTCGAATGGCAAATCGTCACTGTCGCATTTGCTTGTAGTAAAAGGTGTGCCATAGGTTTACCAACAATATTACTGCGGCCAATAATCACAGCATTTTTCCCAGCTAAATCCAAGCCCGAAAGTTTAATTAACTCCATGATTCCGGCTGGTGTACATGGAATCATCGTAGGTTTGCCAGCAAAAAGATTTCCTAAATTCATTGGATGGAAACCGTCGACATCCTTAGCTGGATCAATGGTATCAAGCACTAAATCTTCATTAATATGCTTTGGCAACGGCAACTGTACTAAAATGCCGTGAACCTTATCATCATGATTCAATTCTTCAATTTTAGTAATCAAATCTGCTTCACTAGTTGTTTCAGGTAAACGATACACGACCGAATACATACCAATATTGTTTGCTGCACGTTCTTTATTACGGACATACACTTGACTTGCTGGATCTTCACCAACTAAAATCACGGCTAGTCCAGGTTGTAGTCCCTTTTCCTTCAATTCAGTTACTTCTTGCGTCATTTCCTGCTGTAACTTTTGCGCCAATTCTTTTCCATTCAATAAATGCATTTGTTAGACCCCCTTTTTTTTAGATTTAAAAAACCGAAATTCCCCCGATTTGTTTTTCCAAATTTGAGAAATTTCGGTCTAACCTACTTATGCTTGTAATTCTTGATTCACTGCAGATAAAAGACCATTGACAAAACGACGCGATTTTTCATCACTAAATGTTTTAGCCAATTCAATCGCTTCGTTTAAAGCTACATTGTTCGGTACATCATCTACATATTTCATCTCAAAAATTGCTAACCGTAAAATAGTCACATCCATTTTAACCAGACGGCTAATCTTCCAACCTGGTTTTAGATGACTTTCGATTAATTGATCAATCTCTGCTTGATGCTCGCACACACCATCCACCAATAAGTCTAAATAAGGCGGCACAAAACTAGCTTGCTCATCATCTAATTGGTCCACTAAATTCAATTCAATCGCATGGTTAATCGCCGCTTGTTTGGTTAAATCTTGGTTGAAGTTTAACGGAAACAAAGCTTGAATGGCTATTTCACGGATTTGATGTCTGGATAATTCTTTATTCATTGTCGTCCTCATTATCATCAAAAAGTTCGTCTAAATTCACTGCTTCTTGCTTTTCAGGAATCACTGCTACAATATGCACATTGACTTGAGCTAAAGTCACATCAGTCATGAATAAGACTTGTTGTTTGATACGTTGTTGGATTTCGGTCGCTACTTTAGGGACAGAAACGCCATATTTTACGCTCACATAAGCATCTACTTGGATTCCATCTTCAGTGTTTGATAGATAAACGCCTTTACCATAGACACTACGACCAAGCAATTCTGTTACATTATTAGCAAAAGATCCTTGCATTTTATATACGCCCTCTACTTTAGAAGCAGCAATCCCACTAATAATTTCAATAACTTCAGGGGCGATGACGATTTCGCCAAGTTCATCTTGGACATCTAATTTTAAAGCTTTTTCATCAGCCATCTTATTTCCTCCAATTCTAACAGATAGTTATCATTCACAACTATTTTATCATTTTATGCGCTGATAATCTATAGCTTGGTGTAATTCTAACAAGATTATAAGAGAATTAATTCTTTTGGTGCATGTGTTAAGACTTCATTGCCTGTTTGGGTAATCAATAAGTCGTCTTCAATACGTACCCCACCGATGCCTGGTAAGTAGATACCTGGTTCATCTGTAATAATATTTCCTGGCACAAAAGCTTTCTCTGCTCTGAAAGATACATTTGGACCTTCGTGGATTTCTAGACCAATCCCATGACCCGTTGAGTGACCAAATGCTTCACCATAGCCATAAGAAGCAATATGATCACGAGCCACTGCATCCAATTGAACGCCAGTCATGCCTGGTTTAGCGGCTTCGATGACTTTTAATTGAGCTTCCAATACCACTTGATAAATTTCTTTTAATTTTTCTCCAGGATCGCCAATTGCGAACGTACGAGTCATATCTGAAACATAACCTTGATAATAGCAACCAAAATCAATCGTAATTAAATCATTTTGTTCAATTAATTTTTCACTTGCAACACCATGTGGCATAGCTGAACGTAAACCACTTGCCACAATCGTATCAAAGCTAACACCACTTGCACCTAAAGAACGCATGAAGAAATCCAATTCGTTTGCTACTTGAATTTCGCTCATGCCTGGTTTTACATAGTCAAGAATGTGTAAAAAGGCTTTGTCCGCGATTTCGCAAGCTTTTTTCGTGATTTCGACTTCTTTTTCATCTTTAATTTCACGTAAAGATTCAATTAATCCGCTCACTGGCACTAAAGAAGTTTCATGAATTAATTCTTCTAATTGATCATACTCTTTGACAGTGACAAAACTTTCTTCAAAAGCAAGGTGTTGTAATTCATCTTTGGCACAAATCTTAGCCACTTCTTCAAAAATTGGGCCAGTATTTTTCACGATGGTATAGCCTTTTGCTTGCATCGCTGCTTGTTCAGTATAACGGAAGTCAGTGACAAAATAAGCATTTGTTAAGGTAATCACTGCCAAACCAGTTGTTCCTGTAAAGTTTGTTAAGTAGCGCAAATTATACGGACTAGTCACTAAAAATGCATCCAAATCATTTTCTCTCATCAATTTGCGTAAATTTTCTACTCGAATCATCATATCTACCTTCTCTTCTCTAAGATAAATCTAATTCTAACACAAAAAACACATTAAATCATTGACTTTGCACGATTTAATGTGTTTATCTCGAAAAAATTAAGTTTAATTGTTTTTGCCAAATTTTGCCTTGATGCTTCGAGAAAAGATTTGGAAAAAACTCAGCGAACGGCGCATTTTCTTTTTACCAATATGATCTTGAATGGCACGTAAGACTTTCTTTGGATTTTTTGCAGCAAACTGATAACGTCCATTTTTCTTGGTTTGGACCGCAAAACGAGGAATCCACTTTCCTTTAAATAGAACCGTTGCCATCACAAATTCCACTTCTTCCCAAGGGATTTGAATATATTTACGCACATCTTGATCATCATAAAATTCAAAAGCCTTATCACCAACCATGATTTTGCCATAGTTTGCTAGGCCCATAAAGGATGTCGCATTCACTGTTAAATCTACTTTTGTATTTAAAGATTGCACCATATTTCTCACCTCGCCATTAGCATAGCATACTTAGTAAAAAGAAGCGAGAACCAATTTGATTCTCGCTTCTCCAATAAACGAATAGTAGTAATAATGAATTATAATAATCCGATTAAGTGTCCAACGATACCAACGATGAATAATGCAATGATGATTACGATTGGAGAAACTTTCTTCTTCAATAACCACATACATAAGAATGTTAATAGTAATGGAACTAAACCAGGAATTAATGAATCCAAGTTTCCTTGTAGCGTTTGTTGTTTGATTGGTTCAAATGCCATACCGCTTTGAACTTGTTCAAATAAAGTCTTCATACCTTTACCAGACATTTCAACTTTATCCCATTCAATGTAGGCACCTTTTGAAAGTTTGATTTCAGCAATAACCGGTGTGAACTTGATAGATACCCAGCGTTCAACCAAGGCTGCTAATACGAACATACCTAAGATAGAAGCACCTTTAGTGATATCTTGTAATAAACCACCTGATAAGTCTTCAGTAATCTTAGAACCAGCACGGTAACCAAATTCTTGTGTGTACCACATGAATCCCCAACGAATAGCATTCCATAATACGAAGAATAAGATTGGACCTAAAATGTTACCACCTAAAGCTAGAGAAGCACCTAAAGCCCCTAACATAGGACGTACAGTAAACCAGAATACTGGGTCACCAACACCGGCTAAAGGTCCCATCATACCAATTTTAACCCCTTGAATTGCAACGTCATCGACAGCTGCACCGTTAGCACGGTCTTCTTCAAGCGCTAAAGTAACCCCTAATACTGGAGATGCTAGATATGGGTGAGTGTTAAAGAATTCTAAGTGGCGTTTTAAAGCCGCTTTACGATCTTCGGAATCTTTATATAATTTTTTAATTGCTGGAATCATTGCATAACACCAGCCGCCGTTTTGCATACGTTCATAGTTCCAAGAACCTTGTAAGAAAGTTGAACGCCATGCTACAGCTAAACGATCTTTTTTACTTAATTCAATTCTTTCAGCCATTACTCATTTTCCTCCTTCTTAATAATCATTTAAAATGTCGCCTAGAGGATCACCTGATCCACTGTTACCACCAGCAGAACCACCATTCTTAGTTAATTGTAGGTATAGTAATGCTAAAGCAACACCGATTACCCCTAAACCAATTAATGTGATTTGTGTAATTGCAGCGATAACGAAACCAAGCATGAAGAATGGCCATACTTCGCGAGATGCCATCATGTTGATAACCATTGCATAACCAACGGCAACAACCATACCACCACCGATTGCCATACCTTCGTTTAACCAAGCTGGCATAGCTTCAAGTAAAGCTTGCACACTTTCAGCAGGGATCATTAAAAGTAAAGTAGCAGGGATAGCGATACGTAAACCTTGCATACAGATAGCAACTACTTGCCACATTTCGATAGCACGAATGTTACCAGCTTCAGCAGCACGGTCCATTGCATGCACGATAGCAACGGCTAAAGTACGAGCAATCATAGTTAAGAATAAACCAGCAACAGCTAGAGGCATTGCAATAGCGAATGCAGAGTCAACACCTTTAACTCCTTGACCACCTAAAGCTAAGATAATTGCAGCAGCAACAGAAGCTAAGGCAGCATCTGGTGCTACGGCAGCCCCGATGTTTGCCCAACCTAAGGCAACCATTTGTAAAGAACCACCTAAAATAATTCCGGCTTCTAAGTTACCGGTTACTAATCCGATTAAAGTACAAGCAACTAATGGTTGATGGAATTGGAACTCATCTAAGATACCTCCCATTCCGGCTAAAAAGGCAACCACTACGACTAATACTGCAGAAATAATAGACATAATAAACCTCCTATATAAGTCCTTTATTTGGTAAACTAAGCATTACCAAGCTCTGATTTTGCTTTTTGTAGTAAAGCATCCATATTTTCTTTGTTATCATTTGGTACTTTACGAACATCAAATTTCACGCCAGCTTTTTTCATTGTTTCAAAAGCTTCAACGTCTTTAGCATCCATTGACAATACTTTATTGACTAATACTTTACCAACAGAGTGAGCCATTGAACCAACGTTAACTTCTTTAATGTCAACGCCACCTTCAATTGCACGAACTACATCTTGTGGGTTTTCAAATAATAGTAAAGCCTTTGTATTACCAAAACGAGGGTCTTTAGCGACTTCAATCATTTTAGCAATTGGAACAACGTTTGCTTTTACTCCTGGAGGAGCAGCTTGTTCGATTAATTTCTTACGTAATTCATCTTTAGATACAGCATCTGAAACAACGATGATACGTGTTGGTTGTACTGCTTTTGTCCAAGCAGTTGCCACTTGACCGTGTAATAGACGTGAATCAATACGCACCAAAGCAAATTTGATTTTTCCATCACCTAAAACTGTTCCAGGTGGGATTGCGCCTACAGGACCTTGTTGTTGAACGGCTGCTTTTTCTTCAGCTGGTTCTAACTCTTCAGGTTTCACTTTCACACCATCTTTTGCTGTAGCAATGATGTGCGCTGCGATTTCATGCGCAGTATTCATAGAAAAACGTGAAGCATAAGCTTCGATTACCATCGGTAAGTTCATACCTGCAACAATTGCCCATTTGTCTTTGTGTGCTTCAAGCAAGTTATTTGCTTGGTTAAATGGTGTACCACCCCAAAGATCGACTAAGAATAAGACTTCATCTTGATTCTCAAATGTAGCAATGGCTGCTTCCATTTTTGCTCTGACATCATCTGGACCTTCGCTAGGCATTAAAGTAACAGCTGCAACGTTTTGTTGTTCACCAAAAATCATTGAGCCTGATTGTAAAATACCATTTGCGAATTCCCCATGACTTGCTAGGATAATTCCTACCATTCTTTGTACCTCCTACTGATTAAATTAACCTTCCAACCAACGATGACTTTTATTTCGCATCTTTGAAACGATAAAGTAAATCCATAAAGTTTATCTTGCGATCAGCTGGCACCTGTCTGACTTCCAATTCAATTCCTTTCCCATACAAATATTGAAATGATCGGACATCATCCTCATCTAGTGAAATCACATTGGTCAGCATCTTCTTACCTGGAGAAAAACGTATGCCACCGATATTCACTGACTGGATGTGAATGCCTGCTTGTACCAATCGTTCGATATCTTGAGGGCAAGTAAATAATAACATGACCTTGGTATTGATAAATAATACATTATAAAATACCTCAAACATCTTATCGACAGGGACAACATTCGCCTTGACGCCTGGTGGAGCTGCTTGATTGAGTAAAAACTTTTGCAACTCATCTTTCGCTACCGTATCACTCACAACAATGATGCGTTCAATACCGGTTTCCTTCGCCCATACTGTCGCAACTTGGCCGTGAATCAGACGGTCATCAATTCGAACTAAACGGACATCCATACTAACTGCTCCTTTGAAACTTTTAGAAATACAGTACCTTTCAATCCTTAGTATTTCCTCCCTCCTTTGTATCCACCTTAATATAAGCAAGATGTGTGCCAACTTTCAAAACGATACACTACTTAAAAAAAGCTTAAAAATCAACAAAAAAGCGACACACTGTAAAGGATACACTAATTGTATTTTAGTGTATCTAGTGTGTCGCTATCTTGACTGTATTATTTAGACTGTATTCTTGCACGATGATTTTCGATTAATTCTAAAAGATAATACTCTTCCACAGGTAAAATATCGATATTTAGCGCTCTGGCAAGACTTTGAATAGCCAAATGAAGTTGCTCATAGGCTGCATTTCCATAAAGTTTGCTTTGATAGCCATCTGGTGGTGTTAAGGTACGGTGTAATACATTGCGCTCTAGCATATTACCACAATGCAAGATAAAATTAATCCGAAATCCTTTCAACTCCTCGGTAAACTGCCATTGTTCAATCACTTTATCTGCAAAGTTCCACAAAAGATCGATGACTTTCTTTGGATTGATAAAAGTGACATTGCGCTCTAAAAATTGAATACACAATTGGCGCGTATCATCTTCATCGACATTTTGATCAAATTGTTTTTGATCCAAATCAAGTAATTCATCTTCTATTAATAATTGGTCTAATAATTGATCAATATCCGCATCAATAAATTGTTCTAAAGTAATAAATGGCACTGGAATATTTGGTTGGGCAATTCCGGTAGTCGCAATCACTTGATAACGCTCCATGATTTCTGGTAATTTTTGATTCACTTGAGCAATAGATGAAGTCACAATCGTTAAATCTATACCTGGACGTTTTAGCAATGAATACTCTAAAATTTCTTTGATGCGTTGTGCAGTTCCTTCTCCAGAGGCACAGACGGCTAATATAGCTTTAGTCTTTTTGACATCGGTTGGGCTTTCATGATCGATATGACCATAGCCACGGAAATTACGCATCGTTTCATAAATGCTATCCAAATCCGCGCCAACCATCGATGCCTTTCGAACAGCTTCTAGAACCACTGCAGTCGTCACCATATCAATCGTACGCACGCGAACATTTGTATGACGGTAAATTTCTTGAGAGAAAGTCGCAAGTGAACCCATGTCTACTAATAAAAGAACGCCGCTACCATCATTAACTTCTAATACGGCTTTCTCGATTTTTTCTAACGCAACTTTCGGAGACATATCTAAAGGCATATCTACAGCCCTTAACTGATCAACGCCTAGTAACTGCGACACTACTTCTACCATACTCGAGGCCGAACTACGACCATGCGCAGCGACCACGACTCCGATTTTCCCTGCAGATGGGGTAGATTTCAGCGAAACGAGTAAAGCCGCTAAATAATAATCTTCACTTTCCAAAATCGTTACCGAAAAAGCTGCTTCAATCATTTTACGAATTCTTTTAGCCAATTGAAACTCTTCAGGATAATCGCTAATCATGGTACGAATATTGTCGTTAATCTGGCGTTGCTCCCCGAGGTTGAGTTTCTTCAAAAGACTGCTGATATGCAAACTAAAAGCATAAATGAAATTCGCCTGATATTCAATGTTCAATTCACTTTCGACTAACTGATAAATCTCACGCGTCACTTCAATTACACGTCGATCCACTAATTCAGCTAACTTATTATCAGATTGGAAAGAAAACTGATGATGTTTATAAAATGATTTCAAATGAATATTAATATCGGTCTTGATAAAATGGTTAATCGCTTCTTGGTCGATTCCTTCTGCTTTCAACAAGGCTGCTTTATCACCAATAATATCATACAAATTATACGGCAACTCATAAGAATCCGTATTAATATCCACGATGCTTTCATTTGGTTGAACAATTAATTTCGGCACCAAATATTTTTGTAACTGAGCTAAATGGTCACGCTTATTGGCTAGGACGATTAACCCATTTTTGACGCCTTCAGATAAATCATGCAAATCTATATCAATCTGCGTCTGGTTCATATGATTTAAAAAGCCACGCGCACAGATTAGTTGGACATTCGATTTCAGCTGCCCGATATTCCCAAAACTCACACTACCTAGTAATGCTTTGACCACATCTTCTGTCAAGGTAATCGTGCGTTGGATACGCTTGGCTTCTTGTGCAACCATCACACGGACCAGATCAATTTGCTCCATAGCTGGTCGATTTTCAAAAGCTGGCAATTGAATATTAATCGGAATCCGTCTGACAAACGTATCTAATAATGCCGAAGTGGGATCTTCCGTAGTCGCCCCAACAATTCGTACGTCCGCTTGATGCTTTTTACCCGTCTCACCCAAACGACTATACGTACCATGATCCATAAAGTAAAAAATCATCTCTTGCCCCTCAGGAGGGAGTCGGTGAATTTCATCTAAGAAGAGTATCCCGCCGTTCGCTTGGTCAATAACCCCTTCTTTTTCATCATCGGCACCGGTAAACGCACCCTTAGCATACCCAAATAAGTGACTCATCAGTAATTCTGGGTTATTGGCATAATCGGCACAGTTAAAGACAATCATATCCTTATCTCGAGGAACTACATGATTATCCTTGGCAAACTGAAACATCGCATGCGCAAAATAAGTCTTCCCTGAACCAGTCGGACCCGTAATTAAACAATTCAACCCCCGTGGCGGATATAAAATCGCTGCCTTTGCCTGTTCGACCGCATTTTTCATACTTCCTTTTATCCCAATAATTTTTGAGAAGATATCTACATGATTAGATGTATCAGGAAGTTGCGCTATGTTTTCTACAGTTGGTTTACTTACAACTACGGAAGCCTCCTTATAAGAAGTAGCTGAGATTTCTTTTTGTGTCTGTACCACATAACGTACCGGGCGACCTTCTAACTTCATCAAGCGCTCTTGTCGGACTAACTCATTCAAATCTTTACTAGCATTCGTCCGCTGAATGGCTAATGCTTCGGCGACTTCATTAGTTGTCACACCAGATAATGCTAGTTGCGAACTAGTCAATAATGCCGTCTGCTCATAGACATACTGATAAATTCGTTCCATTCGTTTACTCAACAATCCTCACCTCACAACAAAAACTACTATATATATACTTTTTACAATTCACTAAAAGGGATAAATGGTGCTGGCTGAGACGGTAAATCTCCTAAAGTCTTTTGCATCCAACAAACATCATACCATTGACCAAATTTATAGCCAATTTGCGCAAAATGTGCAACTTTACGATAACCCAGCTTTTCATGAAAATGCTCACTGGCCCCATTTCCCGCAGTAATACAAGCTGTTAACTGATAGACATGCTGCTTAGATAAATATACCTCTAAAGCGGTGTACAATAACTTACCATAACCATGTCCGTGATTTTCTTGGTCTAAATAAATCGTTACTTCTACGGACCAATCATAAGCTGTCCGTCCCTTATAAGTTCCCGCATAAGCATAACCAACAATCTTTTCTTGTTCGTTTTCTAGCACTAAATAAGGATATTTTTTTAAAGTTTGAGCCATTCGTTGAGTATACTCTTCAACAGTTGGCACCTCATATTCAAAAGTTATCGCAGTTTTTTCTACATAAGGACGATAAATTTCGACTAAGCTCGCAGCATCCTCAATTTCAGCAACTCTAATTTTCATTTTTCACCACTCCAAAAAAATTATACATTTATTATATCGTGAAAAACTGTAGAAAACAAACGCTAATCAAAGAGCCGAAAAAACTCCCGGAGGCTATAGGAGTTCAGCCATCCGAGAGTTTTATTATTTTAAATAAAATTTAATCGTTATTTACGTTTACATACTAGCACACTATGATAATCTATTTTTCAATTTCAAACAAAGAAAAATATAGTCATTTTAAAAAATAGATATATTCTACTTATACTCATTTTTCAGTTTCATCCGTTAAAACAAACAATTTAGGTCATTTATTTGCTAAAATCAGAATGAATTCACATGGGTTTCAACACACCAAAAAAGCCCAAGACATCCGAAGACATCTTGGACTATTGAATTTCAATTATTTAGCAACTGGGTATACTGACACTTGTTTTTTGTCGCGACCTTTACGTTCAAAACGTACTACGCCGTCAACTTTCGCATATAATGTGTCATCTCCGCCGATACCAACGTTAACACCTGGATAAATCTTAGTACCACGTTGACGGTAAAGGATAGAACCACCAGTAACTGTTTGACCGTCTGCACGTTTCGCACCTAAGCGTTTTGCACGTGAGTCACGTCCGTTAGAAGTAGAACCCCCACCTTTTTTATGAGCGAAGAATTGTAAGTTCATCTTTAACATGAGATGCACCTCCTAGTGATTTGTAATGGTTTTGATTTGGATATATTGCTGATAGTCTTCTTGTACCGACTCTAAACCTAAAAGCAAGCTTTCAAGGAGAATCTGCGCGACATTTTTTTGCTCCTGAGTCAAATCTTCAGAAATCGTCGCCTCTAGGAAACCACCATTTTCTTGATCTGCCTCAACTTGCATTTCAATGCCAGCAAGTGAAGAGACACTATTAATCGCATTGATGCTCAATGCACTCACAGCAGCACAGACGATATCTTCGCCATATTCTCCTGCCCCAGCATGACCTGTAATGCGAAATTGATGTATCGTTCCTGATTCTGTTCGGTAAAAAGTACCCTTAATCATCAACTTATCCTTCTTTGTCTAATTATGCGTTAATTGCTTCGATAACCACTTTAGTGTATGGTTGACGATGACCTTGTTTGCGGTGTGAATGTTTTTTAGGTTTGTATTTGAAAGTCACAACTTTCTTTTGTTTGCCGTGTTTTTCAACAGTACCTACAACAGTTGCACCAGCTACTAAAGGAGTTCCCACTTTAGTTGATTCACCACCAACTAAGACAACTTCATCGAAAGTAACTTTTTCGCCAGCTTCAACGTTTAATTTTTCAACGTAGATAGCTTGACCTACTTCAACCTTCACTTGTTTACCACCAGTTTTGATAATTGCGTACATGCTTAAAGCACCTCCTTATATATACTTAGACTCGCCATCCCAAGCGACATACGTACTTAAATACTTGTTCTGAGCGGTTGTAGCTGTGGAGACCACAATTACAACAATTTAAGACTACCAAAACCGTCCTTGCTTGTCAATCATTTTCGACTGATTTCTTTTGATTTTCTGAAAAGATTGGAAAGTAGGGATTTTTCGTTTAAATGTGGAGAACTCCCCTTATCTAGATTCTTTTTGACAAATAATAATAAATTTTTAAACTTTAGCTACTTGTCGTCATCACTCATGAATAGGTATACTAGAAACATATGAAAAATTGATGATAGGGTGGGAAATAATTTGATTTTTTTACAACTACTAATTTACTTACTTGTCGGGGTGATTACTTGTGCTGTCGATGTCTGGTTGACTGAGGATTACAGCAAAACGACAATTTTAAAAAAATGGCTCATCGACACGCTGCTGACCAATGCAGTGGCGTTATTAATTGTGCGTTTTATCTTAAATATCCAGACCGGGCTCATTCCTGAAATTTATGCAACAAATTTCGCCTACAAGTATCTTGCCTTGGCACTTGGGATTGGCTTAGGCTTAAATATCTTAAAAGCTGGCTTCCAAGGGGCAGTCTTTTTGGAAAAAGCAGAGAACAAAACAACGACTTGGCAAATCGTACTCAGTGTGATCAGCTGCATCCTTTTTGCTTTAGGAACGGTTTGTTTTATTGGGACGAGTTGGTTTATTGATTTCTTCGGTCGGCTAACACCAGAGCAATTTATCTTTAACTTCAAATCACCAGTTAAGGGTACTGCGAGCAATATGACCGATCAAATCGTCGGTACCCCAGTATTATTTGCGTTTGGTTTATTAATTATCTTTGCAGTCTTATTGTTTGCGAATAAAGATATCTACGTCAAAGATTATAGAGTGCTTCCTAATCGAGTAAAACGTATTTTATTTGCGCTGTTCAGTCTAGGATTTTTAGCTAGCGGTATCTTCTATAGTATTAAAGAACTCCAACTAGATAAAGTCTATGCTGCTTACTTTGACCAATCTAACTTTATTAAAGACGAGTATGTCAATCCAAATGATGTCAAGCTCACCTTTCCAAAACAAAAACGCAATGTCATTCATATCTACTTAGAGTCTATTGAGAATTCTTACTTTGATAAGGCCAATGGTGGATTTATGGATGAGAACTTAATGCCTGATTTGATGGAATTATCTAAAGAAGGGATTCATTTTAGTGAGTCGAAAACATTTGGCGGACCTTATCAAACGTATGGCTCTAGTTGGTCGGTAGCCTCCATGGTCAATATGAGTAGTGGCTTGCCGCTAAAGATTCCGATGGAGGGCAATAGCTACGGTAAAACGGGCCAATTCTTACCAGGTGCGACACTTATCGGGGATATTTTGGAAAAACAAGGCTATGAACAAACGATTATGTTCGGTGCAGATGCAGACTTTGGTGGGTTAACGAGCTTCTTTACGACACATGGTCACTACAATATTTTCGATGTGAAATATGCGCGCAAAGCTGGCTTGATTCCAAAAGACTATAATGTTTGGTGGGGCTTTGAGGATAATAAGCTATATGATTTTGCCAAAGCTGAAATGACGCGTCTAGCAAATACGGGCAAACCATTTAACTTTACCATGGAAAATGCCGATACTCACTTCCCTGATGGCTTTGTCGAACCAGATACACCAAAGATTTATCCTAGTCAATATGCCAATGTCATTCACCATTCTCAAAAACAAGTTGTGGATTTAGTTCGTTGGATTCAGCAGCAACCATTCTATAAAGATTCCGTGATTATTCTAACTGGGGATCACCCAAGCATGGATAAGAAATTCTTTGCTAACTTTGATCCAAATTATCACCGCACGACGTTTAACTTGATTTTAAATGCGGACTTTGACCAAAAGAACATCAACGCCTTCAATCGCAAATACGCCCCCTATGATTACTTCCCTACCATTTTGGCAAGTATGGGTGTGAAAATTCGAGGCAATCGTTTAGGACTTGGTAGTAACTTGGCTTCTGATACGCCAACCTTGATTGAAAAATACGGCTTAGATAAAGTCAATACTGAATTATCGAAAAATAGTAACTACTATAATGATGCTTTTGTCGATGAAAAAAATGCAAAATAAATACAAAAACGCGCTTGATGGAATTTCAGCGCGTTTTTTATATAGAAAGCTACCAGTGCGTTTATCAAGATGAAGATAGGGAAGACATGAGCACAACTGGTAGACTTACTAACTAATTTTAAGCACGATAGCTAGGAATCGTCTGCTCATAGGCGGTGATTTCATCAGCAGATTGGAGCGTAATCCCTATTTCATCTAAACCATTAAGCAGTTTATACTTCCATGTTTCATCGATATCAAAATGATACGTATCCTCACCCACACTTACAGTTTGAGCTGCTAAATCAATCGTTAGCTGATGATTGCTAGGTAAATGGGCGATTTTTTCGCGCGCGTTTTGGTCTAATACGATGGGTAATAAACCATTTTTTGTCGCATTCATATAGAAGATATCACTAAAACTGCCGGCAATCACCGCTTTAAAGCCATAATCCATCAAAGCCCAAGCAGCATGCTCACGAGAAGAACCCGAGCCAAAATTATCGCCGGCAACTAGGATGGTCGCCTGCTGATAGTCCGGATGATTCAAGATAAAATCAGGATTTAAACTGCGGTCTGCTAAATAGCGCCAATCATCAAATAAAAACTCCCCAAAGCCTGATTTTTCCACACGTTTGAGATAAGTTTTAGGTATCAACTGGTCCGTATCAATATTATCGTTCATCAATGGGACGCTTTGCCCGGTGTGTATCGTAAATTTTTCCATTAGTTTTCACCTACTTCTTTTCTTACATCTACAAAATGTCCATGAATAGCTGCCGCGGCGGCCATGGCTGGAGAGCAAAGATGGGTGCGTGAATTCTTTCCTTGACGGCCAACAAAGTTACGGTTAGACGTTGAGGCACAATGGACATATTCAGGTACGCGGTCAGGATTCATCCCTAGACACATCGAGCAGCCTGGTTCGCGCCATTCAAAGCCAGCTTCTTTAAAGATTTGATCTAAGCCCATCTTCTCCGCCGCTTTTTTCACCGGTCTAGAGCCTGGTACGACCATGGCGGTGACTTTAGGGTGGACTTTTTTACCACGGATAAACTGGGCAGCTTCTTGTAAATCAGATAGACGGCCATTGGTACACGAACCGATAAAGACATACTCAATCGGAATCTCACTTGGCATTTGTCCAGGATGAAGGTCCATGTATTCATAAGCTAGCGTGTCGTTATGGTCTTGAATCGCTGGGAAGGCCTCATCAAATGCCACGCCCATTTCTGGATTCGTCCCCCAGGTAACATATGGCGCTAAAGTCGAAGCATCTAGCGTCAATATACGATCATAGCAAGACTCATCATCTGTATACAGCGTTTGCCAATGTGCCACCGCTGCTTCAAAATCTTGAGGAGCATATTCACGTCCTTTAATATATTCAAACGTCTTTTCATCTGGGCGAATCATACCAATTTTGGCGCCCCCTTCAATCGACATATTACAAATCGTCATGCGCTCTTCCATGGACAAGCCTTCAATCGTCTCTCCATAAAATTCCGCTGCATAACCAACCCCAAAATCAACCCCGTATTTACGAATCAAAGCAAGAATAATATCTTTGGCATAGACGCCTTTTGGTAATTGACCAGTGACTTTGATGCCAAGGGTTTTGGGTTGTTTTTGCCAAATGGTTTGGGTAGCTAGGACGTGCTCCACTTCAGATGTACCAATCCCAAAAGCAATTGCCCCAAATGCACCATGTGTGGCCGTATGCGAATCCCCACAAACAATCACTTTGCCTGGCTGGGTCAGTCCTACTTCAGGTCCCACCATGTGCACGATGCCTTGACGTTCAGAGCCATTATCACATAACGTAATGCCAAACTCCTCACAATTTCTTCTCAACGTATCAATCTGCTTTTTCGAAATTAAATCAGTAATATGATAAATATCTTTAGTGGGTGTATTGTGATCCATTGTCGCAAAGGTCTTATCGGGACGACGCACGGAACGATTAGCCTGTCTTAGGCCTTCAAACGCTTGTGGCGAGGTAACTTCATGTATCATCTGCAAATCAACATAAATTAATTGCGCTTGTCCTTTTTCTCCTTTAATCACATGTTCTTGCCATACTTTTTCAAATAGTGTCTGCATCGCTTTCACCTCTATTATTTTTCTAGTTCATTTATGACAGCTTGGGTAAATTCACTGGTGGTCGCTGTACCGTTTAAATCAGGGGTCAGAATTCCCTTGGCCATCACTTCAAAACAAGCGGCCTCGATTTTCGCTGCAATGGCTTCTTCTTTAAAGGATTGGCGCAACATCATTACGACAGATAAAATCATCGACACCGGATTGGCGATATTTTTCCCAGCGATATCTGGTGCTGAGCCGTGAATTGGTTCGTAAAGTGACGGGCCATCAATACTATGACTGGCACTCGGCAATACCCCTAGAGTTCCTGGTAATACGGAAGCTTCATCACTTAAAATATCGCCGAATAAATTTTCTGTAACAATGACATCTAGGCTATTTGGCTGCTGAACTAATTTCATCGCTGCTGAGTCCACATATTGATGCGTTAAGGTGCAATCTGGATAAAGTTCGGCGACTTCATTAGCTATCTTACGCCATAATTTGCTCGTGGCTAAGACATTGGCTTTATCCACGGACATCACGCGTTTATTGCGAGTTTGGGCAATTTGAAAGGCTTGATGTAAGATGCGCTCAATTTCTTCTTTGCGGTAACGATTGGTATCATACGCTTCTTCGTTTCCTAAATGACGCGGTTCACCAAAATAGATGCCACTCGTTAATTCTCTGACTACGACCAAATCCGTTCCTGCGACAATTTCTGGTTTTAAGGGCGAATACTTCACAAGGGCTGGTGGGACTTGAACCGGGCGAATATTGGCAAATAAATGCAATGCTTTTCGTAAGGCTAAAAGTCCTGCTTCTGGTGTTTTTTCGGCGTGTTCCCATTTTGGTCCACCGATTGCGCCCATTAATATCGCATCGGCACTTTGGCAGGCTTGTAAGGTTTCGGCTGGCAAGGGTTCACCGGTCTTATCAATGGCCGCACCACCAAAGACATGGGCTTCGAAAGTGTATTCTTTGGTAATTGTAGGACGAGCTGCTTGAAAGACTTTTAGCGCACTGTCCATAATTTCTGGTCCGATTCCATCACCGGCTAAAATCACTATTTTTTTCATCGCTTATCCTCTTTCCTTCATACTTGAACTCGCATGGACATAGGCCTTGGCTGAAGCTTTCAACACATCAAAATCCACGCCGACTCCATTAATTTGTGTAGCTGTCTGTGGATTCGTGAGTGTGACACGTACCTCCGCTTGGGCATCTTCCCCGCTAGTTAAGGCTTGAATTTCATAATTGGTTAGGATTGGCTTTTGTTCAAACACATCATCAATCGCATTGTAAATGGCTTGAATACTCCCATCACCAATCGCTGAAGCCGTCTTGATTTCTTGTTCTGGTGTTGTTATCGAAACTACAGCTGCTTGATAGCCATTTGATACATATTGTAGTTGAATAGCTGATAATTGATACAAATCAGCCTCGCGCGTTTGTTTATCCGCAATCAACGCTTGAATATCTTGATCGGTTACTTGTTTTTTCTTATCTGCCAAGACTTTGAATTTCTTAAATAATAAATTGCGTTCTGTTTCATCAAAGTGATAGCCTAATTCTTCTAGCTTATTGGTAAAGGCATGACGTCCAGATAATTTACCCAGTGGCAAGGCATTGGTTTTCACTCCAACCAATTGTGGAGTAATGATTTCATAAGTTTCTGGATTTTTCAACACACCGTCTTGATGGATACCTGACTCGTGACTAAAAGCATTTCCACCAATGATCGCTTTATTTTTCGGCACCTTAATTCCTGATAGTTGGGCAATCAAATCACTAGTACGCTTGGTTTCACTCAACTCAATTTGGCTAGTTGCTTGGTAATAATTTTGGCGAATATGCAAAGCCACTGCGACTTCTTCTAGTGCAGTATTTCCAGCACGTTCACCAATGCCATTGACCGTTCCTTCTACGCGATTGGCCCCATTTTCGATTGCGGCTAAGGCATTTGCGGTGGCCATCCCTAAATCATCATGACAATGAGAAGAAAAAGTAATTTCTGTATCGCTTTGAATATTTTCAATCAGGAATTTAAAAATCGCACCATATTCTGTTGGGTTGGTATAGCCTACTGTATCGGGAATATTGATAATAGTCGCACCAGCATCAATGGCAGTCTGGACAGCTTTTAGTAGAAAGTCCTTTTCTGTTCTGGTCGCATCTTCTGGTGAAAATTGGACCTTTTCAAACTTACTTTTTGCATAAGTTACATGTTCTTTGATAGATGCCAAGACTTCATTTGGTGTCATTTTTAATTTGTATTGCATATGCACAGGACTCGTCGCTAAAAAGACATGAATCTGTGGATATTTTGCTTCTTTTAATGCTTCATAAGCCGCATCGATATCTTTTTTCTGACAACGAGCCAGACCTGCTACTGTCATCTTTTGACAAGCCTTCGCAATCGCACTTACCGCTTCAAAATCACCCGGTGAAGCAATCGGAAAGCCCGCCTCAATCGTATCAATTCCCCATTTTTCTAATTGTAAGGCGATTTGTACCTTTTCTTTAGTATTGAAATTGACACCCGGGGTTTGTTCCCCATCTCTTAATGTTGTATCAAAAAACTGAATTTTACGCATAGAACCTGCCACTCCTTTTTTATTTTATACTTACTGATTAAGCTGCTTTACAACCTTATTTGACGGTGTAAATCGACTAGCTACTTCGGCGTATAAGCCTCCACGTCTGGGAAAATCTTTAAACAAAATGGATTTTCCTGCCAATCCGGACAAACTTAGCTTTCTCGGTATCAATCAACTAAATACTCGGAAAATTCACCCTCCTGCTTGAGAAAATCTCCTTTCATCCGATTTTCTCAGCAGTAGGTAACACATGAATTTTCTCGTATTTGCCCAAGTTGATTGATAACCTTTTGCTTGTAGCTGACCAACCCGGCTCACATCCTTTATTTGACGGCGTAAATCGACTAGCCACTTCGGCGTATAAGCCAGCTCGTCTGGGAAAGTCTTTACTTCTCGGACTTTCCCGACGTTCTGGACAAACTTATCCGCTCGTGGCTGACCGAGTCGATTTACAACCTTATATAAAAAGGCATTGCATGTTGTTTTGATGCAATGCCAATAGAACTCTTTTATTTCAACTGTTGGGTTGGTTAAAAAGAGTTCTCTATTTTAATAATAATAAACCGAAATGCATAACCTTTTTATTTTTCATTTGACTCACCTAATTAAATTAATATTTTATTAGAATTTACCTAATTTAAAATTAAAAGTCAATAGTTTTAGCGAAATTTTCTGAATATTTTTGAAGATTGTTTGGCTTTTCAAAAAAACTCACCCCAAACAAATGGAAGTGAGTTTTGAGATTTAAGATAATTTTTGATTGATTGCTTGAATTTGCTTTTTGATTACATGGTACAACACGAACCAAATACATAAATAAATCACGATAAACTCAACTGTAAAAGAAGCTATAGTATGTAAAGTGAGCCATTTTTCGTGAAAAGCAACTAGTACTAACGGTAAATAAATAGCAATCGCATGTACAATCGTAGCCGTAGTCAAAGAATCAAACCAATCAAAAATCACATTAGACATTCCCATCCAACCACCAAGCAAGCCCCAAAGAAGACTGGATACAAGCATCGTCTGCCAAGTGAAGTCTTTTGTAGCCATACTACCATAAAACGTCCCATTCGATGACAAGCCAGAAAAGAAAATCGATAGCCACAACCCGATAAACGTACCTACTAATACACCGAAAAGAAATAGCTTGATTATTCTACGCATGATCTAACACCTCTCTCACTTTCTTTAAATATCGTCTAGAAGCACTCGTTTTTTGCCCATCTGTAAAAATAATTTCGATGATACCAGATTTCGTAATGGAAAATTTCTCGACTGTTTGGATTTGGATTATTTCCGTCCTTGAAATTTGGACAAAACTATTTGGTAATTTTTCTTGCAATTGATAAAGCCTTTCTGAAAGCTGATATTCCTGGCCATTCGCTACACAAAAAACTTGCTTATTTGCACTATAGATACGTTGGATATTTTTTAAATCAATGCGGACTTTTTCCTTTTCTTTCAAATCAATTAAATAGAATAACTCTTTTTGCGCAAAATCAATGATATAATCTAACGTACGACTAGGTTCAAAAGCAGCAATCTGTAATTCATCGCGTGCTAACTTTTGATCATAATGGACCTTAATTTTCATCGACCTCACCTCAACTGCAGTATAGCAAAATTCCAGTTACTTTTGACAAAAATTCGATAGGTGGTTGTTTTTGATAGACTAATGGTTACAAAAAAAGGGGTCTATGATATTTAGTGTTGTTACTCAAATGGGGGATAACACTGAATATCTTTTTTTATCATCAAAATAATAGAAAAAGACATCTGTTTCCTCTATAATTAAGTCGACCAAAACCTTTAAGGAGT
>SKEB01000030.1_pt1 | contig 192920 bp, 157 predicted proteins | sample 4826561 | NCBI WGS metagenome assembly SKEB01 (sample SAMN11008820, study PRJNA524170) | human gut metagenome | biome: Human fecal sample; material: Feces; isolation source: fecal sample from pouch patient p17 | host: Homo sapiens | place: Israel: Tel-Aviv | collected 2016-03-29 | reverse complement strand
TCTCCCCTCCCACCGCATCCGCCGCCCACACGACGTCCGCTTTTCCTCGTCCCCCCTCCCACCAAAAAACGGCCCCACAAGGAACCGTTTTTTCTCATCTTATAATACATTCTTCAACAGCATCAGCACCGGATTATTCTCCCGAATCCATGCCAGCGCCATATCGCCCTGGATCTGCTTCATGCATACATTCCCCCAGTGTGTCGCCTGAAAGCAGTACACCACCGCAAAGAAAATCCAGATCCACAGCACCGCACGCACGACACCAAGTCCTGCTCCTCCCATGCGGTTCAAAAAGCTGATCCCCGGAATCTCCGCAATCAATTCCACAATTTTCACCGCAATCGTCACGAAAACAACGGCAAGCACCAGCGTCAGAAAGAAAGCAATCCCTTTCATAATCTTTTCCGATACCGCCTTCGCCGCGTAGGATGCCAAACTGTGCAGCTGTTCCTCCTGGTACTCCCGCACCGCGCCGCTTCCGAGGATCTGGTTCACCAGCTCCTCCGGCACGCCCATGCTCTCCAGCCATTTCTTCTGCACATCCTGGTTTTCCCCCGACAGAAATTCATTGTTTTCAAATGTCTCTAAACATTTCTTCTCCACATACTGCGGCAGCGTTGTCCGCTCATTCAGCACATCCGTTACATACGGATTCATCCAGATCGCCAGTCCTGTCACCAGAATCAGGGACACCATGGACAGCACTGTCCGGACCAGCCCCTTTCGATATCCAGCCAGCGCGGAAAGAATACACACCGCAAGTAATACGTATCTCAGCCAATTCATGTTTTTCTTCTCCTATTTCAGCCGGATCATCGAAACGCCGTCCTCCTCCGCGAGCAGATACCGGTTCTGCCCCATGCCGAGGATCTCGTGAATCTGTGTTTCGCTGACCACGCCGCTGTACTTCTTTCTTCCCTTTAAGGTATATACACACAGCTCCTGCCGGTTCGTCAGCAGAATCTGTTTTTCTTCTATCTGAAGGTTCTGGTAATAGAAATCCAGATTTTCATCCGCAAGCTGCTTTCCTTTCAGATTGTAGATTTTCATCCGGTAAGGATGATCGTCACTCTCCCCGCGCAGAATCAGAACCACGCGGTCGTCCGCATACGCGCAGCTTAAAATTTCTCCATCTTCCGATACGCTCACCGTTTCCTTCGGCTTGTTTGTTCCTTCATAAACGCGGAAGCCGTTGTCAAAGAAGGCAACCCATGAGGATGTTCCCGCGGTTTCGATCTGCGGGCACAGCATATCGGTGTAGCTCGATGAGCTTGCAAGATTGTCCACCAGATCCTCGCCCCTGCTTCCGAAATTGTAGAAAGCGACCTGTGATTTCATCTTGCCGCCGTCTTCGTAAGCGTAGGAAACCGCCATCCAGAGTCCGTCCGCGGAAAGTGAGAGATCCATCGGATAGCCCGGGCTGTCCATGTTCGGGTGAGAGGAGGCGATCTCCGTTCCATCGGTATTATAGTATTTGATCCAGCTCTCCCCGTTGTTTTCCAGAATCGCCGCAACGACGCCCTGGCCTGCAACGGATGCTTTCACGATCGGATACGACGCGGTAATTTCGCCGGCCTTTCCATCAGCATCGTATACAACAATTTTGGTTCCGTTTTTATCGTAAATGGCAATTGCATCGCCGCAGGATATCATCTGCGGATTTTCCATGGTATAATGATCGCTCCAGAGGGTCTGATTTTTCCGGTCGCGCAGTTCGATGCCGTCGATACCGTAACGCACGATCTTATTTCCGGATTTCTGAAACATATACGTATCGGTGTCCTCGGTCTCTGTTGCCTGTACTGTGTCATATCCCTGAAAAGTACGCAGCTGAAGCCATACCCCTGTACCAATTCCGGCCGCGAGAATGGCTCCTGCAAGGATTCCAACGGTGATCCGGCGTCTGCGTTTTCTTTTTCTGTTTTCTGCTTTATACTCCTCAAGATCCCGGACTTTTGCTCCGTTCTCCTGTTCTTCTCTGTTTTTTCCGTCCATTTTCATTCCCCTTATGTTCTTTTCGGACTTATTTTCTGCCGCCCTTTCGGCCGCAGTTTGATTCCGCTCTAGTGTACCATATTTTTCTCTATTTTGGGAGGTATATTTTCTGCCCCGCATATATGAGATCTTCCACCGCGATCTGGTTCAGTTCGCAGATATCTTTCACTCTGCTCATCGTTCCGTAATATCTCTCACTGATTTTCGAGAGGCTGTCCCCCTTCTGTACGGTGTACTCCTGCCAGACCTGCGCGGCGGTTTCTGCCGTCTCACTGCCGGAAGCAGTTCCCGGGGCGGACGATGGCTCTGCTCCCGGTGCTGGATCTGTCTGCGCCGTACCGGTATTGTTCTCCGCTGCACCAGTCTGCTCCCCGCCGGATGTGCTTTGCTCTCCGCTGCCTGCCGGATCCGTTCCGGATAAATTCTGCTCCTCACTTACCGCCGCGCTCCCGCTCTCATTTTCCGTTTCCAGTTCCGTTCCTGTGCTTTCCGGTGTCGAAGTATTTTCCCCTGTGTTTCCCTCTTCCGCCGCTGATGCTTCCGCTGCACTCTCCGCCGTCTGTGTCTTCTCTCCCTGTACGTTTCCCGCCACTGCTACCGTCTGCTCCTTTGTTTTCCCCGGAAACGGCAGCGCATCTCCGTATTTCTGCGTCACCGTCACAAGAAGCGCCGCAGCCGCGCATGCTGTCATCGCATAGAGGATCGGCTTTCTGTGATCGTGTTCCGGCTCCTCCCCGCTCTTCTCCTCAATCATCTTCCGAAAATCGCTGACAGCGCGGTCGGGCACGCTCTCTCCGTTTTCGATCGACCGGTTCTGATTCTGATCGATCAGATACGACTGCATCGGCTCATTCTTTTCATAATAAATGTAAAAGCCTCCCGTGCTCCGCAGGGTGCCGCCCTCGTACGTATAGAAGGTTTCCTCTTTTTCCTGTCCGTTGACGCGGAACAGCGTCTTGTCATTTCCGCCGAAGTGGTTCAGATGCGCTCGGATGATCTGTTCATTCAGATCCTCCCCGTATCCCGGAAGAGAAAGTGCCCAGCCGAGGATCTGCTGGTTTTTGAAATATTTTTCCATCACATCGTGGACCTCCGTCCATACTGCATCATCGAAGACCAGGTGATCCGGCGCCGGCTCCATCGTATGAATCGCGGCCGCGCTGCGGATAAAAAAGTAGGAAATTCCGTCCGCCCACTTAAATTCGCCGAACAGCATGGCGGCACGTCCCTCCGGTGCGGAAAAATATTTTTTCAGAAAGGTTCCGACATAATCTTCCAGATAAATCCGCTCCCTGCCGTTCGTATCACCGACCTGGCGGATATTTTTCGGCAGATGAAAGTATCCCTCGTTGCCGTTCGCCTGCTCTTTGTTTTCTTTATAGACAATCTCAATCATGCTTTTCACCCCTTTTTGCCTACTTTATCACGGATGTTCCGCGAAAAAGATCGTTTTGGGGCAGGGCTGTCACGGTTTTTTCCGACTGTTTTCCCGTTTTTCTGCACCGGAGGGCATGTCATGTTTTTTTCATTGCAGGAATAGTTTATACCATATACGGTTAAACTGTGGATGATTCTTCTGAAAGGCAGGTACCGGTCATGTTTCGAAAAAAAGACGCCGAAGTTTACTACATCAATGAGCGAAGCCGCAGCGCCAGCGAAGAGCTGGCGTCGCTGTTTTCTTACTGCATTCAAAAGGACGGACGCATATTCCGTGAACTGGTATTTCTCTGCATCGGAAGCGACCGGATCACTGGGGATTCCTTAGGACCGCTGATCGGGTACCAGCTTTCGCCGTACTGCAGCCGCGTTTTTCATGTCTATGGAACGCTGGATGACCCGGTGCACGCCCTGAATCTACCGGACCGGATTTCGTACATCCATTCCCGCCACCCGGAGGCACTGCTCGTTGCGATCGATGCTTCGCTTGGTTCGCGGCGTCATCAGGGATACATCACGATCGGAAACGGGGCGATCCGGCCGGGCGCGGGGGCAGGGAAGACGCTGCCCGAGGTCGGGGATATTTTTATCACAGGCATTGTGAATGTATCGGGCAGTTTTGAACAGCTTCTTCTGCAGACAACCCGGCTTGCCACGATTTTCCATATGGCAGAATCCATCTCTCAGGGAATCCTGCTCGCCTGCCGGGAACTTGAGGCGGCCGGGACAAGCGAACTTCTGCTTTAAGAAAAACTGCAGACAGCAAAACAGGCAGAGACTGCACCGTTTTCCGGTGTGGCCTCTGCCTGTTTTCTTTTGTCATTTATTTCGAAAAATCTTATTTACAGAACTCTTTTACCTGCTCGTAAACGCCCTCGCCGTCGAGTTTGTATTTTGCAAGAAGAGCGACTGCCGGGCCGGACTCTCCGAAGACGTCCTGTACACCGATTTTCTTCACCGGAACCGGGCATTTCTCTGCCAGTGCATCGCAGACTGCGCTTCCAAGTCCTCCGATCACGGAGTGCTCTTCTACGGTTACGACTTTGCCGGTCTCTTTTGCTGCTGCAGCGATCAGCTCCTCATCCAGCGGTTTGATGGTGTGGATGTTGATGATCTTGGCATCAATGCCGTCTGCGGCAAGTTTCTCTGCTGCTTCCAGAGCGGAGCTTACGCAAAGGCCTGTTGCAACGATGGTGACATCCTTGCCTTCACGGAGAACAACGCCTTTTCCGAGCTCAAATTTGTAATCCGGTCTGTCGTTGATCACCGGCACTGCCAGACGTCCGAAACGAAGGTAAACCGGTCCGTTGTATTCATAAGCTGCTTTCACGCAGGCTTTTGCCTCTACATCATCTGCCGGGTTCAGGATGACCATGCCCGGGATGGTTCTCATCAGGGCGATATCCTCATTGCACTGATGTGTTGCGCCGTCTTCTCCTACGGAAATTCCGGCATGGGTAGCACCGATTTTTACGTTCAGATGCGGGTATCCGATAGAGTTGCGCACCTGCTCAAACGCACGGCCTGCGGCAAACATCGCGAAGGTGCTTGCGAACGGAACGATGCCTGTGGTGGAAAGACCGGCAGCGATTCCCATCATATTACATTCTGCGATACCACAGTCGATGTGACGGTCCGGATATGCTTTTTTGAACACACCGGTCTTGGTTGCTGCTGCAAGGTCAGCGTCGAGTACGATCAGATTGTCATGCTCTGCGCCAAGTTCAACCAGTGCATTACCGTAACTTTCTCTTGTTGCGATTTTCTTTACTTCTGACATAACGCTTCACCTGCCTTTTCCAGTTCTGCCATAGCAATTGCGTATTCTTCATCGTTCGGAGCTTTTCCGTGCCAGCCTACCTGGTTCTCCATGAAGGAAACGCCTTTTCCTTTTACGGTCTTTGTGATGATGGCGGTCGGCATGCCTGTTACGGTGCGCGCCTCATCAAATGCAGCTTTCAGCTGATCGAAATCGTTGCCGTCCGCTACGTTGATTACGTGGAAGTTGAATGCCTCGAATTTTTTGTCGATCGGGTACGGACTGTTGACATCTGCTACGTTTCCGTCGATCTGAAGTCCGTTGTTGTCTACGATCACAACGAGGTTGTCCAGATGTTTTGCTCCGGCAAACATAGCTGCCTCCCAGACCTGACCTTCCTGGATTTCACCATCGCCAAGAAGTGTATAAACACGAAATGCTTTGTTCTGCAGTTTTGCACCGAGTGCCATTCCGACTGCTGCGGAGATTCCCTGTCCGAGGGAACCGCTTGACATATCAACGCCCGGGATATGTTTCATATCCGGATGTCCCTGCAGGTAAGAGCCAAGGTGACGAAGGGTCAGCAGGTCTTCTTTCGGGAAGTAACCTTTTTCAGCCAGTGCTGCGTAGAGTCCCGGCGCTGTGTGGCCTTTCGAAAGTACAAAACGATCGCGGTCCGGATCTTTTGGATTTTTCGGATCCACGTTCATTTCTTCAAAATACAGATACGTGAAAATATCGGCTGCAGACAGAGATCCGCCCGGATGGCCGGCCTTTGCTGCATGAACGCCGCTGACGATCCCTTTGCGGATCTCATTGGCCGTCTTCTGAAGTTCTAACTTGTTCATGTCTTTTCTCCTTGTTTAGTTGAATCGGAATCAAAAGCTGGAAATATCGCTATTGTTCACTTTGTTCACAATACCATATTTCCAGCTTTTATGCAATCATGTTTAGGTCTTATTCGCCGAATACAGCTTTGTAGTCAGCCTGGAATTTTGCGATTCCGGCGTCGGTCAGAGGATGTTTGGTCATCTGTACGATTACGTTGTATGGAACAGTTGCAATGTCTGCACCAGCCAGTGCGCAGTCGGTTACGTGGATCGGGTTGCGGACGCTTGCTGCGATGATCTCGGTGTCGATGCCGGCTACGTCGAAGATCTCAACGATTTCACGGATCAGATCAACGCCGCGGGTGCTGATGTCATCGAGTCTTCCAAGGAATGGAGAAACATAAGTTGCACCTGCTCTTGCAGCCAGAAGTGCCTGGTTTGCGGAGAAGATCAGGGTTACGTTTGTCTTGATGCCCTCTGCGCTCAGAACTTTAACAGCTTTGAGTCCTTCTACGGTCATCGGGATTTTAACAACCATGTTTGGATGGATGGCTGCGATCTCACGGCCTTCTTTGATCATGCCTTCTGCATCTGTTGTGGTAGCTTTTACCTCGCCGCTGATCGGTCCGTCTACGATCTCGGTGATCTCTTTGATGACCTCTTTGAAGTCACGTCCTTCTTTTGCGATCAGGGACGGGTTGGTGGTAACGCCGCAGATAACGCCCATGTCGTTTGCTTTTTTAATGTCCTCTACTTTTGCTGTGTCGATGAAAAATCTCATGTTGTTTTTCCTCCCATATTCATACTTTCGTAAGGTTTCGGGGCCTGTTGTTTTCCGCAGAACGGCTCCGTTTTTCTGTTATCTCCAGTATAGATATGTTTGGTTTTTCCGTCAAGTCGGCCTCATTTTTATTAATTAATTTTATTATTTATAAATACTATTTTATAAATTACTCTGGCGGATTTTTTCTCATTTTTTCCGGTTTTTCCTTTTCTTTGTGTTTTCCCGGTTTGCGCCGGAGCTGTTTTATTCAAAATTATTAATAATAATTTCAGCCGTCCTATTTATTTTTTAATTTTTCGGTTCTTGCATACGAAGTGCTGCGCCGCACGATCAGTTTCGGTTCATACTCGACATGATACGTGCTTAAGGGTTCATTGCCGTCCTGGCTTTCCCGAAGAGACTGGATTTTCCGCAGGATGATATCGCACGCATCGCGGCCCTTCAATGGCACATAGTGGTCGATCGTCGTCAGGGAAATCGAGCGGAAGCTGGAATAGACGGTGTTGTCACATCCCACTACGGAAATATCCGCCGGAATGCGCAGTTTGCTCTCGAGCACGGCGTCCATGATCCCGAACGCGATCATATCATTCATGCCGACGATTGCCGTAAGGTTCTTGTCCTCCCGCAGCAGTTCCTTCGTCAGATAATAGCCCATCTTGTACTCAGAATCCATGCTCGGGATCACCTCGTCGAGGTCCTCATCCGCCGATTTGACGATCACGCCGTCGCCGTATCCTGCCTCCTCAAACTCGCGCACAAAGCCCTCCACGCGTTTCAGGCGCTGGCCCTGTTTGGAAGTCAGCGGAGGTGAAACAAACGCCACATGCCGGTGTCCCAGTTCCAGCAGGTGGCGTGCCATCAGCCTGCCGGGTTTTGCATTGTTCAGCTCGACCGCATCAATTTCCAGCAGCTCTTCTCGGTTGTTGATGATGACAAGCGGAATCTCCGCGGCCAGCTCCTCCACTTTTTCCTTGCAGCTTCTGCTCGGATTGCAGGTGTAGATAATTCCGCGCGGGCGCACACTCTTCATCATCCGAAGATAATTCTCTTCGATTTTCAGGTCCCTCTGCGTATTGCAGACAAATACCCCGTAATTCTTCTCTTTTGCAACTTCTTCGATGCCGTGCAGCAGCATCACATAGTAAGGATTCGTCAGCGTCGGACAGAAGACGACGATCAGCTTGTTGCCGTTCGACTCTCTTCTCATCTTCCGCCGCGGAATCTGGTAGCCCAGCTCTTTTGCCGCCGCCTCCACTTTTTCTACTGTTTCCCGCGAGAACGAAACGTTTTCCCGCCGGTTCAGGATCATGGAGACCGTCGCCTGGGATACGCCTGAGGCTGCTGCGACATCACTGGATGTCACTTTTTTTCTGCCCATAATTACAGCTCCGTTCTGCCCTCTAACGCACGCAGAAGCGTGACTTCATCAATATTTTCCAGATCGCCGCCCACCGGAACGCCGCTTGCAATCCGCGTCACCTTGATGCCGGTCGGCTTGATCAGCTTGCTGATGTACATGGCCGTTGTCTCGCCCTCCAGACTGGAGTTTGTGGCAACAATGACCTCCGAGACATCGCCCTGGAGGCGCTGCATCAGCTCTTTTAACCGGATGTCGTCCGGCCCAATCCCCAGCATCGGGGAGATGGCCCCGTGCAGGACGTGGTAAACGCCGTCGTATTTTCCGGTTTTTTCATATGCCGCAAGATCCTGCGTCGTCTCCACCACCATGATCACGCTGTGGTCGCGCTTGACATTTGCGCAGATCGGGCACAGCTCTTTGTCGGTCAGGGTCTGGCAGCACTTGCAGTACTGGACGTGGGATTTTGCTTCTGTGATCGAATCAGCCAGCCGTTTTGCCTGGTCGGCCGGCATATTCATAATATGAAAGGCCAGTCGCTGTGCGGTTTTCACACCGATGCCAGGCAGACGGGACAGCTGCTCGATCAACTGATTGATGTATCCGCTGTAGTAATCCATCAGAACGGGAATCCTCCGCCCATGCTGCCGAGTCCGCCGGCAAGTTTGCCCATAGCTTTGGCTGCCTCGTCCTCAACTTTGCGCAGTGCTTCGTTGGTTGCTGCCATGATCAGATCCTCGAGCATTTCTACGTCGTCCGGATCTACGGCATCTTCGCTGATTTTAACTTTGGTTACTTCTTTTTTACCGGAAATGGTTACTTCTACGGCTCCGCCGCCTGCTGTCGCAGTGAACTCTTTCTCCTCCAGTGCTTTCTGGTTCTCTTCCATCTGCTTCTGCATTTTCTGAGCCTGCTTCATCAGATTGTTCATGTTGCCCGGCATTCCTCCCGGGAATCCTCCTCTTTTTGCCATGGGTAATATCCTCCTGAAAAATTTGTTTTTAATTTATTCTTCCCCGTCGTCGAAGTCGCTCTCGTCGTCCTCCTCGACCGGGATTCCATGAATCGCCTGCGTCAGTGCATCATCCACGGAAATCGTGGAGAGCGCGGCGTTTGCATGCTGGTCTGCTAAAATGAGCTGGACCTCTACGGTTTTTCCAGTCATCTGTTCAATAATGGTGCGGATCTCATCGGCTGCCTCCGGCCGCTCAACGTAGATGGATGCGAGCTGGTCTGCAAACTCAACAAACAGTTTGGCGTCACCCGTCTCGCTGTTGTATTTCGGAACGGCGCTCTGCAGAAACTGGCGGAACATGCCGCTTGTCTGGCCGACAATTGCCTTCCAGGACGCGCTGATGCGCTGTAAATCCGCCGGTGCGGCTTTCACTGGTGCCGGTGCACTCTGCGGTGTTTCTGCCGCCGCATAGCCGTCTCCGGCCGCTCCGGAGCCTCCTGCACTGCCGTTTCCTGCTCCCGGTGCATTTGTCACCATCATCGGGATTCCGCGCTCCATTTTTTCTTCGAGAATCCTAAGCCGCTCCAGCACGGATTCGAGGTTCTGCTCCATCTGCGGTTTGCAGAGTTTGACGAGCGCCACCTCAACGAGCACGCGCTTCTGCGCCGCATAGCGGAGCTGGCCGGAGAGCTCGGATAAAACGCGGATATAGTGGATCAGCGTCTCATCGTCTACCATCGTGCTCTCTTCTTTTAAGAGCTTCAGGTTTTCTGTAGAGACGTCGAGCAGTTCTTCGGTTTCATCTGCGCTTTTTACCAACAGCAGATTCCGCAGATACCACGTAAAGTCGGTAACGAACTGTCCCAGCTCTTTTCCGCGGTTTAAAAGGGTTTCCAGCGTGCGGATGCTTCCCGTTACATCTCCGGCGAGGATCGTGCGGAGCATCTGGCTGAAGATTTCGGCATCAACAGTTCCGAGAACTTCAAGGACTTTATCGTACGTCAGCTTCTGCCCGAGGTAGAAGGCGATGCACTGGTCCAGGAGGCTTAACGCGTCTCGCATGGAGCCGTCGCCCGCCTTTGCGACGTAGCGGATGGCTTTTTCTTCGACGTCCACGCCCTCTTTTTCCATCAGTTCACTAAGACGCGCCGCAATGGTGTCGATCGTGATGCGGCGGAAATCGTACCGCTGGCATCTGGAAAGGATCGTCACCGGGATTTTGTTTGCCTCTGTGGTCGCCAGAATGAAGATGACATAGGACGGCGGCTCCTCCAGGGTTTTTAAGAGTGCATTGAACGCTCCGGTAGAAAGCATATGCACCTCATCGATGATATAGACTTTATACCGTCCCTGTGTCGGCCGGTAGGCTACCTCCTCACGGATTTCACGGATGTTGTCGACACCGTTGTTTGATGCCGCGTCGATCTCGATGACGTTCGTGGAAACGCCCGCCAGAATCGCCTTACACGTCGGACATTCGTTGCACGGGCTTCCGTCCACGGGATGTTCGCAGTTGACCGAGCGGGCGAGAATCTTGGCGATCGTCGTTTTTCCTGTTCCGCGGGTTCCGCAGAACAGGTACGCATGACCGATGCGGTCCGCGCGGATCTGATTTTTTAATGTTGTTACAATGTGATCCTGTCCTTTTACATCCTCAAAGGTGGAAGGACGAAATTTTCGATACAGAGCAGTATAGCTCATAAAATTTTTCTCCTTTTATTGCATCGGCATGGAAGCCTGCCGCCGGCAGTTTCTTTTGGACAGCAGTGCAGCAGAAGAACGGAGACCTTGTTCTTCTTGCTTTAAGGCCTCCGTTCTTTTTCCTTGCCTTTTTCGGGAACGCATCAATCGCCGAAGCTGATTCCCATCCGTTTTGCCTGCAGGACTTCCTGTGCATTCGGATCTACGGTCTTTAATTTTCCGGCGCACTCGCCCAGCGGAATTTTCTTTACTTTTCCGTTGACCATTCCGACCATGTAGCCGTACTGTTTGTCCAGAATAAGCTGTGCTGCCTCGGATCCGAGTCTTGTGGAAAGGACACGGTCATACGGACACGGGCTGCCGCCTCGCTGCATGTGGCCCGGTACGGTGACACGGATTTCCATGCCTGTCTTTGCCTCGATCTCTTCTGCGATCTTGTAGGATACGGACGGATATTTCTTTGCGATTTCTTCCTGACGTTTTTTCAGTTCTTTCTTCGGAAGTGCTGCGTCTTCTTTTGCAATTGCACCCTCGGCAACGGCAAGAATGGTGAATCCGCTTCCGCGTTCTTTTCTCTTATTGATGGCTTCGCATACTTTGTCGATATCGTATGGGATTTCCGGGATCAGGATGACGTCTGCGCCGCTTGCGATTCCGGCGTACAGGGTCAGCCAGCCTACTTTATGGCCCATGACTTCCACGATGAAGACTCTCTGGTGTGAGGATGCTGTCGTGTGGATGCAGTCGATCGCATCGGATGCAATATTGACGGCACTGTAGAAACCGAAGGTCATATCCGTTCCGTAGATATCATTATCGATGGTTTTCGGAAGATGGATAATATTCAGTCCTTCCTCTCTCAAGAGGTTTGCTGTTTTCTGGGTTCCGTTTCCGCCAAGAATGACAAGGCAGTCCAGAAGAAGCTTGTGGTAGGTATGCTTCATTGCTTCCACTTTGTCCAGACCGTTTGCATCCGGGGTACGCATCAGCTTAAATGGCTGACGTGAGGTTCCGAGAATGGTTCCTCCCTGTGTTAATATACCGGAAAAATCTTTTGCACTGAGCATGCGGTAATCGCTGTAGATGAGGCCTTTATAGCCGTTCATGAATCCGTATACTTCAAGATCTTTTACATTGTTTGCAAGGCCTTTTACGACTCCGCGCATGGTCGCATTTAATGCCTGGCAGTCTCCGCCGCTTGTTAACAGACCAATTCTTAACATATGACTTTTCCCATCCTGTTCTTTATTAGATTTTCACGACTGCTTCTTGTTTCTTGGCAGTATTATGGAATGTTTACATTATACCCTATTTTTTTCGTTCTCACAATAGTTCGGGGGAAGAAAGCGCGGGAGTTTCTATTTTTTGTACGAAAAAAGGAAGTCTGGGGTTCAGGCTTCCTTGGATTTTCTTTTTTATGCGCGCCGCACTTCGAACTCTCACCACAAACGTTACTCCTACAGCCTACTCGGCCCAGGCACCCTCACGGCACACAGGAGGTTCCACTTAGTGCTGCTGCATTCCTGCCCTGACACGGTTCATGGAGTCCTGTTGCGTAAGACCCAGACGTCAACGTCACTTATAGAAGGCAGCTTCGCAATGAAAGAGCCCTCGGATTGGCATCACCCCCGCTGTAGCGGATTGCGGGTACAGGGCACCGCTATCTCCCCGGCTGCGCATTGTTTAGTATACGGGATTTCGGAGGGGATGTCAAGGAATTTGTGAATTGAAATATTGATATAGCACGAGTATAATTTATAGTAAGGCCAGAAAATAACGCAAAAATTCAGTACCGCAGAGTGTGAACGACTGCTTCACAGATTTTCGTCGTACCCTGGTACGCCTTTCCATCTGTTTTTTACAATTCTCACTCTGCAACACTGCTTTTTTCATTATTTTCAGAATTTGCTATCGATAACTTTTTGAAAATGATACATTTTTTTCTTATAGAAGGAGGATGGACGAATGATACGAGTTACGGTCTGGAATGAGTTTCAGCATGAGCGAACGCAGGAGAAAGTGAAAGAGATTTATCCGGACGGGATTCACACCTGTATTGCAAAGTTTCTGAGACAAGAGGAGGAGCTTTCGGTTCGGACGGCTGTGTTTGACGAGAAGGAGCATGGGCTGACGGAAGAAGTGCTGGCAAATACCGATGTGCTGGTGTTCTGGAATCATATGCTGCAGGAGGAGTTCTCGGACGATGTGGCCGAGCGGGTTCGGCGTCATGTGCTGGCCGGAATGGGGCTGGTAGTTCTGCATTCAGGGCATTATTCCAAGATTATGCGGAAGCTTCTCGGAACAAGTATGACGCTTCGGTGGCGGCATGGGGATCGTGAGAGACTGTTCTGTACGTGTCCGACTCATCCGATCGCGCAGGGAATTCCGGCATGGGTGGATATTCCGGAGGAAGAGATGTATGGGGAGTTTTTTGATATTCCCAAACCGGATGATGTGGTATTTACGGGATGGTTTGCAGGCGGTGAGGTGTTCCGCAGCGGATGCACCTTTACACGTGGGCTGGGCAAAATTTTCTATTTTCAGCCGGGACACGAGGAATACCCCATTTACCATATGCCGGTGATTCAGAAGATTATCAAAAATGGGGTGCGCTGGTGCGTTCCTGTAGTACGAATACCGGCACCACTGGATAATGCATGGGTGAATCCATCTACGGAGGAAGTGTATCTTTCTTCACACCAAAAATAGCAACTGCAGTTTACCGATATCTGTATCCCGTTTGATTTTTTCAAAACAGGGGTCTGATTTCACGATCAAAAATGTTCTGCAATACACGGATGGAATCTGCGTACACATTGCATAAATCAGGAGGAAATGTTATATGAGAAAGCTTTCCGTTTTTTACGAACACATTCTACAGGCGTGTGAGCAGTCCGGTAAGACGATTCCGGAAGTGCTCGCGTTCTGCAGGGAGCAGGGAATTTCGGCTGTTGAGATGAACTACAGTCTGTTTGCATCAGAAAGAGAGGTCATTGCCCCGATGCTTTCCGATGCGGGGCTGGTGATCAGCTGTATGCATGAAACCTTTGATTTTTCCCATGATACGGATCTTGGCAGAGCACAGCAGATGCTCGATACTGCGGCATCGCAGCAGGTTTCGCGTGTCCTGTTTGTTGCAGGCGCGCTTGAAACTGCCGAAGCGGCAGAGCTTGCAGCCTGCAGCAGCACCTATGAGGCAACGAGTACTTTTATGGCCGAAAACAAATCGATTCAAAATATGGTACATGCGCTTTCCTCACTCGCCGAATATGCGGCTTTGCGTGGCGTTTCGATTACCTTAGAGGACTTTGACGGTTTTTTACAGCCGTTTGCACGCACATATCCGCTGCTCTGGTTTATGGAGCACGTGCCGGGGCTGCGGTATACGCTTGATATCGGAAATTTTGCTTTCAGTGATGAGGATGTTTCGTATGCTGCCTGGCTTCTGAAGGATTATATTGTCCATGTTCACTGTAAGGATCGTGCCGAAAGCCCGCTCGTTCACGGACGTTTCTGCCGCGGCCTTGGCCAGACACCGGCCGGAACGGGATATCTGCCGATGGCAAAGCTTCTTACAGATTTAGAAGCGTGCGATTATGACGGTTATCTCGCCATCGAGCATTTCGATGCGCCGGATCAGTTATCGTTCATCGAACAGTCCGCAGCGTTTCTGCGCCAGTGGGTTTCCGAATAATTCCACCTCTTTCATAAGCGCTCTGATTTTCGGAAAATTTCGTATTTCCGGGGAGAAATTCAGCAAGGAAAATATGTCGAAAAAATTCTTTACTATCTTTGGTTTTTTCGTATCTTTTCCTTGCTTTCCAGGGAAAACATGGTAAACTAAATTTGAAGCTTTTTGAGAAGGCATGATTCGAAAAGCAAATCTAAAACAAGAGGGTTTTAAAGTAATGGGAGAAATTATTATTCCGCAGGGTTACAAATCTGCATTAAACCTCCACGATACACAGGTGGCGATTAAAACAGTAAAGGATTATTTCCAGCATGAGCTGACACATCGTCTGCATCTGCTCCGTGTAACAGCTCCACTTTTTGTACAGCCGGAAACCGGCTTGAATGACAATCTGAATGGCGTAGAACACCCGGTTTCTTTTGAGTTAAAGGATCAGGGTACCAAGAAAACCACTGAAATTGTTCAGTCTCTGGCAAAATGGAAACGGTACGCACTTCACAAATACGGCTTCTCTGAGGGAGAAGGCATCTACACCGATATGAACGCCATCCGCCAGGACGAGGTGACCGACAACATTCACTCCGTTTACGTGGATCAGTGGGACTGGGAAAAAATCATGTCCCCGGAAGAACGCAATCTTGATTTCTTAAAGAGTACCGTAAAAGATATCTATGAGGCACTGAAAAACACGGAAAAACATATGGCAGACCAGTACGACTACATCGAAACCATTCTGCCGGATGAAATTTTCTTTATCACTTCCCAGGAACTTGAGGATCGCTATCCGGATCTGACTCCAAAGGAAAGAGAGTATACAATCACCAAAGAAAAAGGTGCTGTCTTTATTATGCAGATCGGCGGCGTGCTTGCTTCCGGAGAGCGTCAGGACGGACGTTCCCCGGACTACGACGACTGGTCCTTAAACGGCGACCTGATCGTTTATTATCCAGTGCTTGACATCGCTCTTGAGCTCTCCTCCATGGGTATCCGCGTCAACGCAGATGCTCTCCGCGCCCAGTTAAAGGAATGCGGATGCCAGTCCCGCGCGAAGCTTCCCTTCCAGAAATCCATTCTGAACGGCACTCTCCCGCAGACAATCGGCGGCGGTATCGGACAGTCCCGTATCTGTATGTTTTTCCTGCGCAAAGCGCACATCGGAGAAGTACAGTGCTCGGTATGGCCGATGGAGACACGAGAGGTGATGGATGTGATGAATATTCAGCTTCTGTAAGATTGGTTTCGAATAGACTATTACTGTAAAAGGGATACGTTTCCTGTCCGCCCGTTTTCAGGGTATGACAGAAACGTATCCCTTTTATATTTTCCTGCATTGCTACTGCATTTCGTCCTTACATCAAATCTTCTTCTGCTTTTCGCGGTTTCAGAACCGTTCTTCCAAAAGCTCAAGCAGTTCCTCTCTCTGAAAGGATGCTGTCTTAATTTCATCACCGGAAAGGATCTCTTCCGCCAGCTCTTTTTTCATCTGCTGAAGCTTGATGATTTTTTCCTCGATGGTTCCTTTTGCAATCAATTTGTATACCGTCACAACATTTTTCTGCCCAATACGATGTGCACGGTCTGTCGCCTGATTTTCAACAGCAACATTCCACCATGGATCGTAATGGATGACGATATCCGCGCCGGTCAGGTTCAGGCCGGTTCCACCTGCTTTCAGGGAAATACAGAATACAGACGTGTCATCCCGGTTGAACTGTTCCACCATTTGTGCACGCTGCTCTTTTTTCGTGCTTCCCTGCAGGACAAAGTAGCTGATGCTTTCTTCCTGCAGACGCGCGGTCAGGATCTCGATCATCGAAGTGAACTGGGAGAACAGCAGGATTTTGTGGCCGGATTCCACGGCACTCTGAATCAGCTCGATGCAGAGATCGAGTTTTGCCGAACCGCCTTCGTAATTTTCGTAAACAAGCGCAGGATCACAGCAGAGCTGACGCAGCCGCGTCAGTTCAGAGAGCACCTGGAACCTGGAATCGGCAAATTCTTCCTCTGTCTGGTTCTGCAGCATAAGCGCCAGCCGCTGGGCATGTGCATGATACAGCTCCTTCTGCTTCTGTTCCATGCGGGCAGCCATATTTTTCTCAATTTTGTCCGGCAGATCCTTCAGCACTTCCTTCTTCAGACGGCGCAGAATAAACGGACGGATCATCTTTTGCAGACGTTCTAATCTTTCTTCGTCGCCGTTCCGCACAATCGGAAGTTCAAACTGCTCGCGGAATTTCTGATATCCATAGAGGAATCCCGGCATCAGATAATCAAAGATGCTCCATAGTTCACTTAACTGGTTTTCTACCGGTGTTCCGGTTAATGCCAGGCGGAACGATGCATGGATCGTTTTCACGGCTTTTGCTCCCTGCGTTGCGTGATTTTTGATGAACTGCGCCTCATCAATGATCTCGCAGAAGAACGGGAGATCCTGATACAGTTCGATATCGCGGCGGAGCAAATCGTACGAGGTAATCAAAATATCCTGCATACCGGCATTTTGGATCATCTCTTTCCTCTGTTCCTGTGTACCGGCGACGAGTCTCGTCTGCAGCTCCGGAGCAAAGCGGGCACATTCGCTCTCCCAGTTATAGACGAGAGATGCCGGTGCAACGATCAAAGAACGACGATTTGCATCTTCGGGTGCTTCCTGCATTTCAGATAAGAGAAAGGCGATGGTCTGCAGCGTCTTTCCAAGTCCCATATCATCCGCCAGAATACCGCCAAAGCCGTTCTGGCATAAGGTTTTCAGCCACCAGAATCCTGTTTTCTGATATTCACGGAGCTGTGCCTGCAGATTGTCCGGAAGTTCAAAATCGTTCTCCTCTGCAGTTTTCATATTTCGGATCAGCATACGGAACTCGCGGTTTTTCTCAACCTGAAGATCATCCTGCTCTTTTAAACGGGTATCGAGGTAGAGTGCTCGGTATTTCGGAATTGTGATCTCGCCGCTCTTCAGCTTTGCCTCGGAGATCTGCAGATTTTCCCGCAGTTCCGAGAGAACGCGGATACCGTCCTCGTCCATATCCATAAATTCACCGGTCCTCAGGCGGTAAAATTTCTTTTTCCGGTCATATTTTGAAAGAATCTCTGCCAGTTCCTCCATGTCAAAATTGCCCGGATTCAAATGAAGTTCCAGTACATTTTCTGCGAGGGATACACCGACAGAAACTTTCGGGGACGGGATGACACGGATCGCTTTTAACCGGTCAGAAACAAAAATTTCGCCCAGTTTCTGCAGATCTTCCATACCGCTGCTTAAAAACTCATACATCTCATCGGCTCCCTGGAGAAGCATCTGATGTTTCCGCGCATCATAAGCGCTGAAACAGGATCGAACGAGCTGGTTTGCCGCTGCTTCTTTCCGTACATCACGGCCATGGGAAAGCTGATGGATATCGTTTGCATCTGCAAAAACATTGTATTTTTTCTCGCCATAGACAGCCAGAAGTTCGCAGATAATCATATCATGCTGCGGCGCATCCAGATAAATCTGAAATTCCACCTGCGGCGGAAGATACTGCTGTAATTCCAGCTTTTCTTCTTTTTTTACCTTAAAATGTTCCTCCAACACCGGGAGAAGTCCCTGGCAGAAGGTCGGGATATCTTCTTTTGCAATTTCACAGACTCCGTCCGGACATCGCTCCATATATTCCAGGAAGTCGCAGACTTCTGCTATCTCTTCCCTTGGGACTCGGTAAATTGTATTTTTTTCTGAAAGAAAATACAAATATTTTCTGCCATAAAAAATGGGATCCGCGTACATCTGTACCTTTAGGCCATCTGCTTTCCGTAAAAGCTTCATTTCATACTGCGGCATCCCCTCCTGGCAGTGCCACAGTTTTTCTTCTCTCCAGTTCGTACGACAAAAGAACTCCCGGCTGCCAACAGCCTCAAAAAATTCATCCATATTCTGCACAGAAATCATCACATAACGGTCATCAAAGCAGGACGCATAGCTGCCGGTACCTATCTGATAGCATGAGCCGCGTTCCATGGTATATGCGCTCAGAAATTCTACCATCGGACGGCTTTCTTCTTCAAAAGCATCCATACAGTGCAAAAAAGAAAGCTGTGCACCGTAGCTGACCGTTTCCATATTTTTTACAGCTGCTGTCATTTTGGAAACACTTTTTAATACATACATCCTTTTGCTTCCGATTTTAAATTCTGCCCGAAAGGAATCGTCAAACTGGCTCTCCAGATGAATTTCCAGTTTAACCTGACCTGCTTTTGCTTTCGGCAGAAAAGCAACCTGATCCCGCATCACATAATGTGAAAGCAGTTCAGAAAAACCGGGGCTTGTCTCTGCTTTTGGTGTTGGTTTTACTACTTTTCTGACAATTTTATGTTCTCCCTGGAATTCTTCCATTCCTTTTTTCACGCCGACAGCACGAAGAAGCTGCTCCAGTTCCTGATGTTCTTCGTCATTTCTCACTTTTTCTTCCAGTTTTTTTCTCTCTTTTTTCCGCCATTCAAGATAGTACAGCAAAACAGCGACACAATGTTTGCACAATCCCCAGTACTGCTCATGTGCCGGACAATCACAATCATCTTCCATAATTTCAGACATTTCTTCATCTACAGAAACGCTGACACAATACATATTTTTTCCGCTTCCGTCTACGACAGCTGTAATTTTATGCAGTTGATATCCGAAAATATCCTCCATTTCCTGTACCTGAAAAGCATGCACTTTCTGTTCTTCATAGATCTTTTTTCCACGGTTATATGATACGGAATTCGTCTCCTGTTTGATGTCCGCCTTTGTAATCATGCTGGTAAAATCCTTTCTGTTCTATCTTTTCCCATCATTCACAATTCGTATTTTACAGATTCTGGTTTTGATCACATCCGACAAGCTTCTCGGAAAGCTCTTTTAAAACATTTTCCTGATATCCCGCTTTTCCTGTTTTCCTTACCAGTTCCGCCGTTTCTCTTAATAACGGGTGCCAAATGTGTTCCAGCTTTTTTCTGCCATTCTCTCCAAATACTTCTTTTGAAAGACTGTTCCGGTAATCCTCTGGTGACATTCCAAAGAATTGGATTCTGTTTCCGAACCGCTGCCAGAGTCTGTCGGCAATTCCAATCCCATCCGGATCAAGATCTCCACTGTAGTAAATGGGAATCCCACTCTGTACGATCAACGAAATCAGTTTTAATGCTGCATACCGCGGCTGTCCCGACGTACACAGCAGCGACACATTCTTTCCCTGCACCTGTTCCATAAGATAGCTGAATACCATTTTGTTTTCCACAATGTATACACACGTTCCGACAGGCTGTACTTCTGTAATACCCTTCAGATTTTCCATGGTAAGCACATACGGTTCCCCGCATCGGCAAAAGGCTTCATATGCCGGATGCCATATCTCCTGTTTTTTCAAACGAATTCCAAACGCATGTACCAGGGAAGAAATATTATCCGGCACAACTCCCACGCACTGCAGCAGTTCTCTCCATTGCATTCGGTACTGATAAATAAGAGGTTTCATCAATTGCCTCCAAGTAGTCCATCTTTTTTTCCTTTCTTATTCTCTTTTATTTCAACTAATAAAAATTATATCATATCCTGCTATATATGATAAGTTTCTTTTGGTTAAAAACAGAAAAACCCCGGCCGCCTTACGGCGCCGGGGTCTCTTACGTTTGAGCACAAGTATCTTTCGATACAATTATATTTTATTTCCCGCAATGCTTTCCTCGATTTCGCTTCGCTCCATCTCGGTCGGGCTGTCGCCCTATAAATTCTCCGACTAATGCCCTTGTGTGAGCAAGCTCCCACCGGTCATTACTCTCCGAATTTGCACTGCTCATAGATAACCGAAATTAGTCGATCAGAGTAGCAACACGGCCTGATCCAACGGTACGGCCACCCTCACGGATAGCGAAGGTAAGACCCTGATCCATAGCGATCGGGTGGATCAGTTCGATGGTCATCTCTACGTTATCGCCAGGCATGCACATCTCAGTTCCTTCCGGAAGAGTGATAACACCTGTTACGTCAGTTGTACGGAAGTAGAACTGCGGACGATAGTTATTGAAGAATGGAGTATGACGGCCACCCTCGTCTTTTGTCAGAACGTATACCTGAGCGGTAAATTTGGTATGGCAGTGAACGGTACCTGGTTTAGCCAGAACCTGTCCTCTTTCGATCTCTGTTCTCTGAACACCACGAAGCAGAGCACCGATGTTATCACCAGCCTGAGCCTCATCGAGGAGTTTACGGAACATCTCGATACCAGTTACAACAGTTTTCTTGGTCTCTTCTTTCAGACCTGCGATTTCAACTTCCTCATTCAGATGAAGAACACCAGCCTCAACACGGCCAGTAGCAACAGTACCACGACCAGTGATGGTGAATACGTCCTCTACAGGCATGATGAAATCTTTATCAGTGTCACGCTGCGGATCCGGGATCCAGCTATCTACTGCATCCATAAGCTCCATGATTTTATCTCCCCATGGGCCAGCCGGATCTTCCAGAGCTTTCAGAGCAGAACCCTGGATGATCGGAGTGTCATCTCCCGGGAAGTCATACTCGTTCAGCAGCTCACGGATCTCCATGTCTACCAGCTCAAGCAGCTCTTCGTCGTCTACCATATCGCATTTGTTCATGAATACAACGATGTAAGGTACACCTACCTGACGGGACAGAAGGATGTGCTCTTTTGTCTGAGCCATAACACCGTCTGTAGCAGCTACTACAAGGATAGCTCCGTCCATCTGTGCAGCACCAGTGATCATGTTCTTTACATAGTCAGCATGGCCTGGGCAGTCAACGTGTGCATAGTGTCTTTTCTCTGTCTGATACTCAACGTGTGCAGTAGAGATTGTGATACCACGCTCTCTCTCTTCCGGAGCTTTATCGATATCTTCGAAGTTCTCAGCAGTGTTTCCTTCTACTCTGGTAGAAAGTACTTTTGTGATAGCTGCGGTCAGAGTTGTTTTACCATGGTCAACGTGGCCGATGGTACCAATGTTACAATGCGGTTTTGTTCTTTCAAATTTAGCTTTAGCCATTTTAAAATGTCCTCCTTAAAATTGCGCCCAGTGGGCTTTTTTGAGACTAAATTGGTGGCAGGAACCCACCTGAATCGTAAACCTGCTAAGTCTGATTATATTGCATTTCCGTCTTATTTGCAAGGGAAATCTCAGAAAAATAATACTTTTAGGCTGTGCAGCCTTTGACAGCTGCACACCCGATTATTTTTCTTACATTATTTTGCTTTTGCAGACAGAACTTTTTCCTGTACGTTTTTCGGAACCTGCTCGTATTTATCAAAGAACATGGAGTAGTTACCACGTCCCTGAGTTTTAGAACGAAGGTCTGTTGCGTAACCGAACATTTCAGCCAGCGGTACGAATCCACGGATCATCTTTCCGCCGCCGATGTCATCCATACCCTCGATACGACCACGACGGGAGTTGATATCACCGATAACATCACCCATGTAATCTTCCGGAGTGGAAACTTCGACTTTCATGATAGGCTCAAGAAGAACCGGAGCACCCTTCTGCATAGCTTCCTTGAATGCCAGAGAACCAGCAATGTGGAATGCCATCTCAGAAGAATCGACCTCATGATAAGATCCGTCGTATACATTTGCATGAACACCGACTACCGGGAAGCCTCCCAGGATACCGGCTTTCATAGCCTCTTCGATACCTTCGCCTACAGCCGGGATATACTCTTTCGGAATAGCTCCACCGACAACGGTAGACTCGAATTTGTAAATCTCTTCGCCGTTTGCATCCATAGGCTCGAATTTAACTTTACAGTGACCATACTGTCCACGTCCACCAGACTGTTTTGCATATTTGCTGTCGATGTCTGCCGGTTTGGTAATGGTCTCTTTGTATGCAACCTGCGGAGCACCTACGTTAGCCTCTACTTTGAACTCACGAAGCAGACGGTCAACGATGATTTCCAGATGCAGCTCACCCATACCAGCGATGATGGTCTGACCAGTTTCCTGATTGGTGTGTGCACGGAAGGTCGGATCCTCCTCAGCCAGTTTTGCAAGGGACTCGCCCAGTTTGCCCTGGCCTGCTTTTGTCTTAGGCTCGATAGCCAGCTCGATAACCGGCTCCGGGAACTCCATAGACTCAAGGATTACCGGATGCTGCTCGTCGCAGATGGTATCACCTGTTGTGGTGAACTTGAATCCGATTGCAGCTGCAATGTCACCGGAGTAAACTTTATCCAGCTCCATACGTTTGTTTGCATGCATCTGAAGGATACGTCCAACACGCTCTTTTTTATCTTTTGTTGCATTCAGTACGTAAGAACCGGAGTTCATGGTTCCTGAATACACACGGAAGTATGCCAGCTTACCAACGAATGGGTCTGTCATAATCTTGAATGCCAGTGCGGAGAACGGCTCGTCATCGGAAGAATGTCTTACGATCGGGTTTCCGTCCAGATCGGTACCCTCGATTGGCGGGATATCGGTCGGAGCCGGCATGTACTCAAGAATAGCGTCCAGGAGTTTCTGAACACCTTTGTTTCTGTATGCAGAACCGCAGCATACCGGTACAGCTGTACACTCGCAGGTAGCTTTACGCAGAACTGCTTTCATCTCGTCTACAGACGGGATATCATCATCCAGATAACGCATCATCAGCTCATCATCCAGCTCGCAGATTTTCTCTACCAGCTCGGTGTGATACAGCTCAGCGTCGTCTTTCATATCTTCCGGGATATCAACGATGGAGATATCATCGCCCTTATCGTCGTTGTAGATGTAAGCTTTCATCTCGAACAGATCGATAATTCCCTTGAACTCATCTTCCTTACCAATTGGAAGCTGAAGGCAGATAGCATTTTTACCAAGTCTGGTCTTGATCTGATCTACAGCGTTGTAGAAGTCAGCACCAAGGATGTCCATCTTGTTGATGAATGCCATACGCGGTACGTTGTAGGTATCAGCCTGACGCCATACGTTCTCAGACTGAGGCTCTACACCACCTTTTGCACAGAACACGCCGACAGCGCCGTCCAGTACACGAAGAGAACGCTCTACCTCTACGGTAAAGTCAACGTGGCCTGGGGTATCAATGATGTTGATACGGTGCTCAAGAGCGCCCGGTTTCGGCTTGCAGTTCTCTTCCAGAGTCCAGTGGCAGGTTGTAGCAGCTGAAGTAATTGTGATACCACGCTCCTGCTCCTGTTCCATCCAGTCCATGGTAGCAGTTCCTTCGTGAGTATCACCAATCTTGTAGTTAACACCGGTATAGTACAGGATACGCTCGGTCAGGGTTGTTTTACCTGCATCGATGTGAGCCATAATACCAATGTTTCTGGTTCTCTCTAATGGATATTCTCTTCCAGCCAACGGATTTTCCTCCTCTTAGAATCTGTAGTGAGCAAATGCCTTGTTAGCCTCTGCCATCTTATGAACTTCTTCTTTCTTCTTCACAGAAGCACCTGTGTTGTTAGATGCATCCAGAATCTCGTTTGCCAGTCTGTCTTCCATGGTACGCTCGCCTCTCTTACGAGAATAAGCGGTCAGCCAACGAAGGCCAAGAGCCTGACGTCTGTCCGGTCTTACCTCGATCGGTACCTGATAAGTAGCACCACCGATACGTCTTGCTTTTACTTCAAGAACCGGCATGATATTGTTCATTGCTTCTTCAAATACTTCGATTGCTGGTTTTCCAGCTTTTTCTTCTACTTTAGCAAATGCGCCGTATACGATTTTCTGGGCAACACCTCTCTTACCATCCAGCATGATGTTGTTGATCAGCTTGGTTACCACTTTGTTATTGTATAACGGATCTGCTAAAACATCTCTTTTCTGAGTATGTCCTTTACGTGGCACGTTACTTCCCTCCTTAACCATCATTCGATTAAATCATCGGTACTCACACTTATTTGCAGTATGTCCGCGCGTGTAAATTCTCTATAAATCCGCAGCCGTGGGGATTTATGGAATAACGCACAACATTTCGCTTTTTTGTGATACTAGATATATCTCGAACTCGTTTTACTTAATTATTTCTTTTTCGGTCTCTTAGCACCGTATTTAGAACGGGCCTGTTTTCTGTTAGCAACACCTGCAGTATCAAGTGTACCACGGATGATGTGGTATCTGGTACCTGGCAGGTCCTTAACTCTTCCTCCACGGATCAGAACAACGCTGTGCTCCTGAAGGTTGTGACCTTCTCCTGGGATGTAACTTGTTACTTCGATTCCGTTGGAAAGACGAACTCTGGCGATTTTACGAAGAGCTGAGTTAGGTTTTTTCGGTGTAGCAGTTTTAACAGCTGTGCACACACCTCTCTTCTGAGGAGAAGACATATCTGTGGATTTCTTTCTCAGAGAATTGTAGCTTTTCTGCAGTGCCGGCGCGGTAGATTTCTTTACGGAAGTCTCACGGCCTTTTCTTACTAACTGGTTGAATGTTGGCATTCCATTTCACCTCCTGATAGATTTCTCCGTGTGTCCCACGGGGTTTCATACGGCTGCTTTAGTTCAACATAATTGCTTTGCAGCTTTTGCGCGCACAAAAAACAGTCTTTTACGCACGCTCGTTTATTATAGCGTCTGTCCTTTCAAAAGTCAAGGGGGAAATTCGCAAAAAATCGCGTATTTACGCGGCTTCTGCGGATTTCCCCCATTGATGCATTACTGTGCAAAAGTATTTTTTCTTCCTATTATAATCTCACCAGATTATTTTCTGACATTTTCTGTTTTTCGTTAAAGCGGACGGTTCCTGAAGGCCGGACACGCATCACACCGCTTCGGCTTCTCCTCGCTCTGTGCATTGCCCCAGAGGTCACGCGCTTTCTCTTCGGCACACCCTTTGCACCAGGGAAACATGCGGACATTGCTGATGTAAAAGTTCTCAAAGTTTGTCTCGTCGTTGTTGATGTCAAACTGCTGCTTTCTCGACAGCTCTTCCGTATGTTCTGCAATCCAGGCCTTCTGCCCTTCGGTCGCCGGATACCCCGGTCCGCCGAGGACGTAATCCATATCGGCATGGAGATTTTCCGGTTCGCCTGGTTTGTGGAATCCTACAAATAAAATATAACCGCGGCGCAAAAGCTCCTGGATCGGCTCGTCCGTCTGGCCGTCCGGACCTAAAATCGCCCGCGCGGTCTGCGCATGAAAATTTTCTGTTTTGGGATAGAATTTCCCAGTTGGTGCTAAAAATCCATCTGCCATTTTCTTTTCTCCCATGTTCTCATTTGCTGTATGCTTTTCTATACCATAACCGATTTTTTCAAAACAGGCAAGGTTTGTTTTACTGGATTTTTTTTTTTATCTGTGCTATACTCTTTCCCGTGCATTTATGCAATCGGATTTTCCCGTCTTTTTGCGGGTGTCCGGACTGGTTCGTGAACTTCCCAGTATAAAAAACCAAGTATCTCAAAATTTTCATCAAAGGAGATTGGAAAATGAATGCAAGAAAACTGATCATCGACTGTGATCCGGGCATCGACGATTCTCTCGCCCTGATGCTTGCCGCGGCTTCGAAAGAGCTGGATCTTGTCGGCATCACCACAGTCAGCGGAAATGTACCCGCTTCTATGGGCGCTAAAAATGCCCTCAAAATTCTTTCTATGATTGGAAAACCAGATGTCCCGGTTTATGTCGGCGAGGAGACGCCTCTGGTCCGCGACTACGTGGACGCGATGGACACCCACGGCATGGACGGTCTCGGCGAATCGGGCTGGCCGGATGCCGAAGGCCTTACGCCAAACAAGGACGCTGTTTCTTTCCTGATCGAAACCTTAAAAGCAACCCCTGATGTTACCATTCTTGCCCTCGGACCGATGACGAACCTTGCAAAAGTCATCTCCCGCGCACCGGAGTGCCTGACAAACCTGACGGCTCTTGTCTCCATGGGCGGAAGCTATAAGAGCCACGGAAACTGCTCCCCGGTTGCCGAGTACAATTACTGGTGCGACCCGGATGCCGCAGCCGAAGTATTCCGCGCGTTTTCCGAGCTGCCGCAGCTTGCAGGCAAAAAGCTTCATATGATCGGGCTGGATGTCACACGAAAAATTGTCCTGACGCCGAATCTTGTGGAATATATGAAATGCGTAAATCCAGGAGTCGGAACCCGCATTGAGGAGCTGACGCGCTTCTACTTTGATTTCCACTGGAAACAGGAAAAGGTCATCGGATGCGTGATCAACGATCCGCTCGCGGCCGCTTATCTTGTGGATCCGTCGCTCTGCAGCGGTTTTGATGCGTATACGCAGGTAGAAACCGGAGGCCTCTGCATCGGACAGACGGTTGTGGATGCCATGAATTTTTATCAGAAAGCACCGAACAGCCACATTCTGACGCAGGTCGATGTGCGCCGTTTCTTCCTGATGTTCTTTGAGCGCGTTCTCGGCGTGCCGCAGGAGGAATCCGCACCGGTTCTCGACCAGATTCTCACTGCACCGCCGGTCTTCCCACATGAGACGATGTTTCAGAAGGGAGGCGAGGCATGATGAATACTAACCGTACGTTAAAGCTCACGACACTCGCGCTCTGCGGTGTCATCAATATTCTCGGCGGTACCATTGCTCTGCTGCTGCGTCTTCCGGTTTATCTGGACTCCATCGGAACAGTTCTGGCAGCCGCTCTGTTCGGACCTGCTGCAGGCCTCGTTCCGGGACTGATCTCCGGACTCATTTCCGGCATGACGAGTGATGTCTATGCGTTTTACTATATTCCGGTGCAGCTTGTCATCGGTCTCGTTGCCGGCCTTGTATTCCGCAGACTCCGCCCGTCCCATACGGCAGGATCCCGCAGCGAGAGTCTTTCCCTCCGCTCCATGGGCTGGAAGCTGTTTCCGGCAGCGCTTGTGATCTCACTTCCGGGTACTGTGGTAAGTTCCACAATCACCGCGGTTGTTTTCGGTGGAATTACTTCCTCCGGCTCCACTGTGCTGGTGCAGCTGCTTCACAGCCTCGGTATGAATCTGACTCTCTCTGTCTGCGTTGTACAGGCCATGACAGACTTTGTGGATCGAATGATTGTCCTTGCGGTCGTCCTCGTAATTCTGCCCGCCGTTTCTTCTGCTTTCGGCAGTCTTTCTATGAGAAGCAGAAAATAATCTGTACCAATAGCACAAAGAATCCTGCAAAAAATTCACTTTCTTTTTTGCAGGATTCTCATATTTTGGCATAACAAGAACTCCGGAAAAAAGGGGAGGCTGCATCAGGAGCCATCCCTTTTCCGGAGTCTTTTATTTCTTCTTTAATAAAATCATTCACATGCGCGGATCCATACCTGCATTTCGCCCTCACCTCGGTTGTTCCACATATAATATGGAATCAGCTTCAGTTTCGTCTTTTCCTCTTCCTCTTTCTGATACAGATGATACAACGGCTGTTTTTCCGCATCGCCCAGCTTCATGCGACGTCCCTCGGCCGTTACGCGCACAAAGTGCTCGCCCAGCTCATCGGCTGCTTCTGCGGTTTTTTCACCATTCACACAGAGTTTTGTCAAATGCAGATTCTTTCCGTTGTCTGCTTCTTCCATACAGTAAACAACCGGTCCTCGTTTTACGGCAACACGGCCGGCGTCCTCGCGTACAAGCGGATTGGATGCCAAAAACTGGATTTCCATCGGGAAGTTCAGGCGGATCGTCTCACCCTTCGCCCATACTTTTGTCACATACAGATACCCGTCTTTTTCTTCCACTTCTGCGCCTTTTGGAATCTCTTTTTCATAAGAAGCACACCATCCCGGGATGCGGAATGCAAAGGTGTACGGCTCTTTGGTATCGCTCTCGCAGGTCACGGAAACATGGCCGTCCCACGGGAATTCGGAAGTGATGGATGCTTTTACTTTTTCTCCTTCCGCTGTTCCACCCATGTACAAGTGGACAAACAGGGTTGTGTCGTTTTCCGTGTATGCGTAAGATGCAACTGAGCTTACCGTTCTTGCCAGGTTCGGAGGGCAGCAGGCACAGCCGAACCATTTCTGACGGATCGGTTTTACATGGAATTTCCGCTCATCCTTGTGACATGCCTCCGGCAGTACCTCCAGCGGATTGACATAGAAGAAGCTCTTTCCGTCGAGCGCCATTCCGGAGAGAACGCCATTGTAGAGGGCTAATTCCATCACATCCGCGTACTCTGCTTTTGCCTGAATCTCCAGCATGCGGCGAGCAAAGAACACAAGACCGATGGATGCACAGGTCTCTGCGTAAGCGGTATCGTTTGGCAGGTCATAGTTGAAAGAGAATGCCTCTCCTATATGAGTGGCACCGATTCCGCCGGTGACGTACATTTTCTGATGCACCATGTTGTTCCAGAGAGTTTCACAGGCTTTCAGCAGGCTCTCATCCTGCGTTGCCCTTGCCACATCCGCCATGCCGGAATAGAGATATACGGCGCGTACGGAGTGCCCCTGCACCTCATCCTGCTGACGCACCGGGCGGTTTGCCTGATTGTAGCTATATCGTTCCTCGCCCTCCGGGCAGGTCAGACCGCGCTCGATATCGTAATAGTATGGTTTTGTTCCGCGTTCATCGATGAAGTATTTTGCAAGATCAAGATACTTCTGCTCGCCGGTCAGATCATAGAGACGCATCAGAGCCATCTCTGCAATTTCGTGACCCGGATAACCTGCTTTTTTACCCTCGCCGTGACCGAGTTTGCTGGCAATAAAATCCGCGAAACGCTCCGCTGCTTTTAAGAGACGGTCTTTTCCGGTCGCCTGATAATAGGCCACGGCGCCTTCCGTCAGATGACCGAAGCAGTACAGCTCATGGTTGTCCTTAAGGTTTGTAAAAATCATATCCTGATCGTTGATCAGATAGTAGGTATCGAGGTATCCGTCTTCTCTCTGTGCTGCGCAGACAGCTTCAATTGCTTCATCTGCCGTTTTTTCCAGCTCCGGATCGGGATGCTGTGTCAGGGAGTACGCAACTGCCTCCACCCATTTGGTAAAATCGGTATCCTGGAACAGGAAGCCATAAAATCTTCCGTCCATTTTGCCATCCTTCGGCAGTGTCTCAAAAGTATCCAGCGGATATTTGATCTGAACAAATTTGTCTCCTTTTGCTTTCCGCTCTTTTTCAACTTCACCGGCGCGGCGGTAGTTCCGCATACAGAAGCTCGGTGCTGCTCCCGGAACATTGTCATTTAAGGCATTCCACTGATACGGAATTACTTCGGTGCGGACAAGCTCCATCTCTTTTTTCCAGAATGCATCGGTAACCTGGACTTTTGCCAGGGATAATGGTTTGCTGAAGTTTTTCTGATCCATTTTTTCGGTCTCCTTTTTCGTTGTCTTCCGCCGCCTCCTGGTTTGAAAAAGATATTTTCCTTGCTTTCAGATATGGGAAGCGTTACACTTCTTTTGACGGCTGTTTTTCTGTTTTTCTATAGTTTTATTTTAGCAAAACGGACCGCCGTTTAAAATACAAGAATGTTTGAAAAGGTTTGAAAAAGTCATATGATCTCTGTTTTATTTCCAGATGCCGCCTGTTTTACCTACGACCTCTGCGGCAAATTCCAGTCCCCGTCCCCGGAGTGGATGCACCTGACACGGAATCTCGTCAATTTTGAACTGATGGTTGTGACGGAAGGAACGCTTTTTATCGCGGACGAACGCCGCTCTTACGAGGTTCACCCCGGCGAATATCTTCTTTTGCCGCCGACCGTCCATCAGCACGGCTCGAAAAAAGGAAGCTGCGCTTTCTACTGGCTCCATTTTATCCCTGGTATCCCCTCCGCACCGATCATCGCTCCTTCTGACCCGACCGCCGGATCGGTTCTGGATGAGTTTCATGCTGCACCGCCATCCTCCTACCGCCTTGAGGACCTCGCTCCCGCCCAGCTTCCATCCAACTACCCCGAAACGTTATGCATCCCGCGCCAGGGAACGCTTTCGTCCCCGAACCGCGTCATCATCCTCATGAAGCAGCTCCAGGACACTTCCCTGCGTTTCCACAACACGTTCCTCAACAACAGCCTGACTGCCGCTGTTCTCGGCGAAATCAACTGTCAGAGTCCCTTCTACCGCACCTACACTTCCGAAACGCAGCGGACACAGATCCTGCAGGACATCATCAGCTACATCCAATACCACAGCAGCGAGTCCCTCAAAGTCACCGAACTCGCCCGTTATTTCGGCTACAACGACAAATACCTCTCCTCCCTCTTCCACGAGGGCACCGGGATGACACTGAAGCAGTTCATCCTGAAATCCAAAATGGACAGCGCAATGGCTGAGCTGACGGACACGAATCACACAGTCTCTCAGATTGCCTATAATGTTGGATTTCAGGATGCGCATAATTTTTCCACGGCTTTCCGAAAACTCACCGGGATGACGCCGGGACAGTACCGGAAGAGTTATGGGAACCGGAAACTTTCTTTTGAATAGGACGGGAGGATACGACCCCCAGGCACAGCGGAGCGTCCGCCCCCCGCGGTGCTGTTTCGGAGGGGAAGAGGCTGTAAGAGGCCGAAAATTTGCTAAAACCGGAACCGGGCTCCGCAAACTCCCTTCGGTCAAACAGTGCTGCGCCCGGTCCCAACGCAAATTTCCGCCCTCTAACATCCTTACCCCTCCTGCAAATGCACCGCGGGGGGCGGACGCTCCGCTGCGCCTGGGGACCCATCTACGTTTTGGCGGACGGAAGTGATTTACTCAATGGATGGCTTCACTTATTCTTTAGAAATTTACTGTTTCTTTTAGAAAATAGACATACTTTGCTCACATTTCTTCCCTATACTATAACTTAGATAGTTGATGAACCACTCAAAACTATCTCCCCCCTCATTATGAAAGAGCAGCCCGCATATCCGCGGGCTGTTCTTATTTTTTGTCTTTTTGCACCCCACGTAACGTAAATGCCGCCTGCGGTCGGGGAAAACATCCCGACCGCAGGCGGCCTCACAATCTACCGTGGAATCACATTACTCTTCCGCAGCTTCAATTGCTGCAGTCTCGATAATAAATTTCACGCTTCCATCCATTCCATTTGCCTTACCACTGTAAGAAGTATAAGCGCATTTATCCGAATTCAGCGCCTGAATCCGATCCAGTACATCTCCCAGATCATCCTCAAAGGTACTCTTCAGCTTGCTGGTACCCTCTTCTTCAAACTTCTTCGTACCGTCAGCCAGTTCTTTCGCCCCATCGGACAGCTCGTCAATACCATCAACAACCTTGCTGCTTCCCGATTTCAGATCAGAAGCTCCGCTTGCCAGAGAAGAAGTTCCATTTGCCAGTGTAGAAGCTCCGCTCGCCAGCGTAGATGCTCCGCTTGCCAGCGTAGAAGCTCCGCTGTTCAGTTCAGAAGCTCCGCTTGCCAGGGAAGAAGTTCCGTTTGCCAGTGTGGAAGCTCCGCTTGCCAGCTGGGATGCTCCGCTTGCTACCTGAGAAGCACCGCTTCTTAAGCTTCCGCTGTTTGCAGAAAGTTTTGCAGATCCATCGCTTAACTGGCTTCCCAGCTGTCCAAGACCTGCGGTCAGCTGTGTCGTGCCGCCCTGCAGAGTCGTAACACCCTCAACCAGAGCCGGTGCATTTGCTTTCAGCTGGCTTGCGCCGGAAAGCAGCGTATCATTGTAAGCACTCAGCTGAGTGAATCCTGCGTTCAGTGCATTGATGCCTGCTGTTGCTTTTGCAAAACTCTCATTTGTGCTGCTGTACAGCTGGCTCACACCTGCGGACAGAGTACCGATGCCCTTGTACAGAGCACTTCCGCCTGCATCAAGCTGTGCCACACCTGCGGTCAGTTTCTGCATTGCACCAAGATTCTGCTCAACAACTGCTTTATTATCGGTGATGGTCTGCATCTGTTTCTGCATGGTCTCAAGCTGCGGCATCAGAGCTGCAACCGTCTTCTGCAGATCGCTGTACTGGCTCTTGATGTCGCTCATCTTCTGCTGCATTGCCGCAAGACCAGAGAGATCCGGGCGCTCGATTTCGAAGTTCAGTTCCGGAAGGGTAATCTGCGGAGCTGTAACCGGAGTAACCGAAACGGTTCCGGCGGAAGCGGAAACGCTGACACTTCCGATCTGGTTTCTTGCTTTACTTAAGGAATCGGCAAGCTCTGTATTTCCGGCGCTCTTAGCTGCGGAAATCTGTGCATCCAGTGCAGCCGCTGCTGCAGAGAGCTGATCATTTGCCTGTTTTGCTGCATCGGCGGATGCCTGGCTTGCTGCTGCATCAGCTGCGGTCTGTGCTGCTGCTGTTGCTTCCTGGTTCAGCTGTGCTGCTGCTCCGTCTGCCCATGCCTGAACCTGTGCTGCCATCTGGGTTCCCATCTGCGTTGCCTGATTCGTGATCTGTGCCTCCAGACCACTTAAGTAGCTCTCAAGTCCTTTTGACAGCGTATCCATCTGGCTCATCAGCTCGTTGCCGTTTGTCATCATGCTGTTGACAGATCCTGCGATTGTGGTGTTCAGAACCCCGGAGAGTGCCTCGGTCTCGGAGATCAGGGTAGAACCGGTGCTGGTCATACCGTCTACCATCGTCAGAAGGCTCTGTACATCGTTGCTCTGCAGCTGCTCGTTCAAACTGGTCAGTCCTTCGGAGAGCTGTTTTGCTCCTGCTAAAATATCATTCTCATCTTTTCCGTCGAGTGCTGCGTTCAGTGTTGCGATTGCACTGTTTACCTCGGTCAGGCCGTCTGCCAGAGGCTGAAGCTGCTCAGCGCCTGCTGCAAGCTGTTTCTCGCCTGCTACATAAGAAGCAACGCCGTCGGACAGCTGTGTTGTTCCGTCGGTGTACTGTTTTACGCCTGCAACGACTTTATTCACACCGTTTACATACTCGGTTACGCTTCCAGTCAGCATACCGTTCTTTCCAAGATACGTCTGGATTGCTTTATTCAGGGTATCAGCGCCCTCGGTGTAGGAGTTTACGCCGCTTGCCAGGGAAGATGCTCCGCTGCTTAAGGTGGATGCTCCGTTGGACAGGGTAGCTGCTCCGCTGTTTAAGGTAGAAGCTCCGCTGTTCAGAGTAGAAGTTCCGTTTGCCAGAGTCGATGCTCCGCTTGCCAGTGTGCCGGCTCCGCCTGCCAGTGTGCCGGCTCCGCTGTTCAGCTCGTCAGCGCCGTCTTTTAACGTTCCGATACCGTCATCCAGCTCTTTGTAGCTGTCTTTTAAAGTATCCACACCATCGGAGAGTGCCTTGGAACCGTCAACCAGTTCCATTGCAGCATCCTCAAGATCACTCAGTGCATCCTTCAGGTCATCGTATCCGGTGATGTTGTCGGTATCGATGGTGTCGAGAACATCGTCAAGTGCAACGGTGAAGGTAGAATCCAGAGAGAAGTTCTCCACATCTGCAGTGATCTCCAGGCTTTCCGGCAGTTCGAAATCGCTGTCACCGGATACCAGATCTTCAAGGGAATCGGAATTTAATCCCAGGCTTTCCTGCAGGCCCGGCATACCAAATCCGATTACGATGTTTCTGCTTCCATCGGAAATGACTTTACCATTGTCGATCTTGACATTGGAGAAAGTATCCTGCGGAAGAATCATTCCGGTCATCAGGACGAATGGGGTGTACATCGTCTCTTTCTTGCCATTGATGTCAACCGTTGTCTTTGTGTTGTTTGTATAGTCAACTTTGATTTTCAGTTTTCCGCTCTTTCCGGCCAGGTCATCCGGTTTGATTTCCTTGCCGTCCAGATAATAGGTGAACTTCACGGAAACCGGAGGCTCTTTTGTGGTTGTTCCCTGATAATAGATATCCTCGCCGTCTGTCTGCCAGGTCAGCTCGTTTCCGCTCTGGGTGAACTCCTCGTCGCCCTTTACGTTTTTGATGTCCTTCAGTTCACTCTCATCTTTCAGGTTCTTTTCCGTTCCTGCGTTCTTCAGCCAGTTGGATACGGTGATCTGATCTTCCGATCCGTCTGCATTTGCATTTACATATACGGTTTCTTCTTTGGAAACCACTGCGTCCTCTCCTGTCGCTGCATAAACCGGAGCAGCTCCCATAACAGCAGCCATACCAACAGCAAGACCAGACATCATCTGTTTTCTCAGTTTTCTGTTTCTATTCATTGTGATAAACTTCCTTTCTGTGGTTTTTATAATGGTTTTTTATGATGAAATCCAGGATCATAAGAGAAGTAAAACCCGCTCGGAGTAAGATACTGCGGGATACCGTTTCCCTCAGATCGAGGATGTTTTTCCTATGCCTTTCAATCATCTAATGTTATAACGCAAAAATGACTCTTAGTCAACATTAAATACTGCACAAAATTGACGATCGGTCATTTTTTTCTTCGTGCATAGTCACAAAAATGAGAAAATTAGTCATTTTCCCTTTGACAGTTTCCATGTATGATACCTATAATTATAGGCAGGATAATGACACACGCTTTTGATATCTTTCAGGAAAGGAGACTCTCTGTGGGAAAAATTGATAATAACAAACAAATGAAGCGCGAGTCCCTTCTGGACTCTGCTTTCTCGCTCTTTATCGACAACGGCTTTAATAAAACCTCTATTTCGGACATTGTGAACAACGCCGGCGTTGCAAAGGGCACTTTCTATCTTTATTTCAAAGATAAATACGATATTCGAAATCATCTGATTGCGCACAAGGCAAGCCAGATATTCCAGGCAGCCTATGCGGATCTGCTGCGCCATCCGGACATCCAGGATTTTGAGGAGCAGGTGCTTTTCATCACCGACAATATCCTCGATCAGTTTGCTGCCAACCACAGCCTTGTGACGCTGATCTCCAAGCACTTAAGCTGGGGGTTCTTCAAAAATTCGCTTACATTTTCTCCGTTCGGTGACGCACCTGCTATCTACACGATTTACGAATCGCTGCTCTCTCACGCGGCATATACGTACCGCTCACCAGAGCTGATGTTCTATATGATTCTGGAACTCGTAAGCGGCACAAGCTACAATGCCATCCTGTATCAGCAGCCAATCCCGCTTGAGGACTTAAAGCCGGAGCTCTACGACGCCATCCGCGGCATTTTCAAACAGTTCCGGATCCGTAAAAAACGGAACGTAACAGAAAGTACGGAAAAGACAATTTCGTCAGCACAGCAGCCTGATCATCCGGCTCCATTAAGGGCAGCGCAATAAAAAAATACTTTCGCGGAATCTTCCAGCCAAAGAAACCACGAAAGTATTTTTTTGTCTTTTTTATGATACCTGCGTTTCCAGATATTCGGCAATCCGCTGCTCCATCACCGGGACGAGCCACTCAGCGTAGCCGGCCTTCATCGGATGGATCGGATCCTGGAGATACAGTTTCCGTTTTTCCGGCGAAACGCTGTTGATCCGTTCGTCATTCCAGAAATCAATCACGCCGATCTGCCATTTTTCCTGGATTTTCAGAAGTGCTTCCACCATCTTTGCGTACGTATCGGAATCATACTGTGGGTTAGTGTAGAACATGACCCGGCAGTGCCACGTTTCTTTTGCATACGCAATGATGTACTCGATCGCACCGCAGACGGTTTTGACATCGAAGCTGTCCAGATCACGGGATTCCGAAATTTCGCCGAGCGGGCTGTTGCGCGTTGCATCGTTCGTGGAAAGCTGGCAGATAAACAGATCCACCTGACGCTCCGGGTCGAGATTGTCGCGCATGCGCTCGATGTAGGAATCCTCACAGTTATCAATCAGTGTTGTTCCATTGACCGCTTCTTTGATGCAGATACAGCTGTCTTTTTTCGCTATGTACTCCGCGAACGCATTGTTGTGGGCCGCAAATCCCTTCGTCACGGAAGATCCCAGGAAGACAACCGTCTTTCCTTTTAACGGACTCGTCTTTTTAAACGGGATCCGGGAAACATCGTACCGGACGGAGTTTCCTTTTTTGAAGTAACCAGTTTTCTTATTCATTCTATATACGCCGCCGGCGGCTAAGGCTGCGCCTCCTGCTGCCAGGATTCCGGCTATGATTTTTGCATCCATGGGTAAACCTCCATTATCTGAGTCAGTACAGATTTACAGATCCTTTCGGATCTTTTTTCGAATACCCCTATCTTACATCATTTTTTCGAAAATGCAAGTAAACTTTGTTGTCGATTTTGTTCCGATTTTGTTAACAAAGTTCGGCTTTTCTGTGTTTTGGTCGAATCCGCAGCGGTTCTGGCGAAAGCTTTCACCACTTTTTCCCAAAAAAGATTGACTCTCAAGTGTACTTGAGTGGTATAGTGAGAGTAAGATTTTATTTTATCACAAAGGAGAATTCTGTCATGAAAGAAACGGTTTTAGGCAGTCATCTGAGAAAAGTTCCTTCGATTGCAGTCGGATGCATGCGGCTTTCCGAAAAATCGAAAGACGAGATGAATCATTTCATCCATTCCGCGCTGGAACAGGGCGCATATTTCTTTGATCATGCTGATATTTACGGCAGCGGCATGAGTGAAACAGTTTTCGGTGATGCATTTGCCTCCGATCCTTCCCTGCACCGCGAGGATGTTCTGATCCAGTCCAAATGTGGCATCCGCCAGGGCTGCTATGATCTGTCAAAAGAGCACATTCTGGAATCGGTGGACGGTATTTTAAAACGGCTGCAGACCGATTATCTCGATCTTCTGCTGCTCCACCGCCCGGACGCCCTCGTAGAGCCAGAAGAAGTTGCAGCAGCGTTTGATGTTCTGTTTGAGAGCGGAAAGGTCCGCCATTTCGGTGTTTCCAACCACAAGCCGATGCAGATTGCGCTTTTGCAGAAATATGTCCGCCAGCCGCTCGTTGTCAATCAGGTACAGTTCAGCATTCCGGTTTCCAATCTTGTCGCCAACGGCATGGAAGTTAATATGGAGACACCGGGCTCGGTTGACCACGACGGAAGTCTGCTCGACTACTGCCGGCTCCATGATATTACGCTTCAGGCGTGGTCGCCATTCCAGATGCCGTCATGGAAGGGATGCTTCCTTGGAAGTGACGAGTATCCGGAGCTGAACCAGAAAATCCGCGTGCTGGCCGAAAAATACGGTGTCAGTGATACCACGATTGCAGCGGCGTGGATTCTGCGCCATCCGGCGAATATGCAGCTCGTCACCGGTACGGCAAGTGAAAAACGCCTGAAAGAGATTATCGCGGCATGCAATATTACGCTGACGCGGGAAGAATGGTATGAGCTGTATCTGGCGGCAGGTCATCCGCTTCCGTAAGTTTTTCTGTCCGCCCGTATGCGAAGCAAGGCTAAAATCCGTTTTTCGGATCCGGGATTGATTTATAACATCGGAAAAGCATTCCTTTGGATCTTGTCGATCTTCCGGAATGCTTTTCCCTTTTTCCTTTTCTTTTTTCATGCAGCTATCTGCAATCCGCATTTGCTGCCTGCCCATAACCAAACAACTGCTCTGTGATTTATCAGATCTCTCCCACCAGATATCCCTGTTTTCCGTCGCGCAGGAAGATCGGCAGTGTTTCGATCGGCGCCTCGATTTCGTAGGCTTTTCCGCCCTCATAAACATCACCGGTATTTGCCAGCGTCCAGGACGCACCGGCCGGCAGATAAACGGTACGGCTCGTTGCTTTTGCCCGGACAATCGGTGCTACAAGGATGTCGGAACCGAACATGTAAGCATCGGAGATGTCCCAGCACGCTGCATCCTCCGGGAACTCATAGAACATCGTTCTCATGACCGGTGTTCCTTTTTCGTGTGCTTCTGCCATCAGGCTTCTCGTGTAATCGCGCATTTTTTCGCGGACACCGATGAATTTTGTCAGGATTTCATAATTTTTCTCTCCGAAGCTCCATACCTCGTTGTCAGCTCCTGTTCCCTCACGCACTTCGCCAGCCTTGTTGATGATCTCTTCTCTCGGTCCCCGGTTTCCGTGAATACGCATAACCGGGCAGAAGGTACCAAACTGGAACCAACGCACAAGCAGCTCCTGGAAGTCCGGATCTTCGGTCACACCGCCGTGGAATCCGCCGATATCGGTTGTCCACCACGGAATGCCGCACAATCCCATATGAAGGCCTGCGCAGATCTGTTTGCGGAAGTCCTCGTAGGTTGAGAAAATATCGCCGGACCACACAAGCGCACCGTATTTCTGGCTTCCGAGCCATGCACAGCGCACAAGGTTGACAATATCTTCCTGCCCATTCTCTTTTTGTCCTTCGTAGAACATGCGGGAATACTCTCTCGGGTAAATATTTCCGATCTCTTCCACCGGGCCTGCGGCGTAGCGGTAGCACTCATACTCGTACGTCGAAAATTCCGGCTCTGCTTCATCCAGCCAGAACGTACGGATGCCGAGATCTGCATAGTTTTTCTTTACTTTTTCCCAGACGTACTTTCTCGTTCTCGGATTCGTTGCATCCAAAAAGACATTATTTCCATGGAACAGCATCTGAACATCAACACCTGCATTACTCTTCACAAGAAGTCCCTGCTGTTTCATTTCTTCGTAATTTTCACTTCTCCAGTCGATCTGCGGCCAGATGGAAACCATCGTCTCAATGCCCATCTCGTGCAGCTCGTCGATCATTGCCTTCGGATCCGGGAAGTATTCCTCGTCAAAACGGTAATCACCGCATCTTGGCCAGTGATAGTAGTCGATCACAAAAACATCCAGCGGAATGCCGCGTTTTTTGTACTCGCGCGCCACGTTCAGAACCTGCTCCTGGTTGTAGTAGCGCAGCTTGCACTGCCAGAAGCCAAGGCCGTACTCTGGCATCATCGGAACTTTACCAATGGCATCTGCAAAGTGCTCTTCAATTTCTGCCGGGGTATCGCCTGCGGTTACCCAGTAGTCGAGCTGCTTTGTGGTGCGTGCCAGCCATTCCGTTGTGTTCGTTCCGAAATGAACCTCACCGACCGCTGCATTGTGCCACAGGAAGCCGTAGCCAAGGCTCGATACATAAAACGGAATGCTCGCCTGCGAATTACGGTGCGCCAGTTCCAGGTTGCATCCCTTCAGGTTCATTCTCTCCTGCTGATACTGTCCCATACCATAAATCTTCTCATCCGGGTTGGAATCAAAGGATACTTTCAGCTGATAAGCGCCTCCCTTTAATGCACGGTAATCGTGTGCGCGCAGGCAGAGCGCTCCGCCGTTTGCGATCTCGGAGAGCAGCACCTCGCCCTTCTGATTCAGGAACGTAATCCGCAGCTTCTGTCCCCACGGCTGAAGCTCGAGAACCGCCTGGATTTTACCGTTTTTGATCGTCGCTTTCAGCTCGTCCACCAGCTCAATTTCCGCTTCCACCGGTTCCGGATCAAGCAGTGCAATGCTTCCCTCTTCTATCTCCGAAAGAAGCGTACCTCTCACCCGAAGACTGTCCTTCTGCCACGGCTCCACCCGGACCGTCTCCCCATCCTGCCGGAAAATCAGCGCATTTCCCTGTTTTTCAAAATACTGCATAAAACCCTCCCTTTCCAGAACCCGCCGTTCCAAACGCATGCATGGGCTCTGCTCTTTTCGTTTACTTTCTACTTAGCATTATACTAACATTTCCGGCAGAATACTTGATCTTAATTTTCATGTTCTAACACTATTTTGATCTTTTTCAATTATTTCCCATTGAAATAAAGCTCTTTCTTAAGGAATCGGAATTCACCTTTCCCCTGCGTCCGTTTTTCAACGCAAAGAACCCCCGGAGCCATTACAGCCCCGGGGGTTCTCAGTATTTCATTTATTATGCAAGCTTCAAAGTATTAACCTTAACTCCAGGTCCCATAGTAGGAGCCAGAGTAACGCTCTTCAGGTACTGTCCCTTCAGAGTAGCCGGTTTTGCTTTATTGATTGCACCGATCAGCGTCTGGAAGTTGTCGCTTAACTGCTCCTCAGTAAAAGAAGCTTTTCCGATTGGCACGTGGATAATGTTTGTTTTGTCAAGACGATACTCAATCTTACCTGCTTTGATCTCTTTAACGGCTTTGGTAACATCCATAGTTACGGTACCAGCCTTCGGGTTTGGCATTAAACCTTTCGGTCCAAGTACACGGCCCAGACGACCAACAACACCCATCATATCCGGTGTAGCAACAACAACGTCGTAATCAAACCAGCCATCGTTCTGGATTCTCGGGATCAGCTCCTCAGCTCCAACGAACTCTGCACCTGCTGCAACAGCCTCATCAGCTTTTGCGCCTTTAGCGAAAACAAGTACACGAACCTGTTTTCCGGTACCGTGCGGCAGAACAACTGCTCCACGGATCTGCTGGTCTGCGTGACGTCCGTCACAACCAGTTTTGATGTGAACTTCGATTGTCTCGTCAAATTTAGCAGTAGCTAATTTCTTAACTGTGGAAATAGCATCTGCCGGATCGTACTGAATGCTACGATCAACTGCTTTTGCAGCCTCTAAATATTTCTTACCATGTTTCATTGTCTAATAACCTCCTGGTGGTAGTTGCGGGAATCTCCCTCCCACGTCAATACGAGAAGATGTAAACTCTTCTTCTAAATTAGTCCTCTACAACGATACCCATACTTCTTGCGGTACCTGCGATCATGCTCATAGCTGCCTCAACAGTTGCTGCATTCAGGTCTGGCATCTTCATCTCTGCGATCTCACGAACTTTGTCCTTAGAGATAGTAGCAACTTTCGTTTTGTTCGGAACGCCGGAACCAGATTTCAGGTTGCAGGCTTTCTTAAGCAGAACTGCTGCCGGAGGAGTTTTGGTTATGAAGCTGAAACTTCTGTCTGCATATACAGTGATAACTACAGGGATGATCAGGTCTCCCTTATCTGCTGTTCTTGCGTTGAACTCTTTGGTAAACTGTACGATGTTTACTCCGTGCTGTCCAAGTGCAGGTCCAACCGGTGGTGCTGGTGTTGCTTTACCAGCAGGAATCTGTAATTTGATATATCCTGTAACTTTCTTTGCCATTTTACGGCACCTCCTAAATAAATGTGGTAATTGCGGGAATTTCCCTCCCACGAAACGCCCCTGGGGCATTTCTTACATCTTCTTGACTTCTGCGAAACTTATTTCTACCGGCGTTTCGCGGCCGAACAGCTCAACATTGATGGTAACCATCTGTTTTGTATCATTGATACTCTGAATCAGTCCGGTTGTATCCTTCCATGCGCCGCCTGTTACAACGACTGCATCGCCGACTTCAAGGTCAAGCTCAACCTTTTCCTCACCACCGGTGATTCCAAGGTTCACCATTTCCTCATCCGTAAGCGGTACCGGCTTGGATCCCGGTCCTACGAAGCCCGTAACACCTCTGGTATTGCGGACAACATACCAGGTATCGTCGTTCATGATCATGTTGATCAGAACGTAGCCCGGAAACAATTTCCGGAGTACCTGTTTCTTGGTTCCGTTCTTGACTTCAACAACTTCTTCCATAGGAACACGTACTTCCAAAATCTGATCCTCAAGATGACGGTTCTCAATTGTTTTCTCAATATTGGCTTTTACTTTGTTTTCATAGCCCGAATAGGTGTGGACTACATACCAGTTTACTTCTGACATTCTGACACCTTTATCCTTATTTGATCAATAAATTGACGAACTCGATTACAGCGCTGTCAACCAGGGTGATTAACCCGCAGGTTACTGCAGAGATCGCTACGACTGCAACGGTCTGCTTGCCCAGCGTTTTGTTGTCAACCCAGATGATTTTTCTGAACTCTGCTTTCAAGCCCTTGAACCAGCTCTTTTTGGATGCTTTTTTTTCAGTTTCTGCCATTGGATCACCTCTTACCAAAGATTATTTGGTTTCTTTGTGCATTGTGTGCTTTTTGCAGAATCTGCAGTACTTCTTTGTCTCCATTCTCTCAGGATGGTTCTTTTTCTCTTTTGTCATGTTGTAATTACGCTGTTTGCATTCAGTACATGCCAATGTGATTTTTACGCGCACGACTTCCACCTCCACTGTGTATTTGCGTTATCGCTTGTGATCCTTGCGGATCAGCGGCGGTCTCTTCATTTCTGCCCTGTTTTTGCTGCTCGTACTTCAGCAATTTCAGGCATAAAAAAAAGACCTTCTTCCATGTCGCTGGTTTATTGTAGCACAGGAACTGCCTGTTGTCAACAAAATTCACCAAAGTACGCTGAGATTTTTTATCAGGATCGTATCGTTCACCGGTGTCCGGCGAACTGTAACACCCTGTTTGTTCGAGGCGGTTCCGGACAGGAAATGATTCTGCGCACAATTTTTCCTGCGCGCAGAACCATTCTCTTATTCTTTCTCCCAAAAAAGCCTTACGCATCCGATCTGGAATACGCGTTTTTCATCTGGTTGCTGAGTTCAAAGAGTACCTTGTGCAGTGTTGCACCCGTCTCTTTTTTCAGCATTTCAGCGATTTTGTTGTTTGCTTCTTCTCTCAATTGTGTCTGTTTTGTTTCGTCTGTCTCCCCCGCAAGCAGCGCATCGTACTGATGGATCAGTGCATGGCCTTTTGCCATCACCTTTTCCTGATACCGCTCAATGTGGAAGATAGAAGACTTATAGGATGCATCTGCCATTGCTGCCACCATGCGGCTTGCCCAGTAGAAGTTATCTGTGGAAACCTCTCCCGTTGTGTTGGAAAGATACTCCGGTGTTGTCGTCACATCGGTGTAGAACGGAACCAGCACATTGAATGCATTTGACGCAAATGCAATCCACTGCAGAATGCCGTTGTCTCCTTTGTGATCCGGGCGCATCTGGATGACAGAAAGGAAATCGGTCCGATTGACACCGATGGAGCGGTATGCCCCTTTCCACGATTTATCGCCGTATGCGGCATACGGGTCGTACGGTGTTCCCTGATAGTGGGAGGACAGTACGTATTTCACATCCTCTACGGTGATCTTCTTCTCCGGAACCATCATCCACGGAATATCGTCAGATACCGGTGTGTAATCGGCATCCGGTCCGTCCCATTTTTTCGTGTGCGGGTTCAGATAGCGCTCCATGAACCAGGCACGCGGTGTATTGTAAACGTGATCGGAATCATCGTGGCTTCCGAAAGCATCGCGCGGATTAAAATTTCCATCCATAGAAAGATCCAGATGATATGTTTCAATAAATTCTTTCAAGTCTGCTGAGCACATATATTCCTTCTGTTCGCCGAGTGCATCCTCCAGATCAAAATGGTCGATGCCAAGCTGGTTCGGCATGGCCACATAATGGTCATCCGGCACTTTCACTGCCATCCAGTGATGGCCGCCGATCGTCTCCAGCCACCAGATCTCATCGTGGTCCTGAAATGCAATGCCGTTCATCTCGTATGTACCGTACTGCTCCAGCAGGCTGCCCAGTCTTTTGACACCTTCTCTGGCGCTTTTAATATAAGGAAGAACAATATAAACGAGATCCTCCTCGCCGATTCCGCCCGGAACCTCTTCTTTTCCGTCTTCCGCCGGCTGATAAACGACAAGCGGATCAGCACCCAGCACACGCGGATTCGATGTGATTGTCTCGGTCGCAGTCATACCGACCTGCGCTGCATTCACGCCGCTTGCCGCCCAGACACCCTCGCTTTTTTCTGCGTTTGGCACTGCAGTGTACCGCATGGGATTGTCCGGAAGCTCAATGGTCAGATGAGAAATCTCGGTTTTATAGGTTCTCGGCTGCTCCTCCGGATGAATCACTACAAATTTTTTCGATGTATAATGGCCTGCACCGGAATCGTCGTTTCGCGCGATCATGGTGGAACCGTCATACGATGCTTTCTTTCCAACTAAAATGGTTGTACAAGGCATAGCTATAGCCCTCCTTTTGCTGTCTTATGCTTCCGATTATGACATCTTCAGCTGCGATTTGCAAGCACCATGTTATCTGTCGTTTTCTTCCTTTTTCACAAAATAAACCGTATCAATTCCTTCTCCCCGGTCATCCTTCAGCCGCCTGACAAGACTATAGCCCAGTTTGTCCAAGATATGCTCCTGGGCCCCGTTCGTGGACCAGGTACGGAGAGTAATCCGGCTTCCCGGAAATTTTGCTGCGATGTCCTTTTCTGCTTCTGCATACATTACCTCCGAAATTCCCTGTCCGCGGTAATCCGGCCAGACGCAGAGGGTGGTCAGATAGCAGGAATCCGGATATGCTTCCAGATTCTCACAGTTAAAATGATCCTTCCAGGTCATAAAGGCCCGCACGACTCCCTCTTCCTTCCACAACACCACATGCTGACTGCAGATATTTTCCAGATATTCTGCAATTCCATCCGTCTTTTCTTCTGTCTCGGCCCAGTTCGTCTGCGAGGTACTGTTGCGGTGGGAAAGCGGCGGAACGAAATCCTGATCGCACAGCTCCAGCAGCTGCCGGATTTCTTCTTTCTCTTTTCGATCCTCTATCCCGTCCTTTACAACGACTCTGCTCTCGCAGCACATCCACGGAAGCCGGCATACGAGTGCTACGGCTGCACACATGCCATCTTCTACGCTGGCGGCATCGAGCCATTCTTCTCTGGTATGCGCTCCCCCGCCCCGGCAGAAACCGACACAGATGGCAGGAATATGCCGCGACAATGGGATATTACAGTCTGTGGATGCTTCAGAGCATACCGGTTCTTCCCCATCGGCTGCCTTCAGCGTTTTCTGTGCGCACCGCGTCATACGTGCCATCTGGACAGGATCGGTTTCTCTTGCGCACGGCCGCTTTCCGACGAGCTCACAGGAATACTGTACCTCCTCACTCTGGCGTGCTGCTATGGTCTCCTCCAGATATGTTTCGCAGGCTTCCAGGCTCCTGTAATCCTCCGAACGGAATTCAAACAGCATGGAGGCATCCTGCGCAATCGTATTAACAGAGGTTCCTCCCTCTATTTTTCCCACATTGTATGTTGTATGAGATGCTGCATCCGTCTGAAAACGGTAAAGCTCTCCGATCAGACCCGCAAGCTCTGCAATGGCATTTTTTCTTCCGAAATTCAGGAAAGAATGACCGCCCTTTGTTTTTGCCGAAATCCGATACCGGACAGACCCGATGCAGATGGGATACATTTTATCCCGATACAGGTCAAAGGCTGCCATTCCGCACAGATTTTTTTCATAATGGTCGACAAGCGCGCGAACTCCGCACAGATTGCCAAGCCCTTCTTCTCCCAGATCCGCTGCAAAAATCAGACCGCATGGAAGCTCCGGCTCTGTCTCATGAACGTATTTTGCCGCCATCAGAAGCATCACGACATTCACGGTATCGTCCGTGATGCCGGGACAACGCCAGATCATTCCGTCTTCCTTAATCTCCAGCGGTTCCTCCAGCGAAAACACAGTGTCCAGATGCGCCGTATACAGAACCTTCTTTTCCTGTTCCGGCCGATACTCCCAGATTACATTTCCAAGCTCATCCGTATGAACCGACTCCATGCCCTGCTGTTTCATCCATTCCATGCAATATGCGATTCTCTGATCCTCTTTTCCCGTTTCCGTCGGGGTCAGTGTCAGCTCCCGCAGCGTCTGCAGCGCAAGTTCTTTGTTGTTCCGGCAAAAGTTTCGGTATTCCTCTTCTATTTCCCATTTTTTACGCATGAAGTACAATCCTTCCTTCTTTGTATTCCCATTCTGTTCCATATCTCCTGCTCACGCGGGTGAGATATTCTGCAATTTTTTCTGCTGTTTTTTCGTCTGCCACGTACGGAATATTTTTTTCTGCGTTTTTCCTGTCCATACCAAGCTCAACCGGCAGCAGCTCCAGATGTGTACATTTTCCCTGACAGATCTCGAAATACGGCAGCACACTCCGATAGACCTCCGGAATTTCGTAGAGGGAATGTGAGGACTGCTCCTGCCGCCTGGCGATTCCGATGGATGCTGCCGTGTGAATATTCAGACCATATTTTTCCATGTAGTCCGCAGGCAGAAGGCGTACATACTGATTTTCAAAAATAAAATTTCCGAGGCAGTAGAAAATCGGACAGTCATGATACAGTTCGATTCCCTTCAGCTGATGCGTTCCGCCCCCGATCACCGCGCTGGCGCCCGCATCGATACAGGCGTGTGCAAATTCCTCCAGAAAATAATCCGCTTCCTCGTCATTGTCCTTACGGATTTCATGGGAATGTACCATAACCAGGACTGCCTCACATGTCATCTTCGCTTCCCGGATTGCATCGACGGTGCGTTTCACATCGATCGGATTCGGGCTGGAGCTTCTTCCCTCTGTTCCGTCCTTGCTGATTTCAAACATTTTCCCGCCAAATTCCATGACACCCTCGGGAAGCGGAGCTATAAATCCCTCCTGCCGGTGCAGATCCCGCAGTCCGTTGATTCCGGTCACCTCTGCAATCTTTGCAAGATCCTGCGCATGTTTCTCCGTAATGGTATATTTTTCCGAAAAGCGCAGCGGATTTAAGCCCGGCCTGCCAGGCTGCCGTTCCGTCTGGCTTCCCGCCCTGGCTGCATTTTCAAAGGTAGAACAGATATCAATCACCGCAATCTGTCCCGCTGTTGTGTCCAGAATGGCAGGACGCGATGCTTCGTAAAGATTTTTGCCTGCTCCGGCATATGCCACATCCTTTTTTTTCAGTTCGCTGATCGTAGATGCAAGTCCTTCGTAGGAATAATCCATCGTATGATTATTCGAAATCCCAAGAAAATTAAAACCGTAACGCAGGGTATCTTCCAGACACTTCGCATCTGCCGTCAGCCATGTTCCGCCGGAATACGCCGATGCGTAACAGCTGCCGTCCGATATCGTTGTTTCCAGATTCGCCATCCGAACCTCTCCCTGCATCAGAAATTCGCGAATCGGCAAAACATCCTGATATCCCGGCAGAAGCCGTTTCATAATCAGAATATCTCCCGCCGCCGATACTCTTATTGTTCTGTTCATTCTTTTTTTGCCTCCCGAACGATTCCTGCTCTCTGCTTTTGGAATCGCATCTTTATCCATTCTTATTTTTTCGTAACGGTTCAAAAGTCCCATCCCGGTTTTTCTTTCCTTTTACATGGTTCCAAATCGTTACCTTTTCTCTCTGTATCTGCTGCTTCTTTCTACCAGGTCCGCAAAAAGGCGGTTCATCTCCGGCGCTGAGTGGATCAGCCCTTCCGGATGCCACTGTACGGCCACAATCTGTCCGTTGCGGCTTTCTATCGCCTCGATGGTTCCATCCGGCGCCGTTGCTGAAACCACGATGTCCTCTCCCGGCGTACGCACTGCCTGATGATGCATGGAGTTTACCGCATGGGTTCCCGCCCCGAGGATTTCTGCCAGATGGGTTCCCTCTTTAATTTCCACATGGTGATGCAGATAAGACCGCTCCAGGGACTGCAGATGCAGAATTGTGGTTTCCTTCTGCGTATAGATATCCTGGTACAGATCACCGCCGCACAGGACATTTAAAAACTGAATTCCCTTGCAGATGCCAAGCATGGGCATTCCCATCTCTTTTGCTGCCCGTCCAAGTGCGAACCATGCCTCGTCGATCTCCGGGCGGATGGTCTGGATCTGCGGTTTTGGCTCTTCCCCATAATACCACGGATTTAAGTCCTCTCCGCCGGGAACCAGAATTCCGTCGCACACAGCAAGTATGCCTTCCGGATCCGCTTTCATGGCAACTGCCGGAATTGCCATAGGAATTCCGCCGTTGTTCAGAACTGATTCGATATAATCGCTGTTGACATACATTCTCTCCGCGCTTGAAAAAAGTCCCGGCTGTGTTTTATACGTATTTCCCAAGATTCCAATGATCGGTTTTCTCACTTGTAAACTCTCCTTTTTACCAGATATGCCGAAAACGGCTTCACCTTTCCTGTGAACCCGCTTCCGGCATGCTTTTTCTTTCGTTATCGAATATTTTACAGTACATCCTGATGGCAGATATGACGGATCTTTTCCTCATCTAAAGCACGAATGACATTGGCTGCCATTGCGCTTGCTGCCTCCAGGTCTTCTTTTGCGCAGAAATTGTAATGGCTGTGCGCATAGCGGGATGGAACACCAAGCACCAGACACGGAACTGCTTTTCCTGTCACGCTGATTTTTGCTGCGTTTGTGCTTCCGCCTCTTCTTACGCTCTCCTGGTATTTAATTCCGCATTTTTCTGCTACTTCCTCGGCCAGTGAAATAAACTGCGTATTGGAAATATAGCTGTTGTCCAGAATACGAATCTGAACTCCCTTCTTCATGCAGCCCTGTGCCTGTCCTGCGCTGATGAAAAAGTCATCGGAAGGAGATCCCTCAAATACAATGGCAAGGTCCGGTTTTACAATCTGGCTCGTCACCACAGCACCGCGGGTTCCGACCTCCTCCTGCGCTGCAAAGGCGCCGACAACATTAACCGCAAGAGAAGCCTGCTCCTTTTCCAGCTGTTTCATCGTATCTACGATGCATGCGCAGCCGGCCCGGTTGTCAAATGCTTTTCCGAAGCAGATCTCATGCTCTGCATCGTATTCAAAGGTTACATCCGGCATCATCGGATCACCGATATGGATTCCGAAAACATTTTCAACCTCCTCGCGGCTGGTTGCTCCGACATCCACATACATTTTTTCAATTTCCAGAGTCTGACTGCTGCGTTCCGCTGTTGTCATGAAATGAACCGGTTTTGCGCAGATAATACCATGTACCATCTTTCCGGATCTGGTGCGGATCCATACCGCATGTGCCGGAAGACTGGTCAGATGAAAGCCGCCAAGCATGATAATGCCAAGGCATCCGTTGTCCTGGATATTCTGTACCATAAACCCGCATGCGTCCAGATGGGCATCCAGCTGGATGACCGGACGGGAATCCTTCTCTGTTCCCGGCATCCGCACATACAGGTTATTCATTGCGTCATTTTCCACATCAAACTCTTTGCAGTAATCTGCGATGGTACGGATGACATCCTCCTCGAATCCACTTGGTCCAAATGCATCGGAAAGCTTACCAAACATTTCTATATCCATTGTTTTATCCTCTTTTCTTTGGGTTTCTGTCAGATTTATATTCTTAATATACAACAAAGCAATGTGCTGTGACAATATCCATCCAGCGGTCTGTCTCCAGCTTATTTGTGAAGGTATCTACCTTCTGCATTCCCGGATAGAACGACATCGTGTACGCTTTTTTCCAGTCTTTGTAGGTTACCTCATACGTAAAGTGCTCCGGAAGAGCCACCTGGCACTCTTTTTTCTGTCCGGCAACTGCCTTTTTTACCCCTTCCCGGATTTCGGAAATCACTTTTCCTTTCGCTTTGCACCACGTTGCCGCACCGACACCATGCTTCGTTTCCACCGTCGTAATGCCCGGAACCAGTTCCTTGGCCTGCCGGCAGATCTCTTCATCTCCGGAAAGGAACAGCACCGGTACGTGATGTGATGCTGCCGTATAGCTGTTCAGCATGCACTCACTCATCACTTTTCCATTCAGATGGATATACAGGCTGTTTCCTGTCGATGTGTGGCTGATCGAAAAATTCGGATCTCCTGCCGGTGCATGGTATCCAAGATACAACACACCGTCATAGCTGTCGTCGATGCCATACATCATATTGTACGGATGACCGCTCTTTCCCCGGATCAGGGTGACATACTCCGGCATTTTCAGCGGGTCAATGTTGGATGCATCTCCGTGACCGTCCTTTACGACAATCTCATCCGCACCCGCTTCATGCGCCGCTTCGCATGCTGCAACGACCTCTTCGGTCATCTCCTCTGCAAATCTCTGGTACACGCTTTCCTTCTTATGTGTTTCATCGGTCAGTGCCACTCCGGCACATCCCTCGATGTCTGCACTGATAAAAAGCTTCATTTCTGCTGTTCCCTTCTTTCTTTATCATAAAGATGACAATATACGTAATGTCCGTCATCCACTTCATACCGCTCCGGCGCCTGTGTTTTGCAGCATTCCATGCATTTTGGACATCTGGTATGGAATTTGCAGCCTGTCGGCGGCTTGTGGGCGGATGGGATGCTTCCCTCAAGCAGAATTCTTTCTCTTTTTGCCGTCGGATCCGGAACCGGAACTGCGGAAAGCAGTGCCTGCGTATACGGATGCATCGGATTGCTGTAAATTTTCTCTTTTTCTCCGACCTCCACGAAATTGCCGAGATACATAACGCCGACACGGTCACTGATGTATTCCACAACGCTCAGGTCATGTGCAACAAAAATATAGGTCAGATCCAGATCATGCTTCAGTTCATTTAAAAGATTCAGAACCTGCGCCTGAATAGACACATCCAGTGCCGAAACCGGTTCGTCTGCGATGATCAGAGACGGTTCTACCGCAAGTGCACGGGCAATTCCGATTCTCTGACGCTGACCGCCGGAAAATTCATGTGGATAACGGTTTGCATGGTAGTCATCCAGTCCTACCCGGTGCAAAAGATCCAGCACTTTCTTTTCCAGATCCGCTTTATCCTGATACAGATGATGCACCAGCAGCGGCTCTGCAATGATGTCAAAAACGGACATCCGTGGATTCAGGGACGCATACGGATCCTGAAAAACCATCTGTACCTTTTTCCGGATGGAACGCATTCTCCGGTCATTGTACTCTGTAATATCTTCTCCATCCAGATACACATGGCCCGATGTCAGATTTTCCAGTTTGCAGACCCCTCTTCCCAGCGTGGATTTTCCGCAGCCGGACTCGCCTACAATTCCGAATACCTCGCCTTTTTTCACCTCAAAGGTAACTCCGTCTACCGCTTTGACGAATTCCTTTTTCCCAAATCCGCTTCCGGCAACCGGATAATAAATTTTCAAATCCTCTACTCTAAGTAATGTATCCGACATCCTAGTCACCTGCCTTCTCTACGTGATCTGTTTTGAGCTGTCCGCTTTCGCAGAGCCAGCATCTGCTGATATGGCCTTCCTCGATCTGGAAAAATCCCGGTTCTTCCTCGCGGCATTTTTCCGAAGCGTATGGACATCGCGGCTCAAATTTGCAGCCTTTCGGCATATATTTCGGATTTGGAACGTTACCCGGAATCGACTTCAGTTCTTTTCCGGCGTCTCCCAGTCTCGGAATCGATCCCAGCAGTCCCTTCGTATACGGGTGGGACGGATTGGCGAAAATTGTTTTTACATCTCCGCGCTCTACCACGCGGCCGCAGTACATAACGGCAACATCATCGCAGACCTCTGCGACAACACCAAGATCATGTGTAATAAACAGGATGGATGTACCTGTCTCTTTTTTCAGCTGATTCATCAGATCCAGTATCTGTGCCTGAATCGTTACATCCAGTGCAGTCGTCGGCTCATCCGCAATCAGGATTTCCGGCTTGCATACAAGTGCCATGGCAATCATGACCCTCTGTCTCTGGCCGCCGGAAAGCTGGAACGGATACTCCTTCATCATATGCTCCACACGCGGAACACCCGTTTTCCGGAGCATGTCCTCTGCCTTTTTCAGTGCCTCTTTTTTTGATATTTTTTCGTGCTGCAGAACACATTCTGCCACCTGGTCCCCAATCTTCATGACCGGGTTCAGACTGGTCATCGGTTCCTGGAAAATCATGGAAATTTTGCTTCCGCGCAGCTTTCTCTGCTGTTCCTTCGTCAGCTTTACAATGTCATCGCCATCCAGCAGGATTTCGCCATCAGCAATTTTTCCTTTCGTTCCGGCCAGTAATCCCATCACTGAGAGGGATGTCACGCTCTTTCCACTTCCCGACTCGCCTACGATGCCAAGCGTTGCGCCGCGTCGAAGCTCCACATCGACACCGTCTACTGCTTTGATCACACCGCCATCGGTATAGAAATACGTATGTAAATTTTTTATCTCAAGTACGTTATCAGTAGCCACTTCTGCTCCTCCTTATCAATCGGAAAGTTTCGGATCGAGTGCATCGCGAAGTCCGTCGCCTAACAGGTTAAAGCTCAGTACGGTAAGGAAAATCGCAAGACCCGGGAAAATCGTCACATACATTGCGCTCGTCATATAGTTTCTTCCGTTAGAAAGAAGCAGTCCCCATTCCGGTGTCGGCGGCTGTGCGCCCATTCCCAGGAAGGAAAGGCTCGATGCCGTCAGAATGGAAGATCCAAATGACATGGAATACTGTACAATGATGTCCGGAATGGCTCCCGGCAGAATATGGTGAAACAGAATTCTCGCATCGGAAACACCGATGTTCCGTGCCGCCAGGACAAAAACGGAATTTTTCAGGGTCAGCGTTTTGCTTCGGACAAGCCGTGCAAAGGTCGGTGTAGAAAAGACAGCAACCGCAATCACGACGTTTGCCATGCCGCTTCCAAGGATTGCCACAATGGCAATTGCAAGGATCAGTCCCGGAAAAGCGAAGAGGACATCGCAGATTCTCATAATAATGGAATCAATCCATCCGCCGTAATATCCGGCCAGAAGTCCGAGAATGGTACCACAGACTGCACCGACCGTAACAGCGCCGAATCCGACTGCAAGTGAAATCCGGGTTCCACAGACGATACGGGAAAACAGATCCCGTCCGAACTCATCCGTTCCAAACAGGTGCTTCATACTTGGTCCCTGCAGAATCGCATTGTAATCATACTCATTGATTCCGTACGGCACAATTTTGCTTCCGAAAAACGCAAGGAAAATGAGAAAAATGATAAAACAAAGCGCAACTACTGCATTTTTCTGTTTTTTAAATTTTCGAACCATCTCAGAAAACGGAGTTTTAATTCTCTCCTGGTTCTCGGTCTGTACTTTTTTCTTTTCTTTCATTCCACTCATCTCCTACTGAAGTTTAATTTCCGGATTCAGAACCGCATAGAGGATATCGACAATCAGGTTGATGACGATAAACTGCAGCGAAAAGATCAGAATCAGGGACTGGATTGCCGGATAATCTCTGTAATTGACCGATTCAATCAGAAGGGAGCCAAGGCCAGGATAGGCAAATACCGTTTCTGTGACAACAGAACCTCCCAGCAGAAAGCCGAACTGCAGACCCACAACCGTCACGACGGAGATCATGGAGTTGCGGAAAACATGCTTCCAGATCACAACCTTTTCTTTGATTCCTTTTGCTCTTGCTGTTCTGACATAATCTTCTTTTAACACCTCAATAATGGAGGATCTTGTAAATCGTGCGATCACGGCTGCAATTCCGACGCCAAGCGTAATAGACGGCATAATCAGACTTTTCAGGCTCGTTCCGCTTGTTGTCGGCAGAATTCGCAGTTTTACCGCAAACAGCATAATCAGCAAAAAGCCGATCCAGAACGAGGGGAGCGAAATACCCGAGACCGCAATCGTCATTCCGGTATAATCCTGCCATTTTCCCCTGTGAGTTCCGGACCACACACCAAAGAGCACACCCACAACCGAACTCCACAGCAATGTGACAAATGCCAGACGAACGGTATTTCCGAATCTTCCCGCAACCTCCTTTGTAACTGGCTGCTTTGTACGAAGGGAGGTTCCGAGATTTCCTTTTAAAAGTCCTGTCACGTAGGTAACATACTGTGTCGGAATGGATTTATTGAGGCCAAGCTCTTCTCTTACTGCCTCTACGTCATCCTGTGTTGCCTGCTCTCCTGCAACGAGTCTCGCCGGATCTCCCGGAATCAGGCGGACAAAGAAAAATACAAATGTAATAACAATAATCAGTGTGGGGATCGTACCCACAATACGCTTCAGTATATATTTTGGCATATTGTATCTCCTACTTTCATGCTTATCCTACAGGTACAATCCCACGGATCACTGCCTGCTTTCCTGTTTGTAAGAAACCGGCGCCCTCTTTTGACGGAAGGACGCCGGGGTCTTTTTCATATCCTTGTTTCAGTCTGCCGTTATTCGGCTGCCATTCTGGCATTTCTCATGCCGATGCTTCCATCGCCTAACAAATATACTCCGGTAATGTTGTTGCTGGTTGCCCAGATGTTTTTATCGTTTGCGATGCAGAGCAGCGGGAGATCCTTCCATACGATATCCTGTACTTCTCCATAGATCTCACCACGTTTGTCTTCATCTGCAGTTGCAAGACCGTCTTTGAGAAGCTGATCTACTTTTTCATTCTCATAGTAGCTGATATTGTAGCTCATCGGCGGCTCAGACTCGGTTGCCAGCATCGGACGAAGTCCCCAGTCGGCATCACCGGTGGAAGTAGACCATCCGCTTAAGTAGCAGTCAACCTCGGCATCTGCTCCTGCGCAGTCAGCTCCCTGAACCTTTTCATTCAGAACGGCACTTTCCATTCCGTTCAGTTCCAGATCAATACCAACCTCTGCAAGCTGCTGTTTGTAGAACTCTGCTTTTTTCTGGTTTGCTGTCGTGTTGCTGTACATCAGTGTTGTAGTAAATCCATCCGGATATCCTGCTTCCTTTAACAGCTCTTTTGCTTTTTCCGGATCGTAGGAATACGGATCATTTCCTTTGTAGTGCTGTACTGCTTCTCCAACCATAGAAGTTGCCACAGAACCGTAGCCGTTCATAACGACCTGGATATATGCCTCTTTGTTGATTGCATAAGCCATTGCCTCACGAACCTTAACATCGTTGAACGGTGCTTTCTGTGTATTCATGAAGAAGTACCATACGGTGATGCTGTCGCCCATTCCAACGGATACGTTGCTGTCACCTTTTAAGGTGTCAACGCTTTCGGTCGGTACAGACCACATAATCTGTGCGTCACCTGCCTGAATTGCAGATACACGGGTAGCACTTTCTGCAACCGGTTTGAATGTGATGCTCTTAAATCCTGCATCTGCATCTGCCAGAGCAGTTCCGCCGCAGACGTCTGCGTCATATCCCCACCAGTCTTTGTTCAGCTCTACCTTCATATGGTCACCTGCAACCCACTCAACAAATTTGTACTGGCCGGTTCCTACCGGTGCCTGTGCACAGGCATCTTCTCCTGCTTCAATCTGTTTCGGGCTCATGATCAGCGTAGCCGGATGTGCCAGGTTGCTGATGAAAGCACCGAATGACTGTGATAAATAAATTTTAACGGTATAATCATCTATCTTCTCTGCATGATCCAGAACATTGCAGAGGAATGTAGTACGTTTCAGTCCAAGGCTCTTGTCTGCCCATTTATTTACGTTTGCAATCAGGGCGTCTGCATTCCACGGAGTTCCATCGGTAAAGCTTACGCCCTCACGAAGATGAATCGTATACTCGGTTGCTTCATCGTTTGCCTCGTAGCTGGTTGCCAGCATCGGAATGATCTGCATATTCTCATCGAATCCAAACAGACCGTCCATCATCATTCGCTGTACACCACCGGAAAGTGTATCGGAAGTATCCATCGGATCCATGGTGGTAAAATCTACAGCTACCATTGCCGTAACATCTGAATCCTGGGATACCGACTCGCCTGCCGGGATCGTGATTTCATTCTCTGTATCTGCTTCCGAACCGGATGAGGTCGATGCAGCGGACGTTGTTGATGCTGCTGTCGATGTGCTCTTACTTGCGTCAGAAGAACCTGTCGATCCGCATGCTGTCAATGCCAGTGCTGTTGCTGCTGCAACCAGAGCACGCATTACATGTCTTTTTTTCATTGTTGTCTCCTCCTTTTCTGCAAATGCTGCTGTTTTTCTTTGTTCTTTTTTTCACAGATAACAGAACCATGATATAAAAAAGAGCAAAGATGCCTTACCTTTATTTTACAGCCCCTTTGCTTAATCGGTATTATAGATGCAATGCATTACTATGTCAAAGCATTCTTCCTGATTTTTTATTTTCTTTTTTGTCTTTTTGCATTTAGGTTGTTTATTTTCGTCAAAAATGGTATAATTATCCTAATGTTTAACCTATTACCACTTTTTAACAGGAAAAGAGGCCCTTTATGAACAGAACACAAAAGCTTGGCAACGTATTGATCATTTCTTCCCGGAAACGAATGCTTTCCGAATTTCAGTCTTATCTTCACTCCGTGCTCGGTGAATATCTCACCTTTAATACCCTTTTAAGAGAACAGGCCACAGACCCATCTCTCTTCCGGGGATACCAGTGCGTCCTTTTTCCAAGCGTCCGCGCCATGGAAACCTTTCCGCTTACCATCGACCCTTCCATTCTGCAGCTCCCCTGCGACCGCGTTTTCAACCATATGTTCCTGGATAAAATCATTCAGATTCCGCCGCACGAACGTGTCTATCTTGTAAACGATGATAGATATTCCACGCTCGCTATCATTTCCCAGCTTGAGGAATGCGGCATCACACAATATGACTTTGTTCCGTTTTATCCAGGATGCAAGGATACCGAGTCTGACATTCAGTTTGCTATCACCGCCGGCGAGCCGCAGCTCGTTCCTTCCCGCATTCCGAATGTGCTGGATATCGGCAACCGTATCATCGATATTTCCACTATTTTACAGCTCTGCGAATATTTCAACATTCCTCTGCAGACCGTAAACCGTGTATCGCGCAATTATGTCAATCAGATTCTTCACACCGTCAAGACCTCAGAAACTTACTATACCAATTATGTACAGACCGAACAGCTCATGCAGGTGATCCTGTTCTCTCTTCCCATTGGCATCTGTCTGTTTGGTGCGGATGGCCGCATTCAGTTCATGAATGCTAAATTTGCACATGCCTTCTCGCTTCCCTCCTCCAACTTTGAAGGACAGCCTTTTTCGGAATGTTTTCCGCCTGCCTACGCGGATACGGCTTTCGACCGCAACGGTGACTGGACTATTCTCCTTTCGGATCAGAAAACACAGATTACGTTAAGCGTTCTCTCTATGGTTTTTCCGGATGCAGAGCCTGTTTTTCTTGCGTTTCTTCCCGAGGGCAGATCCACGGAAATGTCGGTTCCGAAAGACGAAAAAACGGAAGAAAGCACTTTTTTTGCTTCCTCCCGTACCTTTTCACTTTCCCTGTCCCACGCAGATTCCGTCCAGAATCTGATGGCGCAGGCCAGACATCTTGCACTTTTTGATTTTCCGATTCTGATCCAGGGAGAAAGCGGTACACAGCGCAGGACACTCGCACGTGCGATCCACAATTTTTCGCGCCGCCATCATTATCCTTTTTCCGTTCTTCATTCTCCGGGAAATGATCTGACCGAAGCTTCTCTGCTCCGGCTTCTTGCCGAAACCAACCATGGCACACTCGTCCTTTCCCAGGTGGACCGTTTTCCGCTTTCCATTCAGGATCTGCTGGTCAATGTTCTTACCAATGTTCATGGTAACTTCTTTTCCGCACCGGAAACCCGCCGTTTCGATGTGCGGATCATTGCCATTGCGGATGATAACCTGTATAAAAAAGTAGAAAAAGGAACCTTCCTGCGGGAACTTTTTCACCTTTTAAGTGCTTCAGAGCTTCAGACTGTCCCGCTCCGCAGACGCAGGGAGGATATTCCCGATCTTCTCAATTACTTTCTGCTTCAGTTTTTCCACAACACCGATATGACCTGCGACCGGATCTTTTCGGAAGGGCTTCTGCGCTTTCTGAAGGAATATGCGTACCCCGGAAATATTCATGAGCTGTACAATCTGTCCTGCAGCCTGTTTACCCGGTACAGCAGCCATAAGCTGCAGCTTTCCGATCTGCCGACGTACCTCCGCTCCCGCCAGATGGCTGACGTTTCCCTCACCGACCTTCAATATCAGGTTCTTTCTTTCGTATCAACGCATCCGAAAGCAGGCCGCCTGGCAATCAAAAACGGACTGGCCGACGGAGAAACCTTTGTATCCGAAGCGGCTCTGCGCACCGTACTCGGAGAGCTTTCTTCCGCCGGTTATCTCATCGTGCACCGCACAAAAGGCGGATGTGAAATTTCCGAGCTGGGGCGTATGGTTCTGGAAAAATAATTTATTTCAGAAATCCCGGTATTTCCAGAAATTCGGCAAGGCTGCGGTATCTGGCTCCGTCCAGGCCTCTTTTTTCCTTTGCGGTTACCATAGAGTTCAGGATCGCTTCCTCCACAGCCTCTGCCGCTGCTTCAAATGCCTCGTTGATTTTTTCTTCTTTTATCCGGGCGCACGCTTCCACCTCACATGTACTCTTTGTGTCTACGCGGTTTGCTGTTGTAAATCCGATCATGATTTCACCGCTTCCGTGGCCGGTGTAGGCTCCTGTTCTGGCGATTCCGACTCCACAGCGGCGGATAATCCGGTACAGCTGCCGCTCCGATACCGGAAGGTCTGTTGCCAGAACCGTCATAATCGATCCCCGGTCTTCGGCACTGCTTCCGCATTCTTCCTTCCGGATCCGCTCCAGAATCTTCTCTCCTGCCGGTTTTCCACTGATTTTCAAATCTCTGGTTGCTCCGAAATTTGACTGTACCAGAACACCAATAGTATATGTTTTTCCGTCAAGCAACAGCGTACGGGATGCCGATCCGATTCCCCCTTTCAGCCCATAGCAGATCGTTCCTGTTCCGGCACCGATATCACCTTCCACAAAGTCTGTATCCGCCTGCTCCAGTGCCTGATACAGCTCTTTTTCCCCCACTACCCGGTTACAAATCTCATTGATTCTCGAATCATTACATTCTCCGACAACCGGATTGATAGAAAAAACATCTTCCCCTTCTTTTTGGGTCTGCTGTATCATCCATGAAATCATGGCATCCGCCACTTTTCCGACATTCAGTGTATTGGTCAGGGCAATGGGCGTTTCAAGCGTTCCGAGCTCCTGTACCTGCACAAGACCGCACGTTTTCCCGAAACCGTTATGCACGTAGGCAGACGCCAGGTACTTTTTCAGAAACGGATTGCCTTCTCCCGGCACAATCACCGTCACTCCGGTATGCTGATTTCCACTTTCCACCGTCGCATGGCCTACCCGCACACCGGGCACATCCGTAATTTTATTTCGCGGTCCGCTTTCATGATGTCCGATCCGATATCCGTAATCGCTGATTCTCTTCTGTCTCATCCTGTTTCCTCCTCTTTTTATGATGTACTCCCGGAATTTTTCAGCTCGCGCAAATACAGGCACAAAAAAAGACTCCGAAGATACATTTTTCTCTCACTTTACGCTCTCTTCTCTCTTCTGTCCATACCTCTTCCCACAATTTTTCTTCTTTTCTTTATATTTTTTCCATTTCTTTTAGAATTTGGACACACTTTGCTCACATATTCCTTTTATAATAAATCTCGGATAGTTGATAAACCACTCACTATCTCCCCCCTCATAAAAAGATGGCGATATACTTTTGTATATCGTCATCTTTGTTTTTACTGACAAAAACGCCCCCGGGCGGAAAACGTAACCACTTCCGTTTTCCGCCCGGGGGCATTCTTTCTTCCTTTTTGCTCAGGCCTCTGCAGCAGCTTCCTCTGCTTCCGCTTCTGCCATCGCCTGTTCGTACTGTTTCAGGATAATAGTCTGGATTTTTTCCCTGGTTCCGGAGTTGATCGGATGTGCGATATCGCGGTACTCCCCGTCCGTAGCCTTACGGCTCGGCATTGCAATAAACAGTCCTTTTTCTCCTTCAATCACTTTGATATCATGTACGACAAATTCGTCATCGATTGTGATAGACACAACCGCCTTCATTTTTCCCTCTTTTGTCACCTTGCGTACTCTTACGTCTGTAATGTTCATAAACTTTTATGCCCCTTTCACCCCATAATCAGATGGCGTATCTTTCGTTTTTCTCGACAACAATTTTGATGCCGTCCTCCCCACAGTGATAGGAGTTTGCACGGATGGTGTCCCTGCTCTCCACAATACAGTTTTCAATGTGAGTGTTGTCTCCGAGATATACATCATTTAAGATGATAGAATTTTTAATTACACAGTTGTTTCCAACATATACCTTCTTGAACAAAACAGAGTTCTCAACCTGTCCGTTGATGATACAGCCGCTGGATACAAGAGAATTTTTCACTGTGCAGCCAGGATTGTATTTTGCCGGCGGAAGATCGTCGATCTTGGAGTAGATGCCCGGATACTGGCCGAAGAAGTAATCTCTTACCTCCGGTTTCAGGAAATCCATGTTGGTTCTGTAATAGGAATCTACGGTAGCAATGTTGCTCCAGTAGGTATTGATCTTGTATCCGTAAATCCGTTTCAGGTTTTTGTAACGGATTAAAATATCCTTTACAAAGTCGTAGCGGTCTTCCTGTGCGCTGCGCTCAATCATTTCGATCAGCTGGCGACGGCGGATGACATAGATACCGGTAGAGATCACATTGGAGCTCGAAACCATCGGTTTTTCCTCGAACTCCTCGATGCGGCAGTCCTCATTCATCTTCAGGACGCCGAAGCGGCTGGTATCTGCTTCCTTGGAATCCGTGCATACCACAGTAACATCCGCACGTTTTGCAATATGATATTCCAGTACCTTATTGAAATCCAGTTTGTATACGCCATCTCCCGATGCGATGACTACGTACGGTTCATGGCTGTTTTTCAGCCAGCTCAGGTTCTGACTGATCGCGTCTGCCGTTCCACGGTACCACCAGCTGTTATCTGATGTAACGGTTGGAGAAAATACAAACAGACCGCCATGTTTTCTTCCGAAATCCCACCATTTGGAAGAGCTCAAATGTTCATTTAAGGATCTGGCGTTGTACTGTGTCAGGACAGCCACCTTCTGAATATGAGAGTTTGCCATGCTTGACAGCGCAAAATCGATGCTGCGGAAGCTGCCTGCGACCGGCATAGCTGCAACGGCTCTTTTATTGGACAGCTCTCTCATTTTGTTGTTGTTACCGCCTGCAAGAATAATTCCCAATGCTCTCATATTACTCACCGTCCTTTTCTACAATTGCTCCGCCGGACGGAAGTGTGCCATCCGGGTAATCCTCAAGGGAAGTTTCGCCGGAAATGCAGACATTCTTTCCAATGGTTACGCCATCCGGAATGACTGCCTTTTCTCCAACGGTCACAAGTCCGAATCCGTAAATATTCGGTTTTAAGACGTTCGGCGTTTCCTCGCCAACGCCCATCACAACATGTTTGCCGACATGTACGTTTTCTGCAATAATGGCTTTATTGACCTGGGTTCCCTCGCCGATTGTGCTGTGGCGCATAATAATAGAATCTCTTACAACAACACCCTTTTCAATGCGCACATCCGCACCGATGACGGAATTATGTACCTCTCCGTAGATTTCAGCGCCCTCGCCGATAATACAGCGGTCGATGACAGCGTCCCCGGAAACATACTGCGGACGGATGATATCACCTTTGGTATAGATCTTCCAGAATTCCTCATATAAATTGAATTCCGGAATAATATCGATCAGCTCCATATTTGCTTCCCAGTATGAGCCAAGCGTTCCGACATCTTTCCAGTAGCCGTTGAACTCATACGCAAACAGACGTTTTCCGTTGTCGCGGCAGTACGGCAGAATGTGTTTTCCAAAGTCACAGCTCGGCTGATCCTTCAAGGCTGTCAGAGATTCCTTTAATGCTTTCCAGCTGAAAATATAGATACCCATAGAAGCGAGGTTGCTTCTCGGGTGCTCCGGTTTTTCTTCAAATTCGGTAATTCTTCCGTTTCCGTCTGTGATCATGACACCGAAACGGCTTGCTTCTTCGATCGGTACCGGCATACATGCGATGGTCACATCTGCGTGGTTTGCTTTGTGATAGTCAAGCATCACCTCGTAATCCATTTTGTAAATGTGGTCGCCGGAAAGAATCAGAACATATTCTGGATTGTATGTTTCCATATAAGCCATGTTCTGGTAAATTGCATTTGCAGTTCCTGTATACCATTCGCTGTTTGTACTTTTTTCGTATGGCGGCAGAACGGTTACGCCGCCTTCGTTTTTATCGAGATCCCACGGAATACCGATTCCGATATGGGTATTCAGCCGCAACGGCTGATACTGGGTCAGTACGCCTACCGTATCAATTCCTGAATTGATACAATTACTGAGCGGGAAGTCGATGATTCGATACTTTCCGCCAAATGCTACTGCCGGTTTTGCCACTTTCTCCGTGAGCACACCGAGACGGCTTCCCTGGCCGCCTGCCAGCAGCATTGCTATCATCTCTTTCTTAATCATGCAATCACCTCTTGTCGTATCTAAAGATTTGCAGTAACTGTAAGAATGTACGGCATACTTCCTGTCTGCCTTCAGAAATGATCCCCTGTCGGTCCTGGCTTTTCATATCCACGCACTTCTTTGATAACTACAAGGTAAATTATACCACACTTCCGTCACATTGTGAACGTTTTTTATAATTTTTCTTTATTTTTTTCTTATATTTTATTACTTTTGACTATACATTTTTCAACTTGCCAGAATCGCATCATGATTTTCAACAATTTTCGACAATCCGTTTATTTTTTTTACCAGTTTTTGTCACTTCCCGTCGTTTTCATTTTGCAACATTGCATTTTGCACATAGTCTGCTCCATAATGTTTATTTATTATTTTTTATTTCATTTTCATTTTCCTTTGCTTTTTTTCTTTTACTTTTCCGGCAAATACGTGTATACTATTAGCCAGAACAGTTCCGGCCGGATTCCGGGGAAACGGCTTTGGATTTTACTCTGTTCTTTCCTATGATTAATTGAGAAAATTTCCCCAATTCAGTGAAAAGACACATTGAAGGAGATACTATGTACGAAGTAGATTTCAGTAAACCAATCCATATACATTTTATCGGCATCGGCGGCATCAGCATGAGCGGCCTTGCTGAAATTCTTTTAAAAGAAAATTTTACGATTTCCGGTTCCGATGCAAAGGAAAGTGACCTGACCCGCCACCTGACTTCTCTTGGCGCGCAGGTTTTCTACGGCCAGAAGGCGGAAAATATCATTCCTGGCATCGACCTTGTCGTTTACACCGCAGCGATCCACCCGGACAACCCGGAATTTGCCGCCGCCAAAGCTGCCGGCATTCCGATGCTGACCCGTGCTGAACTGCTTGGACAGATCATGCGCAACTACAATACGCCGATCGCCGTTTCCGGTACCCACGGAAAGACGACGACAACCTCCATGCTCTCCCACATTCTGATGGCAGCCGACTGTGACCCAACGATTTCTGTCGGCGGTATTCTTCCGTCCATCGGCGGAAATATCCGTGTCGGCCATTCCGAAACTTTCCTGACCGAAGCATGTGAGTACACCAACAGTTTCTTAAGTTTCTTCCCGAAAATCGGCATCATCCTCAATATGGATGCGGATCATCTTGACTTTTTTAAGGATATTGATGATATCCGCCATTCCTTCCGCGAATTTGCCCGTCTGCTCCCGGCCGACGGCATGCTGATCATCAACGCCGATACGCCGAAATACGATTACGTAACCGAAGGCCTTGGCTGCAAAATTGTCACCTACGCGCTGGAGAATCAGGCTGTCGCTGATTATACCGCTGCCAACATCACCTACGATGAGTTCGATCACCCGTCCTTCGACTGCATCTGCCGTGGCGAGCTGCGCGGTCGCTACACGCTGATGGTTCCGGGACTTCACAACGTTTCCAACGCCCTGGCTGCCATTGCACTGGCCGATGAACTGCAGCTGCCGGAAAACGCCATCCACGAAGGCTTTGCCACCTTCCGCGGAACCGACCGCCGTTTCCAGTATAAAGGTACATACCACGGAGCAAAGGTGATCGACGATTATGCGCATCATCCAACCGAAATCCGTGCAACGATGGAAGCCGCTGAAAACTGTGCGCACAGAACACTGTGGTGCGTCTTCCAGCCGCATACCTACACCAGAACGAAAGCACTGCTCGATGATTTCGCCGCCGCTCTTTCCCTGGCAGACCATGTGGTTCTCGCCGATATTTACGCAGCCAGAGAAACCGATACGCTCGGCATCTCCTCCAAAGATATCCAGGAGCGCATTGTAAAACTCGGCACTGCCTGCGAATATTTCCCATCCTTTGCGGAAATCGAAAACTATCTGAATGAAAATCTTGCCGAGGGCGACATGCTGATCACCATGGGTGCCGGAGACGTTGTAAAAATCGGTGAGGAGCTTCTTGCTTCCGAAAAATAAAATCATTCTTTCGCTTTACCTGCTCCCTGTGGAAAATGGAGTTTTCCTTTTTCCACAGGGTCTTTTTTTGCTCCGAATCCACACAATCTGTCTTTTCGCCAAATAGTTACGCACATTTTTATTCACAGCTATTTTCCTGTATTTTCGCCTGTTTTCAGAGTTATCCACATTGTCCACAATTTTATACACATTTTTACGATCCACACAATGTGGATTCCCTGTGTATAACTTTGTTTACATAACGATATCACCAGAAAGTCCTATACTTCCCTGTTTTCCTCCATTTTTCAACATTTTTGGTAGATAATAATATTTCACAAAATGGATTTCTCCACATTATCCACATTGTCCACAGTCCTTTTTCATCCACCGTGCCTTTTTCCCGGAATGTTTTTTCCGCAAAACACCTATTCACTTGTCGAAAATACTGTGTTATACTTGATTGTGTATGAGAAGGCAAGACGTATAATAAAAAACAGATCGCTAAAAGTAAAAATCTGCCGCACGATAAGAACAGGATGGTGTAATTTTGAGTATGCTGACATTAAACAATGACTGCCTGGCCAGTGTGACTGCTGTGCCGGATCTTTTTCTGGAACAATATATGCCCGCAGCCAACGGAGAATTTGTAAAAGTGTACCTTTATCTGCTGAAGCTGGTCAAAGACCATCAGCAGGATTCCACTCTGTCATCGATGGCAGATTTTTTTTCCTGCACGGAAAACGATATCGTCCGTGCGCTGAAATACTGGGAGAAGCAGGGAATCCTCTCGCTCTCCTACACCACCGGGGAAAGCGTTCCGACCGGAATCGCCTTTCTGCCGCTTGTCCGGAAGGAAGAAAGCGGAATCCTTCCAACACCGGAATCCTCGATTTCCGGCCCAATTGCGGCTGCACCGGCTGTTTCTGCTGTATCCGTTGAAATCCCGCAGACGGAACAGACCCCGGCTCCATCACCACAGCCGGCCGTTTCTGCCCCATCTGCCTCTTCTCCGGCAGATGATCTTTCCAGTTCCGGTATTTCCGGACAGTCAGCAGAAAAAAAACACGCTCCCGGCAGCCGCGAAGAACTGCAGCACGTTCTTTACGTTGCGCAGACGTATTTCGGTCATCTTCTGTCGCCGACGGAAATCGAATGCATCATGTTTTTCTATGATGATCTCCACTTTTCCGCGGATCTTCTGGAATACCTGGTGGAATACTGTGTTTCGAAGGGAAGCACCAGCATCCACTACCTGAAAAAGGTAGGACTCGCCTGGCAGGAAAGCGGAATCCGCGATGTTGCCTCTGCCAAACAGGAGACCACGACATTCAACAAACATTACTACACAATTTTGAAAGCATTCGGCATCCGCAACCGCGCACCGGTGGAAAAAGAAGCCGAGATGATGGACCGCTGGCTGAATACCTACGGTTTTACGATTGATCTTATCACCGAAGCCTGTCAGCGCACCGTTTCCAAAATCGGCCAGCCGAGCTTCCAGTACACGGAAGGCATTCTCTCCAAATGGAAGGAACAGGGCGTCCGCTCCATGGCAGACGTCGAACAGCGCGATGCTGAGCACCAGAAAAGGAAGAAAACCGCATCTGATCAGAATGCGGCACGAAAAACCGCTCCTGCTACTTCAAGTAACCGCTTCAACAATTTCCATCAGAGAGAATACGACTACCAGAAGTTAGAAGAACAGCTTCTGAAATAACGCCCGGAGGACGAAACAACTATGGCACTGACAAACCCGCAATACGATGCGATTATGCGCATGTACAACGAACGGCAGCTCCGCCACCAGAGAGAACAGCAGGAGCACATCCGCATTGCTTATGAAAAGATTCCGCGCCTTGCGGAAATCGACGCCGAGATTGCATCCCTCTCGGTCCGGAAAGCAAAAGCGATACTGAACGGAGACGCTTCCATGGATCTCGACCTGAATGCTGCCATCCGTGACCGTTCCCAGGAACGCGCGGCGCTTCTTTCCATGCACGGCTACCCGGCAGACTATCTCGAGCTGACGTATGACTGCCCGCTCTGCCGCGACACCGGCTACATCAACGGCACGCAGAAATGCGCCTGCTTCAAAAAAGCTGCCGTCGATCTTCTGTACCGGCAGTCCAACGTGGAGGAGCTTCTGAAAACCGAAAATTTCAGCCAGTTCTCCCTGGATTACTACTCGGACAGCCTGACCAGTACCGGAACACCGCTCACTTCCCGCGAGGCCGCTGCTGCCGCGCTCGAAAAAAGCCAGGCGTTCGTCCGCAATTTCGGCTCGTCGTTTGAAAATCTCTTCTTTTACGGCGACACCGGTGTCGGAAAAACGTTTCTTTCGCACTGTATTGCCCGCGAGCTGATCGAGCAGTCGTTCTGTGTGATTTATTTTACTGCATTTGATCTGTTTGACCTGTTTGCACGCTACACCTTTTCCAGTTCAGAAGAAGCAAAAGACGCTCACGCCAATATCTTTGACTGCGATCTTCTGATCATCGATGATTTAGGTACGGAACTGACCAACAGCTTCGTCTCTTCCCAGCTCTTTCTCTGCATCAACGAACGCATCCTGCGGAAGAAATCGACGATTATCTCCACGAACCTGCCCCTTGACCGCTTCATGGAGACGTACTCGGAACGTACCTTTTCACGAATTTCAAGTAACTACACCATCATTAAACTTTTTGGAAACGATATTCGAATCCAGAAAAAACTTTTGGGAGGAACCAAAGCATGAGTAAGGGAACTGAAGGACATTTTGACACACTGCCAATCGGAAGACTGGGACTGATCCCGCTGAACAGCAGCGCCGCACTTGGAAAAAAGGTCGACGATTATCTGGTCAGCTGGAGAAAAGGACGCGGCAATGAATTTGCGGAAAAATATGTCGCTGCCTATGAAGGATATGAGCGTGACAGCTACATTATCCAGTCTCAGGTTCCGCGTTTCGGTTCAGGCGAGGCAAAGGGTATCATCAACGAATCTGTCCGCGGTGACGATATCTACATTCTGCTCGATGTCTGCAACTACAGCCTGACCTATTCTCTGTGCGGCTACACCAACCACATGTCTCCGGACGACCACTTCCAGGATCTGAAGCGTGTCATCGCAGCCATCGGTGGAAAAGCCCGCAGAATCAATGTCATTATGCCATTCCTGTATGAGAGCCGCCAGCACAAGAGATCTGGAAGAGAGTCTCTCGACTGCGCACTTGGTCTGCAGGAGCTGACTGCTATGGGCGTAGAAAACATCATCACCTTCGACGCTCACGACCCGCGTGTCCAGAACGCGATTCCGCTGCATGGATTTGAAACCATCCAGCCGGCTTACCAGTTCATCAAAAACATCCTGCGCAATGCACCGGATATGAAGCTCGACAAGGATCATCTGATGGTCATCAGCCCGGATGAGGGCGGTATGGGCCGTGCTATCTACATGGCAAACAACCTCGGTGTTGACATGGGTATGTTCTACAAACGCCGCGACTACTCTACCATCATTGACGGACGCAACCCGATCGTTGCCCATGAGTTCCTCGGTGCTGATGTCAAAGGTAAGGATATGATCATCATCGACGATATGATCTCCTCCGGCGAGAGTATGCTGGAAGTTGCCAAACTCTTAAAGGATCGTGAAGCACGCAACATCTACATGTGCTCGACCTTCGGACTGTTCACCAGCGGACTGGAGAAATTCGACAAGGCTTATGAGGAAGGACTCTTCACAAAAGTTCTGACCACCAACGTCGTATACCAGACACCGGAGCTTCTCTCCCGCGAATATTACATCAGCTGCGACCTGAGCAAATATATCGCTCTCATCATCGACAAGCTGAATCACGACGCCTCCATCAGCGGACTGCTGGATCCGGCGGATCGTATTCAGAAAGTTATTAAGAAATTTAAGAATCACGAGAAGATCTGATATTCCAGGGTTCAAAGTTCGAAAGCTGTTCGTGCTTGCACGATAAAGCGTTCGAATTTGGAACCCGCCAAACATGAGGAAGCAGCGCCAGCGGATTCCGAATGTTTGCAGAATTGCGGAGCAATTCGTGAATATTCACAAACGCCGAAACTGTCACGAAAACGGTTTCGGCGTTTTTTTATATTTTTAGCAAATTCTTGCTAGTTTTTTCTTTTTTCGGCTGTATAATGAAATTACATTGTACGACGAAGGAGGTATCACACATGCAATTTGGACATTTTGATGATGCGAAAAAAGAGTATGTCATCACAAGCCCGAAGACTCCGCTTCCGTGGATCAACTATCTGGGATCTGAGAACTTCTTTTCTCTGATTTCCAATACCTGCGGCGGATACAGCTTCTACAAGGACGCAAAACTTCTGCGTCTGACCCGTTACCGTTATAACGATACGCCGCTCGATCAGAACGGACGCTACTACTACATCAAGGACGGCGATACCGTCTGGAACCCGGGCTGGCAGCCGACCCAGACGCCGCTCGATTCCTACGAGTGCCATCATGGCCTTGGCTACAGCCGCTTTGTTTCTTCCAAAAACTTAGTTGCCGCTGAACTGACCGCTTTTGTTCCGCTGGCAGATTCCTGCGAAGTAAACCGTCTCATGCTGACCAACAACGGCACCGAAGAAAAAACACTGGCTCTGACTTCTTTTGTAGAGTTCTGCTTCTGGAACGCCGTGGACGATATGACCAACTTCCAGAGAAACTTCAGCATCGGCGAAGTTGAGATCCAGGGTTCTGAGATTTACCACAAAACTGAGTACCGCGAGCGCCGCAGACATTACGCTGTTTATGCAGTCAACTGCCCGATCGACGGATACGATACCGACCGCGACGCTTTCCTTGGCGCTTACCGCGGAAATGACCGCCCGGAGACCATTCTGCGCGGCACTGCAGGCAACACCGTTGCCAGCGGATGGGGTGTGATCGGTTCCCACCACATCGACGTTACCTTAAAACCAGGCGAGTCCCGCTCCTTTATCTTCGTTCTCGGCTACTGTGAGAATGCAGCGGATGACAAATGGGAAGCTCCTGGCGTGATCAACAAAAAACCGGCAAAAGAGATGCTCTCCCACTATCAGACCGACGAGCAGGTTGACGCAGCACTTGCAGAGCTTGCTTCCTACTGGGAAGGCCTGCTGGCAAAATATGCGCTCTCCTGTGCAGATGAAAAACTGGGACGCATGGTCAACATCTGGAACCAGTATCAGTGTATGGTTACCTTCAACATGTCCCGTTCCGCATCCTACTTTGAGTCCGGCACCGGCCGTGGCATGGGCTTCCGTGACTCCTGCCAGGATCTGCTCGGCTTCGTTCATCTGATCCCGGACCGCGCAAGAGAGCGTCTGCTCGATATTGCCGCTACCCAGTTTGAAGACGGAAGCGCATACCATCAGTACCAGCCACTGACGAAAAAAGGAAACATGGATATCGGAAGCGGCTTCAACGATGACCCGCTCTGGCTGATTGCCGGATGTGCCGCCTACATCAAAGAGACCGGAGATTTCTCTATTCTCGACGAGCAGGTTGATTTCGACAACGATTCCACCAAGGCGCAGCCTCTGATGGAGCACCTGAAACGTTCCTTCGACTTTACCGTAACCCATCTCGGACCGCACAAACTGCCGCTCATCGGCCGTGCAGACTGGAATGACTGTCTGAACCTGAACTGCTTCTCTGCAGAGCCGGGCGAACCGTTCCAGACGACAGGACCTTCCGAGGGACCGGTTGCTGAGTCCATTTTCATCGCCGCTATGTTCGTGAAATACGGCAAAGAGTACGCAGCCATCTGCCGCCGCAGAGGCAATGAGGAAGAAGCTGTTTACGCAGAAAAAGAAGTCGAAAAAGTTTACCAGGCAGTCCTTGATGCAGGCTGGGACGGCGAATGGTTCCTGCGTGCTTATGATGCAGCAGGCGAAAAAGTCGGCTCCAATGAGTGTGAGGAAGGTAAGATCTACATCGAGCCGCAGGGCTTCTGTGTTCTTGCTGAAATCGGTGTCAAAGAAGGACTGGCAGAAAAAGCCCTGACTTCTGTCCAGAACATTCTGGAAACCAAGTACGGCGTTGTTCTTCTGCAGCCGGCTTACACCAAGTATTACCTGAATCTTGGTGAGGTTTCCTCCTATCCGCCGGGATACAAAGAAAATGCTGGTATCTTCTGCCACAACAACCCATGGATCTCCATCGCTGAGACCGTTGTCGGCCACGGAAACCGCGCATTTGACCTGTACCGCAAGATCTGCCCGGCTTACATTGAGGACATCAGCGAGATCCACCGCACCGAGCCGTACGTCTACTCTCAGATGATCGCCGGAAAAGACGCTGCTCACTTCGGTGAGGCAAAGAACTCCTGGCTGACCGGTACTGCCGCATGGACTTTTGTCAATGTTTCCCAGTACATCCTCGGCATTCAGCCGGATTACGACGGACTGACCTTAAATCCGTGTATTCCGTCCGATATGGAAGAGTTCAAGATCCGCAGATACTTCCGCGGTGCATGGTACAACATTACCTTTAAGAATCCGGAGCACAAAGAGAAGGGCGTTTCTTCCCTGACTGTCAACGGAACTGCTGTAGAAGGAAATCTGATTCCGATTACCGAAGGCTGCACGGAGTATGATGTTGTTGCAGTGATGTAATTTTTTTCAGACCACAAATCTCCATACATAACATACAAAACGAGCCCCCGAAAAAGCAATTGCTTTTTTCAGGGGCTCGTCCCTTTTCTATTCTTTTTCCTACTGTAACTGCCGTCTCTCCCTGACTCCGGAAAGATCCTTGATAACCTCTCCTGCCAGAATCAGGCCTGCTACGGACGGCACAAATGCGATGCTGCCCGGGATGTCTCTCCGCTCGGTGCATTTTCTTGCAGCACCCGGCGGGCAGATGCAGTGCGTTCTGCAGCTGATGCTCATGTCCTCCAGCGGACGGATGGATTTCTCCTCAGAATAAACAACTTTCAGTTTCTTCACGCCGCGTTTCTTCATCTCACGCCGCATGACCTTTGCCAGCGGGCACATGTTCGTCTTGTAAATATCTGCCACACGGAACTTCGTCGGATCCAGTTTGTTTCCGGCTCCCATACAGCTGATGACCGGCACGTTGCACGCTTTGGCGCGCATGATGATCTCGATCTTCGCCGTTACCGTATCGACAGCATCGACAACGTACGAATACTTCGTGAAATCAAAAGCATCCGCATTTTCCGGCAGATAGAAGCATTTGTATGTTTCCACCTCTGCTTTTGGATTGATGTCAAGAATCCGCTCCTTCATCACGTCTACTTTATATTTTCCAACGCTGCTTCTTGTCGCAATAATCTGACGGTTGATATTGGTCAGGCAGACTTTATCGTCGTCCACCAGCACAAAATGGCCGACACCGCTTCTTGCCAGCGCCTCCACGGTATAGCCGCCCACGCCGCCGATACCGAAAACGGCAACGGTCGCATCCGCCAGAAGATCCATGCTCTCCTGACCCAGCAGAAGCTGTGTTCTGGAAAACTGATTTAATGCCATTTGTTTTCCTCCTTGTTTATTATAATCTCTAGTACAATGATAGGTTATTTGCTTTTGTCTGTCAATACCTTATGGAACCAGCTCTGCGGGAATTCGAAGACGAGGAGAATGCCGAGCACGATCGCCACCGCATCTTTGAATGTCAGAAACCCTCTTGCGCCTGCCTGCTCCAGATCGTTTGTCACCACGTAAAAGGCGGTCCAGTAGATGCCGCTTCCCGGCACCAGCGGAAAGATTCCTGCGATCAGAAAGACCGTCACCGGGCAGCGCTTGTATACCGCGAAGCTGCGCGACAGAATGATGACGAGCACGGTTGCAAAAAAGATCGAGACCGGCTCCGTCGTATACGGAAGGATCAGTTTGTAGCAGATCCAGCCGCAGGCGCCCGCAATGCCGCAGTACAGATAGTATTTCCGCGGAACCTGGAACAACAGCGCAAACGCGATCGTTCCGACGCAGGCGGCGAAAAATTCTGCGATTAAACGAATTGTATCACTGCTCATAGCTGCAGCCCTCCTGCCAGTTGATGGTAACCTGTGATAATAAGGCCGACGCCGAGCGCGATGCAGAACGTCACGAGCAGCGCATCGAGCATCCGCACAGAACCCGCGATATAGTCCTGGTCGGCGATATCACGGATCGCGTTCGTAAAGTTTACGCCCGGCACCAGCGGAATAATCGAACCGATGATGACCTTGTCCAGATGATGGCCGATTCCCGCCTGGTACAGAAAGACGGCGATCAGCGTGACGAGTGCGCCGCCGGAAATGTTCGTTGCAATCTTCGACATTCTGCCTCGCAGCAGATACAGCAGGTAAACGTACAGGACAAAGCCCGACAGAAACGCCACCATGCTGTCCACCACATCGCCTCCGAACAGAAAGCAGAAGCAGGCGCTTCCGACACCGGACGCAAGGACCTGATGCATTTTAGGTTTTTCCGGCATCCGCTGGATGTCGAGCAGCCACGCTTTCGCCTCTTTCGGCGTGTGCAGTCCCTCCTCGATCTCGCGGGAAAGCTGGTTGACCGCCGTTACTTTATCGAGCCGCGCCGCCGACAGCGGGATGTGGCGCACACGGGCAAATTCCTGTTTTTTTCCGCTTTCTGCTGTCAGGAAAATGCCGCTGCTCAGTACAAACGCATCGCTGGATTTGACGCCGTACGCCCGCGCAATGCGGTCGATTGTCTCCTCCACACGGAAGATTTCCGCTCCGCTCGCCAGCAGAATATCGCCTGCCAGCGATGCCACATCGAGAGCTTCTCTCGTCGATTCTGCGTTCATCGTTTTCCTCCTTTTTCAAAACCGTAGACCCATTTTCCGCGCAGGAACAGATACAGGAAAATGGCAGAACTGATGCTCCAGGTCAGCGGGTACGCCCAGAAGATCACGCGGATATCCGGGATCAGACGGACCGTCACCGTGATGTAACTGACGCGGAACAGGCACCAGACACAAAGCATGACGAGCATCGGGATCGATGCGTTTCCGGAACCGCGGAGTACGGCCGCGATACAATGAGAAAACGCCAGCAGGAAGTAGAACAGTGCAATCGTTCTCGCCTGCATCACACCATAGTGAACGACTTCTGGATCGCTGTTGAATGCCGCGATCAGGGTCGGCGCTGCTGTATAAATCACAGCTCCGATCAGCTCGGCAATAATGATGGAACAGAGGATGCCGAACCGCGCACCTTTTTTCGCACGGTCGTACTGCTTTGCACCAAGGTTCTGACTGACAAATGTCGTCAGCGCCATCGTAAAGCACGTAACCGGAAGGAACGCAAAGCCCTCGATTTTTGCATACGAACCGCAGCCTGCCATCGCCATCTTTCCGAAGGCGTTGATGTTGGTCTGCACAAAAACGTTCGCAATCGAGATTACGGAGTTCTGAAAGCCCGACGGCACGCCGTTCCGGATGATCTCGCCGAGCACTCTGCCGTCAAACCGGATTTTGCTGATGTGAAGCTGATACTCTTCTTTCGTCCGCATCAGGTGGATCAGGCAGAGAATCGCACTCGTAAACTGTGAGATCACCGTTGCAAGTGCCGCTGCTCCGACACCCATGCCGAGGCCCGCGATGAAGAAGAGGTCGAGTACTACATTGATGCACGACGACAGGATCAGATAAATCAGCGGGTGGCGGCTGTCGCCGACGGACTGCAGGATTCCGACGAAAATATTATACATGACAAAGCCAAGCGATCCTGCGAAATACGTACGGAAATACTCGACTGACTGCGGAAGCACATCGGACGGTGTTCCCATCAGCACCAGGATTTTCGGTGCCAGATACATACCGATCGCAGTCAGGGCAAGTCCCGCCGCAAGACCAAAAGCCACGGTCGTGTGAATCACCTTCTGCAGATCTTCCCTGTTTTTCGCTCCGTAGTACCTCGCGATGACGACACCGGCACCCATCGCGATACCATTGATGAAGCCGACCATCAGAAAAATCAGATTGCCCGACGAGCTGACTGCCGCCAGCGCGTTGCTGCCAAGAAAGTTTCCCACGATCAGGGAATCTGCCGTGTTGTACAACTGCTGAAACAGATTTCCGAGAAACAGCGGGATGGCAAACAGGATGATCTTCCGGGAAATACTGCCCTCTGTCATTCTTGTTTTGCTCTCTGCGCTCATAATACAAAACCCCCATTTGTATTTTATTTTCCATCGCTGTCATAATCTGTTTCTGTCCAAACAGATTATGACAGCGAAAACCGGCCACCTTCAGGTTCCCGTCCGGAGCACTGCGAAACTATGTTATCCGCTATGCACCGGAGCCCACCCGAGATGACCGGTTCTGGAATATCCTTTTCTTTATTATATCGAACCTTTATCAGAATGACAAGCTGCAAATTTGCCGAACAGCCTGTCCATTCACACTTTTCAAGATTCTTTTACCTCAAAAGCTGTCAACGCCTGACGCGGTGAAATGCCGAGTCCGCCGACACTGATCAGCGTATCCTCTGCCTCTAACAGCAGCTTTTCCTCCTGGAATCTGACGATTATGCGGCCGCCGCTTAAGCCATCCATCCGGCGGAGCTCCATCTCAAGCGTGTTGACGGTACGCCATGCAGCGGATCCTGCGTAAATATGGCCGTCTGCTTCACAGTAGGCGAAATCCCGGCGCATGGAGAGGACAAATTCCTTTTCTTTGCCGCCTTCTTGTACTTTCCAGTACATCTTATCACTGCCAAAGGAGAATCGCATCTCCTGAATCGGACTTGTCTCCAGCGAAAACAGGCCGCTTCCGCCGATCAGAATTTCTGCGGAATCCGGCAGCTGCCGGTTGTCCGTCAGCGGAGCAGATACATAAACACGCTTGCTTACCTTCTCTTCCATAAACGGATTTCTCGTTCCTCTGCGCGGCGGCAGGGCCAGATCTGCGGTACGCTCTTTTACTGCATCGGCAAGTGAGGACGGCGGCAGCTCTCCTGCCTCTTTCTTCACATACGGGATCAGTTCCTCCTGCAGTGCACTCAGCTCCTCCTGCGTCTGTTCTGTTGCTGTTGTCAGGATCACAATCAGATCGAGATCCGGGAACACAACGCCGAACTGACCGTACGCACCATCTGCGCGGAAGGAGCCCGGATAACGGCACATCCAGCACTGATAGCCGTAGCCCTGCGCCCAGTCTTTTACGTGGCCTTCCGAATCGCCCTCCGTCTCAATCTGCTTGCGGCAGGCGCGTTCAAACCAGTCTTTTCGAAGCAGCTGTTTTCCTTCCCACTCGCCCTGTCTGGACAGAAAATACGTGAATTTTGCCATATCCTCCGTCACCATCTTCATACCGCCTCCGCCAAGCTCCGTTCCGTCTCCAAGCAACGCACAGGTAAGGGATGTGATGCCAAGCGGCTCCAGCAGACGGGATTTCAGAAACTCTGTGACGTTCTGTCCCGTTTTTTTCCTCAGAACGGCAGCCAGCATGTTGGTTCCGGCTGTATTGTATTTATAAAATGTTCCAGGCTCGTGGAGCACCGGATGATGAAGAAATGTGGAAATCCAGTTTTCGGAATTGTCCATAATCTCCGTCTCGTGACCGCAGCCCATAATCAGCAGGTGATGCAGCGTGATCTTTTTAAGATTTTCAGATGGATTTTCCGGCAGCAGATCCGGAAAGATATCGACAATCTTCTCATCCAGCGATAAAATTCCCTCCTGCTCCGCAAAGCCAATCGCCGTTGCTGTCAACGATTTGCTGAACGAATACAGTGGATGACGGAATTTTTCATCATATGGCTTCCACCAGCCCTTCGCCGCACACTGTCCATGGCGGATCACCATAAAGCTGTGCAGCTCAATCTGTTTCTCTTCGATTCGGTCGAGAAAATTCAAAATTCCTTTGGAGCTGATTCCAGCTGATTCCGGTGTCACATCTTTAAAGTATCCCATTTTGCTTTTCCCCTTTCTCTCAGCCCTTATGCATCAATTTCGTAAAGTTCAACGGAAAGATCGCCCTTCCAGCTTACGCGGTCGTACGGTGTCTCCGGATAAACCACTGTAGAGATAGCATCTACGCCATCCTCAGCAAACAGTTCCAGAATGGAAACATCAAAAACAAGCTCCAGATTCCATGCTCCGTCTTTCTTTCTCGCTGCGGTGCTGATGGAATATTTCTCTGTCATGAAATGCTCACTGAATTCTTTGTAGCCCGCCATGGTACGGTCAACCGTGATTTTGGTGTCGCTTACATAAATCTTCAGTTTCTGTCCCACTGAGTTTTTCAGGCAGATTTTCGCATCTCCCTTTCCGGAAATTTTCAGTCCGAAGGTCTCTGTGCGAATCGTTGTGTGGTTCTCGATCGGGTAACTGCTGTGGCGGAATTTTTCCAGTCCGGCCGGAGCTGCCGCAAGGGTCAGAACACCATCTACTTCTGTCAGGGACAGTTTTCTTGCCAGAGTTGCCTGACCACAATACTCTTCCGTCGGAGTCTGTGCTGCATACTGCCAGTTCATACCCCATCCCATCAGCAGAACATCTTTCGCATTCTGGAATGTAACGGCTGCATAGTTATCGAAGCCTTCATCCAGCCATCTTGGCTCATCGGACGGACAGGTGCAGAGGAATTTTTCTCCATCGAAATCACCCAGGAAATACTGCATTTTGCAGTGGTCGTCCTCGGAGGCTTTTGTCATGCTGACAACAAGAACCCATACATTTTTTCCCTTATACTCAATCGGGAACAGATCCGGGCATTCCCACACCCCCTTCGCATGATTTCCTTCCGGTCCGAATTCTCCTGTTTTCTCCCAGTTTTTCATATCCTGGGATGCGTAGAAGAAGACACGGTCCTGCGCTGCAAGAACAAGGCTCCAGCATCTTCTGACCGGATTCCAGAACGCTTTCGGGTCACGGAAATCGGAAATTCCCGGGTTTTTGATGACCGGATTCAGATAGGACTTTTCAAAGTGCCGGCCCTTATCATTGCTGTATGCAATACTCTGCTGTTCCAAACCGTCCTTGTGATGGCTGGTATAAATAGCAATGATCGGCGGATTTTCATTGGTACCATACTCAGAAGAATTCTGCGTATCATACACAGCACTTCCCGAGAAGATAAATCCCAGTTCATCCGGATAAAGTGCGATCGGCTGATGCTCCCAGTGAATCAGGTCGCGTGATGTTGCATGGCCCCAGTGCATCGGTCCCCAGCTGGTATCATACGGGTACTTCTGATAAAAGAAGTGATATTCGCCGTCCACATAAACCATGCCATTCGGGTCGTTCATCCAGCCTTTTTCCGGTGAAAAATGGATTTTCGGTCTGTAATCTCTTTTTTTCATCATTTTTGTAAAACCTTCCAAAATAAATATATCCCCTATTTTTTAATGGTGTACATTTTCACTTCCAGATCTCCGTCTGTGGAAACCACCTGATACGGTGCATCCGGATAAACGCATACGGAAGCGGTCTCCAGACCGCCATCTGCATAAATCTCCAGATAAGAAACGTCAAAAATAATCTCCATGTTGACATTTCCGCGCATGTAACGTTTTGTTGTGGATACCAGCAGATCCTCTTTTTTGAAGAGCTTCGGATCTACATCCTCAAAGTAACTAAGGTCGCCGCTCTTAGAGCGGTCCACCGTGATGCTGTCCACCGTTACCTCGATGACTACTTCCTCACCTCTGCTGTTTTTCAGTGCAATTCTTCCGAAATTACCCTGCACGAGAAGTCCAAAGCTCTCGGTCAGCAGCGGTTTCTGATTTCCGATCGGGAATGCGCCCGCACGGTACTCGTCGATCCCGAACGGTTTTGTTTTCAGGCGGTAGCCCTCCTCGGTCTCACAGAGTGAAAGTTCTCTCGGCAGTGTCATCAGGCCGGAATACTCACCGGTCGGAACGAAATTCGCGTAGAGCGGATTAACGCCCCATCCAAGGTAAACCGGACGGTCGTAGTTTCCATACGTTACGCCCGCATAGTTGTCGAATCCGAAGTCAATCCACAGCGGCTCGTCTGTGATCTCGGTGCACTGGAAGGTATCTCCGTCAAAATCGCCGACGAAATACTGTATATTGGCACGGCCTTCGGTTCCCGGATGTATCATGCTGACTATCAGAATCCATTTGAATCCGTCAAATTCATTTCCTGTTTTAGCACGGATCAGATCGGTGCATTCCCATACGGTCGGCACTTTATTGACACCAACACCGAACTCGCCCGTTTTCTTCCAGTTTTTCAGATCCTGGGATGCATAAAACTCTGCGTGGTCGCCGGATGCCAGAACAAGGCTCCAGCAGTCCTTTTTGTCATTCCAGAAGACGCGCGGATCACGGAAATCCGGTGTGCCCGGGTTTTTGATCACCGGGTTGCCATAATATTTTTCAAAATGCTTTCCCTGATCCAGACTGTATGCAATACACTGCTGCTCCAGACCTGTTTCCATATTGTGCGCCGTGTAGACAGCCACCATCGGCTTCTCACCGTATTTCGCAAATCCGCTGCTGTTATTTTCATCGTATGCCATACTTCCGGAGTACATCGTTCCGATCTCATCCGGGTACAATGCGACCGGCAGATGCTCCCAGTGAATCAGGTCTTTCGATACTGCATGACCCCAGTGCATCGGTCCCCATACAACGTCATTTGGATTGTACTGATAATACAGGTGCCAGATACCATCGATATAAATCAGTCCGTTTGGATCGTTGTTCCAGTTTTTCTCCGGTGTAAAATGAATGTTCGGTCTAAAATCTCTTTTTCCCTGTTTACTCATGTGATCCCTCTTTTCCTGTTCTCTCTTTTCCTATTTTATCGTTTTCCATTTGGAACTTCAACAAAAAAGAAATACAAACGAAATAGTCTTCTTTTTAAATATGGCCATGTTATATGGGATACAACATGGCCACATTTAGAATTTCTTTAGTTATAGAATATCAATTGCAAATCGTTTACGTTACTGTTTTTTCGCAACCGCTTTTCGCACGATTTTTAGTTTGCTGCAGAAGCTGCTCGATCTACTGCGCCCTGGTAAATCTCAACCAGTTCATTCAAGCCAGCGCCTTCCAGCTCTGTTTTATAGGAATCCCAGCTTGCATCATCAACGCCGCCAGTTACCCATGTGGTGATGTAACGATCAACAATATCGGAGATGGTCGGCTGAATCTGTGCCAGACGCTGAATCTCTTCCTGGGTCATCAGAACACGCGGAATAGTGTCATACTCTTCCATGATGTCATCTTTACCGTTTTCTTTCTGCATCTCGAGAAGTTTTACTGCATCGAAGGTGTATCCGCAAACGGTGTCATAGTACTCGTTCTGAACGATCATAGAACCACGGCAGGTTGTGGAGTTTACACGAGCCTCACCAAAGTTCTTATAATCCGGATTCAGAGGTTTGTAGTTTCCATTTTCATCAAGTGGTGTACGAAGAATGCCGTCCTCGTCTTTCTCATAGTTGTATCCGATTGCACCCCAGTTAGATGTAACAGAAATTTCCGGATCGCCTACCATGTAATCTACAAATCTTGCAACAACGTGCGGGAATTTGCAGGTTGTTGTGATTGCTGTATCGGAAGAATCCTGCAGCTCAGAGTAGTTACACTCGAAACCGGTCATACCGTCTTCGCCCTGCAGTCTTGGAACTGCTACGTACTGATCATGTACTTCCTGGTTTGTAATTTCCTGATCGCCCCAAACACCGAAGGAACCGATCTTTGCAACGTTCTCTTTGATCAGGGAAGCGTTGAATGCCATACTGGAGTCTGCCTCGAAGGAGCCGTTCCAGATCAGTCCTTCTTCATACAGCATATTGAAGAATTCTGCTGTTTTCTTGAATGCTTCGTCTGTTGCAGTGAAGGTAACTTTTCCATCAACCAGTCTTAAGTGATCCGCATATGCATTTCCTCCGCAGTAGGAGTCAGCGCATCCGAATGCACCCGTGAAACGATAGAACAGGTTGTAGGAACCAAAGGTATCGGTTGCACCGAACCAGGTTGCCATTGGGATTTCATCAGCTTCGCCGTTGCCGTTCAGATCGCCGCCGTCGCGGAATGCTTTCAGGCAGTCTACCCACTCGTCTACGGTTGTCGGCACTTCTTTGCCTACTTTATCCAGCCATGTTTTGTTAATCACGAATGGTCCAGGTGTTAATACAAGACCCTTCATTTCCTCTACGTACGGGAATCCATATTTATGGCCGTTCGGAGCGGTGATCTCAAGCTGATACTGCTCATTGTCATCGAGAAATGCTTTCAGGTTCGGCATGTACTCTTCGATCAGGCCTTCGGTCGGAAGGAATACATCCTGGTCTGCGTACTGAACTACGGTGTTTCCGGATTTACCATCGCCGAAGTTCCAGAATACATCCGGAAGATCCTGTCCGGAAGAAAGCATCAGGTTGATTTTCTCTGTTGCGCTCTCCTGCGGGATCGGCTGCCAGTCAAACTCTACTCCTGTGTCCTCGAACCATTTCTGGCACATAGCAAGGTCGCCTACTTCTACAGTTCTGTCTGCAGAGTTTACGATCAGAGCGGAAATTTTTCCGTATTTTTCTTCGAACTTTGCCGGATCTTTGATGATCGGAAGGGTACCGTCGAGCTGGATGATTCCCTCGTCTACTGCTTCCTGCTCTTCTGCTGTGAGACCTGTGTCACCTGCTTCTGTACCGGATGCAGAGGTGGTGTCTCCTCCTGTGCTTCCTGCACCGGAGCTGCTTGAGCTGCCTGAGCTGTTTCCACAGCCTGCGAGCATGCTGGTTACCATAAGGCTTGCCAGTAATACGGATACGATTTTTTTCTTCATATTGTTCCTCCTTTATTTTGCTGCCTTTTCCGGCAGTGAAATACGTTAGTATTTTTGTGTTCCTACACATAAATCATGTCTGCTATATCCATGAATTCTGCAACAATAAATTTTCTGTTCTGCATCAGCCCTTGACTGCACCGATTGTAACACCTTTTGCGAAATATTTCTGCAGGAAAGGATATACGCACAGCAGCGGGAATGCAGAAACAACTACAACGCAGTATTTTAACTGCTCAGCCAGTTTCTGTTTTGTTACCATCTCAGAAGCACTACTTCCCATCTGGTTGGACTGATTCATCAGTACCAGATTTCGAAGAACGACCTGAAGAGGCATCTTGCTGTCATCCTGTAGGAACATCAGCGCGTTGAAGAACTGGTTCCACATTGCAGTCGCATAGAACAGACACATAACTGCGATGATCGTTTTCGACAGCGGAATTGCAATTTTGAAGAAAAATCCAAAGTCGCTGCAACCGTCGATTTTTGCTGCTTCAAGAAGCTCGACCGGAATACCGCTTTCAAAGAAGGAGCGGCATACGATCAGGTTATAAGCGGATACTGCTACCGGAAGAATCATTGCCCATGTTGTGTTGTAGATGTGCAGCTGCTGTACAGTTAAGTACATCGGAATCATACCGCCGCTGAAGAACATCGTGAAGGTGAACAGGAACATGATTGGTTTTCTTCCTACCATATCGTATCTGGAAAGTGCATATCCGGCCGGAATGGTGCATACCAGGGAAATCAGCGTTCCTACTACGGTATACTTGATGGTATTTGCATAGCCGGTCCAGAGCGGCTGATATTTCAGTGTGGTTGCATATCCGTTGGTGTACCATGCTTCCGGATAGAGAAGGAATTTACCGGAGCTTACAACAACCGGGTCTGTAACAGATGCCAGAAGCACGTAATACAGAGGATATACAATTGCAATGCAGACAAGGATCATGATGATGGTATTGATCACGGCAAAGACCTTGTCTCCCGTACTCATTTTTACTTTTTTCTTTTTCACAGTGTTATTATTTGCCATTTTTCAAGCCCCCTGACTCTTAGAAAATACTGATATCGCTGGTCTTCTTTGCAACTGCGTTTGTGATAACCAGAATAATGAAGTTTACAACGGAGTTAAACAAGCCAACGGCTGTCGCAAAACTGTACTGCGCGGTCTGGAGACCTACTTTGTATACGTATGTCGAAATGATCTCACTGACGGTTGTATTGGTACCGTTCTGCATCAGATAAGCTTTTTCATATCCCACGTTCATAATGTTACCTACCTGAAGGATCAGCATCAGGATGATGGTCGGCATAATCAGAGGTAAATCAATGTAAAGGATTTTCTGAAATCTGGAAGCACCATCCATCGTTGCTGCTTCGTAATATTCCGGGCTGATTGCGGTCAGTGCTGCGATGAAGATGATGGCATTGAATCCCATCGTCTGCCAGATGTTACTTCCGATGAAGAGTTTACGGAAGTACTCCGGAAGGCTGGTGAACATGATTGCTTTTCCGCCGGCTCCCATAACCGCGTGGTTTACAAGACCGTTTGCGGAAAACAGTACGGAAATCAGGCTGACTACAACTACATTTGACATAAAGTACGGTGCGTAGGAGATGGTCTGGATGATTCGTCTCGGTCCGCTTCTCTGTACCTGGTTCAGTAAGAGTGCGAAGATAACCGGAATCGGGAATCCGATGATCAGGCTCTCCAGACTGATGATGATTGTGTTCTTGATTGCCGTCATGGCAATACTGGTACTGAAGAACATCTTGAAATACTTGAAAATCGGATCTGCCCACGGGCTTCCCATGATTCCTATGCGGCCTTTAAAATCCTTAAAGGCGATGATCAGGCCGTACATTGGATAGTAAGCAAAAACGATCAGCCAGATCAGTGCAGGAATCAGCAGGATGTACAGCTGCCAGCACGAGAGCGCTTTTTTCAATTTTCCACTTTCTGCCGTTTTCGGCGATGACGTTTTTTTCTTCATAGTTCCCTCCTTATTTCTCTAAAAGCTTTACCAACCGCTTTTCGTTCCACATTCGCATTGTTTCCGTTTTGGCACTTTGTCTTGTGGAACCTGTTCCATATCTGTATCATAGTACGCAGTTCGTCCAATGTCAACAAGTTCTCAATATTTTTTCGTCATTTTTATCATTTTCACAATTTTTATTTTATGTTTTTGTGCAATATGCATCCTGCTTTTCATAAAATTCACACTTATCTTCTTTCTTCTCCCATTCTCCTGTTCCACATATTCCGCTGTTCCATGCTTTTTCTGTTCCATATGTTCCACTTTTCTGTTTTCCACTATTTTTTCGACAATTACAACTATTTCAGCAGCGATTTCATATCCTTTTACTCAGTCTTTCTGTCCTTTTGCCGCATGTAAGTTGGTTTTATTTCATTTTTATTTTATACATAAAAAGGAGACACCCTCTCTTTTCAGATCGAGTGTCCCTGATATCTGTTCTTCTTCTGTTCTATCGCAATTCCGGAAAATGATGCAAAATTCGGTAATTCCCTGTTTTGTTATCTTCAGGTACTTTCTCCTTTTCGGAAGGTCACATCCACAATCTGCTCCATCTCCTCAATCTTCTTTCCGTCAATCATGCGGATGATTGTGTCCACGCTCCGCTTTGCGATTTCCGGCACATTCTGACGGACCGTCGTCAGCTCCGGTGTCAAAAAGCGGGTAAAATCCAGGCCGTCGTAGCCGACCACCTTCAGTTTTTTCGGAATCTTAATCCCTTTTTTCTGCAACATCTTCATGCACGCTGCCGCTGTGACATCGGCTGTAAAGAGTCCATCAATTCCATCAAAATAGCTGATGTATTTTTTCCAGATCGTCGGGCCGCTCTGAAAATTCGGAATCTTGCTTCCGGCATCAATCGCTGTAATTTTACATTTATGCTGTTTGCAGACTTCCGCAAACCGTCGGTAACGATCCATGGAGTAACCACGCTCTGTTGCACTCGATGCAAAATAGAGCACGTTCTTACATCCTGCGCTCAAAAGTGCCTGCGCCGCAAGCTCACCGCCGCGCTTATGGTCGGAATGTATACACGGAATCCCTTCGGTAACGTAGCGGTCAATCATGACAATCGGACGGTGAATTTCCGCCAGGCTGATAGAAGACGGGATATCCGCACAGCAGATAATGCCGTCCATGACATTTCGCTGCAGCATTTCCACAAATTCCTCGATGCGGTTCGGATTGTCCCCAACCTCGCAGAGCATGCACTTGTAGCCATTGGTGTACAGATTATTCTCGACATGTTTAACCAGAGATGCCATAAACGGATGTGAAAGATTTGTAACAACAATTCCGATAAAACCGGACTTGTTGCGGAACAGGTTCTGGGCAAGCTCATTTGGTTTATAGTTCAGTTCCTCCACCGCCTGCATGATCTTCTGTTTTGTTTCATCGGAAATATACCCGCTTCCATTGAGTGCACGGGATACCGTTCCGATTCCTACTCCCGCTTTGATCGCGACATCTCTAATACTTGCCATAGTTTCTCCTAACTCCTATTCTAACACTGGGCTGTTTTCTCTGACTCGTTCCGGCTTTTCCCCCGCTGCCGGTCTGTGGAGCCCGTTCCACAATGCTTGATTACTTTTATTTTAAAGCACCGCAATCTACAAATCAAGTTAAAAACTTAAACTTTAAGTACAAAAAAAGTGGCTGTTTGGGGTGTTTCTCTCTTTTTTAGTGAAACCCTCCAAACAGCCTCCTGTGTTTTTGTCACTTTTGTCTTATTTGTCCCGCCTTTTGTTTCATCGCTTAATCGTTTTCCATCGAGATATCACCATCCTTTGTCATCAGTGTGATTCTGCCCGCAGCCTGATCCGGTGCATAGGAAAAGCTCTGCTCGTCCTCCTCTTTCCGCAGCAGATTTTCCATGGTATCCGGTACATCGATCTCCCCAAACTCTGTCTTTGCCGTAATTTCCAGCTGTTCCAGATCTTTTTCACCCAGTTCAAGGTCAATATCGCCGTAGGAGTTTTTGACCGACACGTCTCCTGAAAGCTTCGTGTTTTGGATTTTCGCATCGCCATCCTCCAGCGTGATCGACCCATTCTCCCACGTTCCGCTCTTCAGTTCCACATCACCGTAATCTGCTTTGCATTTGATATTCTGCATGTCACATCCGAAAAGTGTGATATCTCCATCCGCATTTTGCAGGTTTCCGCTTTCTGCCCGGATGCCATTCATCTGCACATCGCCGAATCCCATCGTTACCTCTATTTTTTTCAGTACCTTCTTTTCCGGTACATACAAAATCACTCCTGTTTCCGACTCTTTACCGCCGCTTAGGATTTCTTCCGCAAAGTCAATATTAATGTAAATCGTATCGGACACTGCGCTTCTCTCTTCGATGCTCAGAACACCGTCCCGCACGCGATATTCCACTGCAGTCTCTCCTTTTTTCGACGGAATCCGCCAGGCGAGATAACAGGAATCGTCACCGGACGGAAGGATGCGCAGATCGCCGATCGCAAGATCTGTCTGTAATTTGTCAAAATTATCTATTTTTATTTTTTCCTGCACGGAAATGCTTTCTTCCTTTGTTGCCGAACCGTCAAACGCATTCAGATCATACGTTTCCACATACGCTTTTCCGCCGTCTGCCCAGCCGCAGAGTATAAGTGCTGCACCGGCAATACAGCATGCACAGCCTGTCAGCAATGCTGCCTTGGTCCATTTTTTCATGATCTTCGGCCTCCTTTTCTTGTTATTCTCCGTGCGCACAACACAAAAAGCCATCCCATCCATTTTGCAAGGTATACGCCGAACACAATACACAAAATACTGATTCCAATCAGTAAAATGCCCATTCCGGTGATAAGAGAAAAGCCGCCGAAGGAAACCGTAACTGCCAGAATTCCCCGCAGCAGCAGCTTTATTCCGCCTGCCACGCCGACCGCTGCGGCCAGAAAGATACTCATGTCGAACAACGCCACACAAAGCGCCACGCAGAGCAGGACAATGATGACACTGATCAGAACCGGTGCTCCGATGGGAGCCGCAAACAGGGTGAGAACGGCGATCCAGATGACGCTGGCGCCTGTCGTTTTTTTCTTTTCATTTCTTTTCTCCTCCTGTTCCATAGCCGTGTGTTCATCCATCTTTTTATCCAGAAGATTCATCATCAGCTCTGCGGCCGCAATCTTTGGTGTTCCAAGCTCCTCTATCACCGCCTGCTCGTTTTCCGGGCCGGCATCTGCAAAGTACTCAGTGAAGTACTCCATTGCATCTTCGTAATCACTCTGCGGAAGTTTTTTCAGATACTTCTGCAGCTGATTCAAGTATTCCTGACTTGTCATCCTTTTTTCCTCCCCTCGATGATGTCGTCGATGGTGTCACGGTAGGACTTCCATTCGCCCTGCAGATACACCATCTGTGTTTTTCCCTCTTCTGTAATCGAATAATATTTCCGTTTTCTTCCCTGGTACTCTGCGGAATACGTCGTCACGTAGCCTGCTTTTTCCAGTTTTTTCAGAATCGGGTACAGCGTCGACTCTTTGATATCGGCAACCAGCTTGATGGTCTGGCTGATCTCATATCCATAGGAATCTTCCCGGTTCACAATCGACAGGATCATAAATTCGATCAGCAGTGCTGATACCGGAAAATACATAAAAACCACCTCCGTAAGTCTCTGATATATAAAACATTTATATATATAAATTTTATATATATCATAAGACTATGGAAGTGGTTTGTCAAGAGGAATATATAAAATTTTTATATATCTCGCGTCATATCATGCCACGCTTCGCCGCCCCAGGTGGATGCGGAGATTCCATCGTCGTGGAAATTCATCTTTTGATACATCTCTACTTTGTCCTGCAGACAGGTCAGAATGAGCCGTTTTCTTCCGTTTTTCCGCTCCCGGCGGCAGTACTCCTCCATCAGTGCGCGGGCAATTCCCCGGCCGCGGTACTCCGGCAGAACACTAAGCCCCAGCAGCATAACGTTTTCTCCTTCCGGATCGTACAGGCTGATCTCATCGAAAAAAGCATCGCGGAACTTTGTCTCGTTTGTTGCAAGTCCGTTCAGTGTTCCGGCGATTTTTCCAGTCTCTTTGTCTACTGCCGCCAGAAACAGCTCCGGCGCGTACTGCACACGCTCACGCATGCTCTTTTCGGAGCACGCCTCATTCGGCGGAAAACAGGCAAGTTCAATGGCAACGCCCTGCTCCATCTCCTCCTGGCGGATCGTGCGAAATTCATATCGTTCCATTCTGTTGTATTCCTTCGTGACCCGCTCAAAGAACTGTGGAAAACCGCTTTCTACTGCAAGCTGATCGAGTGGATCAAACCCCGTTTCTTTTTCCTTCCGGTCGTAATAATACTTTCCTGTCTGCAGATCGATCGACAGACGGTCGAGTGGAAAACCTTTTTTGCTCTTTGGATGCGGTGTGCCAACCAGCCCAAACGAAGCGCTCTTCATCGAAGGTTCCATCGCATCATAACGATGAGTTTCATCGAGAATCAGTGAAATTGCGTTTTGGTAATGTCCTGTCAGACCGCCGTACTTTTTCGCCAGATTAGCGTAATGTGCCGTCATCTCTTCATCGGACAGATACTTTCCGTTCACGGTCCGCACATGGACACCGGGCTGGTCTTCCTCTGCCACATCGTCAAAATACAGGCCGGAATCGCAGGAAAATACCGGCATGTGAAGCGCTTCAAAGTAAGCTTCCGCTTTTTTTCTGGCATTTTCCAGCGGCGTTTTTCCATCTTCTATAATTTCCGGCAGCCTGACCTCCCCAAGATCTTTCAGTCCGATCAGCTCAATGCCAAGGTCTGCAAGGCGTCGGCGCATCACATCGAGTTTTGCAGGGTTGCCGGTTCCATACAATAGTTTCATAGCCTAAATCTCCTGTTTCATTTTCCTGGAGCGTGCCCCGAAAGGCTTTCGTAGTCTGCTCCAAAATCATTCCATCTCTTTCTTACGCCTGAATGCCAAATTCCTCCGGCAGGAAGCGCGGGCAGACATTTTCGGGGGATGTGATGACCGATGCAGCCAGACGCGTACCGATTTCCACAGCCTGGCCAAGTGTTTTTCCGTAGGTCAGGCCGGCAGAAACGCCTGCACAGAATGCATCCCCTGCTCCCGTCGTGTCTTTTACCTGGATCTTCTGTGCCGGACAGAAGCCTTTTTCCCCGTTTGCCACTGCGTAGACAGCGCCTTCGCCGCCCATCGTTACCACCATCGCCGGAACGTTTGCCACTTTCAGGCGCTCGGCAAGAATGTATTCCATCTCTTCTGGTGTTTTTTCGCTGTAATCATCAGAGAAGAATACACCCGCCTCGAGCTGATTGCAGATTAGACAGTCAAATTTCTGCAGAAGATCACGTCTTCCGACTGCGATGTTCATGTTGCTGACAACACCGTACATTTTTTTTTCATGTTTTTCGCAGAGCTGGACAAGCTTTTTGATGATGTCCTTGTCCATATCAATCTCTGCCACAACAGAATCGCAGTTCGCAATGATCTCATCGCCGTTTTCTTCCAGAATACCAAGGATCGGCATCAGGTTCGGCCGCTGGGAAATGGATCCTGCCAGATCGCCGTTGTGATCGAAGACGGCAAGCCACGTTCCCATGCCGTTCGGGATTTCTTTCATATATTCCGTGTTGACTTTATGGCGCTGCAGTTTGCGCACAACATCCTCGCCGAGCGCGGTATTGTCTGCGATTCCAAGAAAGGTCGGGCGGAGCTCAAGGTTTGCGATATCTTCTACGACGTTTCGGCTGACACCGCCGTGGATGTACTCCACATGACCTGCGTTTCTTCCGTCCGGGACATAAATATCCTCCGGGAAACCTTTGATATCCACAAAAATTGCTCCTAATACAACAATTCCATTTTTATTTACTGCCATATTGCTTAACTTCTCCTTCTATCATCTTTTTCTTTTCTGTCAGCATCCAAAAAGCTGTGCTGTTATTTCCATCCGTTCCGCAATCGGTACACCGAACGGGCAGCGCGTCTCGCAGGCGTGACATCCGACGCACTCGGATGCTGTGTGTTCCAGTAATTCATAGTGCGATTTTACGGTTGCCGGAACCTCCGGCTGCATCGTCGCAAGATCATAGAATTTATTAATCATTGCGATATCAAGATTTGCGACACACGGTTTGCAGTGACCGCAGTAGGTACACTCTCCACGATAGGAATGGAACGGCGCATTGGCGATAACGGATGCATAATCTTTCGCCTCCTCGAATGCTGTCTCGTACGCAACGGCATCATCCACCTGTTCTTTCGTATCGTAACCGCACAGGATGGAACAGACGGCAGGTCTTGTGAGCGCATAGTGAATGCACTGCACCGGGGTCAGCTTTACGCCGAACGGAGAGCGTTTCTCATCAAAAAGACGGCCGCCTGCAAAGCCCTTCATAACGGTAATTCCGACATCGTTCTGCTCACAGACTTTGTATAATTTTGCACGGTCCGCATCGATTCCTTTCAGTCCCTCGTCGAATTTTTCGGCAAACATCTGGTCAATGTTATCACTGGCCGGAAGCATATCAAATGCCGGGTTAATGCTGAACAGAATCATCTCCACATAGCCGGATTCCGCCGCTTTGACAGCGACTTTCGGGTTGTGGGAACTCATGCCGATGTGGCGGATCACACCGCTGCTTTTCAGTTCCATCACGTAGTCCATGTAGTCAGAGTGCTGAATCTGATCCCACTCCTCCTCGGAATCAATATAATGAATCATTCCAAGGTCGATATAGTCTGTCTGCAGCCGTTTCAGCAGATCCTCGAACGCCGGGCGCACATATTTCATATCTCTGGTTCGGTAATACTGACCGTCTTTTAACGTCGAACCAATATGACCCTGAATGAACCATTTGTCACGGTTTTCCTTGATTCCATTTCCGATGATATCCCTCGATTTCGCATCCGGCATCCAGCAGTCGAGAATATTGATTCCCTGCTCAGATGCATAGTGGATCAGCTCCACACCTTCCTCCTCTGAATGGCGTTCCAGCCACTCGCCGCCGAAACCGATCTCGCTGACCTGTAAATTGGTTTTTCCTAATCTCCTTGTTTTCATTTGCAAAATTCTCCTGTAACTTCCTATTGTTTTCTATAATAGACTTTTAAGTTTTGCGAATCAAATAACCTCGTTTTGATTTTGTCAATTCATCCACTATTGTATCTATTTTCTTCTGCTCAAGAAGCACACGGTTTCCACATGCGGTGAAAGTTACTTCTTATACTAAATAGCGAAACCGTCACCTTTTGCGAAAAGGTTTATACCCCACTTAGGGGGATAGTGTTTACCCCTCTATATCCTGATCCTTCTTCATACAAGAAGTATACATCCACAATTTATCATCGTGTATCATTATCTGCTTCGCAGTATCGATGTCCATTCCCATATGACTAAACAAAATCATTATAATCAAACATTTTAACACATCTATACTATTACACATTTGTCCAAATGTCAGCACTCCATCACGATCAGGCTTATAATGTGAATAGTAATTTCTTGTTTTTACGATTGCACTAAAATATTTGTCTGCATTCGATTCTTTATATACATACTCGGTGTTTCCAGCCACTATAGAACCGTGTTCTTCGTCTAATTTCTTCAATCGTGTTTCAAGGGTAATTCGGCTCAAAAATCCTCCTTGTATCCATTGAGCAACTGTCTTTGGCTTATAAGATGAACCAGCTTTTTTGAACGGCTCACTTAACACCTTCTTTACATTTTCATCTTTTAGCTGCTCTAAAATTTCTATACCCAATTGTTCCGCTTTTTTCTCATCACCTGATATTCTTAGATGATAACCTTCTAAAATTTTTACATACTGTACAAACAAATCCTCTGCAAATATTTCTCTTTTTCTATTACTATTAAAGAACATCTGTCTCGGCAAAAAGAAATAATCATCATTAGAAAATGTATACCAATTTTCAAAATAATTTGCTAATTCATCTTTCACCTGAGAATATTCCGTTCTGAATCTATCTATCCCGTTAAGGTGCCTTAGGTTATGCGAAAAATCTTCATTAAACCATATCCATGTTTTTAAGTCTTTACCCTCAATATTTAATCGAATATCTTTCGCATAAGAAACATACCCTATAAGCATACCAAAGAAACGCATTAAAATTTGTATATCTGCATACACTCTTTCATCAGTTACCATTTCCTCATATGACACATGAACTCTTGGATAGTTTTTTACCACATATTCTACCCTATCATTTATTTCCGGTGGCATAAACGGTGATGCAGGCCCAAATGATATTTCAATATGTGGATTTTCATTTTTTATAATAATAGATTCTATTTTCTCTTCAATTGCAAATAACTCGTTCGCCTCTGTAAAACCTATTGACACACTATTTATTTTTAACCAATCAACAAGTTCTGGAATTTCAAATGAGAATGCACTAATATTGTTTATTTCAAACCCCTCTTGAAATCCTGCATTTGTCATAGCGACCTTCACTACTCTATATCCAATACTCATATTTAATGACCTATGTTTTGTTTCTCCAGGTCCTTTAGCATACACTTTTATTGGATGTTCTCCATTTGAACCTATAAAAGTACAAGCCCAAGGAATAGATTTACCTCTTACAAAAAATTCAATATAATCATTGTCTATAACTAATTCCCCAATATTATACTCTTCTTCTCCTTCAACCTTCCAACTACCTTGATGTCTCTCCAAATTATGCAATCCTCCCTTTCGTTCAAGCTATCTATTTTATTTTACCATATCACCTGTTTTTTTACCATCTGCAAAAGAGCAAGAAAAAAAGCCGATCAGGAATCGCAACTCCCAATCGGCATCTTTTCTTACTCCTCTTCATTTTTACATTCAATCTCCGTTCCGTCCAAGAACACCACCAACAATGTTCCATCTTCAAAGACCTTGATGTGGTCCAGTGTTTTCAGCATGAAGTCCGTGTCCATCTCCGTCAAAGGCTCTGCCCCATCAGTATATTCTATGAACTTCTCTGCCCGATAACCTTCCAAGAGGTTCTCGCTCTGCAGCTGTTCCGTCCACTGCCCCATGAAATCCTCTCGATTCTCCACCAACGCATTCCAAGCCATCAGATATGCCTTTATCAGCGTTTCTTCCTCCACGTGGCGGTTGGCACATCCCATGACTCCTTTGACCTTGTAGCGTTCACTGCACTGCCATACCTTACGATCAACGCCCGTGCTGCTCCGCCAGCCTTTCCGTGCAAATACCTTATTGCAGTCTCCACAAATTATCTTGGATGCAAATGGATTGCTTTCCGGCCGGTGGGAATAGGAGTTTGTCCCATGCTCCTCCAGGTACTTTTTCCTGCGTTTTATTTCAAGCTGTACACATTCCCATATCCGCTTTGAAATGATAGCATCATGGTCATCTCCAACGTCAGACAGGTATTACCCAAATAGTACCCATCCATAACCGTCAGTGTCATGGCAAGGTCAGGTTTCTGCATATTCGTCAGATAAACCGGAAGAAGATACTGCACTCTCCCCTGATATCCCTGTGGGACTACAAGCCCCGGTTCAATTACCGACTTCCTTCTTCCAAGTTCTACTGCTGTTTCAAACAATAGCGGCAGATTCTTCACCTTCCGAATTTTAGCCGGAATTCGCTCCAGGTTCTCTTCATCTCCCAATATGTGATTTACGTTTACTCTTATAGGCCACTCTGGATTAAAGTTAATGCCACTCTGCGCCATATGATAGACGGGCTTTTGTGGTAATGGCTCGATGTATCTTAACTTTGGAGACAGTTCATCACAAAAACCTCTAAAATACCAATCTCTTAAAGAATCCGAAAAATTGTTTCTTTCAAAATAACCATAAATCCCCTTGTACTGAGGTGTGTATAATCCAGTATGGAAGCAGACGCATTCGTTTTCCAAATGAAAAATACTGTCTGCCTTTCTTGGATCACTTTCTGAATTAAAGTCAATAACCTGCTTGCGAAAAATTGTATGTATGTAACGTTCTAAAATGGGCGTGTCTGTATTCTTTGTTTCCCGGCTCGGCTTTCGGAATTTCCAAGACTCCGGCAGAGCCAACCTCTCCAATTCCGCTAAATGTCCATACCAATCCGGTACATATGCAAATTCAAATAAATCCGGTGCTATCATATGTTTCCTCTTTTCCTGTGGTTTTCTGTACTCATATCTGTTTTCTGTCTTTGCTTCCATCTCTTTCATCATGAGCCTCCTTTTTATTTTCTCTTGAAATATAAAATAGGTGTATCGCAATTCTATCGTTCTGTGAATTGCGATACACCTATCAATGCGTTTTTATCCATGGGCAAATTTCAGTAACTTCAACAAACATCGCATTCTACGTTGCTTTCCTGTGTCCATGTGATTTCTCCTTTTATGGTGTAATTTATTTCATCTCATACCTGTACTTTGATGTAATTCATAATATTCAACCTGTAGTGTAAACTATCTCTGAGGTGAATTGTAATGCATGACTATGTAAAAATCTTGCGAAGGTAGTTCGGGCTGCCAGAGAAGAAGCCCATCTATCTCAAGCAGCATTAGCTGAACAAATAGGTTGTGATGAACGTACAATACTGAATATTGAAAATGACCGTGGGAATCCCAAGTTCGAAGTATTGTGCCAGATCATCGCTTATTTACACATTCCTGCAGACCAAATTTTCCACCCTGCCACTGCCACGGACGGGTTGAAAAAACAAAAACTGTTATTGATGCTACAGGAATGTGATGAGCAAGAGGCAGCCGAGATTCTTCCAGCAATTGAATACCTCTTAGCACTCATACATAAAAGAGGTAATTCAAACGATTAAAGGAACCAGCTAATCCGTTGTGATTCTGGTTCTTTTCTTTTTGTTGCCTTTTCTAAATCTTACTCTTGTAATATTTAATTATTACACAAGTAAGATTTCAAGTCAATATCTATTTTATGAAATTGACAATCATACCAATAACGTCTATAATATATTTATTACATCCGTAAGATTTAAGGAGGGATTTGAAATGAGCGATTTACCACAGATTTCTGAAGCTGAATTTGAAGTTATGAAAATCGTATGGAAACATGCGCCGATCAGTACCAATGAAATAACAGATAAACTATTACAGACCACAAGCTGGAGTCCGAAAACGATACAGACTTTAATCAAACGCCTTGTGACCAAAGGTGTTCTGACTTATGAAAAACAGAGCCGAGTGTTCGTTTATACCCCAGTCGTGAAAGAAAGCGAATACATCGGCCAGGAAAGCAATTCTTTTCTGGAACGTTATTATGACGGTGATATCACTGCGATGCTGTCTGCATATATAGAAAATGACAGACTGTCTGAAACAGAAATAGATACTCTCCGCTCCCTTCTTTCCAAGAGGCACCAAAAAGGAGGCAATTAACGTGGCTAATTTTATGATACGCTTTTTAATATGCAATGTGTTTATCAGCGGTATCATCGGAATTCTTTTGATAGCCAAGCAGATATTCAAAAACAACCTGTCCAGCCGGATGCAGTATAATCTGTGGTTTCTGCTTCTTGGGTTGCTGGCAGTTCCCTTTATACCGTTCCGTCTAATCGGATTTCCGCAAATCTTCTCGTGGCTCGGTAGCTTAAGATGCTCTCCTGCTTCCGGCACCGCAACCGCTATGGGAGAAGCTGTGGGAATTAATCCGACCGGAAATACAGACTGGATGAATGATTTCTCACTTTCTGTAAATAGTGAAACACCATCCATTGCCGGATACATATTATTAGGAATATGGATTGTAGGCATTTTTGCAATGATTATATTGGTAATCAAATCCTCTCTCCGTCTACGCACTTTGGAGAAATCTGCACTTCCCCTTCAGAACCCGGAAGTCCGCAGACTATATCATCGATGTATGGAGGAAATGGGAATTCACAGAAGTATTCCCGTTTACAGTACCGCATTTTTAAAATCCCCGATTATTGTGGGACTTTTGAAACCGTGTATTTATCTGCCGATTCATCTGATCTCTGATTACAACGAATCCGATATGCGGTACATGCTGTTGCACGAACTGCAGCACTATAATCACAAAGATGCTGTTGCCAGTTATCTGATGAACCTTGCCGGAGTAATATATTGGTTCAATCCTCTTGTCTGGTACGCACTGAAAGAAATGCGTAATGACAGAGAGGTTGCCTGTGACACCTCTGTTTTAAAGATGCTTGAAGAGGATGCTTACGAGGATTATGGCAATACACTGATCAACTTTGCTGAAAAGGTTTCTCTTACTCCTTTTCCGTTTGCTGCCGGCCTTGGTGGAAACATGAAGCAGATGAAGAGGAGAATTATCAACATTGCCTCTTATGAGAAGCCAACATTTATAAAAAGAGTAAAAGGCATGACTGCATTCATACTGACTGCTGTTCTTCTCATGGGATTCGCACCTTTTATTTCTACATACGCAGCAGATGGAAGCCACTATCAATGGGATTCTTCATCAGAAAATATATCCTATGTAGACCTTTCTACATACTTTGGCAAATATGAAGGCAGTTTTGTTTTATATGATTTGGAAAATGATGCATGGAGTATACACGACATGGAGCATGCTACCCTGCGAGTTGCACCAAACTCCACCTACAAAATATATGATGCCTTGTTCGGATTGGAAGAGGGCATCATTACACCAGATGACTCCTTGATAGCATGGAGTGGAGAAACCTATCCATTTGAAGCATGGAATGCAAATCAGACCTTACAGTCTGCAATGAACTCCTCTGTTAACTGGTATTTCCAATCCGTGGATGAACAGCTTGGAGCCTCTAACATTTACAGCTATATTCAAGAAATTGGGTATGGAAATGAAAATATGAGTGGAGATTTCTCCACCTATTGGATGGAATCATCCTTGGAGATTTCGCCAGTAGAACAGGTCGAACTTTTAACCAGGCTGCAGAATAACAGCTTCGGCTTTGCCCCTGAAAACATCAATGCGGTAAAAGATGCCATCTGCCTTTCCGCTTCCGATGCCGGAACATTCTACGGAAAGACCGGAACCGGCCGTGTGGATGGTCAGGATGTGAATGGATGGTTTGTGGGCTTACTTGAAACTGCAGATAATACATACTTTTTTGCTACCAACATCGGAGCCGATAGCGGTGCTACCGGAAGCAACGCAACTGAAATAACCATGTCTATCTTGTCTGACATGAATATCTGGAAATAAAGAATCGGGTAAAGGTCAATCTCTGACTTTTACCCGATTTTTCTTAATTCGCTATCTGAACAAGCCCTTTGTATTCCCATGTCGCTCCATAATCAGTTGACTGAAATACAATCCCATCTTTCTCCGCTGCATCTGTGGTAACCGTTATCGTCAATGTGTCGTCCTCTTTTTCAGGCATATTCAGGTAATCAAAATCCTCCACCGTAAATCCGCAATCGATAGCGATTTGTGGTAATTCTGAAACAAGATCCATTGGAAGTTTCATTTCTTCAAAGGTCCTTCCGCCATCGCGAGTGACATATAAGCGGGAATAGGACTGGGATGCGCCTGTAATTCCTGCAACCCCAAAGTTCTCATCATAAAATATTAAACCTTCTGCAACTCCCAATTGTCCACTGAACGGATCATCATTTATGCATTCCCAAGTAGAACCACCATCCATTGTCTTTTCCATTACATAAAATCTGCTTCCGGCAGCTGCATCCGTTATCACCAAACGCCATCCATTATTTTCATCTAAAAAGAAATACATAGTTCCATCACTTTGATCCACAGTCCAACTTTCTGTATCTTTAGCATCCTCCACCTGCTGCATCGTATTCTCCTGCTTCAATTCTTGTTGACTGACGTACTCAGGCTCCATAATATATCGAACAGGTGTGACACTATTTAAATCAGGAATATGCAAAGATACCTCAAACCCAACGATTTCTCCACCGCTTCTAAGCTGAGTAAAATTGCCGGTTCCTGTTTCAGTTCCATCACCATCTGCATCTCCCGAAATATATTGTAAGCCTTCCTCTGAACTAAAAGATCTTCGCCCCATATAGAGTATTTCATAAATCTGCTGCTCTTCAAATGTTTCAGCCCACGCCTCTACCTGACTCGTCCAGTCTGAATTGTTCAAAATTTCAATCATTGGAGACAAACGCATATCGTCACTATATTCTCCATTCACATTACCATCTATCCAAACAGTCATATCATTACTGCTGTCTGCGTCATAATCAATAAGATACGTTTTTTTCTCTCCAGCCTCATTTTTTCCATATATGAATGCATAAATCCTTTGAATCGTTCCGTTTTCATCAAATGACACCTGATATTTATTTGCAATATAGAGTTCTTCCGGCAGTTGCAATGCTTCATCCAAATCCATCAGAATCCCTTCTACACCATCCTCAAAAAGATTATTATGCTCCAGTTCTACTTCTTTTTTACGCATCCACTCATCAAGTTTCCAAGACAGTGCCCCGTGATACGGAACTGCAGAATAAACGATACGTCCACCAAAGAATAAAGTTGCTGCTATAAGGAGTATCATTTCCGTATAGAAAAGTTTCTTATTTCCATTATCTCCTGAATTAACTTCTTGATTATGCCTTTTCGAAATCAGCCAGAGAACCACTGTGCCAACCAATCCTATTATACCTAACGCCAACATCGGTATATGCCTTCTCAAGCCACCATATTGACATAGATGCCAGAATTGATACAACATAAATATATATAGTATTAAACTTACTTTTCCCGTGATTTTATAAATATATTTCATGTAAGTCTCCTTTCTTCATATCTGTAAAAATACCATAAAACACCAGTATTATCAAATCATTCTTTAATACGGTATTGGTAATCTGGTATATGCATAATTCCGTCATTTAGGATTTCATTCCCCAAATACTGAAAACTGCCATCCTCTGCAAACCTTACCGTAAGTTCATGGGTTATGACTGCATCATCGCAAATGACCATGTCACAGACCGCCTCAACTGTTAATGTGACTGTTCCATCTTGATTTTCTTTGATGTCGACAACCTCCGGCAGAGAAGTTCCAAAGAAGGTAGGCGCATAATTGAAGCACCCAAGTCTCGCCCAAAGATAGGTCTGGTTTTCCTCATCAAATACTGCGTACTCTCGTATCTGCTCCGCTGTTATGGGAAGATACTCCATAATCAGACTTTCGAACTCTTCTTTAGGAATGCCATTTGGATAATCTTCAGAATTGAACTTTTCTCCATATTTCATTCCATACAGATATTCAAACATTCCGTTATAATCCAACTCACTCATATTTTCTACATTCCAGTTGGAACACAAAAGGTTCTGTCCCTGATATCCAAGCCCCCGAACACAACGTTCAGACATTTCACACTGTTCCTCTGTCATAGGTTTTATTCTGATCAGGCAGCTTCCATCCATAATTTCACTAACCTCTGGCGGCTCTGGCACACACAGCTCATAGCAGAACCATCCTTTTTCCGTGTATTTCCATTCTTTGAGTCTCGTATAAGAAATGTACGAAATTCCCGGCTTGTTGTCAGCATTCCAGATTCCTCTTGTACTCACAACATACATATCCGTTCCATCAAAAATGAATTTCATTCTGCCCAGTCCACCATCATTGTGGATTTCATAAATCACCACAGAGCCTCTTTTCCCTTCCATACATTCTTTCAGAAAACTGTCAACACTTTCATAATTCTCCATGTTAGAATACGTTACCATCGTAGCGATTGGATATCCTGCGTCCTTTACCTTCTTCTGAATTTCAAGAACCGTTTGATCATCCAAAACAACATTAGATGCTATCCCTTTATCTGCTGTTTCATAAATGTCAAGATAAAGTTCCATCAGCTTTTTACAGTCAGTCTCAGCTTCTTCCCTTTCCTGTTCATCTACCGGAAGATCGTAGCCCTTTTCCCATTGTACTGCAGCCTCTTCCTCAGTATTTTTTGTTTCCTCCGTGGAAGATACTTCTTCCGTATCTTCCACAAGAGATTCTCCCGCAACACTATCTTCTTTTCCACAGGCACACACGAAACCCCCAATCAGAAATACCATGATCAGTAGAATGCTCTTTTTCCTTAATACCATAAAATCATCCTTTCGTTCTTGCTATTGGCGGCAGTTCCAATTCAATTTGTTCTATAGAATTGGAAAGATACCTGAAAGTTCCGTCTTCAAATGGCTGGACCACAACCGTATTCCGAAAAGCGAGATCAGAATTATAATCCGGCCATACTCCATCCACGATAAGTGTAATCGTTCCATCCGCATTTTTTGTATAGTCAACTACTTCTCCAAAAGGTGGGTATGGGCTGGCATAAATCATCTCATATTCATAGCTGTTACTCCCTTCATCATACCCACAATACTCTCTTAACTGTTCTATCGATACTGGAAAATAGGTGGTCATTATCCTTTCATATTCCTCTGCCGGAATCTTCCAATCCTCAGTTTTCAGATTTTCACCCGTGGAAATTCGGTAAATATCTTCATACATGCAAGGCATCAAAATATCCTTTACATTGCTACTGTTCCAGTTTGTGACAAGCACATTGTAATTCACATAACTTAGTCCTGATATGTATTTCTCCGTCAGTTCCTGGCAGTCTTCCGGAAGCGGTTCTATTCTCCAATACTGTCTCAAACTTGCATGTGCAATCACATATTCATATGCGTAGATAAAATACCCTTTTTCCGTAAGTTTGATTTCAGCCACATTACTTACCGAAGTTCCCTGTATTTCAGGCACTCCACCTTCCTTCCAACGAACACCTATATAATAAGTCTGCAACTCACCTTTCCGGTAAATAAAAGTAACTGCTCCAATCAGTCCATCTCTATGTACTTCGAATACCGTAACCATTGAGTCCCGTCCATCCAAGTAATCTGCATAAAATGCTTCGACTGCTTCATGGTTTTGCATGGCAGTATCTTCTTCAACACTTACCAGACCGCTTCTGCCCAATTGCTCCACCACAGTTTTCCTCTGCTCGTTGGTAAATTCGCTAATGCCGGAAGAATAACTTGGTGCATCTGCAATTACAATATCCTTATAGATTTCTGCTACCGAATCTGCCGCTGACAAAACCATACTCTGCAATTGTTCCTTTTCCTCATCTGAGATAAGACAATCACTGGCTTGCGGAATAAACCAATATGCTGACTCTGTGGAAGTTTCCGCATTCTCGGCTTCTTCTGTTTCTGCTTCGCTATTTTCGATTTCTACAGGTGGCTCCCATACTTCTTCTGCCACCTTTTGTTCTTCTTCATGCATTTTCCCCCAACAGATTACCCCAACTATCACGAAAATCAACAGCAGTAAAATTAGAAGTCCACATTTTCTAAGCAGCCATTTCACATCCTCCATTATTCTCCTCCGTACAATTCTTCCCATTCTTCTAACGTCAACCGTGGCGTATGCCAAGTTTCTCTGTAGTTGTCTTCGGATGGTATAATTCGATTAGATACATATTGTACCCGTCCATTCTCTAAAGGGCGAACCACAACCTCGTGAGCATATACCTTGGAATCACCCGCATAAGGGAATACTACATTGGCTGTAAGTGTAATTGTCCCATCATTGTTTTCTGTAAAACCTACTACCTCTGAATATGGATATTCGGGGTACTCTACTTCTTCAAAGCCTCTCGGCTTATATTCATAAGTCAAATTCTCCGAATCATAGATGGTTTTTGATTGTAGCGTTTCACTATCAATGTTGAAATATTTCATAATAACACTTTCAAATTCTTCTTTTGGAATCTGATAAACTGCACTGACTGATAAGTTGTCATCAGCAACATAGGGAGCATATTGACCATTCACTTTTGGATAAAGAATGTCATACATATCATAGAAATTCAAATCCCCGAAATCCTCCTCACTCCAATCCACAATGAACATATTATTCCGTTCAAAGCTGATTGGGTTGAGATATTTCCGACTCAACTCCCTATATGTTTCATCCAATGGCTGTACCCGTAATGCGGTATGTTCCTCTGCTCCACTCAATGTAAGAACATATAATTCTTCTGAAAACCAAACACCGGAAAACATCAGGTAACCTTCTTCTGTATAATTCCAATACTCCGCTTGATAGTTTCCTATAACCTCTCTTTTCATATTTCCATTTTCATACTTGTAATAGCTTCTGACCACATCCACATTTCCGCCTTTTGTGTGCAAATCGTATTTTACAAATCCGCCCAAATAACTGATTTCAAGAATCGTTATTTCTGCTTCCTCCTGTGCATCCACCTTTTCGCAGAATTCCACTACCTTCTCTGGTTCCGTCATGTTAATTTGATTTCTGCTGTCAACTGCCGAATAACCATTTTCTCCAAGACGATTTACAATACTACGGATTGTTTCCAAATCCGCTAATTTATTTTCTTCTTCTGCTTTCTCATAAAGATCAATGCAGACGCTTATAATTTCATCTGCATCCTCCTCTGATTCTTCCTGAATAGCCTGAACATCTATTACCGTTTCCGAAACTGTATTTTCTTCCGGGGGTGCATCACTGCACCCCGAAATACTAAGTATTAATACAAAGCTAATTGCTGCCAAACCACTCTTCCAGAACCAGGTTGTCTTTCTTAACAACATATCCGCTTCCTCCTCTTCCTTTCACATCTTCTACCATGCTAATAATCAATATAGGACGTTCTACCGTATCTTCTGCTGTAAAAATTGCAAACCATCCTAATTCCGTACCCGAAGTATCATCCTTCGATGCCTTGATTTCTGCCGTACCTGTTTTTCCTGCTAAAAGAATGTCATCCCGATGGGCTGCATATCCAGTTCCATTAGAATCATTCACAACCTTTTTTGTTCCTTCCAATACACGGCTTGCTGTCTCATTAGAAAAGGCTCCCGGAATCCAATACTCAGCTACTGCGTCTTTCTGATATACTAAATACGGCTTTATAACATTTCCCTCGTTACAGAAAGCAGAATAGATACATGCCATATGTAATGGATTCACCAAAACCTGCCCTTGACCGTAACCGCTGTCTGCTAACTGTGTTTCTGTTTCAATTCCCTCTGAATTAGAATACTGCGACTCTGCCATCTTAATCTCAAATGGCAGTTCCTCATTAAAACCAAGTCCAGTCAAAGAACTCTCCATCTCTTCTGAGCCAATCTTTAATGCTGCCTTTGCGAAATAAATATTGTCGGAATATATTAGGGCATTCTCTAAAATGACTGGTTCATATGCATGGAGTGTTGTTACATGATAGGAACCCCACGATGCATCCTTTTGCCAACTTAAGCCTACGTTGCCGTAATCTTCCATTGGATCGATTGCTCCTGATTCCAAGCCGACCGCTGCGGTAATTGGCTTGAATGTAGACCCCGGACACCACACTTGCCGGAAGCGATTATACATTGGCTTATTCTCATCCTCGTTAAGTACAGTCCACTGCTCACTCGACAATCCCATAATAAAATCGTTATTGTCATAGGCCGGTGTGCTGACCAAAGCCAATACTTCTCCGGTATAAGGATTCATGGCTACCGAGCAGCTTTTATCTTCCTTAAACTGCTCATGCAAGGAAACCTGTAAATCAGTATCTATCGTAAGCTGGATGTCCTGCCCATGCTGTACCAGGATACAAGCAAGTTCCTCCTTCTCTTTGCCTTCCGAGTTTACAATGTAAATCCTGCAACCGTTCTGGCCTTTCAGTTCACTCTCGAACAAGCTCTCCATTCCGCTTCTGCCGATTACACTATTGGCTGTATAGCCTTCTCCTGCATGCTCCTCTAAATCTTCCGCAGTAACACTTTGAACATATCCGACCAAATGTGCCGCTGCTTCTCCTAATGGGTATTCACGCACTTCAACATCAGATATCATCACTCCGGGAATCTCCAGCAACTTTTCATGCCTTTCTTTCTCCTTTAGGACTTCTTCATCTGGACTGATAGACATTAACTCAATTTCTTCCACTCTTGGAATTGTTTTAATGGGAACAAAAGAATCATCCTTTACCCACTTTGCAGACAGTTTCTTTTCTATCGCTTCCGGTGTGATTTCCACTAGTTCTGCAATCTGTGCGATTGCTTCCTCTCTGTTTTCCAACTTGCCCGGAACGATTCCAACCGAAGATGCTGTACCTTTTCCTGCAAGGACACATCCGTTCCTATCCAGAATTTCTCCTCGTTCTGCCTGTGTAGTGGAAACTCTTACTTTATCTGTAGATGCCAGATTCGGAAAAATCAGGGAATCATCCCAAACTAACTGATATCCTTCTTCGTCCTTTAGGAAAAGTGCTTTATTCTCAAAGCTGATAGTTCCTGCAACTGTATCGAAAGAAGTCTGGTAGGTTACCGTCATTTGCTCCTCGTCATATGCAATAATCTGGACAGCTATATTCTGGACTTCTATACCTTCATAAATAGCTGAATTTCGAGTTACAAAATCCTCCTGACTGACATTTCCCGATGCCTCAATATGTAGCATTGCATACATTTCTTCATACTCCTGTTTTGGAATATGATCCATGTACTCCACCAGAAGTTCTTCCGGTGTCTTCCAGGCATTTTCCTTTGTTGCCAACATTCCTGCCACACATACTGCAGAAATTACCGCAGCTATTCCTATAACAGCAATCGCAATCCATAGGAGCCTGCTTCTTGTTTTCTTTCGCTTGTTTCTGCTTTTTCCTTTCTTCATATTGACCTCCATTCATTTTGCTTTGCTGATATGGTCATATTCTATTTTCAATGTACGCTATATCTTCAAAATATTACACTCGTAAGATTTTGAAGTAAAAAAATTTCTCTTTGCTGGGTATATCGTACTATGCATTCCTCCTTCCTTTTATTACATGCGTAAGATTTCGCAACAAAAAAATTTCGTCCGCAATCCTACTGCACTTGTTTAAATATTACATCAGTAAGATTTAGAAGTCAAGTTATCTTTATATAAAAAGGCTTCTGCCAGGAAGTATCATACATTTTCACAAAAGTGATACCTTTTAGCAAAAGCCTATTATTCAGCAGAGTTTCAAAACACCCCACTGCTGCGATATTCAAATGGTTCATTCATAAGGCTACAAAACACATATCCATTTTCGTTCCTTAATATCCCACAAACCGCAGAAAATCAAGGTTTCTTTGAAAGCAGACATACGGTTTCAATATTCCCCTGAACATTTATTTTATACTGCATAGCGAAAGTATGCAATAGGTTTTCAAAGTGGGGTAATGGTTTTATCCCCATAAAAAGTGGTTGACTAAATGTATTTTAGAATTTTTCTATATAAATCCCACAGCCTCGGTCCACAAAAACCACCCAAAGCACTCAATCCACGATGCTCATGAACATCTCTATCTTCAACCTCAAAGAGCCTATGGAAATCATCTCCCTCACCTACATAAACTGATTTGTCATAATTAAGAAAAGTAGACTTGCCACTAAATTGGTCACCTGTGATATCTATAATAATATATTTGTCTACCATCAGCCATGCATGAGATTGTCCGTTTCCATCCGGTTTACCCCAATATGTTCCACAGACATAATCTGTTTTGATACCTTTATCCAATAAATACTGAGCTAACAAATCACTCGTATCTCCGCAGCAAGCACGTGGAAATCTGCGATATATGCTGTCGTTATCAAACTCCCCTGCTTCCAAAGCCAAGTCAATCGCTCTTCGAAATTGGGTTGCGAACTGTTCAATTTCCTTCATCATACGCTCCTTTAACAAAACCGCTTTTGCGAAAAAGTATTCTTTCGCCAAAATGTATATCTCCCGTTCTCCAAAGCCTATCCCCTGGGGTAAACCTCCTGATATATCATCACTCTGCGGAAACAGAAACACACATCTATTTTATTCCCAAAATGGCGAAATCCTTTGATTTATTGGGCTTTTCTTGACAGAAGGCAGACTGTTTCCACATGTTCCGACCACGCAAACATGTCATATCCCCACGCCTCTTCTGCCCGGTAACCGTGTTTCGTCAGGTAACGAAGATCCCTTGCCAGTGTCTCCGGATTGCAGGAGATATAGACGATTTTCTCCGGTGCCAGCATCACGACAGAAGATAAAAAGGCTTCATCACTTCCGGCTCTTGGCGGGTCCATGAAAACAACATCCGCTTTTTCCCCTTTCTCTGCCATGGAAACCATGAAAGCGCCTGCGTCGTTCTGGTAGAAGGAAACGTTTTTGATTCCGTTTCGTTTTGCATTGGTTACCGCATCACGCACTGCGTCCGGATTCAGTTCAACGCTGATGACTTCTTTCGCGTTGCGGGATGCAATCAGACCGATGGTTCCGATTCCGCAGTAAGCATCCATGACGCGCTCGTTTCCAGTAAGGCCAGCCATGGAAATGGCTTTTTCGTACAGATTTTTCGTCTGTACCGGATTGACCTGGTAGAAAGACTGCGGGGAGATGCGGAAGGTGCAGCCGCAGAGTTCGTCCTCGATATAGCCGCGCCCGTACAGCACAATGTCACGTTTTCCAAGCACCATGCTGTCGGTTCGGTCATTCACATTCAAAACAACCGTTGTGATCTCCGGGTGAAGCTTCCGCAGTGCCTTCACGAAGTTGTTTTTTGATGGAAATACCGGCGATACGCAGACAAGGACAACCATGATCTCGCCGGAGACAAAGCCGGTGCGCACCATGACGTGGCGCAGGAGACCGTAACCGCTGTCCTCATTGTAAATCATGATTTTAAAGCTCTTCAGCAGGCTGCGGATATCGCGGATGATCGCATCGGCACGCGGATCCTCGAGCAGGCACTCATCAACCGAGACTACTTTGTGTGTTCCTTTTTCGTAGATACCGGATATTATTGTTCCGTCTTTTTTGCGCGCAAAAGCAGAGTTTACTTTATTCCGGTAATGATAAGGATGTTCCATGCCAACCATCCCCTTGACCGGAACGATGCCTTTTAGTGTTTTTTTCAGGAACTGCTCTTTTTTCGCGAGCTGCTCCTCGTAGGAAAGTTTCAAATACGTACAGCCGCCGCATTTTTTCTGATACGGACATTTCGACGACGCTGCATTGTTCCGGTTTTTCTTTTTTCTGTCCTGTCCCGGTTTTTCCTGTTTACCGGTTTCTTTTTTCTTTCCCGCGCCCTGGAACTCTTCCCTTTTCTTTCCGGAAAATGTCTTTTTCTCTCCGGCCATTTGCCTGTTCCTCTCTTTTTTGTTTTCCACGTTTCCTTACCCTCTTCCTTCTATTTCGCATACCCGCGCAGCAGCGCGATCTCTCTTGCATATCCATCCAGCTCGTTCGGCGTTTCCAGATAGAACGGCAGCCCTGTAAGTGCCGGATGCGTCACGATCCGCTCAAACGCAGCAAGCCCAAGCGATCCTTCCCCGATCTTCTCGTGGCGGTCCTTATGGCTCTCAAACGGATTCTTGCTGTCATTCAGATGAATCGCTTTCAGCTTCGAAAGTCCAACCACACGGTCAAACTCCTCAATCACATCATCAAGCTGATGTACTATATCGTATCCCGCATCGTACACATGACACGTATCCAGGCAGACACCCATATGGTCTTTTAATTCCACACGCTCCAGAATCGCCGCCAGCTCTTCAAAAGAACGGCCGACTTCGGTTCCCTTTCCTGCCATCGTCTCGAGCAGCACCGTTGTCGTCTGCTCCGGTTTTAAAATTTCATTCAGCATCTCAGAAATCAGGCGGATTCCCTCTTCTGCTCCCTGGCCGGTGTGGCTGCCCGGGTGAAAATTATAGCAGTTTCCCGGCGTGTACTCCATCCGTCTCAGATCATCCTCCATCGTCATCCATGCAAACTCTCTTGTATGCGCATCCTTCGAGCATGGGTTCAGCGTGTACGGCGCATGCGCCAGAATCCGTTCGATTCCATGCTCTTTGCTGTACGAAAGAAACGCTGCGACATCCGCCTCATCGATGGCTTTCGCCTTGCTTCCCCGCGGGTTTCTCGTAAAAAACTGAAATGTATTCGCCCCGATGCACACCGCCTCTTTTCCCATGGCAAGGTATCCTTTGGACGATGATAAATGACATCCTATTGTCAGCATAACATTCTCCTCTATAACACAATTTTCCGGTACGGAATTCCCATCTTTCGAAGTGCTTCCTCCTCCCGCTTCTGGCACGTAAAGAGCAGCACCTGCGTCCGGTTTTCCGCCAGCCATTTCAGGGTTTCTTTTAACCGGTTTTCATCATAAAACGCAAACGATTCATCCAGAATCACCGGCAGCTCCTCCTCGCTGCAGAGTACATCCATCGCCGCCATACGGAGCGCAAAATACGCCTGCTCAATCGTACCGCGGCTGACCTGCTCAAGCGGCACATATTCGTCCGCAGTGTGAAGTCCGATCCGCAGATTTTCATCCATATTCACCTGCAGATAACGGCCGTTCGTCAGCGCCGAAAGTGTTTTTGACATCTGCTGTTTTAAGCGGCCGCCGATCCGGCTCTGCATCTGCACGGAGAGAGACTGGATCGTATCTCCCGCCAGGGAAAGCGCGTCAAGTTCCTCCTGCAGATGATCTTTTTCCGTCATGGAAATGCAGAGCTCCTCGTATTCACTCTGCAGATTCGACAGCACCGTCTGTTTCTGCCCAAGTTCCTGTTTCAGGCGGTCCACATTCCACTGCTGGCGGCGGATTGCCTGCTCCTCTGGCTCTGTCACGATCTGTTCGACCTCCGTTTTCCGGTGGCGGAACAGACTGTACGCCAGATACAAAAGACCTGCAATCGCAAGGCCGAGACCCGTTCTGGTCAGCATGGAATCTATATGGAAGAACTGCAGAATACAGAGGAACAGCAGAAAACCTGCAATCGCCACACACGCAGCACCCCATTTCCGGCTCTTCCGGGATTCTTTTTTCATCTTACGCACCCGCTCTATCGGTACGTCCTTCTGGTAAATCTCCCGCTTCATCTGCTCTTTTGCCTGCAGCAGGCTTTCCTCACTCCGGCGGCATTCCTCCTCAAAAACGGAAATCTTTGTCTCGAGTTCTTCCTTCTGTTTTTCCAGTCCTGCCAGCGCTTTTTTCTGTTCCTGCTCCAGGCGCTTTTTCTTCTGCTTCAGCAGATCGAGCGCTGCCGACACATCAAGCTCTCCATCGCTGCTTCCCTGGTAATTTGCCATATAGTTCCGCAGCTCATCCGCAAGGCCCTCTTCCGTTCGTCCTTTCAGCTGACCGATCGAGGCCGTATTATCATAAACGGTCTCGCTGACACCGCCGAGCAGCATGCCAAGATCGCCGTCCTCCACCGAAAGCACCTCGCCGTCTGTCAGGCACACCAGTTTTGCATCCGCGTTCTGCCGTCCAAAATTCCGTGTCAGACGGAATCGTTTGCCGCCGCTTTCAAACACCATTTCCCCCGCATAGTATGCCGGGTTTTCCCATGGCTCATAACGGCTGTACACATCATTTTTCGCCGCCCGTCCCCGGCCGCGCGTCATGCCGAACAGCATGCTGCGGATGAAGGTGTGCACCGTCGACTTTCCACTCTCGTTTTCCCCGCTGATCAGCTGAATCCCGTCGGAAAATTCCAGTGTACGGTTCTGCATTTTTCCAAAATTGCGGATTTCCAGTTTTTCTATTTTCATTTTCTATCCCTCCCGCAATTTTTTTCAACTGTTCCTGCGTGCCGCCAGCAGTGCCTCGAGTCCATAGTCGAGCGCTTTCTGCGACTGCGTGTCCGTCTTTGTTTCAAACACTTCAATGTATGCACTGATGAGACTCGCACCATACGTTTTCTTTAACTGTTCCAGATCGTACGCCGGCCGCGTTTCGTCCTCTACTGAGATGATCCTGCCGCAGTCCATCAGCCGCTTCGGAGAAAATTCCATTTCCGCAGCACGGTGTCCTGTAAGTTTCAGACGGAGGATTTTTCGAATCTTCTCATCTTCCCGCAGCGCCAGCTCCTGTTTCAGCTTTGTCTCAAGCGCATACTGCGTCAGATCCTCCGTCACGTTCAGTTCCAGATCCTCGTACTCATATCCGGCAGACGGCACAAAACAAATCCTCGTTCCGTGCTCGTCCACCGTTCCGCGGATATATCCATGCGGCCCCATCTGCGTTTCGTCGGTCGGTTCGAGTGCGCCTGCATACGCCATTTTATCGGGGATCAGAATCCCCGGCTTGTGGATATGCCCGCACGCAATATAATCAAACCCCGCCTGTGCCATGCGGCCCGGATTCCACGGCATGTGGCGCGCATCTCCGCCGTGTGCAAGCAGCAGATGATACTTCATCTTCCCGTTCGGTTTCAAACCGTCCAGCCGGTTTTCCAGAATCTCTTTTTTATCATAACTGCATCCGTATACCGCCGTCTTTTTCTCCGGAACTTCGACACATTCCGGCTCCGGCGACAGAAGCATCACCACGTTGTCCGCCCAGTCGAATCCACGGTAAAAACTCTCCCGCCTCACATAATCGTGATTTCCCGCAATCAGCACGACGATCGTCTCCGGGATAGAAGCAAAGAGATCGTTGACCTCTTTTAGTTCCCGCAAAAGCGGCTGGCGCTGGAACAGATCTCCTGCGATCAGCAGAAAGTCCATCTTTTCCCGGCCGGCAAGGCGAATGATCCGCCGGAAACTCTCCCAAATCGCCTCCCCGCGCTCTTTGCTCCACGGAAATCCTGCATCCGGCTGCATGCCAAGATGTACATCCGCAATATGAAGAAAACGCATACGCACACCCCTTTCTGCCTTTATTTTCTCCGTTTACTACAATACGGACGTCAGGCGCACCCAATCCACATGGGATTCCACTGCACCCGGCATCCGTACTTTTCACTTTCTATATTGCTTTTCTTTTTTTACAGCTCACAGTTGTTTACCGTTCTCGGGAACGGGATTACGTCACGGATATTACCCATTCCGGTCAGATACATGACGCATCTTTCAAATCCCAGTCCGAATCCTGCATGGTGGGTAGAACCATATTTTCTGAGGTCCAGATAGAATCCGTAATCTTCCTCAGCAAGTCCCAGCTCTTTCATACGGCCAAGCAGTTTCTCGTAGTCGTCCTCACGCTGGCTTCCGCCGATGATCTCTCCGATGCCAGGAACCAGACAGTCCATAGCGGCAACGGTCTTGTTGTCATCGTTCAGCTTCATGTAGAACGCTTTAATCTCCTTCGGATAATCGGTAACGAAAACCGGTCTCTTGAAGATCTGCTCGGTCAGATAACGCTCATGCTCGGTCTGCAGATCGCATCCCCAGTATACTTTGTAATCGAATTTGTCGTTGTTTTTCTCCAGAAGCTCGATAGCCTCGGTGTAGGTTACACGGCCGAACTCAGAATTTACGACATGGTTCAGACGCTCGATCAGTCCCTTGTCCACGAAACTGTTGAAGAACTGCATTTCTTCCGGTGCATGCTCCATAACGTAGCGGATGACATATTTCAACATTGCCTCAGCAAGCTCCATATCGTCCTCCAGATCAGCGAAAGCGATTTCCGGCTCGATCATCCAGAACTCTGCTGCATGGCGGGTGGTGTTGGAATTTTCTGCACGGAAGGTCGGTCCGAAGGTGTAGATATTGCGGAATGCCTGTGCAAAGGTCTCGCCGTTTAACTGTCCGCTTACGGTAAGGCTTGTCTTCTTTCCGAAGAAGTCCTGTGTGAAATCAACAGCGCCGTCCTCGGTTTTCGGAATATTGTCAAGATCCATGGTGGTTACCTGGAACATCTCGCCGGCTCCCTCGCAGTCGCTTCCGGTGATCAGCGGGGTGTTCACATAAACGAAGTCTCTCTCCTGGAAGAACTGATGGATCGCATAGGCGCAGAGGGAACGAACACGGAATACTGCCTGGAAGGTGTTGGTTCTCGGACGCAGATGGGAAATGGTACGAAGGTATTCCATGGAGTGGCGTTTTTTCTGCAGCGGGTAATCCGGTGCGGAAACGCCCTCTACGGTAACTTCTGTCGCCTGAATCTCAAACGGCTGTTTTGCCTGCGGGGTAGCAACGAGGGTACCTTTTACGATGATGGCTGCGCCGACGTTCATTTTGGAAATCTCAGCGAAGTTTTCCATCTCATCGTGGTATACGATCTGCAGGGTTTCGAAATAGCTTCCGTCGTGCAGAACGATGAAACCAAAGGTTTTGGAATCACGTACGCTGCGCACCCAGCCGCCTACGGTTACTTCTTTGTCCAGGTATGCTTCCCGGTTTTTATAAATCTCTCGGATGGTTGTAAGTTTCATTGTCTTTTTTCTCCCTAAATATTCATAGTGCTTTCTTTATTCTAGCACTTTTTTCGTCATTAGAAAACCCCGCAAATCACTCGATCTTTACTTTTTTAATATAACTGATGAAGACATTGCCGTTCTGTGCGAACAATGCATCGCTGTCATCGTCAGAAAGTGCGGTTGTCTCGCCCGTTGCCGGATTATACAGCCAGGAATTTCCAAAAATATCGTATCCGGTCAGAAGCAGACTCTCGTTCGCGCCGGTCTTTACAACAACGCCGCAGCCGCTGCTGATCATGTAGAGAATTTCTTCTCTTGTGCAGCCCGTCAGGTTCAGCAGTTCGTAATCATCACCAAGTGACTCCTTCAGCACGTTTTCGTCCAGAGATGCACTCTGGAATCCCGACGGCATCGTTGTCTCGTCGAGGCGCATGCCCTGCTGGCGGTTTCCGCGCTCCCACACATAGGACTGGCTGCTGTTCAGCACAACGCCGACATTCTCATCGGCAAGCTGTACGGCCTCGGCCGGGGAGCTTAAAATAGCGATCAGTTTTCCTTTTCCATATACATAGTAAAGATCTGCGCTGCCCGTGTCGTACGACATCGTAAGATCGGTCCGTAAGGTTGAATAGATATATTTCGGTGTCAGTGTCAGAAGCGACTGTGTTTTGCCGCTCGTCGAGAATTCCAGAAGGAACTGCTGCTCTCTTCTGTCGTCCACCGTTGCCAGGCGGCCCGTCACCAGTTCCTGGCTCTGCTGCTCGCCGTTCATGATGTGATCCTCCGGCGCATCCGCATAGCCGTTTTCCTGGCGTACCACGCGGTCCAGCTCCAGAAGGCCGTCCGAAATCGACACGCCTGTCACATAATAGCCGTCCTGGTGATACTCTTTTTTCACGTTTCCGTCGATGCTGACAATCCGCACCGTATGCATAGCGAAGACTTCATTGCCGGAAATATCTTTTAAAATATCGCTGTCGTTTGCCATACCATAGACAAAGTCTTCATTGATAAAGCCAAGTGCCCGGATCTTCTGTCCGTCATCCGCCGCAAAGCGCTGCGTTTCCCCGCTCTCCAGATTCATCACGGTGATGTTCATCGCACTGCTTGCATTGTCCGCATCCATCCACGCGATGCTCTCCTGGCTTTCCGATACTACAAAGCAGTCCTCCGGGATACTTTCCCGGACCACCGTCGTCGTGCCGGTTTCAATATCTACCTTACACAGGTTCTCATTCAGATAGAGATACATCTCTCTCTGCTTGTTGACGTAGGAGAGGCGGTCGAGCTGTTTTTTCAGCATCTCGTAGGAAATATCCGCCGGAACGAAAATCTCCTCGGTTGCCACATTCCGCTCGGCGCGATAATAGTAAACGGCTGCTCCCACTTCACCCTCGTGGTTTCCGCGGTTCATATAGCCATAAACAACAAACGTCACATCGCCCGCATCATCCACACGCACAATGTTGACATCATGCTCTCCGTGCTGTTCCCGTTCATCCATGCTGCCGTTCTCACGGAAGCTGAAAACGCGGATCGTCTTGTTGGCGCTGCGGTTGTAGCACCAGAGATCACCGTTTACTACAAATGCGACAATATCACCTGCCGTATTCGTCACATACTCGGTATCCTCGCCGGTCACACCGAGGTTGATGCCGGATTTCGTCAGAACACCAAGCTCCGGATCAAAGATCTGCTGTGCGCTCCGCTCGAAGTCCAGCAGAATAATCTCTCCGTCGGACTCTCGCATCCGGTAGAACTCGCTTACGGTATAATACTCCGTCTGTCCGTTCTCATCCTGCGCACTGATCATGTACTCCTGTGTGATGCTGGTCGTCGTCTCATTCGCTTCTTTGATCTGCTGCACCGGCTGCTGTACGATCGTCGGTGCGAGGCTTCCCCAGGAAATCTGGTCGAGGCTGGAATGAATGTTGACATTGAGGAACGAAGAATTATCCCCCGTCTCATCCGGCTCAAGCTGCGGAACGAGCGCTTCCGCCTGCGTTTTATCCAGGCATGTCTGCGCAAACATCTGCGTGTAGGCCAGATAATCGCCGACCTCCACGCCGTTGCGCTGTACAATGCGGGTGTAATACCATGCAGACTGGCCGTCCCCGTAGGCAACCTCGAGCTTCAGCGTATATTCCTGATTCATCAGAATCGCGGTCTCTAACTGGAAGTCTGCTTTCAGATAGCTTCCGTCCTCGTCAAACGATTTCAGCACCGAGTTTTCAATCAGCGCTCCGCCGTCTGTGCTTTCCACCGTATAGGTCACGTTTTTAATTTTCTGTCCCTTCGCATCAATTTCAAGCGTAAGCGAACGGTCCGTCGGCAGCGGTGTCAGGTTTTCTCTTGTCGTTACGCCGTTCATCTCCTGGCGGTATCCGTACATGCGGTTCACTGTCGTGTCCGCGGTCTTCATGTACAGCACCGGAAGACTCGCTGCGTCCAGATCGGTCGCATTCTCCGTCGTCTCATGGCTCATCAGGTGTGTGAACACACCGACTGATGCGGCAAAAACAAGAAAAAGGATCAGAATCCTTGCTGCTCTTTTATTCATCACGGCTCCTCCTTTTCTGTGAGGAGGTCTGCCAGTGTCGGCTTCACATGGTACGCTTCCATGCACGCTTTCAGTTCTTCCGGCAGTTTTTTCGAGCCTTCCTGGCGTTTTACTGCGCGGATCAGAAGGTTCTTCGGCGTATGCTCCATGTCGATGAACTCAAGAATCTGTGTCTCATAGCCTGCATTCTCCAGAAGCTTTGCCCGGATTCCGTCGGTCAGAAGCGCCGCCATGCGCTCTTTTAAGATACCGTAATCCATGATCGGATACAGTTCTTTGTTTGCAATCTGGCGGTTCAGCTCATGCTGGCAGCACGGAACGGAAAGAATAACTTTTGCATTCCATTTGACGGCCTTTTCCAGCGCATAGTCAGTCGCCGTGTCGCACGCGTGCAGCGTCACCACCATATCGACCTCGTCGCGGCCGGTATAAGAAGCGATGTCACCCTGATAGAAATGCAGCTTTTCATAGCCATATTTTTCTGCCAGTCCGTTGCAGATTGCGATGACATCCTCTTTCAAGTCAAGTCCGATGATATTGACATCCAGTTTTTTCAGTTCGCGGAAGTAATAATACATCGCAAACGTCAGATACGATTTTCCGCAGCCGAAATCGAGAATCGTGATCTCGCGGTCCGATGGGAGCTGCGGCAGGATATCTTCGATGAACTCCAGAAAGCGGTTGATCTGGCGGAACTTGTCGTAGCGGGTCCGCACGATTTTGCCTTCTTTTGTCATAACACCGAGATCCTGTAAAAAAGGAACCGGGATTCCTTCTTCCAGAATATACCGTTTCTTCCGGTTGTGCGCCAGATTGACGGGTTTGCCGGTTCCTTTCATATGCGGTTTCTTTTTGATCGTCATCGTTCCCTTTTTGCTGACCAGAACGGATGCTGTGCAGGTGTCGGATTCGAGCTGCATCTGCTTGAAGGTTCCGTTCATCCAGTCGCTGATCCGGGTGATCACGTCGTCTTTTGTCATATTTTTATGAAACTCCTTCGTGCCGACGGTCTCCTGGCACTGAAAGAGCAGTTTTCCTTTTATTTCAACCGGGCGTATTCTCACTTTGGACACTTCACTGTCCCCTCTTGGGCCGCTGATCGTGATACGGTACAGCCCTTCCCGGATTTCATCCTGTAATAATTTCTGTAATTCCATTTATACTCTCCAAACTTCCTGAATCGTTTGTAAACATGTGTAATAAAGCCCCTTACAACCCCGCTAATATTGTAATCTGTTTTCCGCAAAACCACAACAGAAAAATTATTAAAAATGTGTTACCCTCTTATTACTTTATGGCGCGGTTTAAAGCCACAGATTGTAATAATGTTTCCTCCTGCTCCGCCTCCGGAACATTTCATTATAAAAAAGAACGCCGATCAAATCGAGCAGTTCCTCTTCTGCCGTTTTCTCATCCTTCCCGCCGTTTTCCCTGCCGTACTGACGTGCGATATTCCGGCAGGTGTGCTCCATCATGAGCCGGTCCGGGAATTCGTCGTACATCATGCTGCCGCGGTAATCCATGCGGTCACACTCTGCCTCCACCAGCCGCTGCAGATCAGATGCCGTCCGGGAATAATACGACTGCATCCGCTGCCGTTCCCGCGCTTCCTGCTGCTCCTCCATACTTCTTCCCCATAAGGGCTGTGCCGCAAAAAACGGCTCCGGCCGCTCCATCGGATTTCCCTGATAGGAATTTCTTCTATTTTCATACACTCTATCCTGATTCATGCCTGTTTTATTTCCTTTTTGCTCTTCCTTATACCATATGCACACCGCCGCCATTCTGCCGTTTCCCAGATCTCAAACACAATTTCACTTGCCAAAACCGCCGTTCCGTACTAAAATACAACCTGTATCTATTTTTCCGATACATCATATAGGAGTGAATATCATGAATCTGAATATGCAAGCTTTCAACATCAACACGCTGCTTGGCGGTCTCGATAAAGTCCGGGACGTCATGGGTGTTTACCAGCAGCAGCTTCTTCTGATTGTGATTGTTTTTGCCCTGCTGAACTGTTTCTTCGGCTATACGCTCCGCAAGCTCTGGAGCGTCATTCCCGGATTTTTTCTCGGCGCGGCCGCCGGTTATGCAGCGGGTACCTACACGAATCAGACCACGACGATCACCCTGGCGCTTGCCGTCGGCACCGGTCTTCTGACCGCAATCATTGCCTTCGTCCTCTACCGGATCGGACTTTTTCTTCTGATCTGCGGGCTCGTCGGCTTTTGCCTCTGGCATCTCGTTAATCCAAACGATATCACAGGTTATGGACTCGTCGCCCTCGTCGCTTTCGTGATCGGCCTGATCTGCGTTCCGTTCGAACGCATTTCCGTAATCCTGGTCACCTCCATCTGCGGCGCCCTCACGACGATCCGCATGGCATATTTCTTCAAGGACCTCGATCTGAACATGATGTTCTGGATTGTCTCTGCCATTCTCGCCGCAGCAGGCATGCTCTTCCAGTTTAAACCGTGGAAAGAGGCGGACTACTGGGAGGATGACGACGAAGAAGAACGCGAACACCGTGCAAAAGCGCGCGCCAGACGGAAGCGCAGATCCGGTTTCGATCCTCTTCCATCCAGAAAGAAGAAAAAGAAACGCCGCGGCTCCTCTTCCTCTTCTTCCGGCAACGCAAGAGATCCGTACCGCAGCTATCAGAAACCGTCGAACCGTACCCGTGTTTCGCAGAACACCATGTACGATTTCCGTTTTGTTCCGGAAGAACCTGACGATGACGACGATGAGGAAGATCTTCCAAAAATCATCCGCCGCCGGCCATCCGCAAAACCGGCCGCTCCGGAGGAGCTTGACGAAGAAGAAACATCCCCAAAAGCTTCCATGGGCGACACGAAACCGTATACCTCTCCTTCCAAACCGCAGATCACCGAGGACGGCATCCCGGATGTCGATCTCTCCGCGATCCGGCAGCAGATTTCCGAAGAGGTACAGAGAATTTACGAAGACGATCAGAACTCGTAATCCGCACTGCAGCGCAGAAAACCCGGCAGGCAAAGGAACATTCCCTTGTCTGCCGGGTTCATTTTTTATCCTGATTTTCAGTTATAAAGATACTTCTGATTTGTCTCCAGATCGATCGTGTCTTTGTCGAGCCACTGATATCCCGTATCGATCTTCTGATCTACCGAAAGTCCCTGAATCGCGCGGACGGCCGCCACGATTGCCGCATAGCCAAGACCGTACGGATTCTGCGTTACGGTACCGTACTCGCGTCCCTCCTGGATCGCTTTCTGCTGTTCTTCACCGGAATCAAAACCGACAATCTGAATCTGCTCAGTATTTTCCATATCCGCCAGCGCATCCAGCGTCTGGTCTGCCATGTCTTCGTTCGTACAGAAGATGCCCTTCAGAGCCGGGTAGGTTTCAAGTGTATTCTTCAGCATGTCCGCGATGGATTCTTCTCCATCTCCGTAATTCACCTGAACCACTTTCACGTCGGTATATTTTTCTTCGATCTCTTTTTTAAATGCTTCCACGCGCTCTGCGCTGCTCTCGGTGTTGTACTGATGTGCAACAATCGCAACCTCTCCGCTGTTGCCGATGGCCTCGCAGAGATGATCTGCCGCAAGCTTTGCTGCCGCTGCGTGATCAGTCGCACATGTCGAGGTGATCAGATCACTCTCGATGCCGGAATCCGCGATGATGACTGGAATCTGGCTGTCGGAAGCCTCTTCCATCTGTGCCTGTCCCGACTGCTGGTCAATGATGCCAAGGATCAGCGCGTCCGGATTTTCCGAAATGACAGAGTCGATGATATTGATCTGAGAGTTGGTGTCACTTTCATTTTCCGGGCCTTCAAATGTCATATAAACTTTGTCGTTTCCGGTGTAGCCAAGCGAGGCGTTCAGATCGTCAAGTGCCTGCTGCGCACCGGCTTTTACGGCTTTCCAAAAACCGGCACTTAAGTCTTTTGCAACCACGGCGATGTAAGAGCCTTTTTCAACGGTAAGTCCATCCACGGTGTCGTACAATGCTTCCATGCCGTCTTTGTGCGGAACGGTGATTTCTATTCGTTTTTTGTCTGCTTCTTTTCCTTCATCTCCAGAGCTTTCAGAAGATGTGGATGCACTGGCTGACTCTGCTGTAGAATCTGCGCTGGACGATGAGGCCTCCGGGCTTTCTTCTGCCGCCGGAGTTTCCGTCACTTCCTGAGACGACGATGCTGCGGTGCTCTTGTCTGTCACTGCTTCTTTTCCGCATCCAGCTGCCGAGCACAGCAGGATTCCGGAAAGCAGTACTGCAATCATTCTGCGTTTCATAATTCTCCCTTTCTGCTTTGCCTGATGAATCATTTTCCATTACTTTTTACAGTTTTGTTACATAACCTTTCTCTATTATACACAAACCGTAAAAATAGTCCAGTCCTGTTTTCTTATGATTTTCTGAACTTTTTTGCAATTTCACATAGCTCTGAATAGTTACACAAAGCTGTGGAAGATTTCACCTTCTGGTTTTACGGTAAACGAAAGCCGTTTGCCTGTCCGCGGATGCTTCAGCTCGAGATGATGCGCGCACAGCGCCAGAGATCCTTTCTCTTTCGCCCCATATTTTGCATCCCCCGCCAGCGGATATCCCGCATGGGAAAACTGGACGCGGATCTGGTGGTGGCGGCCCGTTCCGAGGTGGATCTGCACCAGGGTTCGGTTCTCCTGTGTCCTTATCACCTCATATTCCAGCACCGCTTTTTTCGCTCCGGCGGTGCCTGGCTGTACGACGCGGGATGTGTTGCTCCGTCCGTCTTTTACAAGGAAATCCTCAAACTTCTGCACGCCCTGTTTTTCGATTTTTCCCTCACAGACGGCGAGATACTCTTTCTTCATCGTCCCGTCCTTCACCTGCCGTCCCAGTTTTCCTGCGGCGTCTTTGTTTTTCGCGAACACCAGCACGCCCTCAACCGGCTGATCGAGCCGGTGAACGACCGCCAGATATGGAATCTGAGTCCGCGCCTGACCCGGTGTTTTCGCCCTTGCCTGCTTCGCCAAATAATTCAGCAGCGCATGCTCCAGATCCATCTGTCCCATCCGCGCATTCTGCACTGCCATACCCGCGTGCTTGTGAACAACAAGAATATCGTTATCTTCCATTAAAATATCTTCTCTGCAAAATCCAGCCACTTTCTTCTCCTGTCCTGACTTCTTATTTTCGATACACGGATTTCTCCGCTGTTATGCTTTAAGAAGTATGCACCATTTCCGCCGCATCTGTCAAGAAAAACATGCCCGGCGGACGAATTACACAACACAAAAAGCGATCGCCATACCAATCATTTTTTCTGATACAGCGACCGCTTTTTCTTTATTTTCCATATTCAGTTTTTTCTCTACTTTCAAGGATTTTCACTGGTTTTCTTTCTTTACCGATCTGTGATCTTTGTTTTCGCTTTCGTTTGATATTTCAAAGATCGTTTCTCTTCCATTTCCCTGTTGTAGATTTTCTTTTTTTCGGGAAGATGTTCTTTTTCAGAGGCTTTTCCTTTGCGGTTAAGATTTCCACTCCGAAAATCTTTTCCTTAGGATTTCCTAAGATCTGCTCTGATCTCATGTTTATCAAAAGGTTTTCTTTCGAACTTCTTTTGTATGGATCTTTATCTCAGGTTTTCTTTCCTTTCGGAAGTCTCTCATCTTAAGAACATCTTCCTTTTCCCTTTTTTTCCATTCTTCTATAGAAGATTTCTCGTCTCTTTCTATGAAAATGGTTTGTTCTCTTGAAAAGGGGGTCCCAAGTCTTTCTCTTTGTACCTCTTGGTTAGGTTTTTGTTTTCTTGTTTCTTTGTGATTTTAATATAACAGATCCGCCAGTATTTGTCAACACATTTTTAAAATATTTTTATTGTTTTTTTATATCGCTTTTTCTTTTCTTAATTATTGTGTTTATTTTCCGAATTTTATATTGTTTTCTGATATTTTGTTTCAAATAAGTGCGCAGAAAAAGAGCTATGAAACAGACTTTTCTTCTGCCACACAGCTCTTTCTCAAATACTTATCCTCTATAATAGTTGATCAGGCATCCCTTGCGGATGATTTCTCTCTCATCATCGGTCAGCGCGCCTAACGTCATCTCGAACGGAACAAGTGCTCCGTCTTTTACAACGTACGCTTTGATCACATCGGCTTTCTCTTCCACTGCCTTGCGGATCTCCGGTACAAAGATGTAATCTCCGTTTGTAAACGGCAGATCTCCCTCCGGGATCAGGAATGGAAGCATGCCCCAGTTGATCAGGTTGGAGCGGTAGCGCTTCGTTGCATACTCGTTGGCGATGTTTGCCCAGCCGCCTAATACCTTCTGGCAGGAAGCTGCCTGCTCACGCGCAGAGCCGTCGCCCGGTTTTACAGCGAAGATGGTGGATCCGACACCGACATTTGTCTTGTCGATATCCGGGTACTGGGTATGGATGGCTGCGAAGACCGGTTTCAGTTCCGGAAGTGCCTCTGCCGGGCAGTTTCCTTCCTGGATGGCTTTCTCTGCGACCTGTACTTCTTTTGCACGTCCCACGTAAGCCGGATCTTTTCTTGACAGGGTGAACTCTGCCAGTCCGAGCGGGTTGGAACGGAAGGAAGAAGTCTCGCCGGATGGAATCAGCTCATCGGTTGTCGTAACCGGATCGTGGATCTCGGAAACAACCTTCAGAATCAGGTTCTCGGCAAGCTGCGGCATAGCCGGCCAGTCTTTGATGTTCGGTCCGAACTGGATTTCTACAGACGGATCTGCCACACCCTTGCTGTCGAAGACACGGTTCTCGTAAATCTTCTTGTCGAAGTGGTATGCCGGTTTCGTGTATGTTCCGGTGAACTCGTCTGCTGCGGTCAGGAATCCCTTGTTTGCTGCGGTTGCTGCAATGGAACGTGCATCCATCAGGGCAACGGAAGAAATCTGGCCGTTCTGGATCTTGGATCCCTCGCGGTTCGGGAAGTTTCTGGTGGAGTGACGGATTGAGAACGCATTGTTTGCCGGAGTATCGCCTGCGCCGAAGCACGGTCCGCAGAATGCGGTTTTTACGATCGCACCGGTTTCCAAAAGGTCTGCCAGTTTTCCGTTTCTTGCCAGCTCCATATAGATCGGGGTACTTGCCGGGTAAACACTTAAGGTGAACGCATCGTCGCCAATGCTGTGGCCTTTCAGGATATCGGCTGCGTCGCAGATGTTCTCAAATCCGCCGCCGGCGCATCCTGCGATGATTCCCTGGTCTACCAGGAGTTTTCCGTCGTGTACTTTATTTTTCAGAGTGAACGGAACTTTTCCGTCGAGGCTGATGGCTGCTTTCTTCTCTACATCGTTCAGGATGTCATCGAGGTTTGCTTTCAGCTCTTCAATGGTATAAACATTGCTCGGATGGAACGGCATCGCGATCATCGGTTTGATCTTGTCGAGTTCTACTTTTACAACGCCGTCATAGTAAGCAACCGCGCCAGGATTCAGCTCTTTGTAATCTGCGCTTCTGCCGTGGATCTGATAGAACTCGCTGATCTTCTCATCGGTTCTCCAGATGGAGGACAGACACGTTGTCTCGGTTGTCATAACGTCCACACCGATCCGGTAATCTGTGCTTAAGGAAGATACGCCAGGTCCTACGAACTCCATAACTTTGTTCTTTACGTAACCATTTGCAAAGACTGCACCGATGATGGCAAGTGCAATATCCTGCGGTCCTACGCCCGGCTGCGGTGCGCCTGTCATGTAAATTGCGATCACTCCCGGCATAGCGATATCATATGTTTTGGAGAGAAGCTGTTTTACCAGCTCCGGTCCGCCCTCGCCCATGGCCATGGTTCCGAGTGCACCGTAACGGGTGTGGGAATCGGATCCGAGGATCATTTTTCCGCCGCCGGCAAGCATCTCGCGGGCAAACTGATGAATTACTGCCTGATGAGGCGGTACATAGACGCCGCCGTACTTTTTTGCACAGGTAAGACCAAACATGTGGTCATCTTCGTTGATGGTTCCGCCGACTGCGCAAAGGGAGTTGTGGCAGTTGGTCAGCACGTACGGTACCGGGAATTTTTCCAGTCCTGACGCGCGCGCGGTCTGAATGATTCCAACAAAAGTAATGTCATGCGATGTAAGTTTGTCAAATTTGATCTGCAGATTTTCCATGTTGCCGGAAACATTGTGGTCTTTTAAGATTCCATAGGCAATGGTTTCTTTTGCAGCATCCGCCGGACACGGCACAGCGCCGGTACGCGCTTTGAGTTCCGCGCGGCCTTCTTCTGTATCCGGGATGATGTCGATTCCGTTGACAAGGTATGCACCTGTGTTCAGTAATTCAATCATGTCGTTCCTCTCCTCTTGTTGTTGATAAAATGTTAGGGTCAAAAAGTCTTTTGACCCCTTCGATACCCGGATTGCTCCGTGCTTTGCACTCCCGCAATCCTGTACGGCTCTGAACGGTTTTACAGATTTTCGCTGTTGTTCATATACGTCATGTAGCTTACGACCATCATGGCAATTTTAAAGGTCAGCGCATCGTCAAATTTACGAATGTCGAGTCCTGTGCTCTTCTCGAGCTTCTCCAGACGGTACACCAGAGTATTTCTGTGTACATAGAGCTGACGGGATGTCTCGGACACATTCAGGTTATTTTCAAAAAATTTATTGATTGTGGTCAGTGTTTCCTCATCGAACGTATCCGGCAGATTTTCGCCGAAGACTTCGGTCATAAACATTTCGCACAGCGGAATCGGGAGCTGATAGATCAGACGGCCGATGCCGAGGTTGTTGTACGGTACCACGTTTTTGTCTGCGTAGAAAATTTTTCCTACTTCGAGTGCCATCTTCGCCTCTTTGTAAGAACGCGATACACTCTTGATCTCGTTGACCGGATTTCCGTAGGAAACGCGCACCTGGGACATGGCCTCCGCATTCAGCATATCCACCAGCATTCTTGCGGTCTGGTTCATATCTTCGAAGGTGTCGGTGTCTTTCAGTTCTTTTACAATAATAATGCTCTTCTCATCGACCGCGGTGATAAAATCCTTCGGTCTCGATGCGAACAGGCTCTTTACGGTTTCCTGCGCGCTGATGTCTTTTTCCATCTTCGTTTCTACCATGAAAACAACGCGGCGCACGTCGGTGTCGATGCGCAGCTTTTTCGCACGGTTATAGACATCCACCAGAAGGAGGTTGTCAAGAAGAAGATTCTGGATAAAGTTGTTTTTGTCCAGACGCTCTTTGTATGCAATGATGAGGTTCTGAATCTCGCATACTGCAACTTTTCCGATCATGTAAGCGTCATCGCTGCTGCCTTTGGAGATCAGAATGTACTCTACGTTCTGGTTGTCATATACTTTAAAATAATGATATTCCTGTACAATCTGGCTGTCCGCAGCGGATAATACAAAAGAACGGATGCTTTCTGCATCAATCGCGGTTTCCGGGAATGTGGTCACCAGCAGAACACCATCCGTATTCGTCACACATAAATCAATTCTCGTAATATTTCTTAATTCATCAAGGGTTTTCTGTAATACCTGACTTGATACCAAATCTGCCACTTCCTTTCTCCTGTCGTATTTTACTCCAGGGTGCATCTTATTTATAACTATAGCTTATTTTTTTCTCATTGGCAACTATTTTTTGCTTCGCAAAAGGAGGGTCGTGCATATGCAGTTACTGTTCACTCAGCAGTGAAACACTTGCTGTTTCGCTGCGTAAGAAAGTGATTCAGGCGTGAGCAGCCCTCCTTTTGCGAAGCAAAACTTTAAATGAGGGCTGCGAATGTTACAGTTCGCTGGAAACCAGTGAACTGTAACCATATGCAAAAAGGACCGGCATCCGAACGGATGTCGATCCTTTTCTCTATGTTTGCGCATACGCGCTGATGTTCATATGGATTAGTTGGTAATGGTGATCTCTGTCTCTTTGTCGAACAGATGAACTTTTTCCATATCCAGAGCAAATTTAACGGTATCACCGCTTCTTGCAGTTGTACGAGGATCTACGCGGGCTGTCATTGGGAAGCCTTCGCAATCGAAGTACAGGTAAACTTCTGCACCTAACAGCTCGTATACGTTGATCTTGCACTCAACTACGCTGTCTTTGGAAGTTTCGATGAACATCTGAGAATCATGTACGTTCTCAGGACGGATACCCATAACAACGGTCTTTCCGTCATATCCGCCGTCGATGACAGCTTTTGCTTTGGAAGCCGGCAGTTTCATGTTGTATTTACCAACAGTAAGAGTAACGTCGTTTCCGTTAACTTTTACTTTTGCATCCAGGAAGTTCATCTGCGGAGATCCGATGAATCCTGCAACGAACAGGTTGCCCGGTGCGTTGTACAGGTTCTGCGGGGTATCTACCTGCTGAACAACTCCGTCTTTCATAACAACGATTCTGGTACCAAGTGTCATAGCCTCGGTCTGGTCATGTGTTACGTAGATGATGGTAGCGCCCAGTCTCTCATGCAGTTTGGAAATCTCGGTACGCATCTGTACACGAAGTTTTGCATCCAGGTTTGACAGAGGCTCGTCCATAAGGAATACTTTAGGATCACGTACGATGGCACGTCCCATAGCAACACGCTGTCTCTGACCACCGGAAAGAGCTTTCGGTTTACGGTCAAGCAGTTTCTCCAGGTCAAGGATTTTAGCTGCTTCTTTAACCTGTTTGTCGATCTGATCTTTCGGAACTTTTCTCAGTTTCAGACCGAATGCCATGTTATCATATACGGTCATGTGCGGATACAGAGCGTAGTTCTGGAATACCATTGCGATATCACGGTCTTTCGGCTCTACATCGTTTACTACTTTATCGTCAATTTTCAGAGTACCATCGGAGATCTCCTCAAGACCTGCGATCATACGAAGTGTTGTAGATTTACCACATCCAGATGGTCCTACGAAGATGATAAACTCTTTGTCAGCGATTTCCAGGTTGAAGTCTTTTACTGCTTCAAAACCGTTCGGATATCTTTTTGTAATGTGCTGTAAAGATAAACTTGCCATTTTTGAATCCTCCCTAAATGAACATCATGCGTTTTATTATGAGTTTTGCATTTGCATCTCTCTTGCTTATGGGACTAGTATACCTTTTCTACCCGCATTCGACCATGCCACAATTACACAAACTTTCCTCCGGCAGATTGGCAATTCTGCTTTCGGATTTTCTCGAACCGTTCTCTTCTGTCCACTTTGCACAAACAAAATGTTCACTCTTATACAAAATGACGAAACGAAAAGTTTATATTCTCTTCATTGCATTTTTCTGAAAAATTCGCTATACTTTTCTATGATGTCTGCCAGCCGGAACGTTAATCGGCGGCACACTTAATTCAACAGAAAAGAGGAACAAATTATGAGTTTTTTCAGCCTGGACAGTAAGTTCTCGCAGATTATGGGCCGTGTCTTCGACCTGATGATGCTGAACATTATTTTCCTTATTATGTGTATCCCGATTGTGACAATCGGCGCCAATTTCACAGCAATGTACTACGTCACGCTGAAGATGATCAAAAATGAGGAGACGTATATCTTCCGTACCTACTGGAAATCCTTCCGCGAAAACTTCAAGCAGGCAACTGCCATCTGGCTCATCCTGCTGGCGGTTCTGATTGTTCTGATTCTTGATCTTCTGCTGGTCATGAGAATGCCGGGTACCATCACCTACCTGCGTTTTGTTTTCCTGGTACTGATCTTTTTCGAGGCCATGGTACTTTCCTATGTATTTCCGGTACTGAGCCGCTTTGACAATACTGTAAAAAACACGATCAAGAACTCCATCCTGATGGCAATCCGCCACCTGCCGTGGACCATCATGATCCTGCTTATCAATCTCTGTCCGCTGCTGATCTATGTATTCTCCACGACAAAGATTGTCAGCTATCTGATTCTTCTGATGTTCCTTCTGGGCTTTTCTACGGTAGCGCTTGGATGCTCCTGGTTCTTCGTAAACAAAATCTTCCCATTCTATATGCCGGAGGAAGAAAAAGAGGTTCTGACACCGGAAGAAGAATCCTTGCGGGCACTGGAGGCCATGGACAGACCAAGCCCTCTGACTGAGCACGCTGCGGTCACAGAAGAAAAATCTGATAAAGAGACAGATAATTCGTCAAAATAGCAATTACAAGCAATTCAACTATGAGAAACACGCTCCGCGAGTTTCTCAAGTTATCGCGGCAGTCGCCAAGGTCTCGTGCAAGCACGGACTTTGGCTCGTTACTCGCGTAAATCAAAACGCCCTGCCGGAAACACACAGAATATGTGGTTTCCGGCAGGGCGTTTTTTCTTTCATTTTGTATAGCTCTGAACAGTTATGAAATTTTTATTCTTCTAGATCGTGTCTGAAGAAGGCTTTTCCAGATCTTCTTCCGGCATTTCCGGCTTTGCTGTGTACCCGGAAGTCTCCGGCTTTTTCTCTTTTACAACCTCATCAAACGTAATCGTCACCTTGAACAGATCGCCATCCAGATAAATATCAAACGTGCCATGCTGCAGAACGGTCAGGTTCTTTGCAATGGAAAGCCCTAAACCACTGCCCTCCGTACTTCGGCTGACGTCACCGCGGATAAACCGCTCCGTCAGCTCATCTGCCTCACAGTTCAGCGCATTTTCTGATATATTTTTGATGGAAAACTGTATTTTCCCATCTTTCCGGATCGCATCCACATAAACTCTCGTCCCCGGCATCGCATACTTGCAGACGTTCACGTACAGGTTTTCCAGCACACGCCAGATGCGGCGGCTGTCCGCACAGATCAGAAGCGGCTCCGGCTGAAGAATACAGATCAGATCAAGATTACGGCTTTCAAACCGCTCGGCAAACTCTCCGTTCACCTGCTGTACAAGTTCGTTCAGGTTCAGGTTCATAAATTCCAGTTTAATGTTTCCGGAGCTGATCTTCGATGCCTCGACAAGGTCCTCCGTCAGCTGTTTCAGGCGCTGTGATTTTTCGTCGAGTACGCGGATATAATCTTTCGCTTTCTCGTTTTCAATATTTTCCCGTTTCAGCAGATCGACATAATTAATAATAGAAGTAAGCGGTGTCTTGATATCGTGGGATACGTTGGTGATCAGATCCGCTTTTAAGCGCTCGCTCTTCATCTGCTCCTGCACTGCCGCTTTCATTCCCTCTCCGAGCGAATTGACAATTCCGGCAAGCTGAAGGTTGTCTTCCCCCTGCAGCTCCGTCAGGTCAATCTTGTAATCCAGATCGCCCGCAGCAATCTCTTTTAAGCCATGTTCAATCTGTTTTCTTCCGGATGCCTCGCGCAGCAGAAGAAGCAGCACTGCGGCATCCATCACCAGGGTAAGGAATACGCCGAACATTCCGAAGCCGCAGCAGAGAATGATCTGCACGCCGCAGAAAACGCAGAACATAAGGATCGTTCGCTCCGACTCCTGTCTGCCTTCATAGAAGGTTCTTCCGGCAGACACGATCCGGTGGCCGACGCAGTACAAAAACGACTGTTTCCAGACGTTGCGTGCTTTGATCCGGCGCACCAGTGAGCAGTACGGAATCAGTGTGATCAGAAATCCGGCGAGGATGCCCGATGCGGCCACCAGGCTTCGCCATGTATCTGCTTCATTTCCATAGGATCCGCTGTAGATGTAGTTTCCGTCAAAATTCTGGATATAATGAACGCCGCCGTAGGAAAGTTCGATGCAGACAGCAACGATTCCAACTGCTCCCATCACAATCAGGATGGCGGCTGCAGCTGCGATTTCCGTGTACCACTGATCGAAAAAGTAAAGGCGGATTTCTTTGTTTTTTCCATTTCTTCCTGCCTGCAGTGTGAACAGGACCAGGCAGACCAGCGTTCCGATTCCGCCAACTGCAATCATCAGAAGAAGGAGCTGCATTTTCGGAAGCCACTGGCTGTAGATCTCACTGTACTGAGAGAAATAGTCGCTTGCTGCCAGATCCGGATCCAGTGCAACAAAGATCTTCTGATAATTATCTGCAATCTGATTGTTCAGCAGATAGCTTCTCGCTGCTTCCACGGCCGGGCTGTTTTTTCTTGTTGCATAAGAACGGACTTTGTCGGCACCGCCGGTCCGGTCAACAGCAAAGGCGAACGGATAGGGCGATTTCTGCGCAATGGCTGTTGTGTAACCATTTTTCCAGAAATCCACATTCGTATAGATATTTCCTTCTTTATCCTCCAGACAGTACCAGAGATTGGCATCGTCCGCATCGACGCTGATGCCGCTCTCCTGGTTTTTAAAAGCAGCAACTTCTTCCGTGACCCCGGAAAGTGTCATATACAGATCGCGGATGGATACCTTTTTCAGATTTGCCGCCGCGTACTCATAGAGGTACGTTCCCGCTTTCGTTTTCTGCGTTTCCAGGCTCATTCCCTGATCGTATAGATACAAAAACTGGGAGGAAACATCAGCAGGATCAATTTTTTTCTCTTTCAGGCTTTTCACTGCATTATCGGAAGGAAAGTAGACCTCGCCGTCCGGGGAAAAGCTGTCAAACGTCTCTGCATCTGCCGCGCTCACTTCTTCGGTGAGTGCGGCTACATCCGTCTCTTCTGTTTCCTGGCTCACGTCAGTTCCATCTTCGTATGCAAGATAGGCTTCTTTGTCAATTCCGGCATCGTTCGTCGCATAATTGTCCGCAGTATACGCTGCCACCTCATTGAGGTCTGCGCTGCTGCCGTCATCGTACATCTTGACAAGCTGGTCAATGGTGTACGTTGTACTTATCCCGCCGCTTCCCTCTCCATCGGTTGCAAAGGCACGGTAATCAATCTCTTTTGTTCCGTCGTATCGACCGTTTGTGCCGAATTTACTCATATCATTATAGTAGCTCATGACGTTATGAAGCTGCCGCTGCACCAGTGTGCCGCATGCGGTGGTTTCTTCAAACGCATACTTTTTTGCTGCCGCATTCGGCGTCAGGCCGACGCTGGAAAGCATCAGTGTCTGAATGCCCCCGAACAGCGCACTGGCGGCAAAAACGATCAGCAGAAGAAAAACGATCAGCTTCCCCGTCAGGCTGTAGAGTTTTCGTTCTTTCACAATTATTCACTCCTTATTATTGTTTCTCAATCTTATACCCAATTCCCCATACAACTTTCAGATAGCGCGGCTCCTTCGGGTTGATTTCGATTTTCTCACGGATGTGACGGATGTGGACCGCAACGGTATTGTCCGCACCGATCGCCTCCTCGTTCCAGATGCTCTCGTAGATCTGTTCAATCGAAAATACCTTGCCTGGATTTTTTACCAGCAGCAGGAGAATGTTGTATTCGATCGGGGTCAGTTTGACTGGTTCGCCCTCGACGCTGACTTCTTTTAAATCGTCGTTGACGAGAAGACCCCCGACCTGATACACATTTTCTCCGTCGTCCGCCGGAAGATTTCCAAGTTTCGTGTAGCGCCGCAGCTGAGATTTCACCCTCGCCACCAGCTCGAGCGGATTGAACGGCTTCGTCACGTAATCATCCGCGCCGATGTTCAGTCCCAGAATTTTGTCCACATCCTCTGATTTTGCGGACAGAATAATGATCGGAATACTGCTCTTTTCCCTGATTTTCAGCGTCGCACGGATGCCGTCCAGTTTCGGCATCATGACGTCGATAATCAGCAGCTGAATCTCCTCCCTCTCGAGCATCTGGATGGCCTGCATGCCGTCATATGCTTTCAGCACATGATAGCCCTCCTGGGTCAGATAAATCTCAATGGCGTCTACAATCTCTCTATCATCATCACATACTAAAATGTTGTACATTTCTTCTTTCTCCACCTTTCATTTTTTCTTTTCCGGCACTTTTTTTCCGCGCCGGACCTCCCACATGATTCAAAGATGATTGTACCGCAAATTCCCTCAAGTTGCCAGATGTCTTTTGTTTTCATCCTTACTGTACCAAAGGAATCTTTAGGTCCGCAAAGGAAAATCTTAAGTTTCTATAAAGTTTTGTCTGTGAATTCAGAGCTCAAACATTTTTTAGACAATTGCAATTATTTTCTTAGCACATCCTGCTTGCCGTCTATGCGGATCTCAATAATTTAAAGATCATCAACGACCGGTACGGGCATGAAGAAGGGGACTTCTCCATCCGCCTTGTCGGACAGTTTCTGCAGGATTCCATCGGCAAACGCGGTGTCTGCGGACGCATCGGCGGCGATGAATTCGCATGTCTTGTTCCGTGTTCCGACGAAACAATGTCCAGGGATCTGTACCGGACGCTGCACTCCGCATTCGACATTTTTAATAGAACGAGCGAAAAAGCATATAATATTACCGTTTCCACCGGCTTTTATCTGCTTCCGAAAGACATGGATTCCACACTTCCGGAGATGCTCGCGCATGCGGATGCAATGCTTTACGAGGAGAAACAGAAACGAGATAAGAATGTTGCGAAAATTTTACCAAAATAGGAATTGATTTTTTTCTGGAAAGCAGTTAGAATACTTGAGGGATGATTTTTGAATCCCGTATTTCAAGCGAAACAGACCGGCAAAAACGGCTGTTTGATCAAAAAATTTCTAAAAAAAGGCAGGTGAACAGAATGGATAGTTGTGATTCTCATGGGCGAAGTACCAGCATAGGACGGGAACCGGAAAATATGCAGGATGACGGCCATCCTTCTGTCCTGCTTTAATCTTCAATATTTTCCCTTCTTATCCTATGAAAACCCGAAGTAAGACACATGATCCAAATCAGTTTTGAAACGTAATTCTCTGGTTCTTTTTTCGTGTGCTTTTACTGCCCTGTGAGGGTTCCAACATGCTTTTTCGCACCGACAGCACGCATGTTTTTTTCTGCTGTCAAAAAAAGAATGGAGGATAACGAAAAAATGGAAAAACGAGTACAGGATTATACCCAGGAGATCCTGGATACAATCCGCAGTAACTCTTCTCCGGCTGTCATGGGCAGCCGCCTGGAAGATTACCACGAAAATGACCTGGCAGATGTTCTGCCGCTTTTAACGGTTCCAGAGCGATGCAAACTGTACCGCATTCTGGACACGGACATGCTGTCCGATATTTTTGAGTATGCTGAATCCGACAACGTAGCCGAGTACCTCGAAGAGATGGATGTCAAAAAAGCCGCTTCCATCCTCTCCAAAATGGAGACCGATGCACTGGCCGAGGTTCTGCAGAAACTCGACAAAGCAAAGAAAAAACTTCTGATCGAACTGCTCGATCCGGAAGTACGCCACGATATTGAGATGATCGCCTCCTTCGATGAAGATGAAATCGGCAGCCGCATGACGACAAACTGCATCATCATCCGCGAGGATCTGAATGTCAAACAGGCGATGAGCAGCCTGATCGATCAGGCCGCAAAGAACGACAACATCTCTACCATCTTTGTTGTCAATGCGCAGCAGAAATTTTACGGAGCGATCGATCTGAAAAACCTGATCATCGCAAGACGCGACGAGACGCTCGAGGATCTGACCGTAACTTCTTACCCGTACGTATATGCAGAGGAGCCGATCAACGAGTGTATCGAAGAACTGAAGGATTATTCCGAGGATTCTATTCCGGTCCTCGACAATGACAACCGCCTGCTCGGTGTCATCACATCATCAAACATCATCGACCTGGTTGATGATGAGATGGGTGAGGACTACGCGATGTTCGCAGGTCTGACCGCAGAGGAGGATTTAAAAGAGCCGTTAAAAGACAGTATGAAAAAACGTCTTCCATGGCTGATCATCCTGCTCGGTCTTGGCATGCTGGTTTCTTCTGTAGTCGGTATTTTCGAACAGGTTGTCACAACCCTTCCGATCATCATGACCTTCCAGTCCCTGATCCTTGACATGGCCGGAAACGTTGGTACCCAGTCCCTGGCTGTTACCATCCGTGTCCTGATGGATGAGTCACTGACCGGAAAACAGAAATTACAGCTTGTTTTCAAGGAAATGCGCATCGGTTTCTGCAATGGTCTTCTGCTTGGTGTTCTGTCCTTTGCTGTCATCGGACTTTTCATCTTCTTATTCAAGGGAAAGACCATGATGTTCGCATTTTCCGTTTCCGCCTGCATCGGCATCGCACTGCTTCTGGCAATGCTGATTTCCAGTGCAGTCGGCACCTGCATTCCGCTGTTCTTCAAAAAGATCCACATCGATCCGGCGGTTGCTTCCGGTCCGCTCATCACGACGGTCAACGACCTTGTCGCTGTCGTTACATTCTATGGCCTGAGCTGGCTGTTCCTGATCGAGATGCTGCATCTCGCAGGCTGACCGCGTAATCTGTACCGTAAAACAAAAGATGCCCTTTTAAGAGGCAGATATCAACTTTTTCTGGTTTCGGAAAAAGCTGATATTTGCCTCTTATCTTTTCTCTTCCCTTCTTTACATTCCAAACAGAAACCGATATAATAGCAGGTAACGGTGCTTTTATGCTTTGACGTTTCACAGTGCCGCAAATATTTTGAAATGAGGGTTTTTGAAAACATGATTGTCAATCTCATCACCACAGTCTACAACTTTCTCTGGGGCGATCTTTTTACGATTCCGCTCCCGGGCGGCGGCAGTCTCGGAATCTCCCTTCTGATTCTTCTGCTGATCCCAACCGGCATCTATTTTACGATCCGGACACGTTTTCTTCCCATCCGTCTGTTCCCGGACATGATCCGTGCCCTGTCGGAAAAGAAAAATGAAAAAAGCAGCCTTTCTTCTTTTCAGACACTGATCGTTTCCACCGCAACGCGTGTCGGTATGGGAAATCTGGTCGGCGTTGTCGCTGCAGTCTCCGCCGGAGGCGCAGGTGCTGTGTTCTGGATGTGGGTGACAGCTATCATCGGCTCGTCTACCGCGTTTATCGAAGCTACGCTCGCACAGCTTCACAAAGAAGAAGATCCTCTGTACGGCGGCTACCGCGGCGGTCCTGCCTACTACATTCACGATCTGGTTGAAGACCGCCTTAAGAAGAAAAAACGATACGTTCTGCCGGCTGTCCTGTTTGCCATTGCCGGTCTGATCTGCTGGTGCGGCATCAGTCAGGTAATCAGCAATTCCGTGGCTTCTTCTTTTAAAAATGCATTTTCCATTCCGCCGCTTTACACCAGTATCATGCTGGTGATTCTTTCTGCAATCATCGTACTGCGGAAAAATGCAACCGTAAAGGTGCTGGATTTTGTAGTTCCTGTCATGGCAGTCTGCTATTTCTTTATCACACTGTTTATCATCGCAGTCAACTTCCGTCAGATTCCTTCTGTGTTTGCGCGCATTTTTGAGGAAGCCTTCGGGCTTCGTCAGATGGCAGCCGGCGGTTTTGGTGCTGTTCTGATGAACGGTGTAAAGCGTGGTCTGTTTTCGAATGAGGCCGGTTCCGGCTCCGCTCCGTGCGCTGCTGCTGCGGCAGAATGCGACCGCCCGGCCAAAGCGGGTCTTGTACAGGCGCTCGGCGTTTTTGTTGACACAATCGTCATCTGCAGCTGCACCGCAATGATTATGCTGCTTGCACCAAAGGATCTGATTAATGGCCTTTCCGGCATGGATCTCTTACAGACCGCCATGCAGTATCATCTGGGAAAATTCGGTGTGATTTTCATTGCACTTACCCTGTTTTTATTCAGCTTTTCCACATTCCTCGGCATTCTGTTTTATGCCAGATGCAACGTTGCCTACCTGTTCGGCGACAAATGGTGCTTCCAGACCGCTTACAAGGTGCTGGCGCTTGTGATGCTGTTTATCGGCGGTATTGCAGCCTACACGTTTGTATGGGATCTCGGTGATGTCGGCATCGGGCTGATGACGATTTTCAACATTATTGCGCTGTATCCACTTGCAGGTGAGGCGCTTTCCGAGTTAAAATCATATGAGGAGTCGAAGAAATCATAAGTCATCCATACTTATTGTTTCTGACAGAAGGGGTTTACCAAAAAGGAGGGTTTTACACATGATTATTGAACCATCAAATTATACGTATGAGACAATGCCGGACTACGAGGACGCAGTGGACGGTGCTGTGGAGATTCCGGTGACCGGAGAGGAAATTGAGATCCGCTATGCCCATGAAGTTGTCTACGACGAGGCACACAATCTTCATCTGGAAATTTTCACACCATTCCAGATGGCGCACCCGGAGCGCACCTGGCCGTGCATCACATTTATTCAGGGATCCGCCTGGATGAAACAGTATGTCTACCAGAAAGTCGGCATGATCGCCCGTCTGGCGCAGCGCGGCTACGTTGTTGCAATCGTCGAATACCGTCACAGCGGAATCGCACATTTCCCAGCGCAGATCATCGACGCAAAAAATGCCGTCCGTTTCCTTCGCGCGCATGCGGATGAGTATAAGCTGAATCCGGCGCAGATGTTCTTCATGGGAGATTCTTCCGGCGGACAGGTTTCCTCCGTTGCCGGCATGACCGCAAAGAGTGGAAAGCTCGATGAGCCGATCAATAGGGAAAGCTGCGAGGTATGCGGTATTATCGATCTGTACGGAGCTGTTGATGTGACACTGCCGTACGGCTATCCGACAACGCTGAACCATCAGAAACCGGACAGCCCGGAGGGCATGCTGATGGGCTATGACATCACCGAGCATCTTGAGGAGGCTAAGGCAGCCTGCTCCAAAACATACGTGAACGAGGATTTCCCGCCGATGCTGATCGCACACGGCACGAAGGACACGATGGTGTTCTGCCAGCAGAGTGTCGATCTCTACCACGCATTAAAGGATGCCGGAAAAGATGTACAGCTGTATCTTCTTCGCGGCGCAGACCACGGCGGTGCAGCATTCTGGACCGAGGAAATGATTACCGTTTACGATAACTTCTTCAAAAAATGCTTAGGTGAATAACATGAGAATTGCTTACTGCGAAGATGAACCGGCGCAGCGTTCCCGGATGGAAATGCTGCTCCGCACCTTTGCGGAGCGAAAAAATATTGAATACCAGAACCAGCTTCTCGCCCGCCAGGTCGAGGAAGTGCAGAATATCTATCTGACGATGCGCGGGTGGCGCCATGACTATCACAATCATCTGCAGTCAATGAAGGCATATGTTGAGATGGGACAGTATGATAAGCTGCAGGAATATCTCGGGCTGCTCGAAAATGATCTCGATCAGGTCAACCAGCTCTGCGACTCGGGGAATGTGAATCTCGATGCGATTTTAAATTCCAAGATTTCGCTTGCGGAGAAAAACGGTATCCGCGTGGATTACAAGGCGACCTGCCCGGCGGAGCTGACCGTAAGTGATATCGATCTCTGCGCGCTGATTGGAAATCTGATCGACAATGCGGTGGAGGCGTGTGAGGGGATTGCGGATCCCTATATCCGGCTTTCTATCGGGGTTCTGAAAAACCAGCTCTATATTTCGGTGACAAATGCGACGAAGGATGCGGTGCGGAAGCTGGACAGCGAGTACATCACCACGAAGCGCGGAAATCACGGGCATGGGCCGAAGCGGATCAACCTTGTGGTGGAAAAATACGAAGGGTATATCAACCGGCAGAATGAGCCCGGGGTTTTTGTGACAGAAATTATGCTGCCGCTGTGATGCTGCTCTCTGTATTTTCCAGACGAAACTCTTTACAGAACGTGAACACTTTTTGCTGTTCACGTTCTTTTTTGTTCCATTTACGTACTTTTGCCCCGCATTTTGCCCGGATATGGTAGGATAACTACAGTTCACAGGAACAAAGGAGGTTCGTATGTATTCTTTATGGTCTAACTACGTTTATATTCACCGGGAGTTGTGGCACTACAGCAGAAAGCCGGTTCTGTTTCAGGCTCTCGAAATTGTGTCGCAGGTGCTGACCGGCTTTTTCGGGATTCTGCTCCCCGCCACTTATTTCAGGAATGCAAACGGCTCCTCATCATGAATAAAATGCATCAGATGATACGAGCACATAATCGCCACATTCTCTTCTCTGAGGATTCTCTTTGCCTCCTCACGGTCCGCCAAGACAACCTCAATAACTTCGCTCTCCTCCAAGTATTTCCGGCTGATCTCACCCTCACACCAGCCGTAAACTGCGGAGCATGCCTCGTCCGTCATTCCAATGGTTGTGAAGAACGGTTTTTCATAACACGGATCTACTTTTAACGGGTGGAACGTAAGCCCCGTCTCCTCGTGCATCTCACGCACTGCCGCTTCGTGGAACTCCTCACCTGATTCTACGAGGCCTGCCGGAAATTCGTAGATGTAGTCGTCAATGGAAACACGGTACTGGCGAACCAGAACGATTTTATCGCGCTTCTCCCCGTACAGACTGTACATCAGCACGCCGTCCGGCGTATTCTTCTTCGTCTTGATCTTCAGCGCTTCCATCGTTTTCGCGCGCGAAGCAACATAGTAACGGAACGGGTGATCCGCCTTGTTCTTCCCTTCCACCAGATAAAGATTTACATATGGATTCTCCGTCTGTTTCGTAATTTTTTCAATCTTCGGCATGGTATCGCTCCCCCTTCTTTACGCATCAAAATCAGCCTCAAACACGCCCTCCGGGGTGCGCATCGTCAGCACGCCGAGGTTGAATTCATCATCCATCACCGTGATGTGGTACTCGAAAATCACATCATCATCAAATTTCGATAATACCACATAGGAACCGTTCTCTTTTCCCTCGATCTGGTCGCAGATGTCATCGTAAACATCGCTTCCCGAAATCGGCCGCGGATAGCCGGATTCTTTGATTTTCTTTTCAATCATTTCATATAATTCGTTCATGTTCTGCCCTCGTTTTTCTTTTTATCGGTTATGTTTCATTGTACCACGAAAAGACCCGCTGGGACAATCCATTGCGGCGATTCACCGTGAACTTTTTTATTTTCATACATCTTCTGGTCCGCCTGTTTCATGATAACGGATTCCGAGATTTCCATGTTTTCCCGGACCATTCCGCCGACGGTGGTGGTTCCTTTCATGACCATGTTCAGCAGGACTTTGACGAGTTCAATCGCAGCCCCGGCAAGAGGACCCATGGCGAATGCGCCGATCAGGACCGGGACTTCACTTAAGTCGATCTTGTAAAAGCTCGGGGCAAACGGGAGCGGGATGCCGGAACGGAACCGTAGATCTGGACAACCTCGTCGCTCGCGGTGCTGCCGATATTCTTCACATCGAGAGAGATCTCCAGCAGGCGGTTGTCTTTTAACGAAACCTTGTAGTTGTCATACGCAAACGTCGTGTACGTCAGACCGTAGCGGAACGGCTCGAGATACAGCTCATATTTATTCCGCGGGTCAATCGAAGAGTTCTTCCAGCCGCGGCCGACCTCTGTGTTGTTTCCATAGAAGTGTTTCAGGGTTGATGCACAGCGCAGATATTTTGGATCGTCGCCCTGCATTCCCTCGATGTAAGCGCCGGCCATTTTTCCGGTCAGCACAGGGTCCTCGCCGTAGCCCTCCTCGTTTCTTCCCCATCTCGGATCACGCTCGAGGTCAACGGTCGGTGCCCAGCGGCTGAGGCCATAGTCCGGATGACGGTGCCAGATGACGCGCGCTTCGGTTCCTGTCACTTCACCAGCCTGTTTTATCAGCTCTGGATCCCACGAGGCACTCATGCCGATCGACTGCGGGAAGGATGTCGTCACGTCCGGCTTTCCTTTACGATCTCAACCGCCTCTTTCACCAGCTCTTCGATGCGGTCGAATTCGTTGTTTTCAATCATCGTATTTTTTACCATCCAGCTTCCGCCGCATGCTGCGATGCGGTCGTATGCCAGGTATTCTCTTACATTCTGCGGGTTGATGCCGCCGGTCGGCATGAATTTCATCATGGTGTACGGTGCTGCGATGGCACGGATGTATTTCAGTCCGCCTGCCGGTTCTGCCGGGAAGAATTTCACCATGGTGAGGCCAAGGCCAATCGCCTGCTCCATCTCGGTCGGGGTCACGATGCCCGGGATCACTGGTACTTCGTGTGCCTGGCACCATTTTACTACCTCCGGGTTGAGGCCCGGGCTGACGATAAATTTTGCTCCGGCTTTCACGGCGCGGTCCGCCTGCTCGGTTGTGAGCACAGTTCCGGCTCCCACCAGCATCTCCGGGAATTTTTCGCTCATAATGCGGATGGATTCTTCTGCCGCATCGGTGCGGAAGGTCACCTCGGCGCAGGCAAGTCCGCCCTTGCAGAGAGCTTCGGCAAGCGGCTCTGCTTTTGCTGCATCCTGTAATACGACAACCGGCACAATGCCATATGTTCCAAGCTGTTCGAGAATCTGATTCATGATAGCTGTTCCTCCGTTTTGATCTTTATCTGAAATTTGTTCTGCATTCTGTTTTTATTTTATTCCCTTGTATCATAACCGGACAAGTTATTTTTTTCTATTGTGCAGATTGCCGAATACATTGTAAAACTTGCTGTTTTGTGATATGCTGGGAATTGTTGTTATGGTTCAAAAATATCATTTTTTTGCAAGGATGCTTTTATTATGAAAGAAAAACTGCAGACGAAATTTGCCACCCGGCAGTACATGATTTCGGATACGTTTGAGTTATACTATTACAGCACCATCGATGTGCCCGGCGTAAAAGAACATACGCATACCCATTATGAGTTCTATCTCTTTCTCGAAGGGGCGATCTCACTGGAAATCGACGGGGTGCTCTACACACCGACGCCCGGCGATCTTCTTCTGATTCCGCCCGGCGTGCCGCATCATCTGGTGATGCACGACCTGTCTGTGCCGTACCGCCGCTTTGTTTTCTGGGTCAGCGCCGCTTTTGCAGAGCAGCTCCGCGCCCGTTCCGCCGACTATGTTTACCTGATGGAATACGCTGCCGAAAATCAGAAATATCTGTTCCCGCTCGATTCCGTCGAGTTCAACACAATCCAGTACCGCACCATCCGCCTGATTGAGGAAATGCGGTCCGATCATTTCGGAAAAGAGACGCAGATTTTTCTCTACGTCAGCGACCTGCTGATGCAGATCAACCGCACGGTGTATGAGCAGCATCACCCGCTCACCCTGAAAGCACAGCTCTCGCTGTATGAACAGCTCTGTTTCTATATTGATGAGCACCTGTCCGAGGATCTGTCGCTCGAACGGCTGGCGGCGGAACTTTTTGTGAGCAAATATCACATTGCACACGTTTTCAAGGATGAAATCGGCATGTCGATCCACCAGTACATTTCCAAAAAGCGGCTGGCAAGGTGCCGTGAAGCGCTGCTCGGCGATGTACCGGTCACGAAGGTGTATCTGCTGTTCGGATTTCACGACTATTCGAGTTTTTACCGCGCGTTTAAAAAAGAGTACGGGATCTCGCCGAAGGATTTTAAGGAACTGCATACCGTTACCAGCGATTAACACGGTCGTTCCAAATGCACTGTTTACTTTGTACTTTTCAGGAGGATTTTTAATATGTTTCAGATGTGGGGAAAATTAGTGGAAAACAATCATATTCTTCAGGATCTTACCGTCTGCATCGACGATGAGGATACCAGAACGCACAAGGTCTTCCGTGCGCTCGATGAAATCTGTGATGCCTGGAATCTGGCGAAGCCGATCTGGCTCGATACGAATATTTCGGAGTTTAAACGGAGATCGAAAACGCGGTTCACACAGGATAATTTTATTGAATCGCTGGAGTTTGATTATCTGGAAATTCAGATTACAGAGGAATAATGTTCTCTCGTTTTTGCAGCGAATAAAGCAAATGCAAAAGCCGGGCATCCGGCGGAACTTGGGAGCGGCTGTTCTTACAGTCCCCTCTGCGGTTCCGTCGGATGTCCGGCTCTCTTTATGTATTTTGTCCCTGGATTTGTATCCCTTTTATACCATGCGGTTTTCCATGCCGCCTTCCAGGTACGAAGCAATATTTTTCTGCGCCAGTCCGATCAGGCGCGTGCGGGCTTCCTTCGATGCCCAGGCGATGTGCGGCGTGATGTACAGGCGGTCGTCGTCCGCCATTTTCAGCAACGGACTGTCACTGCGGATCGGCTCGCTGGAAAGTACATCGAGCGCTGCTCCGGCGATCAGGCCCTCGCGCAAGGCACAGCAGAGGTCACGCTCATTCACGATCGAGCCGCGGCCGACGTTGATCAGAATTGCGTTCCGCTTCATGTTGGCAAACGTTTCGATATTCATCAGGTTCTCGGTCGCCTCATTTAACGGGGCGTGGATGGAAACCACATCAGAATCCTTCAGCAGACGATAGAGATCGACCCGCTCGTAGTCCGGATCGTCGTGTGCACCACAGGTGGAGTAATAGATCACACGGCAGCCGAATGCCTGTGCAATCGAAGCCACTTTTCTGCCGATCGCGCCAAGGCCGATGATGCCCCACGTCTTGCCCTCCAGCTCGGTGAACGGTCTGTCCATGCAGGTGAAAAGACTGCTGGCGGCGTAGCTGCCGTTTTTTACGTAATCATCGTAATAACGGAGTTTTTCTGCCAGATAGAAGTACATCGCAAAGGTGTGCTGGGCCACGCTGACGGTGGAATAGCCGGCGACGTTCGTCACGGCGATGTTGTGGCGCTTCACATAATCGAGATCGATGTTGTTGATGCCGGTTGCGGTGACGCAGATCAGTTTCAGGTTCTCCGCGCCGGACAGGGTGCGGCTGCACATGCGCACCTTGTTGCAGATGACGATATCCGCCTCCCGCACACGCTCCGGGCATTCCTCCTCCGTTGTTTTTTCATATACTGTCACTTCCCCAAAACGGGAAAAGCCGGACAGATCCATGTCCTTTCCCAGTGACTCTGCCTCAAGAATTACAAGTCTCATGTTGGTTCCTCCTTTTGCAGATGATGATTCTGCTTTATCCGGGAAAGCAGTGCCGCCTGTCTGTTTTGAAAGACGGCACTGCCTGAAATATTTTTATCTTAGATACCTGCGGACTGCCGATTCGGAAATATGGTCATGTCGATATGCCATGCTACCCGGCCTGATCCCCTGGTATTTACACGTATTCGCTGATAATCTCCCTCATCAGCTTCTCTTCCTCGGGCGTCAGCATTCCGGCAAACCTGCTCTCGGCCGCGGCGGTCTGGCGGATGCCCTCCCTGACTTTCGAAATCCTCGCTTCTTTTTCCGGATCTGCGAACAGTTCGTTCCGCTCTTTGGCGGACTCGCTTCCCGCAGTCTGCGCTTTTGTTTTCGCCGCTCCGGTTCCCGCCTGTGCCATGGCTTCCGCCTGCACCGGCTGCCGTTCGGTCTGCTGTACGGTTTCCAGCACCGCACTCTGTTTCGTCGCTGCAAACTCATTTTCCAGATAGTCTGTCCAGCCGTTCAGCAGAATTTCCTCTTTTCCGCCGAAATCCAGACAGAGCCGGAAAAAGACAAGGCCTCCGGCGAGCGCGATGCCCGTTCCGAGGTAGCGCATCAGCTCCGCCTCTCCATAACGGTATCGGTAGATCGCCCACAGCGAAAGAATCGACAGCGCCAGAACCGTGAGGATCATATTCTGGCTTCCGCGCAGAAGCGTCGGGACTGCCATTCCCGCTGACCTGCCCTGTGCAATCTGGCTGCGCATAAACGCCCCGGCATTCGAAAAGGGATGCGCTTTTCTCTGACACGTTTCCAGCACCGACCTGGTCCATTTCGACTTTGGTTCCTTCAGCCTTCCGAGATCGCGGATGGCCCGGGTGTAGAAACGGTTATTCCAGAACAGGCACCACACACCGGCGATTCCTGCTGCTATCATTGCGTATAAGAACACATTTTGTTTCACACAAAACTCCAGCATTCTTATTCCCCCTGATGATTTTTGAATTTGCCTGTCATGATCATATGCCGGTGCTTCCGTTGCGGTGCATCGGCGGATGCCGCGGCAGAATTTGCGCGCACAGGATTCTTCCGCTGGCATATCGGCAGTGGAGACGTGTTACAGTTCCCAGGTACCTGTGAACTGTAACATTCGCAGCCCTCATTGAAAATTTTGCTTCGCAAAAGGAGGGCTGTTCACACCTGAATCACTTTCTTACGCAGCAAAACAGCAAGTGTTTTACTGCTGAGCAATCCGTAGTGAGAATCTTCTTGTTCCGATGTGCCACAGTATAGCACTGCCGGAAAAATTTGGAAACAAAAAACGTTCGTCAAATTCTTTGTGATTCTGTGCTTTTTCGCGTGAATTTTTATTTTTCGTTCTTTCAGGGGACTGCTTTCGTGCCGGTTCGCGTGGTTTCGCTGATTTTCGCCTGCCCGTTTGTCGATTTTTTCTTCTTGCTTTTTTTAGATTACAGACGTTTTACCATTTCCTGCAGCAGGTTGACACAGTGGCGGGCTGCCTCGCTCTCAAAGGTCGGGTAGTCCATTGTTGCGCTGTCGTCTGCTTTGTCGGAGATGGCGCGGAGTACGACGTATGGAATCTTGTTCAGATAAGCGCCCTGCGCAATCGCAGCGCCCTCCATCTCGGCGCAGGAACCGTTGAATTCCTCGATCAGATGGTTTTTCACTTCTTTGCTGGAAATAAACTGGTCACCGCTGACCACGCGTCCGCGGAATACCTGGATTTCCGGATTGACTTCCTTGCAGACTTCCTCTGCCACCTCTGCGAGGTGCTCGTCTGCCTGGAAGCTCAAAACACCCATCTGCGGAATCTCGCCGAGCGGGTATCCGAAGATGCGCACATCCATGTCGTGCTGAACAGCATCGGTCGAGATGACGATATCGCCGATGTTGATTTCATTCCGCAGGGAGCCTGCAATTCCGGTGTTGATGACACAGTCCACGCCGTAATCATCCACAAGAATCTGTGTGCAGATACCGGCGTTTACTTTACCGATTCCGCTGCGCACAACAACCACTTCTTTTCCGTTCAGGTAACCGTGGTTGAATTCCATGGATGCCTTCGTGCGGATTGTAACGTCCGTCATCATTTCCTTTAAGCTTGCAACTTCAACTTCCATTGCACCGATAATTCCGATTAACTTCATGTTTATGATATCCTCCAATAACTTTACATGTACTCTCCGATTCTTTCTGTTCTTGCTTTTATGAAATCATTTTTGTCAGCGGTCAGCCGCTAAAGTAAGAACGGAAAACTCCGGGAGTCCATTTTCTTTTCCTTCTGGTTTCTTTGTAATTCCTGTTACAGTATACAATAAATTTTGGATCTGTGGTATCTTTTTTCTTTGCTGTTTTCGTAATCTATGGTATAATAGCAGGAACCGAAGAATTATCGTGGCTGAAGTTCACGATAATGTTCTAATTTTTTATTCACAAAGGAGGATCTTATCGATGGAATATACAACAAAAGGTACCTGTTCCAGAAAAATTCTGTTTGAGGTAGAAGACGGTAAAGTACACAACGTACAGTTCGTAGGCGGATGCAACGGAAACACACAGGGTGTTGCAAGACTCGTTGAGGGCATGGACGTAAACGAAGCCATCTCCCGCATGAAAGGCATCGACTGCAACGGACGCGGAACATCATGTCCAGACCAGCTTGCAAAAGCACTGGAACAGGCTATCCAGAAATAACTTTTTTTACGCTTGCTCTTTTTTATTATAATACCTCCCCGGGGAATGCTCACCCCGGGGAGTTTGTAATTTATCCACTTCTGTTTTTTCTTTTCTGATGCAGCACAGCTTCCCTGCCGCCTGCTTTCTTCCGGTTTTTCTTCTATATTAATAGCACAGTCTTTCTTCCAGCCACCGGACTGCTTTATCTGTCCCATTTGTCGCAGAGACTGTTGATCTGATCGGCAAATTTCGAAAGGTCTTTGTTAGCACCGCCTTTGTTTCTTGTAATGACGGTGAGCAGCCGCTGACCAGCCGCAACGAGACGATCGAAGACGGCATTTCCGCTGCTTCTCGTGCGCAGTGTTCCTGCGTTTGCCGTTGTTTCCTTCTGGATCGGAATGCCAACGGTTTTTTCGATGAATTCATTTTCTTTCAGGTCAAATACCGTGCCGGAGAATGGAGCCATCGCCGGGTAGCGGAATTCGTCCCACAGTTTTTCTGCAAAAATTTCCGTCACTTTATCTTCGCCGTGCGTTACGAAAACGCGGTCCGGTTTTGCCTGCAGACTGCCCGCCCATTTGAGCAGTCCTTCCTGATCTGCATGGCCGCTCATGCCCGGGAACTGGATGATGTGCGCGTTCACATGAACCTCTTCCTGGAACAGTTTCACTTCCTTCGCGCCTCCGATCAGCGCCCGTCCCAGTGTACCGACGGCCTGATAGCCGACGAAGAGAACCGTACTCTCCTGCCGCCAGAGGTTGTGCTTCAGATGATGCTTGATTCGTCCTGCATCGCACATGCCGCTCGCGGATATGATGACCTTCGGGGTTTCGTTGAAGTTGATGGCTTTCGATTCATCGGATGTGATCGAGAGCTTTAAGCCCGGAAACAGAATCGGGTTAATGCCCTGTGCAAGGAGCGCAGCTGCATCGGAATCGTAGCATTCTTTCTGGTGATCGCGGAAAATATTGGTTGCCTCAACGGCAAGCGGACTGTCCACGTAAACCGGGAATTCGCCGTGACCGTGAACCAGATGCTCTGCCTTAATTTCACGAATAAAGTACAGCATCTCCTGCGTTCTGCCGACGGCAAACGACGGGATCACGAGGTTTCCGCCGCGGTCGAGCGTTTCCTGAATAATTTTTGCCAGTTCCGGCACGTAATCCGGTTTCGGTCCGTGGCTGCGATCGCCGTAGGTGGATTCCATAATCACGTAATCGGCGCTCTCCGGGTACTCCGGGTCGTTGATCAGCGGCTGATGGATATTTCCGATATCGCCGGAGAAGAGCAGTTTTTTCGTCACACCGTCCTCTGTCAGCCACAGCTCAATGGATGCGGAGCCAAGCAGATGACCGGCATCGAGAAAACGGATCTGAATACCGTCCGATAGTGTCACACGCTGATGATACGGAATGCCTTCCAGTAAGCGGATCACGCCGAGGGCGTCCTCCATCGTGTATGGTGTGACGTAATCTTCTTTTCCCGCCCGGCGGTTCTTGCGGTTCCGCCACTCGGCCTCGGCAAGCTGAATGTGTGCGCTGTCGCGGAGCATGATGTCCGAAAGCGCTACCGTCGCCGGAGTCATATAGATTGGGCCGCGGAAGCCGTGCGCATACAGCAGCGGCAGATTTCCGGTGTGATCGATGTGCGCGTGCGTGATCAATACAAAATCAAGCTGGGATGCCGGGACCGGAATCGGCTTGTTTTCATAAATATTCGGTCCCTGCTCCATACCGCAGTCCACTAAAAACTTCTTACCGGCAGCCTCCAGATAATAACAACTGCCCGTCACTTCATGTGTTGCTCCAAGAAATGTAAGACGCATAAGATGCCTCCTGTTCTCCCGTTTTGTTCGGGGACAAAATGTTGTCACTACGGGTCAAAACACGCGTTATGCGTTTGGCCCGTTATCGCGGCCCAGTCGTCAAGTTCTCATGCCAGCATGGTCTTTGACGCGTTGTCTGCGAAAATAATCTGAAATTTCTTTTGTATTTTATGCTTATTCTCTCTTTTTTGATTATTATAGCATAATATCTGGCGGATTCCAACGGAATTTTAAAGCAGATTGCACAACAATCTTGATATTTTTGTTCAATTATGGGAATCGGCTTGTAAAAGCGTACAGAAAAGAGGCACCGGTATTCCTGCAGTAATACCGATGCCTCACTTATCGGGGCCAGCCGATGTTCCGTATGATCACTCACACGCTGAACATAGTAACACATGATGACTCAGATCTGTGTTGTGGTTGGAAAAAGGAATTTCGACGCGTTGAAAATCCTGAAAGATCTGCGTTTTCGTCTTAATATATTCATTGTTATAAGGTTTCTATAGGGGACTGGCCCCGAAAGGGGATGAAAGGAGCTTGTGAACTGCCGGATTAAAAATCATTCCCGTTCGTTTTCGTCACCTCTCCTGTGCCTATATAAATAACAATACGTTCGCTCGCTTTAAATAATTTTAATACTAATTGATTTTACGTTTGGATTAGCCAATATAGATACCGTTAGTTGAACTTCCACCATTTTCAGTAACACCACTCTTAGTACATGAATGATATCCTCTTAAACGATAGTAGTAACCTTTTTCTACTTTCAATTCCTTACTCATGTATAAAGATGCAGTATTATAATCCACATTTTCCCACTTTTTATAGCTATAAAAGTCTTCTGGTCCACTCGAACGTTCCAGGTAAATATTCAACTTTACGGTATTGCAAGTAACATTACATTCTGTTCCGCCAAATATTCCAATATATCCATTTCCATTATTGGTAATTCTTACAAACCCTTCTAACAAATATTTACTTCTAGCAACGCTTTTATATGTTCCTACTGCTTCATTTTCATTTGTTAATACAGACCCGTCTATCGTATTACCCAAATAATCTAATGCTCCTGCTTGTACATTTACTGTATTAAACGCCATTACAAAAATCATCATGAAACAAAAAAACATATTTTTAAGACTAATATACTTTTTCATATACCCCTCTTTCTCTCGTTTTCACCACTCACATTATATATACGTACATACTTTAAAGAAATTACATATTATACTGCATTTCATTTAATATTTTTATTATTTCCTCTTTCTCAATATCCCCACCTATCTGATAATATGCATCTTTGTACTTCCATGCTGCATAATAGCATTCCTCATTATTTTCTAACAAGTTCCCCATCTCAACATCAATTTCTTCGTCTAATGTTTCGACTTTTATCTGTTTTCTATCCTTCCAACTTCCTTGTGATAAGTCTTTTTCATTTGCTGCCAAATGAAAATATACAAAATGATTATTATACTGATATCTAATAATCGCCATTTGTGTTACTTCTGAGACAATCACATTGTCATATTGCATCCCTTTCGGGACATAATAAAACTCCGGAACCGCTATATGTATAGTATCCCGTATTTCCTTTTGGGCTTCATCTAAACTGCCTTCTGTATATTTTCTTTCCTCTCCATTATCTACCCATGTAGTGTCTCCCGAATTCCGAACCCCACTAATCGTCTCCACCAACCGAATCCGATTCGCCTCGCTCGTCATACTGGCTCCAAAAACGCAAGCCCCCACAACCAACACAACACCAGCCGCCTTTGCCGTCCGTACCCAGTGTTTTGTTGTTTTCGCTCTCTTCGCAATCTTCTTCTGTCTCTCCGCCTGCTTTTCGCGTTCTGCCTTTCTCTCCACGATCTGGCGGCGGATCTCCAGTGTTTTTTCTGTCGGGTTGCCTTCCGCGTCCGCGAGTCCTTCCTTCTGGAGTCGCTGCTGGAAGCGCTCGTACATTGCGTTCAGTTCTTCCCCTGAAAGTGCAGGCGCAGCCTCCGGCTCCTGTTCTGTTACTGTGTTTCCTTCCTCTGCCTTTACAACTGCCGATTCCCCTTCCACCGTTTTCGAATCCGCAGCCATTTTCTCTTCCGTCGTCTGCTCCAGTTTCTTTTTCAGCTGTTCTTCTTTTTCTATCTTTTTCATCTTCTTCCGTTCCTCGGCATTTTCCATGTTGTAACCGCTCTTGACTTTTTTTCTTCTTGAGGGGATAATAAAAGCCAAATGATATTATCAAATTCCAGGGAGGAATTCTCATGAAGCATATTGTTCTGACAGGCGGAGGTACCGCCGGCCATGTTACCCCGAATATTGCCCTGATTCCAAAATTAAAGGAAGCAGGTTATAAAATCTCTTATATCGGTTCCTACGACGGTATGGAGCGCAAGCTGATCGAAGATCTCGGCATTCCGTACTACGGAATTTCATCCGGAAAGCTGCGCCGCTACTTCGATCCGAAAAACTTTTCCGATCCATTCCGCGTCGTAAAAGGCTACTTTGAAGCAAAAAAACTGCTCAAAAAGCTGAAACCAAACGTTGTCTTCTCCAAAGGCGGCTTCGTTTCGGTACCGGTTGTCCTTGCCGCCAAAGCATGTAAAGTCCCGGCGCTCATCCATGAATCGGATATGACGCCTGGCCTGGCAAATAAGCTGTGTATTCCGTCCGCTGCAAAAGTCTGCTGTAATTTCCCGGAAACCGTCAAATGTCTCCCGGAAAACAAAGCCGTTCTGACCGGAACGCCAATCCGCCAGGAACTGCTGTCCGGCGATGCGCGGGAAGGCCTGAAGTTCTGCGGATTCAATGCCGCAAAACCGGTTATTCTCGTCATCGGAGGAAGCCTCGGTTCCGTCGCTGTCAATAATGCGGTCCGTTCTATTTTACCAGAACTTCTGAAAGATTTCCAGGTGATTCATCTCTGCGGTAAAGATAAACTGGATGCATCCTTAAATGGTACCGAAGGTTACGTTCAGTTCGAGTACATCAAAGATGAGCTCCCGGATCTCTTCGCCGCAGCAGATCTGATCATCTCCCGCGCCGGCGCAAATGCGATCTGCGAAATCAGTGCTCTGGCAAAACCAAACATTCTGATTCCGCTTTCTGCCAATGCCAGCCGCGGAGACCAGATTTTAAATGCGCGTTCCTTTGAGCGTCAGGGTTACAGTAAAGTTCTGGAAGAAGAGTCCGTGAATGCGCAGACCCTTCAGTCCGCAATCCGTGAGGTTTACGAAAATCGTCAGACCTACATCAATGCGATGAAGAAGAGCAGCCACACCGATTCCATCGGCCGCATCCTTTCCCTGATCCAGGAATGCGAACGCAAATAGTAACTACAGAAATCCCCTTTCTCTGGCTTTGTCAGCAAAATGCTGGCAAAGCCATTTTTTCGTCCGGGTCATTTTCACCCGCAGATTTCCGATGGTGATACCCATTTCGGATGCTACTTCCTTTTCCGAACGCTCATGCACCTTGATTTCACGCGTAATATAATAACCCGATTCATCATGATCTTTCAGTGCATCCATCACTTCCCGAAAAAAATGATTTCTCTCCTGCTTTTCTTCCTCTGCAAGCGTCGGAAGTTCCATCTCTTCCGCCCGAAGATCCTCATCCAGTTCGTTCCAGTCAAAACGTTGTGCTTTTCTTTGATAATCAATTCCCAGATTCTTTGCAGCGACACGGACCCAGCCTTCTACTCTGTCTTCATCCAGCGCATCAATATTCAGGTACAGTTTCACCATCGTTTCCTGTGCGATATCATCCGCATCGGCTTCATTGTGTACCACCTGCATTGCGGCTGAATAGGCTGTCATTACATACTTTTTATATATTTCTGAAAAGTTATTTTTGTCCATTGTTCTCCGCCCCTGTTCGTCTGTCATTGATCCTTTTTCTGGCTGCTGCCAGCCTTTTCTCAGGCCTTCAGCTCTGCCGTCACGCTCTCAATGATCTGCTCTTTTACCGCATCCTCGAGAGTTCCCTGCTTCCATGCAGCAATACCGGCATTGTCACCTTCATATCTTGGAATCAGATGCATATGGAAGTGGAATACCGTCTGTCCTGCTGCCTCACCATTGTTCTGTACCAGATTGAAGCCATCGGAATGAAGCGCTTTCGTCATGGCTGTTGCCATTTTTTTGCCGAGAATCATTGCTTTCGCTACGGTTTCATCCGGAATTTCATAAATGTTTGCAAAATGCTGTTTCGGAAGAATCAGCGCATGTCCTTTCGTTGCCGGTCCCTGATCCAGAATGACACGGAACTCATCATCCTCATACAGTGTCGCGGTTGGAATTTCTCCGTTTGCTAATTTACAAAAAATACAATCCATGATCTTTTTCTCCTTTACTTTTTTTAATTTTTCTGTCGTTCCGAATCCTGTTCTGCACGGTTCCGAACAACTCTATTTTCTCACTATTTGTCGAAAAATGTCAAATAATGCAGAACGCTTTTTATTGCGCGCTCCCCCTTTCAATGCTAAACTTTTGCCTAATCAAAAATCATTACCTACGCATCATAAGGAGGATACGGCTATGTCAAAAGAACCAACAACCAATTCACAGGGCTTATCGGAAGAATGTCACGCTATGATTTCCCGGATTTCACATGAGGTTCGAAATCCTGTTGCGGTTATCCACAGCTTTCATCAGCTTCTTCTTTTAGCGCATCCGGAGCTTTCCAACGATCTCTATTTTCAGAAAATCCAGGAAAATATGGCTTTTCTGAACTCCCTGCTCGATGAGCTCTCCTGCTATAATCATTCATATCGGGCGGTACGCGCTTACGTGAATCCTTATCTTCTGCTCCAGAATCTCTGTGCCGATACCGGCGTTCTCCTCGAAAAACAACAGGTTTCCATTGAACTTGTCAAGGAATCTGCCATTCCGCGCTTTGCCCTTGATACCACGCAATTTCGTCAGCTTTTTCTGAACCTGATCCGAAATGCGGCGGAAGCAATGCCTTCCGGCGGAACGATCAAAATCTCTCTCTGTTTCGACGGTGACTTTCTGACCATCCGTGTGCAGGACACTGGCTGCGGAATCCCCGCCGAGGATCTGCCGACTCTCTTTGACCTTTTTGTCACACATAAGAAAAACGGAACCGGCCTTGGACTTGCCATCTGCAAGGAAATTGTAACCGCACACGACGGCACGATTTCCGTTTCTTCCGTTCCCGGGGAAGGAAGCACCTTTACGGTCGTTTTCCCCTTTTCCTGATCCTTGCCATTCCCGGATAGAGAACCGCCATCAGGACTGCACCTGCCAGAAAACCGCCGATGTGTGCGAAGTTGTCCACATTTGAAGACTGGAATCCGACCAGCAGCGAAAGGACAGCCATGACGGCCATCCGCCGAAAGGTGAGATCCTCCAGCCTTCCTTTCCGAAATGCCAGAAGAACAAGCATCGCTCCGACTGCAGAAAAAATCGCTCCCGAAGCGCCGGCGGAAACTGCCGGTGCTTCCCCTGTTTTCATCAGGGACAGTTCATGCAGATACGAGCACAGATTTCCGACGAGTCCGCCGCCCAGATAGATGACCAGATAACGGATCTTTCCAACTGCACGTTCCAGGTAATCCCCAAGGAACAAAAGAAGCAGCATGTTGTTGATCAGATGCTGGATGCCAAAGTGAAGAAACATACTCGTAAACAGGCGATAGTATTCTCCGCTCTCAATCAGCGGCGCATACGCCGCACCGCAGTCCATCATATGTCTGGAGCTCTCTGTCCCTCCGGTCAGTGTGACTGCAAGGAATACCAGAATATTGCATACGACGATGACCAGATTGATGCTGTTTTTTGATCTCTTCCACATACGGTCCACGATATCTTCGTTCGGATCGTAACTGTTTTTCCTTTGTTCTTCCATTACATCATTTCCTTATTTGTGCTATTTTTTTATTATAATTTAATTCACTTGTAAATGCAAGAAATCGTCAATTTTTTTCTTTTTTGATAAATGTTTTTCGACAATTATTGACGCTTGACGACGGCTTTCGACGTTTTATGCCGTTATTTTTTACATTATTTCTCTTTTTAGTTTTATGCATAATTTTCTTTTCTATAATATTTTTGTTTCATTCGCATAACTTTTTTCTTCGATCATTCTGCCATATTGTTTCAACTCACAGTCGGTATTTCACGGAGTCTGACATGTCGAAAATAGTTCGACTGTGACTTGCCTCATGTCAGTGGAAGATACCGATTTCTCTCCGCCCGCCACTGCCGTTATGTTTCTTTTAGCAATTCATCCCACCGCTTCAGAAACGGGGGACTTCTTGTCTACTGGTGTTAAAAATAACGCATCCAGCGCTTTCTCCAAATCGAAAAAGTGTAATGCGTCATTTTTCTCTAATTTCTGTTTTTCTCTCCCGCCTTATACCGGTATTTCTTCCCGGCAAATGAGATATCGTCTCCATCCTCCAGCTTCTTTTTTGTCTCGCCCATCAATGGAACGCCATTCACCGTTGTTCCGTTCCGCGAATTCAGATCCAGCAGATAATCTCCCTCTTCTGTACTGACCAGCTTTGCGTGAAGGCGGCTTACCGTACGGTATGGCAGAATTACATCTGCCGCCGCTGACAGTTTTCCAATCAATGTGCTTCCGCGTTCAATCGGAATCAGTGGAAGCTCAATCGGATCTATCGGAATCAGATATGCCCTTCCCTCATCCTCCGGGCTGGTCAGCAGTTCCGTTTTTCCAAACAGATCCTCTTCATGCCCCTCCAATTCCATCAGGCTGTGCATCTTTCTGTTTTCCTGTTCTTCATTCTTTTCCCATGTTTTCTCTTTTTCGACTGAGGAATCCCTTCTCCATCCCTGCTGTTCTGTATCGCTTTGCGGATTCCATGTTCCATATTTCTGTTTTAAGCCCTTCCGATTCTGATATTCCGAAAATACATCTCCTGTTTCGCCTTGTTTCCGGATTCCTGCGGCCTTCCCATAGCTTCCTGTTTCTGTTCCCGACTGCCGCTTTTTCCATCGGCTGACAAGTTCCAATGCCAGACTTACAATTCCCACAACAGCCGCCGCTCCTCCCAGCACCAAATACCAAACAGTTTCAGCCTGTGTCCACCGCAGTGCCAGCACACCTCCCAGAAATCCAATGCAGATCACTGCTTCCACAATATTTTTCCAGCGTCCCTCATCCTTTTCTTCCTCCGCTTCCACAAAAAAATTTTCCGCCGCTTCCGCTTCTTGTTCTTCCCAAAGTGTTTCCTCTATCTGTACAGGCGGATTTTCTTCCCTGGGACGCTCTTTTCCCTCCTGCTCCGTCGTTTCTTTCTTCTCTTTCCCTGTCTGATATAAGAGTGCCTGAATCATCTCAACCGAAAAGATCTCCGCCGAAATCTCCCGATACAGTCCATACCCGAGTACCACCGCATCCTGCTCCTGGTGATCCAGCTTCGGCAGCAGATATTCCATCAGCTCCCGGATCTGCTTCTGAAAACAGCCTGTGTGTCCCTGCTTTCCCGGCAGATAACAGAAGGAAAAGTTCTCCAGATTTGCATCTGCAAAAACCAGCTCCGGCTGCAGAACGAGGCCGTCCGGTGCAAGCAGGTACTGCCCCAGTTCTTCGAGAAGATCCAGCAGCTGTTCAAACAGTTTCCGCAGCGCCTCCGCCCCAATCGAGCGCTGTTCAAACACACTCTGAAGTGACTGCCTTGATGTCACCTCATAGTAAAACAATGTTTTATCATCCATTTTCCCGATTTTGCAGTCCAAAAGCCCTGGGATGGCGTTTGTCAACAGCATACGAATCTGATACGACGCCGTGTCCGGCTCTTTTTCCTCCCGTAAAATAACATATGTATGATTCAAATCTCTTTTATAATCAATCTGCATTTCTCCGCTTCCGTCCTTACTTCTGGTTCCAGATCTGTTTTACTGCCCGTATCTTCCGGATCGTTTTCACCGGATTGTTTCTCCTGCTTTCACTCAAAACCGAATATTCCCACGCGTTCCGGCTCCAGATTGGCAGAATATTTCCTTCTGCTTTTATCTGAATCTCTTTTTCTCTGCACACCGTCTGTACGGTCACCGGTTCAGCCGGAAGCGGTATCTGGGAAATCCACCATTCCATCCGGCTTTGGGCGGCTGCCTCTCCTTTTTCCACAGACAGGCGGCCTTCACTGGCGGCAAGCATTGTGCTTTCATATGCCGCAAATGTATACCAGCTCCGTGCGTGCACAAAAAAGGTCAGCGACAGCAGAAGAAAAATCACCATCAGAACAAGCGGCACGACCAGAACTGACTCTACCGTAATACTTGCTTTTCTCATTTTCACTTTCAAAGCATTCCGCACCTCCCCACAAATCCAAGCAGCAGAAACGGCACCAGCGGTATGGAATCCTGTTTCCGTATTTTCTTCCGCATCAGAAGGACTCCGCAGAGTACCGAACAGAGAATGAGTCCCAGCGTCAGAACGCCGAACGTCTGCCCAAATCCCAGCCAGATTCCAACCGTCAGAAGCAGAAGGCCGTCCCCGTATCCCACCTGTTCCCGTGATATATAACTGAGCGTCAGAAATCCCGCTCCCGGCAGCAGGGACAGCAGCCATTCCAGCCACGATGTCTGTTCCACCAGAATCTGCCATCCAATGCCTGCAAGGAATAAAACACCGGTCAGTACAAGGCTGATCTGCCGTTTCCTCACATCCATTCCGGCAAGAATCCCCAGATACAGCAATATAATTGCACTCTTTACTTCTTCCTGATACACAGCCGCGGCCTCCTTTCCGCAAACCCGAGTTTCTGTTTACCGTCCTTCTTTCCGGTCTCACCCGGAAAGAAGACACCTGCTCTGCTCATATCCGGCTTTCTTACGCCGCCTTTTTCGCGCATTTCGAGCACTGCGGCAGTCCATCCGTCTGTTCCAGTGCTACAAATTTTACTTTACGTTTCAGCCCTTTGCAGGAAAGACTGTTATGATACCGGTTTCCGTATTTCGTATAGTAAACTTCCGCACCCGCAGCGCCATTTCCCACGCACTGTTCGCATTCCTTATATTTTTCTCCATCCTGATTCCGTTTCCACGCAAGCGCACCCGGTGAGGAAACCTGGATCGAAAGATTGATATGACTGCACGACGAATCGGTATGATACACACTGCCGTTCTCAGTCACCCACACCATCTGTTTTGCTTCGCCCTCTTCTTCATCCGCCTCCTCTTCTGTCTTTCCGCAGAACAGATGCACTTTCGCACACGCTGCAATTCCCCGGTTCCGCACCGGAACGAGGCGGTTTCCCATTTTCGGCCAGTAAATCGCTTTCAGTTCCAGCCATCCATTTTTCACACGGCTTCCTGCCAGTGTCACCATTCCATTTTCGCGGATTTCTTTTGGAATCTTTGCTTCTGCATAAGCAATGCACGCGGCCGTTTCCGGTATTTCATACGTTTCTTTTCCCGTCTCATCCACCGCGTAGGCACAGACGGAAAGATACCGCGCGGACTCCTGCAGAGATACCGTCAGCATTCCATGCAGCCGGTAAAGATCCACGATTTTTAATAACACAAGAACCGCGATCAGAAAAACAGGAAGTGCCAGTGAAGCTTCCACCGTCAGGCTTGCCCTGTTCCATTTTCGTTTTACAAAAGGCTGCTCTCCTGATCCGGATTTATAAAAATTCCCGGAAGAGTGGATAAGTTTTTTGATAAGGTTCCAGAAATAAATGTGCCGTTCAGAAGAACACCCTTTTGTATCCCTGCCGGAGTCATCCCATCTTTCAGGCTGCTCCCTGCATTTCATATCCATAATTTCTCGTAATCTCATACTCTCGTTTCCCAATTACCGCCGTAAAACCGGCTTCCAGTTCATCGACACAGCAATCCAGTCGGAAACCCGGCTGCTGCTGTTCTGTCCGCATATTGTATTCCACCAGATCCATCGCTCCAAACGTTACCGCTTTTCCCGATTTCTGCATCAAAAGCAGCCGCAGATAATCGGAATACTCCATGCCGCCCGGTGCATTTTTTCTGCTCTGATCCCCTGTTTCCAGCAGTTTCGGAAGCTGTTCCAGAGAAAGCTGCCACGATTCTGCCGTTTTGAACAGTGCTACTTTTCCACCATCCAGCAGTTCCCGCAGATCCAGAATGCTTTCTGCAAATGCCCAGCACACGGCAAGTGCCATTTTCACAACCGGCATCGCCGCCGGAACTCCAAACGACGCGGCAATTACCCCCGCCATTGCTTCCATCTCGCCCTGCTTCTGCGCATCTTTCGCCAGATACACCAGATTTGCCGCCTCCCGCAGCGCCAGCAGACGGTTCACGGTTCCCGCCAGATTATCCTGATCACTGTTTTTTCCGCAGAGCACATATTCCACCTGGCACTGCAGCCCTTCCTTCTTCTCCTTGCTGGTATAGCACGGAAATTTCCACAGAATATATTCGGACGAAAGCATCTTATCCACAAAGCGCAGTTCTTTTCCACACTCTGCCATGCCAAACCCGCTCTGCAGCTCCCGTTTTGATGCAAGAAACGATACATCCGTTTCCCCCTGCGACAGTGCCTGCCCTTCCGGGAGGACCAGTCCTAAAATTCCCATTTTCATTACTTTTTGAATGACCTCAATCGGATTCACAAAATCTTCCGGTACCGGCTGCTTCTGATCCGGTTCCGAAGGCGTGCCGTTTCCAGATTCTCCTTCACCTTCTGTTTTTTCTGTTCCCTCTTCTGGCTGTTTGGATTCTTCATACTGTTTTAAAACCTCCTCTTCCTCGTAACCGCTCTGTCCGTCCTCCTGACGTTTCACGGTTTCCTGTTCTCCTCTTAATTTCTGGGAAAGCTGCTGTATTCCATAAGTTCCAAGGCTGGCTTTCATTGCCTCACAGATCTGACGGGAGAAAGCACTTCCCTCCTCGTCTGTCGCAAGACGATAGCCGCCGAGATAAACTTCTGTAACCTGTCCGCCAGATAAACTGCCTGATAGAATTCCCATCCCCGATGCAGTGGGGGACAGAACTTCTCCCGCAGTTTCTGCGACTTTTCTGCTCATGGTTTCAGGTTTCCAGACACCGCTCTTATCCCCGCCGTTATAAAAAAACAGCTCGTACTGTCCCAGCAGTGTTCTGTCATACCCGGCAAACAGAGAATACAGTCCCTGTTCCATTGCGCAGGCCGTCATCACCCGTGCATGGGCATTTCGCACCGACGCAATTGTCCCGGAAATCAGGGAAAGCATCAGTATCAGAACGAGACACAAATATGCTGTTATGCTTCCGGCTGCCCATCTTTTCTGTCTTTCTGTTTCCCTCATGGGATACAGCTCCTTCCACTTTACTTTTACTTTTTCGAACTTTAGATGCCGTGGATCGGATAAAGGATATACCGAGACACAGATATGCAAATGACATATAGGTCCGTACCGGCTTCTAAATTTTTCTTTGGAGTTCCGTATTGGACATTTTCCCGTTTATACGGTGTTGCTCTGGTTTGTGACCTTCTCCATCAGACTGTTGACCAGACTCACAAGCTGCTTTTTAAAGATTAGTACGAGTCCGATCAGCACAACGAGAATCAGAATCACTTCCACAACACCCACCGCATCTTCCTCTTTCCAGAACTCCGATATCAGCTTCATAATTCCCACCTCCCTCTCTTTACCAGCTGTTGTGGGGATAAAAACATCCCCTATGCATAAAAGGACAAAAATGCCGGAACCGTGAGTATGACCAATACAACCGCAAGCATCATGCCCATCGGAAGAAGAAGCTTTGTCGATGCCTTTTCTCCTGTTGTTTTCGCCTGCCTTCTTCTCTCCTCAAAGGCCTCCTGCGATTCCTGTTTCAATAATTCCAGCAGTCCTTTACTGCCTTTTTTCAGATTCTGCGTCAGCAGAACAGCAAGGGAACGATACGCTCCGGTTCCCATACGCATTCCCATGCGCTGGTACGCTTCCTGCTCGGAAACACCGTTTTCCATCTCCTGGCAGGTAAATACAATCTCTTCATAGGCAAAACGTTTCTGCCCGCCAAGCGCCAGATTTTTCCGGTAATCCACTGCAATCCGCTCGAGTACTTTCCGCATTCCAAGCCCGGCACCCAGAAGAAGAACCATTTTGCTGACAATTTCGGGATAATCCCGCAGCATCTGTTCTTCTCTTTTCTGCCTTGCTTTTTCTTCTTCCCTTCCTTTTGCCGCCCAGCAGACTGCTCCTGCCGCCGCGGCAAGTGCCATCAGCTCCAGACCTGTCAGATCCGGCACTTTTGACCATGTTACAGTTTCTCCGTTCAGTGTCTCCGGCAGATAATAGGCTGTTTCTTCGGGATGTGCTTCGTTTTCTTTTTCCACTGCTTTTTTCAGCGCCCTAAGAACCGCATCCCGCCCTTTTATCTCCGGTGGATATACCTGAACCTTCCGTATACATTCTGTTGTTTCCCCCTGAAGTTCCAGTTCCGCTTTCAGCGTAACCTCCACTCCTTCTTCGGGAATCTCGTCTGACAGCAAACCCCGGCTGTCAATCAACAACGGCCTGTCTGTTTCCCAGCTAAGCGCCACCGGGCTTCCCGGTATTTCCGTAACCAGATCCATGTTTCTGTTTACCGTATGAAAAGACAAATTCTCACCTAAGATGATTTCATCCAGCGCCTCTATCGCCGCACTGAACGCCTCTTCTATCTCTTCTGCGCTGTAAGCTCTTGCAGGTACAGACAGTGTAATTCTTTCCGGTTTCTGATTTCCAACAGAAACCTCAAGTTTTTCCTCTGTCGGTTGGCTGCCTAAGGCACCCCGTTCCAGTTGAAGTTCCGCTTTTTCATCTCCTGAAACTTTTCGCACTCCGATCGGAAGGCAGAGTGCAGTGCCCGCTATAAACCCTGTCGCTGCAAGGCAGAAAATCCGTCTCACCAATTTGTGATCTTCCGCCTTTTTTCTCATCCGGAAATACCAGATGAACAGCCCCGCCCATGCGGTCAGACAAATCCACAACATTTGATTCCTCCCCTTTTTTGCGGACGAATCGTTATGATTCGCAGTCTTACTTTTTAAACTTCAATTGCTTCTTAAAACTCAATGTCCAGAATCTTCTTTCCAAGCACCCATGCCGCCAGATACACGGCAAGGCATCCGCTCATGAAGAAAACCCCGATTACATTCCCATACATCACACTTAAGAATTCCGGAAAGGAAAGCTGTACATATCCCAGAATTCCAAACGGCACAACACTCATAATATTCTGCTCGAACCGCCGGGAAGAAACGCCCGCACGGATTTCCCGCATCGTGTCAATTCTCGTACAGAAAATATCCCACGTATTCTGAAAGATCTCGCAGACATTTCCTCCTGTCCGCTTCGCAATCACCAGTACACTTGCAAACGTCGCAATATCGTCAATGCGGCTTCGCACAGCAAGATCCTGAAACAGTTGTTCCACCGGCACGGAAATCATCATTTTATGACGCATCCGGCGCAGTTCCTGTACCAGAATGTTTTCTTTTCCCAGCGACTGTTCCAGCTGTCCTGCCGCCTCCAGCACTGCATTTTCCATGGAATAGCCGGAACGCAGTGCCGTGTGCATCCACGCAATCAGATCCCGGAAGCTGTCGTACAGCTCCTCTTTCCGTCTCTGAATCCGGTTTTTCCGATACGTGTGAAAACATACGATTCCAACCGGAACCACGGCAATGCATGCCCACCACGCCCGGTAACAGAACATGTTCACAGCGGCGGCAATCCCAAGACTGATTCCCGCTATTTCGAGATATTCCCGACCGGTAAATTCCCAGATCTGATAGTCGATCCCCTTCGTCTCCTTCTCCTCTGCCATGCCCGTCTTTGCCTGGCTTCCCTCACGTATTCTCATCCTGTTTTCCCCTCCAGTTTTTCTCTGTGTACCAGTTCGCCTGTCTTTTGCAGGCCTCTCCCATATTCTCTTCGAAACAAAGAAACCGTTTTGATTTCGTCCTCCTCCATCCCTGTGATCTCTGCGATCTCCTCCACCCGACGGCTTCCATCCTCCCCGCGTCCTAAATGCACGAGAATTTCGATTCCCGATGCAATCTGGCGGCGGATTGCTTCCAACGGGAGCTGCACTCCCATCAGCACCATCGTTTCCAGACGGGAGATCATATCTTTCACGCTGTTTGCATGTGCCGTGCTCAAAGATCCCGCATGCCCGGTATTGAGTGCGGATAATAATTCAAACGTTTCCGCTCCGCGCACTTCGCCGATAATTACGCGGTTCGGCCGCATACGCAAAGCTGCGCGGATCAGATCGCGGATCGTAATTTCTGTTCCTGATTCCAGATTTGCCTCTTTTGCTTCCAGCCGCACCAGATTCTCCACACCCTGGATCTGCAGCTCTGCATTGTCTTCGATGGTTATGATGCGCTCGCCTTTTGGAATGTAGGCGGAAAGCGCATTCAGAAATGTCGTTTTGCCAGATCCGGTCGCCCCGCCGATCATCATGCTGTAGCGGGTCCGGACGAGGGCCTGCAGAAACTCTGCCGCCTCTTTTGTAATACTCCCGATGGAGACCAGAAATTCCATCGTCACCGCCTGCTCCGGAAAGCGGCGGATGGTCAGAATCGGTCCGTTTAATGCGACCGGTTTCATGACAACGTTGACGCGGTCTCCATTTTCCAGCCGTGCATCCACAATCGGATTCTGTTCATTCACCACGCGGTTGCACCGGCCTACAATCTGCTGAATCACATCCTCCAGCTTTTCCGCGGAGGTAAAGCTTTTGCCGTATCTCTCGATTCTGCCGTTCCGTTCCACGAAGATATGCTGATAACCGTTTACCATAATTTCGGTAATTCCCGCATCTTCCAGCAGCTCCTGCAGGACATCGAGCCTCCGCACACTGTAGAACAGCTGTCTGCGCAGCTCCGCCTTCTGTGCCACCGGAAGATACCGTGTTTCTTCTTCCCCTAAAATCAGACGGTCAATCTCTTCGAGAACCTCTCCGTCATCCGGTTCGGATGCGATATCGATCCGCTCCATCAGTTTTCTCCGCAGAATTTCCGGCATTGTCATGTTTCTTCTCCTCTTCTGCCGTCCCGCAGAATCTGACGCACATAGTCGCCCAGCTCGCTCCAGACAAGCTCCTCAAAGTAGGCTTTTCCCGTCCGGTTTGCCGTGTGGAACGGAACGTGGATTTTCCGCATCTTGTCCAGCACCGACTGGCAGTCCCACCGGCGCAGCAAATTTTCAAACTGCTCCATTTTTGCCGCAGAAATCACATCATTCCTTATCGGAACGTAAATTTCATTGCAAAAATCCAGGATCTGATACAGATCCGCCACGCCATCCCCCAGGTCGAGAATCAGCACTTCATAGCTGCTGTTCTTCTCAATCTCCTGAAACAGCCATTTCCATTCTTCGTATTTTGCAGTCTGAATGTCCATCGGCGATGCGGCGGGCGGCAGATAATCCAGGTTCTGCATTGACTGGACCATTCCGCCCAGTTTGTAGATGATGCCCTGATTTTCCTGTCTCGCATAATACAGAATATCGCTCATTCCCCTGTCATAGCTGCATTCCAGCAGCCGTTCAAATCCGGAATAGCTCTCCATATTGAGATACAGAACCGCCCGCTCTTTTGCCAGAATCTGCCCCATCGTCAGGGCAAACGAGGTCTTCTGCGTCCGTCCGACCGGCGAATAAATGCCGATGATGCGCATTTCCTTTTTCGGCAGCAGTGCAGGCGATGTATCGACACCGTTTTCTACGCCGTAGCACGCCATGACCTCGCGGATCACCTTTTCCGACGACTGGTATTTGTAGACCGCCGGATACTGATCCAGCACCGGACTGTGTACGCCCTCAGACAGAATGATAATCTGACGGATCGGATACCGGCGGATCTCTTCTTTCATCGCTTTATCCGAAATCAGCAGAATCTCTGTTTCGTTGTTTTTTGCGAACTCCAGGAACATCTCCGCACTGGAAAACGCATGCACTTCGAACGGAATATTTCTCTTCTGGTTCAGATATTCCATAAAATTGCGTGCATATTCCATTTCCGTGTCACAGACTGCAAAAACACTCTTTTTCTTTGCAGTATTCAATAAAATCCCCCAATCCAGAGCAGCACTCCCATCAGCACGGGAACGGAAAAATGGATGCACTCCATGCCCCACTTCCCATCGTAATAGGGAACCGGCTCTGTTTTTTTCTGGTATTTTCTTTTGGTAAAATAAGTTTGGAAATAATTGAAAAATTTGGTAAGACGCTGCGGTAAATTTCCGCAGACGAGAATAATTCCGATAGATAAGACCGCTCCAGACAGGAACGACACAATCATACATTTCAGGATCGCTGGCACACCGAGAAAGCCTCCAACAGCGGATAGGAGTTTGATATCTCCCGCGCCCAGCATATGAAAATAGAACAGAATGTAAAGTGCGAGTATCGGGAAAAGCATCCCAAAAAGAAAAATACCCGCTCCCGCAGCGCCATAGCGGATGAGCTGTGTAACCAGCCCGGCGATCCATGCGGTGATAATCCATTCATTTGCAATTCTGCGTGTTCTTAAATCCATCCATACCGCCCCTGTCGCAACTGTCAGTACCAGACAGTGCTGCAAAGACATCTTGTTTCTCACCTCCCGTTTCGTTTGGCTTAACTTGATTGTGAGGTCATTATAGTTGCCTCTTTTCGATTTGTCCAGCGGTTTTCGGCAACTTTTTCCGGTTTGTGAATTGCCTCCAAAAACGGGATGAAAATTTCTCACACCAAAAAGAAAAATCATGTGAAAGGTTTTCCGTTTTTCGCGGATTCGTAGAATCGTATCGCAATTTCACCGCTGCTTTTTGGCTATTATTTTATGATCCTTTTTTGAAAGAAATTCCCCAGCCGCATCACAGTAAAAAGAAACAGACCCGAACTTTTTTCTTCGTTCTGGTCTGCTTCCATACAGTTTTTTCTGTTTTTACTGAATAAAATCCGCATACTCCGCTCTGCTGACCTTCTTCAGATCCTCCGGCGCCATGCACAGCGTGGTTCCGATTCTTCCCCCGCTCACGTAAACCTTGTCAAAATTCGCCGCACATTCCTGAATCACGGTCGGATACTGTTTTTTCATTCCGATCGGGCTGCATCCGCCGCGGACGTATCCGCTGACTGCAGTGATATCTTTGACATGGATCATCTCGATGGATTTCTCCCCCACCGCTTTCGCCGCTTTTTTCAGATCCACTTCCTCTGCGATCGGAAGCACCAGCACATAATACTGCTTGCTTTTTCCCTGTGCCACAAGCGTTTTAAACGACTGCTCGACCGGCGCGCCGGTTTTCTCTGCTGTGTGAAGCCCGTCGATAAATTCATCGCATTCATATTGAAGAACTTCGTATTTGATTTTCTGGCGGTCCAGAATCCGCATTGCATTTGTTTTGATTTCTTTTTCTTTTGCCATTATTTTCTCTCCGGTGCTCCTTGCAGTGCATACAGTTCTTTTTTGAGCTGTTTGATTTCTTTTTTCATCTCAATATTTTTCTGTTTCAGCCGTACGACAGCATCCCCAGCTTCTTCCGGTTTTACAGAAAGTAAACGTGCAATGCCGAGGGTATTGATGTGTTTTAAGCAGTAATCCGCATACGCTTTTTCACCGGAAAGCATGGTCACGCGGACGCCGCCTTTGTATTTCTGGGCACTTAAGATTTTGATCAGACGGATTTCCCCTGTTTTTGCAACGTGGGTTCCGCAGCACGCACAGCTGTCGTAGCCTTCGATCGTCACAATCCGCACCTGGCCCTCGATCTCTTTTTTGCTCCGGTAATCCATGGTTTCCAGCTCTTCCTTTGACGGATAACTGATCGTAACCGGAACATTTCGAAGCACGGCTTCGTTTGCCTCCTGCTCCACATCGTAGAGCTGTTCCTCGGTCAGAACGCCGTCAAAATCAACGGTAATCACATCACTTCCCATATGGAAGCCAACGTTGTTAAAGCCGTAAATCCGGTGGATGATGCCTGACACGATATGCTCTCCGCAATGGTTCTGCATATTGGAAAAACGTTTTTCAAAGTCAAGCTTTCCGACTACCGTTTTACCCGGCTCAAGCGGTGCTTCCACGGTATGCCAGATTTCACCGTCAATTTCCTGTACATCCGACACAAAAATACCATCCAGCGTTCCCTCATCGGATGGCTGACCGCCGCCTTCCGGAAAAAATGCAGTCTGATCCAGCAATACACGGTATATGCCGCCCTCGCAGATACTGCGTTCTACGGTTGCCTCAAATTCTCCCAGGTATGCGTCCTGCTCAAATAATCTTATTGTGCTCATAGCTCTTCCTCTTTTCTGTCTATTCGTTTATGATGTCAATCTGGCACACTTTCATGGCTTCAAGTGCATTTTTATGGCTCTGCGGCGTTACACCCGCACATGCGGATGCATCAACTAAAATCGGTACTTCCGGATAAAATGCCTTTAACAGTACGGCATTGGAAATCACGCAAATGTCGGTGCAAAGTCCGACAAGTTCGATGGATTCCGGCACACCGCCTGTCATTTTTTCGATTTCCTCCGGCAGATTTTTTGCGCCAAACGTGATTTTATTCATCACCACAGCCTGTTTTTTCTCTGCCATTTTCTGAATTTCATCCCGCAGAGCGTGCCCTTTCGTTCCTTCCAGGCAGTGTTCTACCGGAAGTTTTCTGCCCTCGGAAGTGTTCAGATAGTCCGCAAAATGCGTGTCCCTGGTGCAGATGACGGCTCCGTCAAACGTGTCCATCACGTCTGCAACACGGTTCACAATTCCGACCGCTTCTTTTGTGCCAAGGCTCCCATCAATAAAATCATTTTGCATATCTACTACAATCAATACCTTCATGCTATATCATCCTTTCACCTGCTGTCATCCTGTGGATCCCATGCCGGATTTTTTTCTCATTCCGGCAGCCTGTCAAGCGGATATTCGCAATCCGCTTCGCTACTTGCTTATTGCTTTTCGCAATGGAAGCAGGGGACTTACTTGATTCGGTTAAAATCCTGTTTTTTATAAATGCTGCATCCAGTCAATCGCAAGGGAAATCCAGCTCTGACACTCTTCGCGTACGGCATTTTGATACTCATAGCTCTGTGTCTCTTCGGTTGCAAGGCCAAGACCGTGGCCGCCGACCGGATAAATATGCATTTCTACCGGGATATTCAGCGCATGCAGTGCTGTAAAGAACATAATCGAGTTTTCTACCGGCACGCAGTCATCCGGCGCAGTATGCCACAGAAACGTTTTCGGCGTATCGAGACTGACCTGATTTTCCAGAGACATCTCGTCCACCATTTCATCATACTGATCGCCCAGCAGATTTTTAAAGGAATCGCAGTGTGCCTTCGGGCCGGAGGTGATGACCGGATAGGATAACAGCAGGCCGTTCGGACGAAGCTGCTCTGCGTCTACGCCAAGCTCTTCTGCAAGAAATGTTTTCTTTTTCCAGAATACACCGTACGATGCCGCCAGATGACCGCCGGCGGAAAATCCGGCCACTACTACTTTGTTCGGATCAATGTGATATTCTGCCGCATGCTCCCGCAAATGCGCAACCGTCCAGGCAAGCTGGCGAAGTGCCGTCGGATAATGAACTGCCGGTGCAACACTATAACGCAGAATAACGGCATGATAACCTGCTCCTAAAAACTTCATCGCAATCGGCTCTGCTTCGCGGTCGGAAACCATTCCATATCCTCCGCCCGGACAGATCACGATGACCGGACGCACACGGTTCGGATCAATTTCCTGTGAGTTGTCCAGAAAATACGTGTATAATTTTCCGGTTTCTTCTGTATCTTTTACTTTAACATCTAATACCTGATAATTCATAAGTTCTTCCTTTCCCCCAATTTTTCCGGGCACGGGCACGGCCACAGCCGCCAATTTTTACTCTGTTGTCATTATACCGTATCAGCGCAAAATATCAAGCGTATCACGCCAGTCACTTTTTTCTTTTCAAATTCACTTCCTCATAGTATAATAATTTTAAATTTGCATGTTTTTGAGCGGCAAATAACACACCAAGGAGGATATTGCAATTATGGATTCCAATCTTATTGTCCTTACCGATCAGGACGGAAATTCTGTCCGTTTTGAGCTTCTGGATATCGTAGAATACAAGGAGGATGAGTACGCAGTTCTTTATCCGGCCGACGGCGGCGATGACGAACCGGTACACATTCTGCGCATCATTTCCGAGAATCTCGATGTCAACGAAGCCGAGTTCGAAGGCCTCGATGACGATGAACTGATCGACACCATTTATCAGATCTTCCGCGAGCGCAACGATCTGGACGACTGATTCTGCCACGCAAAAAGAGCAGCATTTTTACCTTTCACACGCCGGTAAAATGCTGCTCTGTTTGTGTTCCTGACTTTCCAGTTGCTATCTACAGTTTATACTGCATCAAGTTCCTCTGGGATAAGTATTTGATATTCGATTGCCATTTTTATTTCCTTCTGCTTATTTTCTCACATCCAGCACCTGCACATACGGGTCGTCCTTTGTGCATGGTTTCCAGTCGTCTTTTCCCTCTGCGTTCGGGTTTCCGGTTTTCATGAAATTGGTCCAGTCGTCCATCATTTCTTTGCTGAGGGCATAGTCGCCTTCGGTTTTCGGGCGCCAGCTTCGGCCCAGGGTTCCGAACATGTACCAGAGTTCGGAGGAATGGAACGCTCCGGCGTTGTCACCTAACAGGGCACGGGTGAAGTAGTAAACGTAAGCCGGTTTTCTTCCGAGTTTTTCCAGCGCAAGGCTCCAGTTGATGCATCCCTTATAGATGCCGCCGTGCTCGCCTTTTTCTTTCATCTCCGGGAACACGCCGATGTCGTCTGCGGTTGATCCGAGCATATATGGGATGTCCTTGATTTTTCCTTCGGTTACGGCATCGTTATAGCCGCAGGTCAGCAGATGATTGTCGATGTTCGGTACGAAGCTCAGCATTCTCGATGGATTTACGCGGCCAAACTCCTCCTGCAGCTCCACAATTTTCTCAGCCGGAATCGCACGCAGTTCTTCCAGCGATTTTGCTCCGCTAAGCTCTACAAATTCCTGGCCGATGGTTTCTGCCTCGGAAAGCGGCATATCGCGGTTCAGTCCGGTGTCGTAGCCGCCGGCGCTCTGGAAAATGGCTTTGCTGATCCAGTTTTCAGTCAGCGGAGAACTGATGAGTGTCTGTACGCTCATGCATCCCGCGGACTGGCCGAATACGGTGATATTTTCCGGGTCGCCGCCGAATGCTGCGATATTTTCTTTTACCCATTTCAGTGCTGCGATCTGGTCGAGAATCGCGTAGTTTCCGCTTCTTCCGACACCGCTCTCCTCGGACAGCCACGGATGTGCCAAAAATCCGAAAGCACCGAGACGGTAATTGATCGTAACGAGAATCACTCCGCGTTCGCAGTAAGCAGCTCCATCAAATTCGGATTCGTGGCTGAAGCCGTGCATAAACGCGCCGCCGTGAATCCAGAAAGCAACCGGCAGTTTTTCATCCACTGCATTTGCCGGTGTCCAGATGTTTAAGTACAGACAATCCTCACTCTGGTTCATACCAAATTCCGGATCGAGATAAAATTCTTTTCCATAGAAGGAGTCCGGCTCATGCTCGGTCTGCGGGCAGACGCATCCGAAATGATCCGCCTTATAAACGCCCTCCCAGCACGCCGGCTCTTCCGGCGGGCAGAATCGTTTTTCGCCTACCGGCGGCTTTGCGTACGGAACGCCGCGGAATACCGTGTAGCCGTCTTTTTGCACACCATGAACCTGTCCATATTTTGTTTTTGTCTCTGTAATTGCCATAAGTAAAAATCCCCTTTCCATTTCTTATAAAATGAAAACAAATTCCTCATATACGCCGCCATTTTTACAGCATTTTCATCATCTCTATTTGCTTCAAATTTTTCTTTTAGTTCAAGGTATTTATCCATTTCTATTCCTTTCACACTTCCAAATTCCGATCTATTAATTTGTTTTATTATAGCACATGTAAGCTCATTCACAATAAATAAGAAATTGCTAAAAGAATCAGTTACCAGTTAATCAATGAATCAGATATTGATGTTCTTCCATTTTCTCCGAAATCATTAACAGTCTTTTCAAAATCATAAATCAATAGTTCCGGTTTATTTCTAACACATTCCTTGATACATTGACCAGATTTTCCAAAAACCATTGTCGGTGCCGTTTGAAAAGGCGAGGTAGCATTTACTGAAATAGTAGTAGTAACATTTTCAACTGCACGAGTTTGCAGATGTCCTCTAATCATACTATATCGCTCCTTGTCGTCCGTATCCGCTACATCATAAAACAAAACCACATTTATGTCGGTATTTCTTTTATACAATTCTCTGAAAAATTCGGGAAATCTTATTTCAAAGCAAATTCTAATTCCAAATACAACCCCATCTATCTCAACTATTCCATCACTATTCCCCTTTGCGAAATTATCATTATCCCATCCCCATAAAGCCCGCTTGTCATAAGACTTGATTTGTTTATTAGGCTGAAATAGTAATGCTCTATTATATATTTCTTTTTCTTTAAATATGGTTCCGACAATAAAAGAAATATCATTTTGGTCAGCTACCGATTGAAGTCTATCACACATTGACTGCACAAGGTTAAAATTGACACATGATGAATTTGATATATCTCTAGGTGGATATCCTGTTAATGAACATTCTGGAAATATCAGTAATTGAACATCTTTATGTTTTGCTAAATATATTGCTTTTTCTATTTCTTTATAATTCTCATTTACATCTCCAGATATCGCAAATTGATACGCTCCAATTCTCATTTATCAATCATCTCCTTTTCCGCAGTAAGATAAAACATTTACAACTATATAAGCTGGAACTTACAAGTATCTATAATTTACAAATCATAATATATTCTTCATCATTTTCATCAACAATTTCAAATCCTATCTTCCTATACATACGGACAGCATAATTCATCTTTTGAACTGATAATGATGCTTGTTTATATCCTTCTAGTTTTAGTTTTGTTAGCATCTGTTTCATTAATTCTGTTCCGATACCATAGTTTCTATACTCTTTAAGAAGTGAAATTGCAAAAGACGGTGTTTCATTATCTATATGCCCGTAATCATTCATAATCCGAACCCATACAGCACCAACAATCTCATCCGCAACTTGAGCAACCAAACATAAGTCTCCCTTGTTCCCACCAAAGTCTTTTACATATACCTGCAAATCTGGTTTGTTAATGATATCTTTGGACGGTACAGGAACACCTTCAGGAATAATGGTTTTCCCTTAAGGATGCAAAATTCTGTTTTCCTATACTGATTACTTTTTCCATCCATCACACCTGCTTTCGGAATTTGTCCTTTTCTCGATTATACACTATCCTTTCCTGAATTCCAATCTTAAAACATCCCATTCGCCGCAAACGTAAAAAACAACAACGCCAGAAACAGCACTTCCAGCACCGCTCCCAGAATGGTAATGATCTTTCCCGTCTTCTCTTTCCAGATTTTTTTCATCCCCAGATACAATAGAATTCCGATCACCGCGCCAAGCGTATTATCGATCACATCCGTAATATCACTCGCGCCGATCGCAAAAATATACTGCGTCACCTCAAAAAACAGGCTCAGTCCCGATGCAAGGAGAATGCGGTTCTGGATTTCGCTGTCCGGATAGAAGGCTGAGATGCAGAGGCCGAACGGCAGAAAGACCAGCATATTTTCGATAATTTCACTAATCTGCACTTTCCCGTTCACCACAACCGACGCCGCATACGGAATCAGATTAATCCCCCGCAGGTGCGGAATTTCTTCCGGGCGCAAGGCGAATTTGAATAAAATGCACCAGACAAGCAGCGCCAGGTAAATGCCGAATACCACAAGTAATGCTTTTGATTTTTTCTCGTTTTTCCAGGTCATGTTCTTTCCTCTCTCATCTTCACTTGATAAGAGGATTCTACCAAAACATTCTTAGGATTCCGCTTCTTCTTTTCTAAAGAAATCCCAATAGATTTCCTAAGATTTTCTGATGCTCAGATTCTTTTACATTTCTTCATCATGCCAATTTATTATATCTTTCATATCAATTATATCTTTTACATATCGCAAAAAACTGTGTATAATACCCCGTGGGCAGAGAAAAGAAGCGAGATGAAAATCCCATATTCCCCTGGGACAGCAGTATTCTCCCCACTGCTGTCTCTCCTTTCAGTGAAGGCTGTCGCAGACAGTTTTCTGTGGTGTAGGTAAAAGAGGAGGCCGTGCACTGAGCACAGCCTCCTCTTTTCGTGTTTTTCATCTTTATTTTTTCATCTTTATTTCTTAATCTCATAGCCGCAATACTGCATGACCAGCTCACAGAACATTGCGTTTGCCCAGGAGAACCACTCTCTGGTGTAAACGGTCGGATCATCTACGAAAACACCCTCGTGCATCAGCCCTGTACCGCCGTCGGTTGCCATCAGTTCGTGGATCATCTGATGTTTCTCCTCTTTTGTCGGTGCGGTCAGTCCCTCAATGGCTTTGGAGATGTGCCATACGTAGCGGACCGGTGTGTGCGGACTTCCAATTCCGGAAAGCTTTGTTCCGGAATAGTAGAACGGGTTTGCCTCGCTTAAGATCAGCTTTCTTGTGTTGTCAGCCACTTCCTGGCTTTCCGGCTCGTAGCCGAGATAGCTCATAGCCAGAAGACTCGGTACATTGGCATCGTCCATCAGATTATACTGGCCAAAGCCGTCTACCTCGTAAGCATAAACATCGCCAAGTCCCCAGATATGGGTGGTACCGTAAGTCTCGATGGCCTGTTTTACGGTCTTTGCCATCTCTTCTGCTTTCTTTGCAATTTCCTCTTTCCCGCCGACGAAATCCGCGATCTCTTTCAGATAATTCAGAACAACAACCGCAAACATGTTGGACGGGATCAGGTAACCGTAACGGCAGGAATCATCGCTTGGACGAAAGCCGGACCAGATCAGGCCGATGCCGGATTTTACCTGCGCACCTTTTCCATCGCGGGAAAGCGTATCGGTGTAGGAGCAGTTTTTACGGATGAAGCTGTACGGGGATTTCTCCTCGTGGTTCATTTCAGTCTCAAATACAGTCAGGATTTTGTCAACACCTTCCCAGAAAACCTCGTCAAACTGATCCGTTCTTCCGGTGTTCTTCCAGAACAGGTAAGAGAACTGCAGCGGATAGCAGAGAGAATCGATCTCATACTTTCTCTCCCAGATCCACGGTCCCATATCGGTCTCGTCCTTCTCCCAGCAGTTGCCGTTCGGTCCTTCGTTGAATGCGTTTGCATACGGATCGATGTTGATGCACATGAACTGCCGGCGGATGAGACCTGCGATCAGATCAGCCAGCTCCGGGTCGTTCTGTGCCGGAACAAGGTACGGGCGAAGCTGTGCTACGGAATCACGCAGCCACATTGCCGGGATATCTCCGGTGATGACGTAGGTGCTGCCGTCCTCCATTTTTTTTACGGTCGTATCGAGGGTGTTGGAATAGCATCGTTCAAACATATCAACGATTTCCGGCTCGTCTTTCAGTTTTTCTCTCAGGCTTAAAATCAGTTCCTGAATGGACTTTGGTAAGGTCTCTTTCATTCTTTTTTCATCCTTTCGCTCAATTTTTCTCATTTCCCGTTATTCTGCAACAGGGCATCTCCGCAATCGAAAATGCCCTGTTGTAATTCTTATAAAATTAATGTATCAGACTTATTTCTGTGCGTCAATCTGTTTCTGAGCTTCTTCGCGAATGGTCTCCCAGCCTGCGGTCTCAAGCTCTGCATCGATTGTTTTTACAAGCTCTCTCGGATCCTGTGCGCCGGTGAATAACTCAGAATAGTATTTCTCATATACGGCACGGCAGTTTGCAAGCTCTGTTTCGATGTTGGAGGTATCAAGGTTGAATCCAAGCATCTCAGACGGAGTTGCTTTCTCGTTCAGCTCTTCTACTTCATCCCACTGGTTGAAGTCAACATCGTCTGTCTGTGTTACATTGAAGAAAGTACCCTGGGTATATCCGGCCATGCCCCAGTCAGTGGTCAGGCGGTGTACTTTATTGTCATCGGTGTACTCGAAGTCTTTTCCTTCTGCTCCATAGTAGAACCAGTCACGCACTTTGGAATCGGTGTTTACCAGGTTCAGAAGCTGAAGTGCTTTGTCCGGGTGTTTGCATCCGGAGTAGATACCATTGATGGAACCACGTACGGTTGTGTTGGAAACGACTGTGTTGCCATACTGTACTGCTGAACAATTGGCGATACCATTGTTCGGGCCCCATGTTGTTTTTGCAGCGCCGCTCCATCCCTGTGCAGCAAAGAACATTGCGTATTTGCTGGAATCATCTGCTGTCGGAGCATCTCCGTTGATGATACCTTCCTGATACATTTTACGAACAATGTCCAGGTTGGAAAGGATTTCTTCGTCATCCAGCGGATTGACAACGGTCTTGGTGTCATCGCCGTATTTAACGCCGATTGCCGGAAGTCCGGAGCTTAAATCATCGTAGTTCAGATTCAGCAGGAAGTTTGCACCATTTTTGGACATGAAGTACGGAGATCCGCCTTCGCCCTCTTTTACTGTCTTCAGAGCATCGTACAGAGTATTGAAATCTGTTACAGAGTTTACATCAATGTTATATTTGTCTGCAATATCCTGATCCCATACAAAGTACTCGGAAAGGGAGCTGTCTTTGTAGGTCGGTACGCCGTAAATTTTTTCATTTACTTCTACTGCTTTCCAGTAGTCTTCCGGAATCATGTCATACAGTTCGGAAGCGTTGTCCTTGAGCAGATCTGTAATGTCCATCAGTGCGCCGGTGTTAACCTCGGAAGAGTAACGGTTCTGGTCTGTGAACAGGATATCGAAATACTCGCCGGAGTTTGTGATAACGCTTCTTCTGTTATCCCAGTCGCCCCACGGAACGATTTCCATGTCTACATTAACGCCGATTTTCTCCTCCAGATATGGGTTAATCTGCTCAAGCCACTCATCATAATCCTTCGGCATTCCGTTACCGACCTGAATCCATTTCAGTGTAACAACTTCATCTTTTGCATCTCCCTTTGAAGAGCTGCTGCTTCCGTTGCTACTTCCGCAGCCTGCCAGCATACCGCCGGCCATAACAACAGAAAGTGCAAGAGCTAAAAACTGTTTCTTTTTCATTGTAGCATCCTCCTGATATAAAATATAGAATGTTGAAATTATCCTTAACCGAAGCCTTTTGCTTCAGTATGAGATCCATAAAGGTAAATGGTCGATCAGCCTTTTACCGCACCAACCGTCAGACCGGAAATAAAGTATTTCTGGAAGAACGGATAGCAGCATGCGATCGGGATGATGATGATGATTGCCATCGCCATACGGGCGCCCTCTTTTGGCATCGAGTTCATGTACTGTGCCGTGGTAACGCCAAGAGACGGGTTGTTTGCCATCATCTCAATATTTCTCTGTACGTGATCCAGCAGAGCCTGCAGGGAATACAGCTTGGTATCGCTGATGTACAGGGAAGACTGGAACCAGTCGTTCCAGTAACCGAAGGTGAGGAACAGAGCGATCGTTGCCATCAGCGGTTTTGACAGCGGCAGGGCGATCTTTCCGAAAATCTGGAACTGGGTTGCTCCGTCGATCTGTGCCGACTCAATGATGGATTCCGGAATGTTGGTCTTGAAGAACGTTTTACAGATAACAACGTTAAACGAAGAAACACAAAGCGGAAGGATCAGCGCCCAGATACTGTTTTTCAGGTTCAGGAACTGTGTGTTGACTACATAAGAAGAAATCATACCACCATTGAAGATCATGGGAATGAAAACGACCATGGTGAAGAATCCGCTCAGTTTGTAGGTGCTTCTGGAAAGAACGTAACCCATCAGCATCGTAAGGGCAACACCGATTACCGTACCGATAACCGTTACCGCAACGGAAACGCCAAGTGCAGTCACAATCATCTGTCCTTCCCGAAGAAGGAATTTGTAGGAATCCAGCGAGTATGCACTCGGGATAAACTGGTAGCCGTTCATCTTGATCGAATGCTCAGAAGAAATTGAGATCATGAAGATGAATACCACCGGGATAATGCAGGCCAGGGCGAGGATCACAAAAATAACATTGAAAATTGCATTTGTAGATCCCTGGATCTGATTTAAATGTGAAGAGGAAGCCAGATCAAGATCTTTTTTCTTTTTTGCCATTTTTGTACCTCCTTAAATAATCGCGCTGTCTTCATCAATCTTCTTCACAATGGCGTTGGCAAGAAGGATGGTGATGCAGCATGCAACAGACTGGAAGAATGTTGCCGCAGAAGTCATTCCGATCGGAGTAGAAGACTGCAGTGCGTTGTATACGTATGTGTCGATAGTTGCTGTCGTTTTGAAAATCGAACCGCTCGCTCCCTGGGAAAGCTGGAAGAACAGTCCGAAGTCGGAGTAAAAGACCTTTCCGACATTCAGGATGAACATCATGATAATGACGCTCTTTAAGCACGGCAGGGTGATATGCCATACCTGCTGTCTTTTGTTGGCGCCGTCCATAACGGCTGCCTCATACAGTGTTGTATCAATACCGGAAATACTGGACAGGTAAATGACCATGTTGTATCCGGTGGATTTCCACAGATACATGAAGATCAGGATAAATGGCCATACACCGGCACTCATGTACCACTGAATCGGCTCCTTGCCTGCGTTTCTCAGAATGCTGTTGATCAGACCGTTATCCTGGTTCAGGAATGCATCCAGGAAGTAGGAAGCTACAACCCATGACATGAAGTACGGGAAGAACATCATGGTCTGATATACCTTCGATGCTCTTTTGTTGTGAAGCAGACTGATCATGATAGCCAGTCCTACGGAAAACACCATACCCAGGGCGATAAATGCCAGATTATACAGGATTGTGTTTCGCAGAATGACGAACAGATCATTGGATCTGATCAGGAACGAAAAGTTTTTAAATCCGGCCCAGTCACTGTGGAACAGGTTGTAAATGAAGCTCTTTCCGCCTGTGATTTTGTAGTTCTTGAATGCAATGATCAGACCGAACATCGGCAGGAAGCAGAACAGAATGTACCAGATGGTGGTCGGCAGCGCCATGACGGTCAGCTCCGTGTCATTCTTGGTCCAGCGTCCTTTTTTCTTTTTGCTTGGTTTACTCAAGATTTTTTCCTCCTTCTCCCGATCGCTCGGGCTTATCACTTTATCCGTTTATCTTACAAACGGAATCCCGGTAAATAATCTTTCCGGGGATGCGGTATACCTCGCCGCCCTTTTTCTGCGGTTCATTCATATGTTTGATCATACGCTTTGCCGCAAGACGTGCAATCGCATCGGTGTCAACCGCAACCGTGGTGAGCGGCGGACTGCACAGCTGTGCATAGATGGAATCATCAAAACCGGTCACGGAAATATCCTCCGGCACGCGGATTCCACGCTCTTTTAACGTCTGCACTAATTTGAATGCGGTGGCATCGCAGTTACAGACAAATGCGGTGGGAAGCTTCTCCGGCAGCAAAAGCGGAATGGCAATGCCTTCCTCGCTCCGGTCCGGGATTCTCCACTCATTTTTCGGGGAAATCCCCTCCTCCAGCATTCTCCGCAGATATCCGAGATATCGGTCGGAAATACTGGTTGTACTTCCTACGGTTCCGACAAATCCGATGTCTGTGTGCCCCTGCTGGATCAGGTAATTGGTCAGCTCATAGGAGCTGTAAATATTCTCGGTGATGACGGAATCGGATTTGTGGGTCTGATCGTAGATATCTACGTAAACCTTCGGCAGATCAATCTGTGCAATCTGCTCCCGGACACCCTTATCGAGAATACCAAGAAAGATCAGGCCGTCGAACAGTCCTCTGGTCTGTATCGTGTTCATGTCCGACGGAAGTGTTGCTGTTGTCGGAGAAATCATGATACTCGAGCAGGATGCTTTCTGCAGCTCGTAGATGATCCGCTCATACATTGCCATATAAAATTTTCCTTCGTCTCCGGAGCTGAACCGCGGACTCATGATGATACCGACTTTTTTGCTCTTCCGTTTTCCGTAGTCCGGGAGGACATAACCGGATTCTCTCGCAAGTGCAAAAATCTTTTCTTTCAGTTCTTCTCCCACGCCTTCTTTTCCGTTCAGCGCTTTGGAAACTGTTACTTTACTGATGCCCAGCTTATCTGCCAGGTCCTGCATAGATACTGATTTTCTCTCTGCCATGTTACCAACAGCCTCTCTATTTGTTTCTTAACTTGTAATCAAATGTTAACATTCTTTTTTTTAAATGTCAATACTTTTTTCGTTATTTTGCATATGAAAATTCTGATTTTATGTGTTTAATTTGTATAGATCGAGCGGTTAGTCTTTGTATCTTTTGTTCTCATGGTCAGCACTCAGTCGTATTTACAATAAGTCACTTAACATTCTAAGGTAAACTATTCCCTTTGCTTTCTATCCCTCATCTTTCGATAAAAGCCGTAAATCTGACTTTTCCAACTTTCTATCAGACTTACGGCACAATTTCTTCTTGTTTTGTTATTCTATAATCATAACGTACGGATCAAATGTCTTTTCTTTCAATTCGTCCATTGCTTTCTCCGGATCTGTTTCGTTACTTAACCAGAGGCTGTACAGATACTCTCCGAAGCCGGACAGATCCATCTTAAAGTTTGTCTCCCATTTGTTGTTCATCACCCAGGAGTAAATCGGACGCTGATTGTTTTCCTCTTTTTGGTCACACAGTACAATCGGGTGATGCTTCATCTCCCCCATGTAAACAAGTGGTGTATCCCGTGTGGCGATCAGCGCGCCTCCCTCCGGGGATGTATAAGCGATTCCGTCATCCGACATGTAGTATTCCATACACGTTCCCGGAAGCTGATCGATGCCTGGGCGGAACGCTTCTTTTCCTTTTCGCAGATAGAGACTGCTGTCCTCAAAGTTCAAACTGAGTGGCAAGAAGATATTCTCTTCGTTCATCGAGATCGTCTTTCCAAGATGCATCGTAAAGTCAATTCTCGGTATTTCCTCATAGAATTTCAGAATAACCTCTGTGTGGATGCTGCCCGGCATGGTATACTGCAGACGCAGAATAATAAAGACCGGTCCGCGCTCTTCTACAACAATGTCCTCCAGCTTTGCACAGTACAGTTTCGCATGTGCTCCGCGGATGTTTCGTCCCATTAAACTGCGCTCTGCATACTCCCGGCACAGATAGCCGTGATCCTTCAGTTCTGTCACCTGATATATCGGTGTAAAGAATGGCGCCTCTCCTTTGCCTAGGAGTTCTTTTCCGGTTCTCTTGTCGATCAGCGACTGGATTCCCTCTTGTGCGCGGTAGGACAGCATGAAATATTTATTTTCGTAATAATATGGCAGATGATACGTCTCCGCATCGTAGTTATTTACAATATCGCGTACGCGCTCAGCTCCCATGTAGCACTGGCGCGTGTTCATTTTCTCCGGAACGGCTTCTTTTCTGGCATACGTATATTCCTTCGGCTCTCCCGGTTTAAAAGTATCCACAAACGAGATTCTGCGTCCGCGCGGATGCTCCGAGACCTGACAGGTCAGCACATTTCCTTCGCTGTCCCTAACTTCGGCTGTCGGCATATTTAAGGTTTCAATATAGAATTCCACTGCCTGCGGCCCCTCCGTTTTTGTGGTCGGGTAAACGCGGATTTTTCCGCTCGTATTGTAATAACGGAGCAAATCACCTTTTTCTTTCATGATACGGTTCATGATTTTTGCAGATGCTTCATGTGCCTTCGATGCATAGCTGTTCTTACGGATATCGAGATTGAGCACCATCGTATCGTACGGGTTGGTGATTGTGGAGGAATGACCCCAGGTGTGCTCCGCGTACAGCATCAGATTATCCTGCGCCGTCCTCCAGAGTTCCGGATACTTTTCGCCGGCTTTTTTGTCAAGACGCTCACACAGGTGGTATTTGTGCTGTGCTTCTTTATAATGTTTCACGGCATACGGGGTACTTCCCACACCGTCTGCCCACCAGTCGGTCAGATCTCCCTTGTAAACCGGGGCATCGGTAAGATCGTCTTTTATGGCCGCATACAGCTCCTGCAGGGAAACCATACGAATCTCGGTTTCCGTCCCATATTGTTTATTGTAAGCCTGAATATTTTCCAGAATATCACCAGCCGGCGGCGCATTGTCACTGAATACACCCGATACAGATGTGATAATGAAATTGTAGTGGTATCCCTGCTCCTCACACTCATTCAGGTAATTGACAAGGTTCGTGTGCAGCTTTAAATGCCAGAATACATTTTTTCTGCTTCTTCTGTTTTTCCCGGGCTGCGCGTTTCAACTCCTCGATGATCTCTGTTTTTTTATCCCAGATTTCTTTTTCATATCCGTCAATTTTCATTTTCGGATGTAATTCATAATTTCCGTATTTTTTTGAATGTTCATAAATTCCTCTGTTCTCTTCTTTTCTATCATTTTCCAGAAAGGTCTGCCGCGCACGGAAAGGTAATCATCCAAAATCCCCTGCCGGAACGGAATCTGATAAATCCAGCCATTCTCTGGCACACCGTTTCCCGTTTTCACCGGTTTCCGATGCTCGACAAACGCCGATCCCGCACCGGTTCCGATGCAGACGCACAGGATTTTTTCTGCCTCGCAGCACGTTCCGTACCAGCTCTCCCCCAGAGCAAATGCTTCAATGTCATGAAGAAATAAAAACTTTGCCTCCTTTAGTTTCGGCACCCGCACCTTGATTTCCATTTCCAGCGGAATGCCGTAAATCGCATCGTATTTGTTTAAGCCCTGCATGCGACTGATCCCATGCTCATAATCAAACGGCCCCGGAATCGCCATGCCGACGCCGCGGATGATGCCGTCCGCCTCGTTTGCCAGTTCCCGGCAGACGGCGGCAAAATTGTAGAGAATTTTCTCTGCGGTTTTCTGCGCCTGCGATGGAACTTTCCGGATTTTTGTTTTCCTGCCGGACGCATCCGACACACATCCTTTGATCTCCGTTCCTCCGACATCCAGCAGAAAATCCCCTGATTTCGGATTTTTTTCTTCCTAAATCAAGGGATCCTTCTCTGTTTTTAATACCTTTCCTGCAGTGCCTTCATTTCCTGCACAACGCTCTTCAGCCGTTTCTCACCGACATAATTTCCAATCGCAAACAGCGCCTTATAAATAAAGTTTACCGCTGTCCTGTCGTCTGATTTCTGTTTTTCGTCCTCTTCCGTCCGAGATCCCTGCCTCTTCTGCAGTTTCTCCTCCATCGGGAACAGCCCGGCCAGCAGCTCTTCTTTCAGCGCACTGTCCGCCGGATCGTCCGTCTCCAGTTCTTCCAGATCATAATTGTCGGTTCTGCCGCATTTTCCTTTGCAGACGGCGCAGTCAGGATTCAGACGGTTTTTCTCCGCCTCAACGCGTGCAATCCATTCTTTTCCATTTTCTTCTGTCAGTTCTTTTTCCGGATCTGCCGCGCAGAGTCCTGCAAGCAGAATCTGATGTGTCACACCATCCGGTCTGTAACCATTGCTGTCACCGCTCGAAAATTCCTGCGGCTCGCCCTCGACGGCCTCTCCTCTTCCATCCACTGACCGCGCAAGCCCGATCAAAGCACCGATGAGTTCCTCCTGTATTTCTGTCATTTCACTTCTCCCATCCTACCTGCTCCGTATTTTCTTTGGAACAGATGTTTTTCTCTTTTGTTTTTCACGCTGTTTCCATGGAGAACGCAGGATACTTTCAGCCCCTGCCCTTTCGATCTTTTTTGCAGGTTCACTGCAGAATCTCACCTTCCGTAGAAATCACAACCGTTTTCACCGGAATCTTCTTCCCGCTCTCTTTCAGCGCCATTTTCACCGCACGCTCCATTCCCGCACAGCACGGAACTTCCATACGTGCAACCGTGATGCTCTTAATCTCATTCCGCAGGAAAATCCGCGCAAGCTTCTCGGAATAGTCGATGTCGTCGAGTTTTGTACAACCCACCAGCACAACATGATTGCGGATGAAATCCTGATGGAAGTTTCCGTACGCATACGCCGTACAGTCCGCCGCAACGAGAAGGTCCGCTCCTGCAAACATGGAAGCCCGCTCCTGCACCAGCTTAATCTGCACCGGCCACTGGCGGAGCTGTGATGGAGCTGCTGCGCCGTTTTCTGCCGCATTCCGGCCGCTTTCCGTTTTCTGCAAGTCAGCCGCTTCCTTCGCCTTCCGCTGGTTCTCCTTCACCGCCTCCTCATCGTACGGCAGTGCCTCCCGCTCCACAAACGAAATCGCATCCGCCGGACAGACCGGCAGGCAGTCGCCAAACCCGTCGCAGTAGTCATCGCGGATCAGCTTCGCCTTTCCGTCGACCATTGCAATCGCACTCTCATGACAGGCATGCGCACAGAGCCCGCATCCCGTACATTTTTCTTCCTCTATCTGAACAATTTTTCGAATCATGATGAAATCTCCTTTTTCTTTTTGTTTCTCAACCATGATACCATACTTTATTCCTTCTTTGACAGTTCTTTTTTCTAGTAGTTTTTTCCTTCTGGACCAACCGGCAGGACTTGTCTTTCTATCCCATACAAACGCCGTGCCCTTTCTCTTCACAACTTTCCCGCCTCCAAATTACGTATCCCGCTTGCTGAACCCTAAAATAATTTTTAATTTTCTACAGCACCAGTTCCTCATCCAGTGCCAGTGAATAAATAATTTTCTCTTTTACTTTCTTCCCCGTCGTCCGCTCGAGTGCCTGCTGGTAATACATGAGCTGTTTTTCATACCGCTTTTCCAGCTCTCCAGCTTCTTTCACACGATCTGTTTTATAGTCCACGAGAACTAGTTTCTCACCCTCGGTGAACCACGCATCGATGATTCCCTGCACGAGAATGGTTTCATCCGCGGGATACGACGGATCTGCCTCGCTTGCCGGGATGGACATTACAAACGGCTGCTCTCTTTTTAGGGTTCCATTCAGAAATGCATTCCGCATCCGCATTCCGACCGGACTTTTCGCAAAGGCCAGAACAGATTTGAAATAAATACACTCCGCCGCTTCTTTCGTCATCTTTCCTTCCGCAACAAGTTCCTCCGTCTGTGCCATCAGCTCCTTAATACTGTACGCCCTGCGGTAATCGAGGCATTCCAGCAGGCGGTGGTATGCGGTTCCGCGGTCAGCTCCGGTCAGGGCATCGGCGTTATCCTTTTTCATAAATCCAGGCACAATTGGAACAAATTCTTCCTGAACGAACAGCTCTTTTCCAATTTCGGATTCCTCCATTCCTGCCTTTTTCAGCTGGGAAACCGTAACCTTTACCGGAATCTGCTTCTCGTCTTCATACGGATACTGATACGAAAACCGCTCTTCCACGAGTTCCTTCAGCGCCTCTTCCCGCGGCGGCTGTTTCGGAATTTCCATGATTTTCTGCTCATTGACCGCGCGCTCCATCTGATGCAGAACCTCGCCCTCGACGAGTCCCGCCGGTGATACCAGGCGGATCGTAACCGGAATTTTCTCCGCGTACAATGGATTTTCCGCATTACCCGCAAGACCAAACTGCTCATACAGCCCATCAAAACACCGGTTTCGGGAAAACGCCGGCAGAATCCAGTCAAGATAACCGGATGCACTGCTCAAAGTCTGATACGACAGCAGTTCTTCCTGCCGTCCCGCATGTGCCGCGCACTGTTTCACACGGCTTTCCAGCTTCGACGCCATCCCTGTCATGATCAGCTTCTCCTTCGGCCGCGTCATCGCAACGTAAAGCACACGCAGTTCCTCCGCCAGATTTTCCAGTTTCATGCTCTGCCGGATAATCTGCCGCGGCAATGTCGCCTGGCGCACGCGGTGCTCCGGATCGATCGCATCCGCACCGATACCCATCCGGGAATGCAGTACGAGTACCGCGCGGCTGTCCATCTGGTTGAACGATTTTCCCATACCAGAGAGGAACACAACCGGAAACTCAAGTCCCTTACTCTTGTGGATACTCATAATACGCACGGTATCTGCGCTCTCACCATAAATATTCACCTCGCCGAAATCCACTTCATACTTCTGAAGCTGTTCGATATAACGGATAAAGTTGAACAGGCCGCGGTAACTCGTCGCCTCGAACTCCACCGCCTTTTCCACCAGCATTTCCAGATTTGCCCGCCGCTGTACGCCGCCCGGCATCGCGGATGCATAGCCGCCGTAGCCCGTCTCCTCGAGAATCTGCGTAATCAGTTCATGAATCGGCGTGTACGGCACACGGCTCCGCAGCATTTCGAGCTGTGTGAGGAACCGCCGCAGTTTCTCCCGAAGCGCCTCATCTTCACCTATCGCCGCATATTTTCCACACGCCTCATAAATTTTTACGTCTTTATCCACACAACGCACCGCAGCAAGCTCTGCATCAGTGCATCCGCAGATCGGCGAGCGTAAGATTGCCGTAAACGGAATCTCCTGGCATGGATTGTCGCACAGATGCAGGTAATTCAGCACCGTCACGATTTCCTGCGTGGAAAAGTATCCCGTTTTTGATGTGCTGTACGCCGGAATTCCCGCCGCCTGCAGTACGCGCGAAAACGTCTCCGCCCATCCGCTGACCGCACGAAGCAGAATTACGATATCGCGGTACTGAATTTTCCGGTATTCCCCGGTCTCTTTGCCCACGACTTCCTCATTTCCGACCATCTCGCGGATGCGCGCCGCAACGGCAGCCGCCTCCGTTTCCATCTTTGTCTCACGCGACTTATCATCTTCCAGCTCGGGCGCCTTGTCATCCAGCAGAAGAAGTTCTGTTTCATATGCCGCATGCCACGTTTCCGTCTTTTCCTCTTCCATTTCCGGCAATGCAGGAAACGCTGCTCCCGCATGGAGGCTCGCCGCCTCATCGTACGCGATGCCGCCGAGTTCCGGACTCATCAGCTTGCGGAATACATAATTCGCCGTCGCAAGCACCTCCGGCCGGCTTCGGAAGTTTTTGTCGAGATCGATTCTCTGCTGGCTTTCCCCGTCCTTCGCATACGTATGATATTTTTCCAGAAACAGCTCCGGCCGCGCCAGGCGGAATCCGTAGATGCTCTGCTTGATATCGCCGACCATAAACCGGTTCCATCTGCCTTCCTCCTCGCCGGACACTGCAGAGAGCAGTGCCTCCTGGATAAAGTTGCTGTCCTGATACTCATCGATCATGATTTCGCGGAACTGTTCCGAAAGCTCCCGCGCCGCATCGGTCCGCACCAGACGGCCGTCCTCCTGCTGCACAAGAATTTCGAGCGCAAAGTGTTCCAGATCGGCATAATCAAGAATATTTTTGCTCCGTTTTTTCTCTGCAAACGCTTTCGCAAACTGCTCCGTCAGATCGATCAGCACGCCGATCGGCTCCCGGCAGTCCGCAATCTCTTCCGCAATCTCGGCGCTGTCCTTCTCGAAAAACTGCTCTTTTAATTTCTGCAGTTCTTTTTTGCATGCATCGCGCTCTGCCTTCACCTGATCTTTCAGCGCCTCGCTCACATCGTCTGCCTTTTTCCGCGAAAGCGCCTTGAACTTCATTCCGGCCATCGCGCGCACCATTCCGTCGAACGATTCCGTCTCGATCAGCTCTTCCACCATCTGCTGATCTGATGCCAGCGCCTCGTCATACAGATATGGTCCGCCAGGGCTTACCGCCGTTTTTCGGTTTTCCTCAATTCCTTCCAGAATACTCGAGAGCCGCTTTTTCGCCTCAGCCATCAGTACCTGTACCCAGATGCTTTTCTGCACCGCCTCCGGCGAATCGATCTGATACGCCGCCCGGCACTCTTCGAGCCACTGCTCCGGCCACGGATAACTCATGGAAAATTCATACAGCTTCAGCACGAGCGCGTCGAGTCCGTCATCCTGTTTTCCCGCCGCGTAGCTCTCCACAAACCGTGTAAACGCAGGATCTTTTTCCGCAAACCGCTCCTCCATCACCTTCTGGATCACATCACTTTTCATCAGACGGATCTCTCCCTCATCCGCCATGCGGTATACCGGATCGAGATCGATCATCTGAAAATAATTTTTTATCACATACGAACAGAAGCCATGGATCGTGCTGATCTGTGCATGGTGAAGCAGGGTCTGCTGCCGCTGTAAATGCTCATTCTCTGGATTTTCCTCGAGGCTCTGCTGCAGGGCGCGGCCGATTCTCTCTTTCATCTCTCCCGCCGCTGCACGCGTAAAGGTCACGACAAGAAGCTGATCAATATCAATCGGGCGCACGGGATCTTTCACCATCGCAAGGATCCGCTCTACCAGAACCGCCGTCTTTCCGGAACCTGCCGCTGCGCTGACCAGAAGATTCCGGTCTCTCGTATCAATGACTTTCTGCTGTTCCGCTGTCCATTTTACTGCCATTTATCTCTCCCTCTTCTTTCTGGCTGATTACTTTCTCATACATGGAAAACTGCATTTCTCTTTCCTTTCCGGAAGGCAGTCACTCTTTTTGATCACTTTGTGTTATCTCCTGCATCGCCTTCATCAGCAGTTCCGTGTCCATGCCCTTCAGTTTGCGGTACTCGTATCCCTGAATTTTCTGGTCAAAACCGCAGATTCCCTGATATTCACAGTACGCACACGCCGTTGCACCGTCCCGCTGATACGGGGAAATTTTTACATTGCCCGAAAAAATGCCCTCACCGATCTCACGCACTTTCTTTCTGGTGTACGTGCGGATCACATCAAACTGCTCCGGCGATGCTACTTTCGAATAGCTCGTATAACTTCCATCCTTCTTCTTTCCAACCGGAATCACATCGGATGTCGTTCCATCCTCAAGCACGCGGTCGAGAAGCTCCACAACTTTCCGGTCCGCATTCACAAGACCGTCCATCCGCAGCGCTTTCAGCATCCGCCGGCCCCACGCCTCGTCGGTCTCATCCTCCTCCTGATCGAGCATCGGATCATCAATATGATAATAGAACACGCCCGCCGGCTCCACCTGCTTGCCGGGATGCTTTTTCTGCTCCAGTTCCACCGCTGCATCGAGATAAACAGCAAGCTGCAGCTGCAGTCCATAATAGAGCGCCACCAGGTCGAACGACGTATTTCCCGTCTTGTAATCGATAATTTTCACATAGACCTTATCGTCCGTCTCGCAGAGATCCACGCGGTCAATCCGTCCGCGCAGACGCATTTTCTCATGCTCCGAAAGATCGATGTTGATCGCCGACAGCGAGTCCTCCATCGAGAACGAAACCTCGAATTCCCCTGGCTCAAATTCTCCCTGCCGGATCTGCTGCTGCAGTGCCCAGACAGTTCGTTTCAGGATCCGCTTCACGCGGATAATGCGGTACTGATTCCGGCTTGAACTCTGAAAAATTGTGTTTCCATAGTCCGCCATCGTCTCCTCGACACACTCCTCAATCAGACGGTCACGCGTGTCATCGGTCACCGTCTTCCAGGTCTCACCGTTCTCCTGCAGTTTTTTCGAAAACTTCTCAAGCGCTTCATGCATGACCGTTCCCATATCCGCCGCTTTCAGCTCATACTGATCCCGCTCGCGGATCTGAAGGCCGAACTCCATGAAATGGGCAAACGCACACGCCGCATATTTTTCCAGCCGCGTTGCACTGTTTTTTAACGTATCTCCGTACAGTGCCGATGCCGCACTCCTTCCGATTACGCCGTCCGCACACCGCAGAAACGCCGCTTTCCGATACGTCTCCGCCGGAATTCCAGCCTCCGGGTGCGCCGCATACCAGCGGTAAAGCTCCTCAAACAGCGGATCGATCTCACCCTCCGCCGCTTTTCCAAGTTCTTCGAGGAACAGTGCCTCACCGGACCGCGGCATTTCCAGCCGTTCCTCCGGCTGTTCCTTTTTTTCGATATCCCGCACCAGAATTTCCGGGAAGAGTTTTCGTATTTCGTTGATCAGATACGACGGATTCTGCGCCTCGCCGGACGCACCTGCCTTTGCAAACGAAAGATACAGCCGTTCCGACGGTTTCGTCAAATTTCGGTACAGATGGAATTTCTGCTGATACATCGTCTCCCGCGCCGTCGGGGACAGCTTCGCATCCGCCCGTTCCAGCTCCTCGCGGTCATATTCCGAGAGAATGCCGCCGCCCGCGTCGTGGCGCGGAATCAGCCCGTCATTCACGCCGACGAAAAACAGCACGCGGATGTCCTTCAGACGCGACCGTTCATTATCACCGATCAGTACCTGGTCCGCCGTCGGCGGAATAATACCGACAGATGCCTCCGCAAATCCCGCTTCCAGAATTTCCTGATACTCTGCCAGCGTCATTTTTTCATCGCCCAGCACCTCGACGATCTTATCCAGAAGCTCCATAACAATGCCGTAAATCTGACTGTATTCTTTCGCAAACGCCTCCTGTCCCTGCTGCTCAAACTGCTGCCGCCGCTCCTCGAGTTTTTCCTGCATCTGATTCTGTACCGCCAACGCGTACAGGGCCTCCGTCCGCTCACGCACCGTGGCATCTTTTTTCTTCATCCGCTCCGCAAACGGCTGCACTTCAGCATAAAACTTCTCCCGCAGAAGATTGCGCTGCGGCACTTCATCCGGCTTGATGCCGCGGTAGCCCCTCGTCCAGGTTTCCCCATACGCTTTCAGCCCGCGGATTCCAAGTGCGATTACATAATTTTCCATTGCATCTGTTTCTTCACGGTTCAGACTCGAGAGACCGCATCGCAGATAACGGAATACGCTCTCGTACGAAAAACTCTGTACCACCATCTCGATCGCCGCGCGCAGAAATTCGACGAACGGATTCATCAGCACGGAATGTTTTTCATCCACGAAGTACGGAACACCACATTTTTCAAAGATTTCCCGCGCATACGTGCCATAAACAGAAAGATCTCCGGTCAGAACGGCGAAATCCTGGTAACGCATGCCCTCCTCGCGCACCATGCGGCGGATCAGACGCACCGTCTCTTCCAGCTCGGCACGCGGATTCGGCGCGACGCTGATGTAGATGCCCTGCTGTTTCGCCTCGTATCCTGCTGCCGGATTTCCCGTCTTTGCTTCCGTTCCTGATTCCGGTCTTTTTTCTATTCCATTTCCGGAAAATCCTCTCTTTCCATACCGGAACAGTCTCTGCTCCAGCTGATCCATCGTGCTTCCCGGCTGAAAACGGCCATGTCCCGAGCGTCTGACCCAGATTTCCGGCTCCACCGGGCACCCTGCTTCATCTGCCGCTTTCATGAGCTGCTGGACAAGCTGGCGGCTCATCGCAAAAAGCTGATGCGGAATCGCCTTTTTATACGGGTCCTCCCGCTCATCCATAATAATCGTCACATAAACCTTCGCACAGAGCCGGAACAGTTTTCCAAGCACACCGATCTGCACCGGCGTAAATCCGGTAAATCCGTCCACCAGTACCTCACTGTTTCGAATGAGTGATGATTCTTCCAGCTTTCCCGCCAGAACTTCCAGCACATCCTCCGCCGTCACGTAGCGGTTTTCCAGATACTCTTCGAATGCACGGTAGATCACACCCGTGTCCTTTAGTTTTGCTGCCAGCAGCTTTTTCTCTCCGGTCTCTTCCGCCCATGCATCGAGCTCGGACGGCGCAATCTGGTACTGCTTCAGTTCGGAAATCAGCGATTTCATCTGCGAAACCGCGCCTGTTCTTTTTAAGGTACTGCCAAGAATCGTCAGTTCCTTTTTCTTCTCCTGCGCAACGCGCTTTACCACAAGGCTCTTTCCGGTCTCCTCCAGCAATGGGTACAGACTTCCGCCGGTCTCCTCGAAAATACGGTAGGCCAGACGCTGAAAACTTAAGATATCAATATTTAAAATACCGCCGGATGGATGCAGCCACACGAGCTCTTTCTGTGTCTGCATCGTAAACTGTTCCGGCACAACAATCAGATAATTTTTCTCCGGATGGCGCGCCGCCTCCGCCAGGATTTTTTCATACGCATACCGCGATTTCCCGGCTCCCGAATTTCCCATAATAAACTGCAGACTCATGCTGGTTTCCTCCTATTTTCTCAATCTCCAACTCCATACACGTTCTGGAACCATGCCAGGACATCCTGCTTTTCGCCGATCAACTTCTGAAAATCATATTCATGCAACATTTCCTGGACCTGACTCTCGCTCAAAAAAATTTTCAGCATGTCGCGAACCGCCTCTGGCTCGCCGAAATGAATTTTTCGATGACAATTGGCACATAAATATAACCCGTTCCCCGGCGCATGAACGATCGGTGCAAAATCATGAAACTTATTCGCCACCGACTTGGGAACCAAATGATGATATTCGCAGTACCTCATTCCATTTCGTGCGATAAATGATCGATGATCATTTTTAGTCCCATATTTCCCCTCGAGAAAACATCTTCGGTTGAAGTGTTCGATCAGCTGCTCGAAATCATTTTTTTCCATCGTCGGCTTAAAAAATGCCTCGAGCTGTTCAATGAGCCCTATGTCAAAAGTCTTCTTGCACAGAAGATCCGGCCAATTTTTCCCATAAGCATGTCTAAATGTTCCATCGCTCCGCTGCCGCAGATCATTGAGGCTCAGAAAATTATTATCTGCCAATGCGTCCCTGGGGATCGTTGTAAGTGCCGTGATAGAAAAACCGTACACCAGCTCCGTTTCCGTCGAATCCCGATAGATTTCCCGCTTTTCCATAGGCCTGGGCTCATCCTTGACTACGCCGCGCAACAGAACTCGGCTCAATTTCTCGCCGTCGTCCGAAGGAAGGTTGCAAACATAGAAGTAAAGGACATCTCCCAGTTTCAATTTCGCAGCCATAGAAGAAGGCGTTGGCTTTTTCCAGGCACCGTTTCGATATTTCATAGGCGTTCCTGGAACCTGCCATCGGATTACGTGGCTTTCAATCCACTCACTCTGCAGTTCCCTAAAATTACAAATCCGAAAATCCATCGGAACAAGCCAAAAGTTACACATTGTATTACGCCTCCCGTTATCTATTTTCACTGTCTGTTCTTTCTAAAACTGACCGAATGCCGATCTCTAATTTTTCCATGACATCCGGCTTAAACAGACATTCTCTGTCACTTTCCACCCTCAGCATCTTAATTGCCTCGACTTCGTTCGCATTTCGCACCCGAAGGAAAATCCAGCTGTTCGGTGCCCTGAAAACAGGCAGTTCAGTCTTTTTGGGTACACCCTCGTCCAAGCACCCAGGCTCGAAGGCTCGCACGATGACTTCGTCATCGATCAAAAGACAGAACACGATGACTGCTCGCGCGTCAAGCTTCTCGCCCTCGCGAAGCAACTTCTGAATTGCGGTTCCGCTCAGCTGAACGACAGGGCTCTCGTCTCCCATCCATTTAAACATGGGGTAGATTAAGAATTCCCCCACACGAATATACTTCGCCCTCTCAGCAGCAACGATTTCTGTTCCCGGCCATGCGTCCGCAACCATCGAAAAGAACACGCCACGGCTCATTGTCTCCGGATGAGCTTCCGCCCCCAAAAGATCTTTTCTGATCGCGAGAGATAAAATTTCCTCCAGACCCGCGCTCAATGTGGAGACCTTTTTTCTTGCTACATATGCCCGGAATTCATCCCAGATCTCCTCGTTCAAGTTGCAGTTGATATTTTTTTTTGCCATAGTTCGTACCTCCGTTCTTTTTTTGAATTTGTTCTTTATACGAATTCTAACACTCCCAATTCGTTTTGTCAACTGGGTATTCATATTTTTTTAAACGCGAACATATATTTTTTTAGAATCCCTTCTTCTCTTCCAAGGTTCTGACTGCAAACGACTTTTCAAAAGGAGTGTGCCCATGAGTTCCAAAACCCGAATTGTTGTGCTACATATGAAAGAAGTGGTTTACACCGCTGTTTTTCTTGCTCTCGCGCTGATTCTTCTCGTGGTGTTTCTGATCATGTTCTCCGGGAAGAAGGATTCTGCGAAAAAACCTTCTGTCACCACTGCTGCTTCCGCCGAAAATGCACGCTACATTCCCGGCATCTACACCTCCACGATCTCCCTCGGCGACCAGACCTTCGATGTGCAGGTCAATGTTGAGCAGGACCGCATCACCGCGATTTCACTGAATAACTTAAGTGAAACCACCGCCGCCATGTATCCGCTCATGGAGCCCGCGCTCGATTCCATCGCAAGCCAGATCTATGTGAATCAGACGACGGAAGGCCTCATCTACGGAGAGGACGACCGCTACACCTCCGAACTGCTCGTCTCCGCGATCAATCAGGCGCTCGAACAGGCTCAAAATCCTTCCTCCGCAGAATCCTGATCTTTCCATGCAAAAAGGCCTCGAAGCATTCTTCTGCTCCGAAGCCTTTTTTCTGTCGTGCATCTCAAAATTTGATTGTCTGCACCAATTTGGATTATCTTTGTTTCTTTCCGTATTTCCTGTTTTGTTTTTTACAGCTGGTCGAGTTCCTCTCTCCAGAGCTTCACGCACGCATCACTCGGCATACGCAGGTCGCCGCGCGGGGATACCGCAACGCTTCCGACCTTCGGGCCATCCGGCAGGCAGGAGCGTTTGAACTGCTGCGCGAAAAATCTCCAGTAGAACGTTTTCAGCCATTTTAAGATCGTCGCATCATCGTAGACACCGGCAAATGCAAGTTTTGCCACACGGTAAATCTTGAGCGGTTCGTACGTCACACGCAGCATATAGTATAAGAAGAAATCATGAAGCTCGTACGGTCCGACGAGATCTTCTGTTTTCTGAGAAATGACACCATCTTTCGGCGGCAGCAGTTCCGGGCTGACCGGCGTGTCGAGTACATCCAGAAGGATATCGGAAAGTGCTTTTTCCCCGCAGGTGTCCGCATAATACTGTACCAGATGGCGCACCAGGGTTTTCGGTACGGACGCATTAACGGCATACATCGACATATGGTCGCCATTGTACGTTGCCCAGCCAAGTGCCAGCTCGGAAAGATCACCAGTTCCAATGACCATACCGCCGGACTGGTTGGCAAGATCCATCAGAATCTGGGTTCTCTCACGCGCCTGTCCGTTTTCATACGTCACATCATGCTTCTCCGGATCCTGTCCGATGTCGCGGAAATGGAGATTGACGGCCTCTTTGATATCAACCTCTTTTAAGGTTGCACCAAGGCACCGCGTCAGTTCACAGGCATTCTGATACGTGCGGTCCGTCGTTCCAAAGCATGGCATGGTCACAGAAAGAATCTGGTTTCTCGGAAGGCCGAGCAGATCGAACGCTCTTGCAGTGACGAGCAGTGCCAGCGTCGAATCGAGTCCGCCGGAAATACCGATGACCGCGCACTGGCAGTGCGTATGCGCCAGACGTTTTTTCAGTCCCATGGCCTGAATATTTAAAATTTCATCACATCGCTGATCCCGGTTGTGCTTATCCGACGGTACGAACGGCCGCGGATCGAAGTAACGGATCAGCTTTGTTTCTTCTATTGTTAATGAGAACTTAACCACCTGATAACCGTCGGTTCTCTGTTCCGGATATGTGGTCATTCTTCTGCGCTCACTCGTCAGACGATCAACATCGAGATCCGCGCAGACGATCTGATTCTCGAACCGTTTTGCCTCGGCAAGAATCGTTCCGTTCTCCGCAATCAGATGCTGTCCGCCAAAGACGAGATCCGTCGTGGACTCGCCCTCGCCTGCTGTCGCATAAATATAACCGCAGATCAGACGTGCCGACTGTGCACTCACGAGGCTTCTCCGATAGCTGTCTTTTCCAACCATCTCATCACTCGCGGAAAGATTGACGATCACCGTCGCACCGGCCAGGGCATGCGCCACACTCGGCGGATTCGGGGTCCAGAGATCCTCGCAGAGCTCTGCAGCAACTTTGAGGCGCGGCATCTCCGCACACTGGAAGAGCAGATTCATGCCGAACGGAACCTCTTTTCCGAAAAATTCCGTCGTTGTCACCGCTTCTTTTCCCGGCGTAAAGTGACGCAGCTCATAAAATTCATTGTAGTTCGGCAGATACTTTTTCGGTACGACGCCGAGCAGCTCTCCATGACAGAGTACAGCGGCCACGTTAAACAGCTTTCCGCCCTGTTCCCACGGAAGGCCGACAAAAATCAGTGCATCGGTCCCTTTCGTTCCGTCGGCAATCTCTTTTAATCCCTCTTTCGCCGCGTCGATCATCTGGCTCTGCCAGAATAAATCGCTGCAGGTATAGCCGGTCAGCGCCAGCTCCGGGAGCACCATCACTTTTGCGCCCTCGTCCTCCATTTTATGAATGGTTTCCAGAATGACTCTCGTATTTTCTCTGACATCCGCTACTGCCACCGCACAGGAAGCGGCTGCGACTTTTACGAATCCCTGTTTCATCTCTTTATCCCTCCGCTATTTGCTTTTGCGCAGTAATTCTTTCAGATCCTCGGTAGAAAATTCATAGGCGCTGTTGCAGAAATGGCATTTCAGCTCCACCGGTTTTGCTTCCTGAATCATCTCGTTCAGTTCTTTTCTTCCGACCGCAATCAGTGCTTTCGATACACGCTCACGGCTGCAGTTGCAGTAAAACTGGGTCGGCACGGTATCGTTGATCACAAGGTCCATGTCTCCAAGCAGTTTTTCAAGAATCTGCTCCGGAGTCAGGCCCTCGTCAAGGAATGCGGTAACGGAATTGACTTCTGCCAGACGCTGCTCCAGTTTTTCAATGACTTTCTCATCGCAGAACGGCATCAGCTGGATGATAAAGCCGCCGGCCTGACGGACGGTATTGTCTTTGTTCATCAGCACACCGAGTCCGACGCTGGACGGAACCTGCTCACTCGTTGCAAAATAGTAGGTCAGATCCTCTGCGATCTCACTCGTCTGCAGAACGCACTGTCCGACGTACGGCTCTTTCAGTCCCAGGTCTTTGATGACATCCATGAATCCGACGCCGACAGCACCTGCCACGTCAAGTTTTCCTTTTTTGTTGGCCGGAATCACGACGTCCGGGTTTCCGACGTAACCTTTTACATTTCCTTTGGAATCTGCTGTTACGGTAATGCCGTTCAGCGGTCCGCCGGCATGGATGCGCAGGGTCAGAAGGTCTTTATCTCCCTTCATCATAACGCCCATCATTGCACCTGCCGTCAGAAGGCGGCCCAGCGCTGCGGTTGCAACCGGGCTCGTGTTGTGATCCTGGCGTGCTGTCTCTACGGTTTCTCTTGTTGTCGCTGCAAACGCACGAATCTGTCCGTCTGCCGCTGTTGCTCTTACAATATAATCCATGTTTCTCTCCTATTTCTCACTTTTTCCTTTTTCTCTTGCTACGACATAAATACGTTCGCTCTCCGGTCTCGGCGCATCCTTTGTGAATGCATCGTAGGCCGTCACAAACTCCATGCCTGCCTCTTCCAATAAGCGGCGGATCGTCGCAAGATCGTACGCTCTCTGATAATGTACCTCCTCAAATTTACGGTACAGATCGGAATCTTCTCCCTCCGGGATGAAAATGGCAAGCTCATATTCGTTGATCTCTTCCTCCGGGTCATAGTAATTATCCCAGATGAAGCTTGCCTCTTCGCGATTTTCCGCAATCGTAGTCTCACCCATCTGTTCATATTTATACTTGGTATTCAAATCAAAAATAAACATGCCCTTCGGATCCAGATAATTGTTAACGAGTGAGAAGACTTCCCGCAGATCATCTTCCTCCAGAATATAGTTGATGGAATCGCAGATGCTCACGACCGCTTTCACGGTTCCGTAAAGCTCGAATTCCCGCATATCCTGAAGCAGATATAAAATTTTTAAGCCGGACTCGGCGCGTTTTTCACTGGCAATCTCGAGCATATCCTCAGAATTGTCCACGCCGATCATATCGTAGCCCTCTTCGGCGAGCAGCTCGGTCATGTTTCCCGTTCCGCAGCCAAGATCGAGCACCAGTCCGTCTTCCACCTGATATTCTTTTAAAAGCTGAATCAGATATTTGCTCCAGGCAGAATAGTCCACGTTGTCCATGAACATGTCATATACCTGGGCAAAACTGGTATAACTTTCATTCATCTTTCTTTTCTCCTTCATCGTTTACAGTAGCTACGCCTTATTGTATCACATCACACAGGGCAACTCAATATACGAAAAGACCTGCAGGATCCCTGCAGGTCTCATTCACTCCCCGAGTTGGGCTCGAACCAACAACCCTTCGGTTAACAGCCGAATGCTCTACCATTGAGCTATCGAGGATTATTTAATTGAAGATATTTGATATACCTTCAAAACCGCATACACATTACATCTATCATTCCATTTCTGTGAACACAACCAATTAGGTCAAGCCCTCGACCGATTAGTAACAGTCAGCTCCATGCCTTACGGCACTTCCACCCCTGCCCTATCTACCTCGTCGTCTTCAAGGGGTCTTACTTCTTTCGAATGGGATATCTCATCTTGAGGGGGGCTTCACGCTTAGATGCCTTCAGCGTTTATCCCTTCCCGACTTGGCTACCCGGCCGT